>ENA-OQHI01000003-OQHI01000003.1-human-gut-metagenome-genome-assembly--contig:-NODE-3-length-382963-cov-9.493165_pt1 | contig 382963 bp, 312 predicted proteins | sample MGYA00242561_ERZ504713 | MGnify/ENA primary metagenome ERZ504713 (study PRJEB26092, sample SAMD00036217) | human gut metagenome | host: Homo sapiens | study: EMG produced TPA metagenomics assembly of... | reverse complement strand
GTTCGTTCGGTGTTTCGTACCGCGAACAGTTGATATAATACTAAATCAGACGTCAGATGTCAACACTTTTTTTGACAAAAATTGTATTAAAATAAATACAATCTTATATGTACTCTAACGCCTGACTGATATTCGATACTCCTACTACTTTTATGCCCTCTATACTCTTAAGATGCTCTGCATTTGTCTTTGGCATAATACATGTCTGGAATCCCATTTTTACCGCTTCTCTTACACGCTGCTCTGCTGCGGATACGCCACGGACTTCTCCTGAAAGTCCTACTTCACCGAATACGACCATACTCTCATCCAATGGACGATTACGAAAACTGGAAACAAGTGCAAATACAATTCCAAGATCTGCTGCCGGATCATCAAGCCGCATACCACCGGCTATATTGACATATGCATCACTTCCTGATAACACCATTCCCGCTCTCTTTTCAAGTACCGCAAGAAGAAGGTTCACACGATTATAGTCCAAACCAACTGTTGTACGTCTCGGCAGATTAAAGCTGGTCTGGCAGACCAGTGCCTGGATCTCCAGCAGGATCGGTCTGGTTCCTTCTAAAGAACATACTACAACCGAACCGGATGTCTGAAGCGGTCTACCTGCCAGCATAACCTTTGATGGATTATTCACCTCTGACAAGCCGGTTTCAAGCATTTCAAATACACCAATCTCATTTGTTGAGCCAAATCGGTTCTTTACCGCACGAAGAATACGGAAACCTGCATTACGATCGCCTTCAAAGTACAACACCGTATCTACCATATGTTCCAGATTTCTCGGACCTGCTACCGTTCCTTCCTTCGTAACATGTCCAACGATAAAGATCGCTATATCCATCTGTTTTGCCATCTGCATCAAACGTGCTGTTACCTCTTTTACCTGAGATACGCTTCCCGGCGCCGATGCTATATCCTCTACTACTATTGTCTGAATCGAGTCGATAACAATAACCTTCGGTTTGTCTTTCTTGACATATTCTTCTACATCTTCCAGATTATTTACACACAAAAGCAGCATATCCTTCTGAAATGTACCAATTCGTTCCGCACGCATCTTGATCTGTGACAAAGATTCCTCACCTGAAACATAAAGAATCTTATGACCGTCCGCTGATAGATTTCTGCACATCTGAAGCAGGATTGTCGACTTACCGATACCGGGATCTCCCCCTACCAAAACAAGAGAACCGTTTACGATTCCTCCTCCAAGTACTCTGTTCAATTCTTCCAGTCCTGTGGAAAATCTTGTCTCATCAGCCGTTTTTACTTCTAAAATACTTGTAGGCACCACAGCAGTCCGTCCTCCGGACTGTTTTCTGGCGCCTACCGTTACTTTTTCTTCACAGAACGTATTCCAGGATCTGCATCCCGGACACTGTCCCATCCATTTTGCTGACTCAAATCCACATTCCCGGCAAAAAAAGATCTGTTTTTCTTTTGCCATATAAACTCCTAGTCAAATGCTTTTCTGACGTCTACCTTTACTTCTCTGCCCGGCTCAAGATCTACACTGATGCTTAACTTGCCACCGAGATTTGTTTTATTCTTTCCTACATATATATCATCAATATGAATCTTGTAATCTGTTTCCGGTTCCAGCTCCAGTGTAATAGATGAGGTCTCTGTTCCTTCTACTATAAATGATACATCTTCTTCTGATGAACGGAAGCCATGTACTGCTGTACCCGGTACTGATTCATATACAAACATACCATTCTTCTCAAGCTTGGTGATCTCATTGAAAGTCTTGATCTTATAGATATCACCTTTATATTCAATACCATCTTTCTTTGTCTTTGTTGCTAATTCATAATTTCCGAAATCCAGTGAATCGGACTCTATGTTAATTAAATCGTTGATTACTGACATTTTTATCCTCCTGTACATTATACTCATGCCTTACCCGGCACTTTTATAATCTGATTATACAATAATGCTCCGGCTTTTGCCACACCAAATATAATCAGTTCACAATTATTTTATAGATTTGGAAGCAACTACTTTTCAGGTTCATTTTTTACTACAAACTTCACCTTATCGTTGCGCACAGTCACCTGAACGGTATCTCCCCGTTTGATCTCACCTTTTAAGACTGCTTCTGCAAGCTCATCTTCTATATTCGTCTGAATCGCACGTTTCAACGGTCTTGCTCCGTATTTCTTATCGTAGCCTTTCTCAAAGATCAGTTTCTTAACTGCATCTCCAAACTTCAACTGAATCTCCATCTGCGATGCAACACGCTGCTTTAATTCTTTTAATAGAAGATTCGAAATATTTCTTACATCCTCCTCCGTCAGTGCACGGAATACGATAATGTCGTCAATACGGTTCAAGAACTCCGGCTTGAAGTTCTGTTTTACCTCATCCATAACATTCTTCTTCATATCTTCGTGCTCTGTATCTGCATTTGACGCGGTAACAAATCCAAGCTTCTTCGGATCAATGATCCTCTGTGCACCGGTATTTGATGTCATGATTATGATCGTGTTCTTAAAGTCTACTTTTCTGCCCTGAGAATCTGTGATATGTCCATCATCCAGTACCTGCAATAATATATTAAACACATCACTATGTGCCTTTTCTATCTCATCAAACAATATAACAGAGTACGGATTGGAACGAACCTTCTCACTAAGCTGTCCACCTTCCTCAAAGCCAACATAGCCCGGAGGTGACCCGATCAGCTTCGACACACTGTGTTTCTCCATGTACTCCGACATATCAACACGGATCAATGCGTCCTCACTGCCAAATACTGCTTCTGCAAGAGCTTTCGACAATTCAGTCTTACCTACACCGGTAGGCCCAAGGAATAAGAACGAACCAACCGGACGTTTTGGATCTTTTAAGCCTACACGGCTTCTCTTGATAGCCCTTGCTACCGCATCAACTGCCTCATTCTGACCGACAACTCTCTTATGCAACTCCTCTTCCAGACGTTCCAGACGTTTGGATTCCTGTTCGGTCAGTTTGTTTACCGGAATCTTCGTCCATACAGATACAACATCCGCAATATCCTCTGCATCTACTACAACACTTTTCGCATTTTTATTCTGCTTCATTTTATCGAGCTTTGTTTCCAGCTTTCTCTGTTTCTTTAACAGTTCTGCCGCTTCATCAATATCTCCAGCCTCTAAAAGGTTCTCAATATCATCGGAAAACGCCTGTATCTCAAGCTCCAATGGCAGTGTCTTCTTTGCTTTCTTTCCGAATCCCAGACGTTTTCTGGAACAGGCTTCATCCATCAGATCAATAGCTTTATCCGGCAGGAAACGGTCACTGATATATCGAACCGATAATGATACCGCTGCTTCCAGTGCCTGATCACTGATCTCTACATGATGATGTTCCTCGTATGCAGAGCGAAGTCCCTTTAAGATCTCTACTGTTTCTTCATTGGTCGGCTCTTCCACATAGACCGGCTGAAATCTTCGCTCCAACGCTGCATCCTTTTCTATATATTTTCTGTATTCTGCACGCGTCGTCGCTCCGATCATCTGGATCTCTCCGCGCGATAAGGATGGTTTTAAGATATTAGATGCATCGATTGCTCCCTCTGCTCCACCGGCTCCGATGATCGTATGAAGCTCATCCACAAACAGAATGACGTTTCCGGCATTTTTTACCTCTGCGATCACCTTCTTGATCCGTTCCTCAAATTCTCCACGGTACTTGGAACCCGCTACCATACTGGATAAATCTAGCGACAACAGTCGCTTATCCCGTACTGTATCCGGCACATCCCCTGCAGCGATCAGGTAAGCAATCCCCTCTGCTACCGCAGTCTTACCTACACCCGGTTCTCCAACCATACATGGGTTGTTCTTCATACGTCTGCTTAAAATCTGAAGCACACGCTCTATCTCTTTCTCTCTGCCTATAACCGGATCTAGATTTCCCATACGGGCATCCATCGTCATATCTCTGGAGAACTGATCCAACGTCGGTGTTGCCGATGCCTTGGATTTATTCTTTCCCTTTTTCAGACTTACAAATTCTTTCTTTGCCGTACTGCCATCTACTCCACATGCAGACATGATGTCTACATATATTTTCTGTATATTTGCCTTTAATGACAGTATGATTTTTACCGCCGTACAATCCAGATGCTTCAAAATGGCAATCAGAAGATGCTCACTTCCTACCTCTGTACTTTCCAGACGTTTTGCTTCATTTCCCGCAAGCTCCAGAATCGACTCTGCGGATTTTGTATATTTGCTTTTCTCTGCGCCAAAGGTTCCTCCGGCTAATGGTATCTGGCTTAAGATATTAATGATCGACTGTATCGTTACTCCATTTTCCTGTAAAACAACAAACGGTGCCGTATCACTGACAAAGGTAAGTGCCATCAACAGATGTTCACTTCCTATATAGTTCTGCCCCAGCTTCTTGGATATCCGTTTGGCTTCTTTTAATATTTCCTGTAATTTTTCACTGTTCGGAAGTTTCAAATTATGTCACCTCTTTTTTCATAGTATATGACATTTTCTGCCTACTATCTTCTGTTATGATACAAAAGTCCCCGGCTCCCATATATTAGTATGTTCCCCAGAGACTTTTTTCTTTCGTATATCTTTCAATAATAATTAACACTCATCAATCGCTTTACCGATATCATGACGCATATATTTATTCTCAAATGTGATCCACTCGGTTGCCTTGTATGCATTTGCACGGGCTTCATGAAGATCCTTTCCTGTAGCTGTTACTCCAAGTACACGACCGCCATTTGTTACAACTTTGCCGTCTTCAAACTTAGTTCCGGCATGGAATACATAGTATCCGTCCTTGTCTTTGAATGTCTCTAGACCTGAGATCGGATATCCTTTCTTATAGGAAACCGGATAACCGTCAGATGCAAGTACTACACATACAGCAGCGTTGTCTTCAAATTCAAGTTCTACCTGATCCAGAGTTCCGTCAATACACGCCTCAAATACATCAATGATATCATTCTTCATTCTAGGAAGAACAACCTGCGCCTCCGGATCTCCAAATCTTGCATTATATTCCAGTACCTTTACGCCCTGTGGCGTGATCATAAGTCCGCAGAATAATACACCCTTGAATTCTCTTTTCTCTGCCTTCATGGCTGCCATTGTAGGCTTGTATATATTCTCCATGCAATAATCTGCGATCTCATCTGTATAAAATGGGCTTGGTGAAAATGTTCCCATTCCACCGGTATTCAATCCTTGATCACCGTCCTGTGCACGCTTATGATCCTGTGCGGAAGTCATAGGTTTGATCGTTGTACCATCACAGAATGCAAGAACAGACACCTCACGTCCTGTCATGAATTCCTCGATAACCATAGTATTTCCCGCATTTCCAAAATGCTTATCCAGCATGATCTCTTTTACACCGGCTTTTGCTTCTTCCAGATCCTTACAGATCAGAACACCTTTACCAAGTGCCAGTCCATCTGCTTTTAATACGATCGGGAAGCTTGCCGTTTCAAGATATGCAAGTGCTGATTCTGCATCTGTAAAATTCTCATATGCGGCTGTAGGTATATTGTATTTTTTCATAAGATCCTTGGAAAATGCCTTTGAGCCTTCGATGATCGCTGCATTTGCTCGAGGGCCGAATGCGCGGATGCCCGCTGCTTCAAATGCATCAACTGCACCGGCAACCAACGGGTCATCCGGAGCTACAACTGCAAGATCAACTGCTTCCTTCTTTGCGAAATCAACCAGTTTATCAAATTCCATAACACCGATATCCACACATTCTGCCAATTCTGCAATACCTGCATTTCCCGGTGCACAATAGATTTTTGTTACTTTACTGCTCTTTGCAATACTTGTAATAATAGCATGCTCTCTTCCGCCGCCACCTACAACTAAAATCTTCATTTGTTTTCCTCCTGTCAGTCTTCCACAACTGTTATACCGTCTTCGATCCGAACCTTTCCATGTGCAATCTTATCAATAGCAGCAGGTAGAATATTCCACTCTGCCTGCTCCATGACTCTCTGCTGAAGCACCTTCGGAGTATCTCCGTTTTGTACCGCAACCGCTTTCTGCATAATGATCGGACCGGTATCGGTTCCTTTATCTACAAAATGTACCGTAGCACCTACTACTTTTACACCTCTTTTTAACGCTGCCTCATGAACCTTGAGTCCATAATAGCCTGTACCACAAAAAGCAGGAATCAGAGAAGGATGGATATTGATAATCCGGTTCTCAAATGCATCAATCACAATCTCCGGAATAACTACAAGGTATCCCGCAAGTACGATCAGATCCGGATTCACTTCCTGTAAAATCTTCAACAGATTCTCATTAAATACATCTCTTGTTTCAAAATCCTTTGGTGATACTACGATATCTTTTATACCTGCCTGTTTTGCACGTTCCAGTGCATAGGCATTTCTATTATTACTGATAACTGCTGCAATCTCGGTGTCTGTGATCTTTCCTGCTGCGATTGCATCAATGATCGCCTGTAAGTTCGTACCGCCACCGGAAACCAGAACTGCTATTCTTAGCATAAATCTACTCCCTTTTCACCGGCTACTACTGTACCGAGAACAAATGCCTTGTCTCCGGCACTCTCTATAGCTGCTATTGTCTTATCTGCATCTGTAGGATCTATTGCAAGGCACATACCAACTCCCATGTTATATGTATTGTACATCATATGCTCATCTATATCGCCCTTCTTTGCAAGGAGCTTGAATATAGCAGGCACTTCATATGAGTCCTTCTTCACCTGCGCACGAGCTCCGTCAGGAAGCATTCTTGGAATGTTCTCATAGAAACCGCCGCCTGTGATATGGCTGCAACCCTTAATCATTACACCGGCATCCTTTACTGCCTTTAATGCTTTTACATAAATTCTTGTCGGAGCAAGAAGTGCTTCGCCAAGTGTTGTTCCAAGTTCATCATAATATGTATCCAGAGATTCCTTTGTCATCTCAAATACTTTACGAACCAGTGAAAAACCATTGCTGTGTACACCGCTTGAAGCGATACCGATCAATGTATCTCCGGCTTTGATATTCTCTCCTGTGATAAGTTCATCCTTCTCTACGACACCAACAGCAAATCCTGCAAGGTCATACTCATTCTCCGGCATAAGTCCCGGATGCTCTGCTGTCTCGCCGCCAACTAAAGCTGCGCCGGACTGGTTACAGCCTTCTGCAACACCACTTACGATCGTAGCGATCTTTTCCGGATAATTCTTACCACATGCTATATAATCCAGGAAGAAAAGAGGTTCTCCACCAGAACATGCAATATCATTCACACACATAGCCACAGCATCGATTCCGATCGTATCGTGCTTATCCATGATATATGCAAGCTGTACTTTTGTACCGCATCCATCTGTTCCAGACAGTAATACAGGCTCTTTCATCTCTTTGATCTTTGCAAGACTGAACGCACCAGCAAAACCTCCGATACCACCTAATACCTCTGGTCTCATGGTTGTCTTGATGTGCTTCTTCATAAGTTCTACTGACTTATATCCTGCCTCAATATCAACGCCGGCATTCTTGTAATCCATTGTAAAATCCTCCTGTTTTATCCATTATAAAGTGCATTTTCATGCCAATTGATTCTTATAAATTATACGGGATTAATTTCTGTTTGTAAAGAAGCCATTCTCACAAATATACCAGCCCAAAACAGGTCTCTGTTCGGCACAATTTTATTTGTCAGCAAAGCGTGTTTCTTTTTTTTGAAAAATACTATATAAATATCAAATATAATTTGATAATGATTCCCATTTATGGTAATATAACGTTATATGCAGAGTAACTGTTTTTTTCGTTAACAAGAGGTAGTTGTATGACAAATAATAGATTAAACATCGGATTATTCATATGTCATCTCGACAATGAATATGCAAATGAAATATGTAAAGGAGCTGAATACGCAGCGAAAGAGCTAGACGTGAATCTTATCGTCTTTCCGGGCATGTTTTTAAATGCTTCATTTAACGATCCTGAAAACGAAATTTATGATTATCAGTACAACTCTGTTTTTTATTATGCTAAAAAAGAAAATCTGGATGCCCTGATCGTGTCCGTTGGCACGATCGCATCTTTTATATCACAAAAAAGTATTGAAGCATTTTTGGATACTTTTAAAGATATTCCGATCCTTACTCTGGAATCTAAGGTTTCAGGTTATCCTTGTTTACAGACCGACAGTACTGCCGGTCTTCGAGATGCCATCGAACATCTGATTATTCATCACAACCGAAAGCATATCTGTTTTGTTGCCGGAAGAAAGACAAATGAAGATGCTCTGGAACGTTTGAATGTATACCGAACTACAATGAAAGCTCACAACATACCGATCACCGAAGATATGATCGTATACGGTGATTATTCTGAATACAGTCGTGAGATTGTCGGCAAACTGCTTGATGATAATCCGGATGCTGATGCAATTATTTTCTCTAACGATCAGATGGCTATCGGCGGCTATCAGGAATTGAAAAGCCGTAACATCCGAATCGGAGCTGATATCAGTGTAATCGGTTTTGACAACTCTCCCGGTTCCGTAACTATGGTTCCACCCCTTACAACCGTAAACGCGAACACCCCTGCATTGGGCTATCGTGCCGTTGGCAAGATCATTCAGGATATTAAGGCAGGCGAATTCTGTTCTTCTGTCTTGGATTCCCACTTTGTAAAACGATTATCATGTGGGTGCAGTCTGCATGAAAATACCGAACATATGCCGATTGACAATTCCTCTACTGTAACAGATATTCTGGAATACTGTGATGATTCTATTTTAGGCAACATTAAAAACAGCTTTTTTGGTACGATTGTTCTTGATCAGATCAACAGCATCTGGAAGGATATAATAGAAATTGCTATTTTACCAAAGGCAAAACCATATCCAAAGAATCTGATTGTAGACAAACTGATGTCATTATTGTCATCTCCTGTCACAAGTTTCTTTTCAGTAACCAATATTGCATTTTCATTCCGTTGTTTTTCCGGTGTCATCATAGCATTAATCAACGATCCGGATAAACGGTCTGAATACTATCGGCTAAATTCTCATATTACAAGTGCTATCGCACAGTTTTTGTCAACTTCTTTGTACCAACAGGAACATGACAGCAAAACGGGATCATGGTCTTCAATCTATATTACAAGAGATACTCTTACATATGGAACCGATACAGCAAAAACCTTTTCATCTATGCTTGCTAAATTAAAAGACCTTGGATTTGCAGCATCTTATTTATATGCGTATGATGAACCCGTCGCCATTCAACCGGACGGAAGCTGGAAAACGCCGGATACTTTGTATCTTCAAGCTTTTTACAATCCAAAACATACAGCTGTTTTATCAGGTGAAACACGTCGTATTGCATCTACCGATATCTTTGACAATGAATATACCGGTTTTGAAGATAGATTTACCGCTGTTATTGTTCCTATTTTTACAAATGAACAACATCATGGTCTGTTTGTATGTAATACAGATGTAGATCACTTTGGACACATTTATACAACTTCTCTTCATCTTGGGGCTTCTTTTAAATATTTATCACTTTTAAAAGAACAGATCCAGACAAAAGAACAATTAGTAATGTCCTTAAATGAGATCCATGAAAAAAATGAGCTGTTAAATCACCTGTCTACCTCCGATGAACTGACCGGCGTCAATAACAGACGTGGATTAATGGAAAAAGTAGAATACCTGATCAATAAACCTGCCAATCATGGACGTAAGGCAATGCTACTGTTTGCAGACATGGATAGCTTAAAGATCGTAAACGATAAATTCGGACACAACGATGGAGATTTTGCTTTAAAGAATATTGCAAATATCCTGATGACAAGTTTCCGGGCGAGTGACATTGTCGGTCGAATCGGCGGTGATGAGTTTGTATGTTTTGCTTTCATTGATGATCTTGATTTTCCTAAGACTGTACAGGCAAGGATTCAGGAATTGTCCAATGAATTAAATGAAACCTGTGGCAAACCATATTATATCGAAATGAGTGTCGGTGTATCGGAATTTTCCTGCGATCCGAATATCAAGATTGAGGATCTGTTAAGCCAGGCAGACAGCGCACTGTATTCAAATAAACGATATAAGCGAATGTCTGTTTTAAAATAATAAAATACGATACGAATACTAACTTCTTTATAAAAGCACAGATAAACGCTGTGAAATAAAATAAACCATATAAATGATAGTTTCTCTCCCATGTTCAGGATGATGAATCCACTCTCATTTATATGGTTTATTTTTTATTTTGCCTCTTTAAACGGCTCATTTAACATCTCTGTTCCCGGAAGAACAAATCTGCCATTTTCGATAATGGCAACTTTGGTTCCATCTGCATGAACCGAATAAATGCCTCCGATCTCATCATATGGTATCGTAATATCGGTATGGCAGTTGAAATACGCCTTGCTGATATCCGTCTTTCGAAGGATCGAGCACTCATTATCCTTTGCAACGATTTCCTTGCCGTCCGGATTATGAAGGATATTTTCTTCGCTCCAGCTATAGCAGGTATCACCGACTGCAAAATGTGGTCCCATCTTCTCTACGATCAGTATCGGCAATTTATATACCATGTTATATTTATTTGCAAGTACATATGCGGTCGTATTCGTTCCGATCGCAAACTCTCCGATCGGCAGTGTATCCCGTCCGCCCAAAAGATTATCCTTTACAAATTTTACATTATCTTCTTCTCTGTCAAAGTTCTTACAGGTGTAAGTTTTGATCTTTCCATCTTCAAAGGTCAGCTTGAGATCAACATATTTCAGATCATTCAGATAGACCTCACTCACATTTAAAACTCCATGCGTTCCGGTAAGCTTCGGCGATGTAAAAACCTCGCCAAGAGGAATATTCACATCCGCCAGACAGTTCTCAAAATTTGTCTCTGTCTCCGGGCGCTCTAACACATGCATCGATACCTTCATATCAGTCTGATTACCATTCTGTCCAATCACATGTACCCATTCTGCCTGATCCAGCTCATCGATGATCATCTGGTGAACCGGACGGTATACATCACTTTCCAGATTGTTGATCCGGATGATCTGTTCAAATATTTCTTCATAATCATCTCCGATCTCCGGCATTGGATATGCGATGATCGTAAAGCTGTACTCATCCCCCGGTATATATTCATTCACGATCTGTGACAGTTCATTGGTATATTCCACACCAAGCTCCTGCTGCTTCTTGCTAAGCGTAAGCTGTCCCGGCTTGCTTACCGGTTCAAACGGTGTCTCACCAAAGATCTCGATACACGCCGGTCCTGCATATACAGACGCCTCATATCTGTATTTCTCATAAGCGCCACGCATTATCTCTAACTTTCGTTCCATCAGCTTACGATCAAGGAATAACGCCTGATCCATCTGATGATCGTAATCCATCTGCTTATTTACCGGAGTACCTACATAACCAATCCGGTTCATTCTGATCCGATTGATCCGGTTGGTATCATAACGGAAGCATAACGGTTCCAGCCCCATATCACGGAACTGGAGGATTGCAGCTTTTACGATGCGCTCCATACCAATCGAATACCGGATATTTACATGCTTCTTTTTTGACATATCAATTCCGGCCGCTACAAAGCCCTGTCGAAACCCTTCTGTATAAGTCCGGGCAATCGACGCCACTTTTTCTGATGACATCCTGCGAAGAAACGCTTCCGTTTCCAATTCATTCTTTCCGATGTATTCGCCATATTCATATAAATAGCTGTTATCTCCGTCTTCACATTTCATGACAATATCTGTCGCAAAGGAAAGAATCGGATCCATCTTCTCACGCACACGATAATCCATGAAGAACTCCGCATAATCATGTTCAAAATAATAAATGGCATCTTTTACTGCTTTAACAGATGGAAAATTCTCAAAGATCCCATATACCTCCACAAACAATTCAAACCATACAGTAAGGTCTACAACTCTTCCTTCAAATGCTGCCGCGATCAGTCCATGAAATTCATAACAAAGAAATGTCAGATAGTCAGCAAATAAATATTCCCGCTTGTCTATGTCTTCAATCTCGTTCTCTGCTATTTTCTCACCAAACATCTGTCTGGTGTATTCATAGTTGCAATAACTCGTTTCGTAATTTTCAGGCATAACATCCTGATAAAGTGCTGCATTTATCTGCTGTAATTCGCCCGCTGTACAGCTCTCCGAAATGGGCATCCCACTTTTTACCTTTTCGATCACTTTATCTAACTGCAGTAAAAATTCTCCAGTTCTTACAAAATAATCCCGATACCGCATGTCCACTGTTTCTTCTTTTGTGATCGAACGGATCCGCTCAACCATCAGTTCGTAACGATCTTCGATATCTTCATATTCTGCTGTTATATCCTTATAATATGTCATTTATTGTCTCCCTTTATGTTTCCAAGTTGAATGTTCTTCCGGAACACCTCATCAATCACTTGATATAACGTCTCTGATCCCTCTGGTGTCCGCTTGTTTCTACCATACACCTGGTTCTCGAAAACGCCATGCTCTTTCCAGCTTTTTCCTCCAACGGCATCACTTAACATAACCGGCGCCAGATTATCCATTACATGTGCAAATTTGGCTTCCGGCGTCTGATACTCCTCAAATTCATCCCAGAGTCCACGAAGCTTCTTCGCCTGATCTTCCGGCAGGATATTAAATATCCGGTCAGCAGCCTTTAATTCCCGTTCTCTTTTTGTTGCATTTGCATTTTTATCATATGCATATGTATCACCTGCATCTATCTCGATCAGATCATGAACCAGCAGCATGGAAACCACTCTTAATACGTCAACCGGTTCATTTGAATATTCCGCCAGTAAGATTGCCATAAGTGCAATATGCCAGGAATGTTCTGCATCATCTTCTTTTCTGATTCCATCTGTCAGATACGTCTGTCTGACTACAAATTTGCTCTTGTCAACCTCCAGTATAAAATCCAGTTGTTTCTTCAGTCTCTCATCCACACTCTTATATTCCCTTCATAAAAAAGATGCCTGATATAATAAAAACTATGATATTCAGATAAACCGCTATTTTCTTAGATGTAACCCCACCTTCTTCTGCATGATACCCAATCACGCCGAATACAATTCCGGTAAATGCCATCAAAAATGCACTGATCATCAATACCCCATAGATACGTTCTACCGTACCTCTTGATATAATGGATTTGATCACGGAAAGTATTATAAAGATTCCGCCCAAAATTCCCAATATATATGAAATGATCGTATCTCCTGAACTTCCGGGTGGAGAAACCCTGAAATCACTGTTTTTCAATCTTTTTTCTCCTTTTTCTGTCAAATCGTGCCAGAATATAATATATGATATATCCAAGCATGCCGCCAAAGGTATTCATGATAATATCATCAACATCAAACACCCCAAGTTTTGTTATCAACTGTACCAGTTCAATACTTAACGAAAACGCAAATGCCGCCAGAGTCGCTGTAAAAAATCCGGTCTTTTTACCTCTGACCCAACGGATCAACATTCCAAATGGTACAAAAGCAAGAACATTTCCAACCAGATTCAACATCACGCTTGTGTTCGTCATATAACTTCTGTACTTTACGAAACGCTTAATCTCGAGAAACGGTGTCAGATTGTACCGCATCTCTTCATATCCATGTCCCCTTCCAAACATATCGCTGAATATCAGGAAATAAACAATGGATATACTGTATAAAATGAATAGCACCAGGCATAACACCCGTAGCTTTTTCTTATTTTCTATGCTCAACGCCAGCCTCCAGGTTAATATTATTTCCTCATTTTTATTAACTGGGTAAGAAGTCTGTCTGCACACTCCTCTTTACTCATCTGTGGCAATTCAATATCTTCATCCTGTGTGATCAATGTCAGCACATTGGTATCTGTTCCAAATCCAGCTCCCGCTGTCTTTAAGTTATTTGCTGCGACTATATCGATCTTCTTCTTTTCCAGTTTCTTTCTGGAATTCTCCAGCAGATTCTGTGTCTCCATCGAAAATCCGCATATAATCTGTCTGGCAAGTCTGCTGTCCCCATCTGCCTTTCTTGCCTCTTCTCTCTGCATTCCAAGGAATGCAAGAATATCTTTTGTTCTTGTAAGTGGAATGCTCATATCAGCATCCGATTTCTTGATCTTGTTATCTGATACTTCTGCCGGTTTGTAATCTGCAACGGCGGCAGCCTTGATAATGATATCCTGATCTGCACTGGTAGCCGTTACTGCTTCATACATATCCTGTGCAGAGGTAACCGGCACTACTGTTACGAATTCTGGCGGCGTGATCGCTACCTTTCCTGTTACAAGTGTCACATCCGCCCCACGAAGCATCGCCTGTCTGGCGATCGCATATCCCATTTTACCGGTTGAATGGTTGGAAATAAAGCGAACCGGGTCGATTGCTTCCATCGTAGGACCTGCGGTAACAAGTACTTTTATTCCCTGCATATCCTTCTCTGCTGCAATATACTTTAATATATAATCAACTAACAACTGTTCATTCGGAAGCTTCCCCTTGCCTGTATCTCCACAGGCAAGGTATCCGCTTGCCGACTCTATGATCTCATAGCCGTAGGACTGTAATTTCCTGATGTTATCCTGAACGATCGGATTCTCTAACATATTCGTGTTCATTGCAGGTGCGATCAGTTTCGGACATTTTGCTGCCATGATCGTAGTACTCAACATATCATCTGCAATGCCGCCTGCGATCTTCCCAATGATATTTGCCGATGCAGGAGCAACCATAAAGATATCTGCCCGTTTTGCAAGTGCAACGTGTTCTACGTTAAACTGAAAATTACGGTCAAAGGTATCCACCAGACACTTATTTCCTGTTAAGGTCTCAAATGTGATCGGATTGATAAAATTGGTCGCATTTTCTGTCATGATGACATTTACATCTGCATGCAGTTTTACAAGCATACTGGCAACATTTGCCATCTTATATGCTGCTATACTTCCTGTTACACCTAAAACAACGGTCTTATTCTTTAACATCATTTTCTCCATTCTGCATCGTATCATTGAAAATCATTCTGTCCGGAACGAATGCTGATCCGGCTGTTATTTGTTCATATCAAGGATAAAGTTATCGATCAATCTTGCCTTGCCAAATCTGACTGCCATAGCACAAAGGACATGTCCCTCTACTATATCGATTGACTTCATGGTATCCATATCCACCATCTCAACATAATCAATATCTGCAAGTGGCTCTGATCCGATCAGGTCTTTCATTGCTGCTACAATCTTCTTCGCATCTCGCTCACCATCTTCGATCATTTTCTGTCCAAGCTTAACTGACTTGCTCAGTACAACTGCTGCCTGACGTTCTTCCGGCTTCAGATAAATATTTCTGGAACTCTTGGCAAGACCATCTGCCTCACGGATGATCGGACATCCAACAATCTCAATATCCATGTTCAGATCTGTAACCATACGCATGATGATCGCAAGCTGCTGTGCATCCTTCTGACCAAAATAAGCACGATCCGGCTGAACGATATTGAATAATTTATTTACAACTGTACATACACCTTTGAAATGTACCGGACGAGTCAGTCCGCATAATGCATCCGGAAGCCCTGTCATATTGACATAAGAACAAAATCCCGGCTTATACATTTCTTCCGGTTCCGGATGAAAAATCACATCTGCACCTGTTGTCTCGCATAACTTTGCATCTGCATCAAGATCTCTTGGATAACTCTCCAGATCCTCTGTTGGTCCAAACTGCATCGGATTGACAAATACAGATACAACGGTTCTGTCATTCTGTTCTACGGATTTCCTGATCAGACTCTGATGTCCCTCATGGAGATATCCCATTGTTGGTACAAGTCCAACACTTAAGCCTTCTTTCTTCCATGCCTTAACCTGACTTCTTACTTCATCTACTGTTTTTAAAATCTTCATTTCTGATTTCCAGTCCTTTCCTGATCCTGTCTCCCGGTTTTTACCGGTTCAGGCAGCTTCTATCTCTTAATATAATTTATCGATTACTTCATCATCAATTTTGTAGCAATGTTCTTCTGCCGGAAATGTTCCATCGTCAATCTCTGCTATATAAGTCTTTACTGCTTCACGAATCACGTCTCCTGCATTAGCAAAATGCTTTACAAACTTCGGCTTGAAATCACTGAACATGCCAAGCATATCGTAAATTACAAGAACCTGTCCGTCGCATCCTGCTCCTGCTCCGATTCCGATCGTAGGAATGTTGATGCTCTCTGTTACAAGCTTTGCAAGCTTTGCAGGGACACACTCCAGTACCAGTAAAAACGCACCTGCTTCTTCTACTGCCTTGGCATCCTCGATCAGCTTCTTAGCTGCTGCTTCTGTCTTACCCTGAACCTTAAAGCCACCAAAAGTATTGATCGACTGCGGAGTCAGTCCCAGATGTGCAACAACAGGGATTCCTGCTGATACAATTGCTTTAATCTGTGGACAGACTTCTTTACCACCTTCTAACTTTACAGCTCCGGCTCTGCCTTCCTTCATCAGACGACCTGCATTTACGACTGCGTCATATACACTGGTCTGATAGGACATAAATGGAAGATCGGTTACAACCAGTGCATTCTTGGCTCCTCTTGCAACGGCTGCGCTATGATGGATCATGTCCTCTACGGTTACAGAGATCGTATCCTCATATCCAAGGATTACATTTCCGAGGGAATCACCGACAAGGATCGTGTTGACTCCTGCTTCATCCAATAATCTTGCTGTCGTATAATCATACGCTGTCAGCATAGAAATCTTATGCCCGGAATTCTTCATCTGCATAATTGATGTTGTTGTGTTCTTCATACGTCTTATTCTCCTATTCTGAAATCATTTCATTTTTTGTTCATTTCAAAATCCAGCATTGCCATAACTTACTGCTTTCCCTGCCATTGTTCCCGGCATTGCAGTATTCCCATTTCTCATTCCTGTCCTGAAAGAATTTCCTTCATCTCAGAATAATCACGGTCGGGATATTTCTGCTCTGCTAAAGCAAGTACAGCTCCTGATACGCTGATATAAATATGTTTCTCATTTGCATCAAGAACATTCAGATGTTTCTTTACTGTCGTTGTGTCATTTCTCTCGATCGGTCCGGTCAGACCTGCCACTGGGCCATCTTCTGCTATATGCGATGCATTTCCCATAAATAACGGAACAAGTGCCTGCTCTGCCTGTTTCTCTTCAAATCCGCAGTCTTCCAGTAATGAAACTGCCGATCCATACAGACCATTCACCAGATTGCTGGCAAATACTGCAGCCGCATGATATTTTGTTTTATTTTCTGTTGAGAGAAGTACACAGTCATTTCCTAAAAGACGAATAAAGCGGCAAAGTTTATTTCCCCACTCTTCAGCACCTTCCACGGTAAAAAAACATTTCTGCATTTCCCTGTAGGATTTTGTCGTTGAACTGATTGCATACATAGGATGAATCGAATAACCAAAGGCTCCTGCCTCTGTTACACCTGAAAAAATATTAGATGTCATCGCACCACTACAATGACAGATCAGTTTGCCCTTGATATCAAAGGCTTTTATGCTGTCCCATACTGCTTCTATCCTTCCATCCGGAACGGTAAGCATCAGGACGTCACTTGCACAAACGATCTTCTTCAGATCATCAAATGCTTCGGTATTGGTAAATGCTGCAGCTTCTTTTGCACTCTCCACCTGTCTGCTGTAATATCCGGATACGGTTACTGTCTCCGGAAGGTTCTTTTGTATCTCTTCTTTATTCAGCTTCTGTTCAAGATACTTTCCAAGTGTAAAGCCTACTTTGCCTGCACCGATAAATCCAATCCTCATATGATCACCTGCTATCGCCTGTTCTATCTGTGGTGTACAATCAGGTATAGTTTCTTTCGAATACCATCCGCCATTTACAATACCATTTACAAGGTAAAAAGTAAAGCAGGAGAACCTGAATTTATCATCATTTTTTCTCCTGCTTTTCTTATGTTTTTCATTCCATACAGATCATAGGTCCATATCGGAAATCAGCATTTTTATAATACATAAAAATTAGTTATATTTTGCAATTACCTCTGCATTCGCCTTCATGGCTGCAGCTTCCATGGACTCACGCTCTGCCAAAAGCTTCTTTCTTACTTCTGCATTGCTGTTTCCTATGATCTGAAGTGCCAGATATGCTGCATTCTTGCTTCCGTTTATTGCTACAGTTGCTACAGGGATACCGGATGGCATCTGAACGATAGAAAGAAGTGCATCCATTCCATCTAATACAGAACCGGAAATTGGTACTCCGATAACCGGAATCACTGTCTGGCTTGCTACAACACCCGGAAGTGCTGCTGCCATACCTGCGGCAGTAATGATAACCTGTGTTCCATTATTATTTGCTTCTTCAATAAACTCTGAAAGTCCTGCATGTGCTCTGTGTGCAGACAGACATCTTACATCAACTGCTACTCCATACTCCTTTAAAATGCCGATTGCAGGCTCAACCTTTGGCAGGTCACTTGTTGATCCCATAATGATCGCTACTCTCATGTTTTTATCCTTCTTTCTTCCTTTTTATGTGTCATATCCCTGTGTCATACATGGCTCCATGCATGACACAATGGTATTTTACTTACTGTTCAGATACTGATCGATAATCTCACTTGCCCCTTCATAATCCATGGCATCCACCGTCATCTTCAGTGCATTTAAGAACTCAATATCAGCATCATTATACTCGTATCGGTCGATTTCTGCCAGTATTTCTTTTACAGCTCCAACATCGGCATCCCGTAAAAATGTACGCATATCTTTGAGCTGTCCACGATCCACTGCATCCCTGACTGTCTTTTCCTGCTGTTCAACCGGATTGATCTTCGCCAGATATAGTCCGATATCCTTAAACATACGCTTCAGCATGGATACAAATTCATGCGTATTTTCCTTTGCATACTGCATATTTCCTATATTGATCGCCGACTCCAGATTTGCAGCTTTCCGTTCGATGCTGTATGCGCCGATATTTCCACTGCTGCTCTTGATATCATGAATGATATTCCGATACCGTCTGACATCATCATCAATATATTCTTCCAGACGATCTACATCCGGCTCATAGTCTTCCTTGAATGCCGCAATAAAACGGTTAAAGGTATCAAAATTGCCTCCGATCATCTTCAATGCATTTTCAACTACAATGCTGTTCTCCAGAATATAAACATCATCCTTAAATCTGGATTCGCTGATATACTGTCTGATATTGCTTGTCTTTTCCTTGATCTTGTCCTCCGGAAGGAACAGACGGAAAATCCCTTCGATTCCATCCATTTCCAACGGTTTTACAAGTACGTCACTGAAGCCCTGCTTTATGATCTCATCTCTGCTGCTGTCTATATTGTTTTCTGAAAGTGCAATGATCGGAACCCGTTTGTATTCTTCTCCATCCAGGCTCCGGATCTCACGGACGGTATCTGCACCATCCATAACCGGCATGACTGTATCAATGAAGATCATATCATATGGAGTTACCATAACCTTGTCAATTGCTTCGAATCCGGATGAAGCAGTATCACAGATCAGCTCATAGGAATCAAATATAACCTTCTGGATCTGTGTACTGACATCAGAATCGTCCACAAGAAGGATCCTGACATCCGGAAGCCAGATTCTTGAATTCGAATTACGGAATGCCTGCTCCCGTCGTTTGCTTACATTATAATTAACATAGCTGTAATCAAATACCTGCTGTATAATGGAGAAGCGTATCGTGGTTCCTGCTCCATAGGTACTGTCAACCTCCGGGGTTCCACCCATACTCTCGATCAACTGTCTTGCGATTGCCAGTCCGATACTGATATCAAAATTACCGATATCAGTTCTGTCATAAGAATCGTCCAGATCAAAGAAGCTGTCCAGACGTTCTTCCTTTACTCCGGTTCCGGTATCTGATATCACGATATCCAGATAAATGCTGTCCGGTCTGTCGCACTCTTCCGGAGCGATCTTTCTCCAATCCACTTCAATGCTGATCGAACCTTCTTTGGTTGTCTTTGCCGCCCTCTGATACAGATTCATCAGGATCTCCTTCACCTTATCACGATCGCCGATCAGACCATTTGGTATATCATCCTCAATGCTTACCTTTAAGGCAACCAGATCCCGGTTGATCATTTCCTTAAACTGAACCGCAAGCTCCTCGATCATATCTGAAACCGCATATTCCTTCTCCTGCAATTCCAGTGTTCCATCCTGTAAATTCGATAATCTGGAAATTCCATCAATTATACCAAGGATCTCGTAGCTGGAACCATATACCGTGGATAACTGTTTTACCTCTTCTTCCGTTTTTGCCTCATCATTCCGCAAAAGCATCTCGCTGATCGCAAGGATCGAATTTAACGGTACACGGATCTCATGATTCAGATAGTTCACATAATCGTTCTTTGCACGGTTAGAACGCTCTGCCTGTTCATTTTTCTTGCTGAGTTCTTCTACCTGCTCCGTCTTTTTGCCAAGCAGATGCATCACATACCGAGCTACAAATATCACTGCCACGCAGATTGCTATGATCAATACCACAATCAGAACTCTGGAAAATGGAGTCTCCCAGAATTTCAACTGTTTTACAATAACAAAAGACAGCGGTTCTTCACAGGCAACACCATCAGAATTCTCTGCCGAAAGCACAAATGTATAATTTCCGCCCTCCAGATTTGTATACTCTGCTTCCAGATTATCCGTACCCGAAACAACACGATCTTTATCGTCAAATCCATCAAGATAATATTTTACCTGAATATCCCCACGATTTACATAACTCAGAACAGAGAACTTGATCACGATTCGGTTCGTATCACCCGGAACGGTCATCTTACCATCCAGATCCGAGAACGCATACTCTTTATCATCTATCGTAACAGAAGCTATCCGTACCTTCGGTGGAACTTCATTTGTAAATACCTGATTCTGATCCAGCATACTGAAGCCGGTATCACAACAAACATAGACGACTCCATCTTCACTGATATAATTCGTTGAATTATCCGTAATATCAGAGATCAGTCCATCATTTTTCGTATATATCTCGCATTTCGGATCTGCCGAGCTCAACAGATCTCCTTCGTAATATTTCTGGATGCCACGGGAACCGAAGATCCAGAGGTCTCCTGCCTGATCCAGTATCAGATTTGCCACAGAATTCGATGGATCAACTGCACTGATCTGACGGATCACGCCCTCCTGATAATAAAGTCCATTATCTGTTCCGATCCAGATACCATTGCTTCCACCAACAATGGAAGAAACAACATTCGAATTCAGTCCCTCTGACATAGATATCTTTTTCAGATTAGATTCCATGTCTATCGTATAAAGACCGGAACCATTGGACCCTGCATATAAGGTTCCATCCTCCGCCTGATACAGGGATATGATATCTGCATTTTCCATACCGGAAAATCGGCCGTAGCTGACTGTTACCTGTTCATCCTTCAATATGGAAATACCGCTCTCGGTTCCGATCGCCATACTACCATCCTTTAATTCAATGATACAGTTGACAGCATTACTGGTCAACAACGCGCCACTCTTATTATAGAATTTGTATTTACCCTTACTGTTCACCTTGATAACACCATAAATTCGGTAGGAACAGATCCACAGATTATTCTTTGAATCCACACAGAAATCACGGATACTTTTTCCATTTAACATTGTGACAAGATCAGAGTCACGGTCAAGAGTTCCGTCTGCATTTATGATCCGCAGGCCATCATCTGTACCGATATATAACTTTCCGCAATACTCCGTAATGCAGTTGACGATTGTCTCATCCAGACCATATTTCATGCTTCCATTCTGGAATTTGCTTCTGGATAACAGCATCAGTCCTTTTCGATATGAGGTCATCCAGTAGTTCCCTTCAAAATCCTGGATTATGTCACTCATCGACTCATTAAATTCCAGACCGGTAACATACTTCATTTTTTTATTTTTGTTGATATAACCAACACCATCATCCGCAAGAACCCACAATTTATTATCAATCCGCTGGATCTTATTGATACCACTCAGTGCCGCTGTTGATAATAATTCAAAATCTTTGTTCGTCGTAAGATGTATAATTGTATGACCTACCGTACCAATATACCGTTCCCCATTCTCATCTACAAAAAGACTGTTCAGATCTTCTTCTGTGTATTCCATCTTACTGATCTTGCTTACGATCTGATCATCCTTGATATTTACGATCGTATCGTTATTCACGATCGCATATACATAAGAACGATATCCACTGATCGCTGTTACATCCGGTGCAACAACATCATCATCCGCAACCAGCGTCATTTCACCGGATTCGTAATAATAAATACCGGATGAAGTAGCAAGCCATATTTTTCCTTCTTCGTCTTCATACAGTCCACGGACGGTCGTAATCTCATCCTCTGTTGAATTCGATATACGATTAAAGCATCCGTCTTTGTAAATAAATAAGCCATAGTTTTCCGTTCCTACATACAGATCCCCATTCGATGCCGCAAGAATACTGTTGATCATATAGGAACTGCTGTCGCTGTCTTCTCCCAGTGAAAATTTCCGAAACTGACTTCCATCATAACGGTACAGTCCGCTGTCCGTGCCGACCCATATGTATCCACTGGCAGACTGGCTGATGCAGTTTGCTTCCCCACTTTCAAAACCGTCATCTTCTGTGTACTTGGTCTGACTGTAATCTGATGTAAAATTCTCCTGTGCAAACACAGCAAGCCGTGGTGAAAAAAGTATCATCACGGCTACTGCTATTAATATGATCATTCTGATTTTTGAATGTAACTGCTTCATAGTTTTCTTATGCACCTAATAAAAATGCTACATATCCTTTTTTAGTTTCATAAATATCTGCTTTGGAAGTGATCTCCCATGGAGCATGCATGTTTAATACGGCCACACCACAGTCCACAACTTCCATTCCATATAATGATAAAATATAAGCGATCGTACCGCCACCGCCAACATCTACTTTACCAAGCTCTGCAGTCTGATAGTATACTCCGGCATCATCCATTACCTTACGAATAGCTGCAAGATACTCTGCATTTGCATCATTGGAACCGGATTTGCCTCTTGCTCCTGTAAACTTGTTAAATACCATACCTTCACCAAAGATAGCCGCATTCTTCTTGTCAAATGCACTTGCAAAGGTTGGATCATAACCTGCAGATACGTCAGAGGATAACATTCTGGAGGATGCCAGACATCTTCTGAGGGCCAATTCATTATAACAGCCCATCGCATTCATAATCTCAGCAACTGTATTCTCAAAGAAATGAGACTGCATTCCGGTTGCACCCACGCTTCCGATCTCCTCTTTATCTGTCAACAGACAGCAGGTCGTCTTTTCTACATCTTCTGCTTCCAGCATCGCAACCATAGATGTATATGCACATACCCTGTCATCCTGTCCGTATGCCATGATCATACTCTCATCAATTCCGCAGTTTCTTGCCTTTCCTGCCGGAACGATCTCAAGCTCTGCTGAAATGAAATCTTCTTCCTTTATTCCATATTTCTTCTTCAGAAGTGCAAGCACCTGTTCCTTTACGGCTTCTTTCTCTTTTCCCTTTAATGGCTTGCTCGCAAATAAAATATCCAGTTCTTCTCCCTCGATAACTTTATTTGCCTTTTTTTCCATCTGAGCACCGGCAAGATGGATCAGCAGATCGGTAACACAAAATACCGGATCATTCTTGTCTTCCCCAATGTTTACTTCTACAACTTCTCCGTCTGTCTTAGCAACTACACCATGAATAGCAAGTGGTAAGGTTACCCACTGATACTTCTTGATTCCTCCATAATAATGCGTATCCAGATAAGCAAATCCCTCTTTCTCGTATAATGGAATCTGTTTAATATCCATACGTGGGGAATCGATATGTGCGCCAAGAATGTTCATACCCTTTTCGATATCCTTCTTACCGATATTGAACAGCGCTACGGTCTTATTCATCCATACCGCATATACCTTTGAACCTTTTGTCAGCTTCTTTCCTTCTTTGATCACATCCTGAATATCTTCATATCCGGCTTTCTTTACCTGTTTTACGATCTCTTTTACACATTCCCGCTCCGTCTTTCCTGTATCCAGGAATTCACGGTAGGATTTACATAATTTTTCCAGCTTTGCAAGTTCTTCCTTGTCATAACTGTTCCATGCATTTTTATCTTTCATTTTTATGCCTCCTAAACATATAAGTCATTGCTTATACTCTTTTTTATATATATAATGGCACTTCTGCGGATCCTGTATGTCACAAGTCCGAGAATTACCAGATAGATTGCAAAGATCATAAAAGAATCCATCTTTGTAAACTTAAATAAACAAAAACCGACTCCACAAAGGATCATGGATACCAGAATAGCAATCGCCATATTAAAGAATGCATTCAGATTGCCCCTGAGCGCTCCGTATTCATCTTCCCAGTTCAGCTTCGGATGTGTTGCATCCAGCCAGAGTCCGATATAGGTGCAGCATACAACCGATAAGAACCCGATCACAATAAAGTAAATGGCCGAAGGCACATTGATATGCATACAGATGCACAACACAATGATCGTTACTGCAACTGTGATGCCGCTGTATACCAGACTGACACCTGCCTTGATCCCAATCTGCGTCCGATAGCTGACCGGTGCATATTTGATAAAGCTGAAATGATCTCCCTCTCTTGTAAACGAGGTCGATGCAATACTGTTCATTGCTGTTGCAAAGAAGGAAATGATCAGTACCAGCAATAATACGATCAGATCGGATGCTACAAAACCTTTGGAAAGCAGCTTCTCAAATGAAGTCATAAAGTTCTTCGTCGCAGGCAGAACAAACAATGCCACCGCAAGAACCGGCCATATAATATTTACCATTACACAATATTTGCGATATGCCGGTGTCCGGTATAGTATCTTACATTCCTTCAGAAAATATGCTTTGCGAATACTTTTTTTCGCATAAGCTGCATCAGAAACCACATCTTCTTTCTTCTCTGCTTTTCCGACAGATGAAACCAGATATACGCCACGCAGATACAGCTTGCTTCCAAGGAAAAACAACAGACCTGCCATAACCGCATTTAACAGGATGAACAGCAGGGAATATGCAATGTTGTTCGTTTCAAGTGCTTTTAAGAATACAGGAACCGTAAAGAATATCTTTCCCATGATTGCTGTAAACATATTGTTATGATTCATCAGACCATCAATATAATTGTTAATATTGATGCTGTCCATCTGAATAAACGATAATAAAAAGAGTCCGAGGAAAATAACGGTTACCAGTCCTGTCATGGCATCCACATTCCGAAACAGTTTTATCCGGCTTAAAAACGCCATACAAAGTAAGGCAAAAATTCCGCAATATACAAGTGGAAGGATCGGAAGCATCGCTACTCCGACTAATGCCGTCAGTACAGATACCGGCTTGAATCCGGCAGCTATGAAGTAACCTACAAAGCCGCTGAATAAAACCATAAACTCCATAACACTCTCTGCAATATATGCATTTACAAATTTGGCTGCTACGATCTCACCCGGCTTTACCGGAAGCGGAAGCAGATGATCCAGATCCGATGAAAAAAACAGTACATTAAACAGTACCATCACCGAAAAGATCATGCCAAATACGGACATCAACTGTATGATCAGTTCTACGCCTTCCGTCATTCCTCCTGCTTCTATCAGTGCTTCTGTCATAATATATACAATAAATCCAACGACCAGACAACAGGGAACCATGATACAGAACATGGCAAGTGAACCAAGTGTCTTATATGCCTTCGCTTTTTCTCCGGTGTCCGGCATCGTCATCTCTGTATCCTTTGCCATCACTCTGGTCAAATACAAAAAATTCTTCATAAGCACTCTATTCCTCATGTGTCATTTCTATAAATATATCTTCCAGTGACTTATTCTTATGTGCAACAACCAGATCATCCAGCGTTCCCTGATAGATATCATGACCTTTCTTGATCATGATGATATTATCACACAATTTCTCTGCAACTTCCAGAACATGCGTTGAGAAAAATACGCAGTTACCTTCATCCGCATGCTCCCGCATCATCTTCTTTAATTCATATGCCGCATTCGGATCCAATCCGGTCATCGGTTCATCTAAGATCCAGACCGGTGGTTTATGTACTAATGCGCCTATTACCATCATTTTCTGGCGCATACCATGCGAATAGCTGACCATTTGTTTATTTAAGCTGTCTTCCATACCAAAACGCCCAGCCATTTCCTCTAACCGCTTCTTACGGTCAGTCTCTGATACACCATAAATATCTGCAATGAAATTCACATATTCCAGTCCTGTTAACCGTAAAAAGATATCAGGATTATCTGCAATATATCCAATCGACTGTTTTGCCTCAAGCGGCTCTTTCCGGATATCATGACCATTGATCTGAACGCTGCCCTCTGTCGGTTTTAAAATACCGGTCAGCATCTTGATCGTTGTTGTCTTCCCCGCACCATTCTGCCCTACGAATCCGACGATCTCACCTTTCTTAATATGAAAGCTTAAATTGTTTACGGACACAAAATCTTTACCGTAAATTTTCTTTAAGTTATTGGCTATTATCATTCTTTATCTTCTCCCGGTTCTTATCTGTCACACCATCGTTTCTATCTGGTCTGTCATTTATCAAAATACTTCTTTCCATTTGGTTTTAATTATACCAAGCCCCTAATCTCTTTACAATATAAATATACCAAAGGCAGCCTGAAAATACTCTGCATAGTAACAGGCTGCCATCTTCTTTATATGATTGTCCGCGGACATTTTACTGTTTATAAGTTGATACTGTCATCAAAATGAAAGGCATAGATGATCTTCTCTGTTACCATTCTTCCGGTAAGCTGATGTATCGTCTTTGCATACATATCAAGCTGTACATGATAACGGCTGACCAGATCCGATATCTGATCCACCCGGTCTGTCTTGTAGTCCATTAAAACCACCTGATCTCCTTCCAGAAAATAGGCATCGATCACTCCCTGAACTACGACCATATCCTTGCTGTCTTTATACTCCGGTGATATATCTTCCGGCTTCATGCCGATATAAAACTGCTGCTCCCGGTATAAGGTATGGTTCTTCTGTGCTTCTGCCATACGGATTCCGAGTGGGCTGTTGACCATGTTATAAATCTTATCTGCACGAACATGCTCTCTGTACCGTTCTTCCAGATATCCATGATCAAAAAATGACCGGATCTGCTCTCTGATCTCATCCATGCTGTTTCTTGTAAAATCAATAAGCTCCATGATCTTATGGATCACAGTACCCATCTCATTTCCTTTTACAGGCTCCTCCTTCATGCGGGAATGAAGCACCGGTATTGTAAGCTCTGCTTCTGTCACAGGCGGCTGATACAGGTCAGATCCCGGATTCTCCTCTCCGCGGTGTGCAAGTCGTTTGATCTCTGTAACGGACATCTTATTTTTTACTGCCTGCTCTGTTTTATATGGGTAGGTATAATCTAAAAGTTCCTTATACTTTTCATATAACTGCAGTTCATCCTCTGTCTGTACAGCTTTTTTTTCTGACATATCTATATTTGTCCCGGCAGGTATCTGATTCTGATAGCCGGTCTTTGCAAGTACCCAGGTTGCATAAGTATCCTTTCTGCATACAGTATCTTCTGATACGATATGCATAGATAACGCCGATAAGATCCAGTCCATAAAACAGCCGGCTTCCATTCTGGTGATATATGGAAGCTCCATCCGCATCTGTCCGGACGCTTCAATAAGAAAATCAGTCTGCAGCGGATAATCAAAGACTGCCTTTTCCGCTCCGGGGTCTTTTACCGCCGCTGTCATATATAACTTCTCTTTTGCTCTTGACAGGGCAACATATAAGATACGGATCTCCTCCGCCAGCTTCTCTGCATTCATGACACTGAGCATGGCCGCTCTTGCAAATGTTTTCTTCTTCGCACGGTTCTTCCGGTCAATCGCATAACCTGCCAGATAGCTGTCTGCATTTACCGTCACCGGAGATAAGGCATCCAGATTCGAAAAACGATTTGCCAGTCCACTGACAAATACAACCGGAAATTCCAGTCCCTTGCTCTTATGCATCGTCATCATCACAACAGAATCGTCATCATCTCCAAGCACCGACGCTTCTGCAAAATCCAGATCATTCGTCTTCAGCCGGTCCATGTAACGCAGGAAATTAAACAGTCCACGAAAACTGCTGTCCTCATAGGTATCCGCTTTCTGGATCAGCATATCGATATTTGCCTGTCTTCGTTTTCCCGAATGCATCGCGCCAACAAACCAATAATATCCGGTCTGCTCCAATATCGAATGAAGCAGTTCACTGATACTCATATAGTTTTTATCTGCCTTCCAGCTATCCAGCATACGAAGAAACTGTCGAAGCTCCTCTGAAGCTTCTGAGTCCGGCTTTTCTGCATAATAACAGACCTTCTGATAAAAACTCGCCGTCCGCGCCAGATTCTTCTCATGATCCTTGAAGTCCCGGTCATAGATACCTACAATCTCTGCAAGCTCCTGTTCCTTTACACCTGCAAGCGGTGAACGAAGGACTGCTGCAAGTGCATAATCCTGATGGGAATTATCGATCACCGCCAGCATATCAAGCAGGGTACTGATCTCAATCGCATCAAAATATCCACTCTCGCTCTCTACAAATAATGGAATTCCACGCTCCGCAAATGCTTCCTCAAAGGCTTTCGCATTCTTCTTCACACTTCGCATCAATACCGCAATATCCCGGTAAGAAACCCTTCTGGTCTCTCCGTTATCTCCATCCGGAATATAAAGTGGTTTATCACCCTTCACTAACTCATAGATCTCATCTGCGATCATCCGTGCCTCTATATCCACATTTGTTAACGACCGTATCTCTTCCGGCTGGGATTTCTCCGGATCTGCGCAATCATTCCTTACGATCAGGATCTCGGATCCATACCCCATATTATTCTTGTCCTGTCTTCCGATATGCAGCTTTGCCGATTCATCATAATCGATCCCCCCCAGATTCTCTGACATCAACGGTTCAAAGATCTGGTTGATCGTATCAATCACCTTTCCTGCACTTCGGAAATTATTCGAAAGCAGGATTTTCTGATCTTCTGCATCTTCCCGGTCAGAATATGTATTATATTTATTCAGGAACAGATCCGGTCTTGCCATACGAAAACGGTAGATACTCTGCTTGATATCCCCCACCATAAACATATTCTTCCGATCTTCTCCGTGACCTGTCACACAATTTAAGATATCTTCCTGTAAAAAGTTGCTGTCCTGATATTCATCGATCAGGATCTCACGATACCGTCTGGCAACCGTCTTTCCTGCTTCCGATGGAATCACACAGTCATTCTCATCCGTTCCTGCACACAGGATGTCATAGGCAAATTCTGAAATGTCCCGGAATTCATACAGATTCCTGTCGAGCTTCTCTTCCTTTAACCGATCCATATAGGAACGTGTCAGGGATAATAACGCTAACAATGGTTCCTTCATCATCGCACATTCTGCAAGTATGACATCTGTCGGACGAAACAATGCCATCATGTCCTTTACACTTCCACGATAGGTCTGCATAGTCGTCTTTACATACTGCTGTTTCTCCGGATCACAGGCTGCGATACGCTTCAGATTGGAAAATTTGGAAACCCGTTTATATGCCTCATCCATATCCTCGGCCTGTCTCAGATTCCGCAGTAATTCCAGATCTGAACGTATAATAGGATCATAACCTGCAGGGCCATCTGCTTCGCCTGCGATCTCTAAGCACTGTTCTGCCTGACCGATCGCTGAATCAAGCGTGTCTGCTACAATCTGCATATAATCCTGATACCATCTTAAGGTATACAGTTCTTCCTTTGTTGATACTTCAAGTGCTGTTTCTGCTTCATTTATCCAGCGTTCCGGCTTCGGATAACCGGAAGCAACCCGGTAGATCTGATAGACCAGCTCCCGGATCTTCTCATCCGATTCTTTTCTCGCAAAGCTATCTACCAGTCCGATAAATCCATCGGATGCTTCCTGATATTTCTGTTCTAATACTTCATCCAATATATCATTCTTGATCAGATCCATCTCTGCATTATCTGCTATATCAAAAGAGGAATCGATCCCGATCATCTGAAAATAGTCTTTTACGATTCCAAGGCAGAAACTGTCAATCGTCATGATATCTGCCCGTGGGAGCAGGGATAACTGCTTAACGATATGCTCATCCTCCGGATGTTCTTCGGCTGCCTGCTCAAGCTTATCGGCAATCTTCTCTTTCATCTGGGCAGCCGCCGCTCTGGTAAATGTTACAACCAGAACCTCATCAATATCGATCTTCTCCTCTGCCTTATTGCCATCCGCATCAACTCCCATGACCATCTCAAGAATCCGTTCTACAAGGACAGCCGTCTTACCGGAGCCTGCCGCAGCAGATACCAGAAGATTACCATGTCTGGAATTAATGACTGATTTCTGTTCATCTGTCCATGAAATACCCATCTCTGCTACTCCTCCCTGTACCGCTTAAGCTTCGCGTTATCCGGTCTGCGATATTGATTTCCGCCATTCTTGACATCAAAATGACAGATATTCTTAAACTCACAATAATCACAGCCTGTATTGCTCTTATTCTTATATGGCTCGATCGCGATCTTTCCCTCTGCGATCTGACTTCCAAGTTCTTCTATATTCTCTCTCGTCAATTCCATGATCGTCCGGATCTGATCTGCCGATACCACATTCTCACTTTTCTTGATGTCACCGTTTTTATCAAGTTTTACCGGAAGTGACTGGCTGCAGGTATGATCCATCTTCTGTATCACGGCAGGTGATTCATTGACAAAGCCCTGCAGCTTCATTTTCTCCATTCTCTCAGCGTCTAATTTCTCCTGATCCGAGAATTCCGGCTGCTCTGTATCGGTGTCAATCTCCGAAGATTCAATCTCGATCACCGGATCATCAAAGCTGTAATATAATAATCCTGCAACCTGAATATCCTTATCGGGATAGATCATTTTTTCAATCTCATATGCGATTGCAGAATAGGTCACAAGCTGAAGCTGCTCTCCATTCAGGACTTCCTCCAGACTGAGTTTTCTGGTGGATGATTTGTAGTCGATCACCTTGATATAAACCGTTCCATCCTCTTCTTCCACATCTACACGGTCGATCTTACCATTGATACTCATCCGGATCTGATTTGGAAGCTCAAACAGATAAGAACCGACTTCATCCTTTGCGGAATCAAACGTCTTTTCAAGCATTCCAGGCTTCATGCTGCCAAGCCTTATATGCTTCTGTAACATACCGGCGGATGTCTGTGCCATACGTTCGATCATCTGAAGCATGTAAGCATTTCTTGCATTATCTTCAAAGAAATCTCCTGCCGATTCCTCTGCCGCACGATTTACAAGCTCCGTGACCATCCGCATTCTCTCATCTTCCGGAAAATTCTCCCAGTCATTATTTCTGGTGTCTCTTACCTGCTTAAACAGTCCTTCCATTACACTGTGAAGGATCACTCCCACATTTCTGACATCAATCTGATACATTTCCCGCTCTTTTAAACGCAGACCATATTTTAAGAAATATGCAAATCCGCATCTTGCATATAATTCAAGCTTCGATACCGATGCATGCAGATATCTGCCATATAACAGAGCGATCGTCTCCGATGGAAGCTGTTCTGCCACGTTTCTGTATGTCCTGCCTTTATAAATGGCAGTCAATTCTCCGGCAAATCCCTTTTCCGTCAAAATCTGCGTTAATATCCTGCTCTCTGCCGCTTCGGGATCCTCTGTCTGAAGGATCCGTCTTAATGACCGGTTGACGGTATCCGGCATACAGGAAGCAGCGTCATACTCCTCTGCCTGAAGGGATGGGAAAATACTGCCAATTCTTCCAAGCAGATAGGATGGACGCATACTCTCAAGTGATGCGCTTAATTTATGATACGATATATACAAATGATCGGATGGCTTCGTCAGTATCGTATAAATATAAAACTGCTCGATATAGCTGTTCTGTTTGTCGGATGGAGCGAGTTCCAGGCCGTAGTCTGACAAAATATCCCTGTCTCTGTCACTTAAGATTCTTCCCTTTTTCGGTGCTTTGGGTACGACGCCATCATTGACCGATGTAAAGAATAATACCTTTATATGATTTAATCTCGATCTTGTGATATCTCCTATCAGAACCCGGTCAACCGTAGGCGGCACAACTCCGATCTCAATATCCGAAAGTCCGGTATCCACGATCTCACAGAACTCTTTTACACTCATCTTCGTATCACCTAAGAGTTCCTCTATCTTATCGAATAACCGAACCGTCTTCTCGAAGATCTGACCGTAGGCATCCCCTTCATTGATCCTGTTTTCTTCATATAATTCATTCTTTCTAGCTTCCAGCTTCTCATACATATGGATCTGAAGCAAGAAGTCATAAAGCGCTTCCACATAATCTTTTGTGACTGCCTTTTTATCTGTAAAGGTCTTACGGATGTCCTCAAATATCTCCATAAAAGCCTGCCGGATCTCATCTATATTTACCGGAGATGTCTTCTCATAGTTTTCAGATACTGCACGATTCCATCTGCTATAGCCACGAACACCACGTTTTAATGCATAATTTTCCAGAAGCTCTATAGCCTCAAAGGACAGATCCGTCATACCCGCCTTTAAGAACCGGAACACGCTGTCATAAGAGAAATCATCCGCCAGAACTGCTAATACACTTCGGATCGTCTCCGCACATGGATTTCCTTTCAGACAGGCATTTGTATCGATAAATACCGGAATCTCATATTCCTCCATCACCCGTTCATAGATATGGGATGCCTGCTCCAGATCTCCCGCTACGATCGCAATATCCTTATATCGATATCCTTCCTCCCGCACAAGTCTCCTTATCGTAGATGCGGCAAATACGATCTCGTCCTGTGCATCTCCTGTCGCTGTCAGATGGATCCGCTCCAATGGCTGCTTCCATTTCTGATATGGACTACGGAACAAATTCCGCTCCAGGAAAAACAGTTCCCGGTTCTCCCCCAGACGATAGTTGGTTGTTCCAGGCAGAACGACCGGAGACTCGATCTCCACACCAGCAGCTGCTGCCGCTTCTGTTAATTTCTTTATCGTAGTCTTTGTCAGATAGAATAACTCGTAGTCTTTTATATGCTCATATTTCTGATCTCTGTCATCTAATGTAAAGGAAAAGGTCAGATCATCCGCACAGGTCATCAACTTCTCAACAAGTTCAAGCTGTACCGGCGTAAATCCGGTAAACCCATCAAAATACAGCGAACTGCCACACACAAGTTTAGACTGGCCAACATGTCTGGTCAACAGTTCCACCAACTGTTCTGCCACAATATAGCGTTCACCTGCAAATGCTTCAAATTCTTCGTAAATGTGTCTGATATCCTGCATTTTACCTGCAACAACGCTATCCTCCGGAATCTGCTCCATGATCTCATCGATCGTATCCTGCTTGATATTATACTGAAAGATCTCCGACATCATGGATTTCATCTCATCCACAAATCCAAGCTTGTCGTAATAGCTTCCATATACCTGTAAGGTGTCCTGCTGTTCACATAAGATCTTCTTGATCAGCATACTTTTTCCAAAGTCTTCCAGCACCTGTCCGGTGCTGATCCCCAGTTCATCAAATACACGATATGCCAGCCGGTTCATGCCGATCGCATCAATATTCATCATGCCTCCGGCCGGATGCATGGTAACCAGTTCTCTCTGTGCTTCCATCGTATACTGTTCCGGCACGATCAGATAAAAATTCCGCTCCGGTTCTTTTATCGATGCCTGAATGATTTCATTGTAAATCTGTCTGGATTTTCCTGAGCCGGATGCTCCAAGTAAGAATCGAACTGACATAACGGTCTCCTTTCACTCATCTGTCAAGCAATACTCTTTTTCTGGCTTTCTCTTTGCTAAGCCATATTTACTTCAATATTGTTTTACTAACCATCTGTTCTTTGGTTATATTTTATTTTCTCTGTGAATACAATATAGTAATAATAAATGAGGGGAATATTTATATGGCATCCACAAAGCTTATCGTTTTAAAATCTAAAGAAATCATATACACGGTTATTTTTCTCGGACTTGTCGCCCTGTTTATCATCATACTGACGATCATGTTCAAAAAACCTGCCACCGTTTCAGAAACTGCTTCTTCGAATACCGCTTCTGAAACAACGGAGCCTTCTTATAACCCCGGTACATATGATTCAACTATCACGCTCGGCGAATCTACTCTGTCTGTTATGGTTACGGTTGATGATCATTCTATCCAGGATGTTGCGCTCTCCAATCTGGACGAAAGTGTCACCACCATGTATCCGCTCCTGTCGTCTTCTTTAGAGGCGATCAACACTGACCTGCAGTATGTGTCATCGATTGACGACCTCACTGTTTCCGGCGATACCAAGTATACCTCGATGCTGCTGATCAACGCCATCAAAGAGGCACTCGCCAAGGCTGTGGTTCAATGAAATAGAACGATATATGCCAGACAACTGACTATTGTTACGCAAAACGTTCCCACTCTATCCTCGACGTAGCGGTACATAAGGCTGCAAAAAACGCAGCCTAAGTACCGACGCTCGGACAGGTTTGCTACACAATATCAGTTATCCGGCATATATCTGTTTATTGACATAACACCGTTTCCAGCCTTGGCTATTGATACGGTACAACCACCTAAGTAGTATGCTCCTTATGTAGCAGAACGCTCTCATAAGTCCTTGAATCAAAATGAAAGATACATTACATATTATTCCGTAAGATGCTTCCGCTCGTATCCTCGTGCAGCGGTACATAAAGTTGCAAAAAACGCAACTTAAGTACCGGCCTCGGATAATGCTTACGTCATAATAGTAATGCTATCTTCCATTTTAACTTAAAGTACTAACATCTGGACAGGTCTGCTACATAAGGACATTCTACTCAGGTGATTTGTGTTTCTATACCAAGATGTGTTATGTAACATTTCTGTACGTCAGATTTTTGTGCGCTGAGCCAGTATTCTTCCCAGCCTTGTCTGCGCTGCCTTTCAATCATAAATCGCATAGCCAAATATTTCTTTGTATGCTTACACAATACAGAAGGATGGTAGGTGTTATATTTTATGAAGCAAACCTCTCCTCACGCCGGTACTTGGCGAACTGCGAATGCAGGGAGCCTTAGGTACCGCTGCGTTGAGGATAGAGCGAAAGCGTTTTGCGGAATAAAGATATAACAACCTGCCTGCCTTCGTCCTTGTGCCTCAACGTAAAGGCTAGCGTCTAATGCTTGGTTACGATGTCGTTCTGGTCTTTGTAGATGCTGTTTGATGGCACATAGCCTCTGACACGGGACAATGGGTAGATGTTTGAATGTGAGCCGATCACGGTTCCCGGATTTAAAACGCTGTTACAACCAACCTCTACATAGTCACCAAGCATTGCACCAAATTTCTTCATACCGGTTGCAATATCGAAGTCCGCGCCTTTGACATGCACCAGTGTTTTGTCTGACTTGACATTAGAGGTAATGCTGCCTGCTCCCATATGAGAATGGAAGCCAAGGATCGAATCACCTACATAGTTATAATGTGGAACCTGCACATTATTAAAGATAATGACATTCTTTAACTCTGTGGAGTTACCAACAACGCAGTTATCTCCCACTAAAGCACTTCCACGAATAAATGCACACTGTCTGACCTCTGTATCTTTTCCAATAATACATGGGCCTGCAATATAAGCAGAATCAAATACAGTTGCTGATTTATGAATCCAGATATTTTCACCACGTTTCTCATACTCTTCCGGATCTAAGCTGTTTCCAAGTTCAATGATAAAGTCCTTGATCTTCGGAAGCGCTTCCCACGGATATGTAACGCTTTCAAGCAATGGCTTTGCTGCTGTTTCTGTCAGATCATATAATTCTTTGATCGTTACCTGTTTTACTGTTTCATTATTCATTTTCTTATACCTCACTATCTTTTTCAGAATTTAATAGAAAACAATCATTCGCCCGCAAAGGACAATTTTTATCTAAAAAAAATCATTTATCCGCAAAGAATAATTCTTTTCTAAAAAGCAATCATCTATCCACAAAGGATAATTCTTTCTATTAAGCAACTATGTTCAAGGTTATTTTTTATAATATACCCTTGTTCTGTCAAATACTGTTGTAATCTGGTTCTGATTGCTGATTCCCTTTACCAGATTTGTATATTTGATCACAAAGGTGTTCATCTTGTCTGTATATTCTTCTTTCGTGATCGAACCATCAGCGACACCACACAAGCCTTTTTCCCAGCTTGCTGTCAGATCCGCCCGAAGCAGTCCATTGATCGAATAATAAACAACATCATAAATGATCTCGCCGAGAAATGTCGGTGTTACAATCTGCGTTTTCTTATTCAGAGCAATGTATTTGTTATTTACAAGCTTGGTGATGATTCCATCTCTGGTCGCACTGGTTCCGATACCTGCGCCCTTGATCTGCTCACGAAGCTCCTCGTCCTCGATAAACTGTCCGGCATTTTCCATCGTCAGGATAAGCGTACCGGAATTGTACCGTTTTGGAGGTGATGTCTCACCCTCTTTGATCTCGAATTTGTCAAGTGAAAGGATATCTCCCTTTTTCAAATGTCCGATCGTCTCGATGAATTCCGGGCTGTATTTGGTATCATCCTTTTTCCTTGCAAAGCGGTTCGTGGCAACCTTCAGGTAACCTTCTTTTAACATATATTTGAAATTGGCAAATAAGAATTCATCCTGCTTTGCCAGTGTCATTGAAAGCTTCTGATATTCTGCTGCCGGATAAAAGATGCTTAAGAATCGTCTGCAAATGATCTCATACACATTTGCCGCAATCTCAGACAGTCCTCTTAACGCACCCATGCCCTGTCCGGTCGGAATGATCGCATAGTGGTCTGTGATCTGTTTGTCATTTACATACTTGGTCTTTGCGATCGTCTTATAGCTTCCCATGTTAAGAACCTCATCAGCATAGGCAGCCATCGGTGTATATCGTTTCAAACCGGATATATTCTTATAAATTTCCTTTGCCACAGCCGTTGACAACACTCTGGCATCCGTTCTCGGATATGTCACCAGCTTCTTCTCGTATAACTCCTGCACGATCTTTAAGGTGTCGGACGGACTGATCTTAAAAAGTGAAGAACAGTCATTCTGAAGCTCGGCAAGATTATACAGCATTGGCGGAGCCTTCTTTTCTTTCTTCTTCTCGCTTGCAACAAGAGTGGCTTCCATTCCATTTGCCGACAGCTTTTTCACCAGATCTTCTGCATCCTTCTTCTGCTTGAAGCCATTTTCTTTATACAGAAGCGGTGAATTAAAATACGGTGTATCCTTTACCGCTTTCCATTCTGCCTCAAATGTCTGCCCGGTAACATTTACCGTACCAACAACACGGTAAAATGGTGTCTTTACAAATTCACGGATCTCCCGCTCCCGCTTCACGATAATGCCAAGAACACAGGTCATAACACGTCCAACCGCGATCACGCATTTATCCAGTTTCAGATAATTTCTTATCACATAGCTGTATTTTAACGATAAAGCTCTGGAGAAATTAATACCCATCAGATAATCTTCTTTTGCACGAAGATATGCGGCATCGCTGAGCGAATCGTACTCTGAAAGCGGCTTGGCTTCCCGGATCCCACGCAAGATCTCTTCCTCTGTCTGGGAATCGATCCAGACTCTCCGCTTCTCTTTATTTCCAACCTTTGCCATCTGATCCACCAGACGGTAGATGTATTCTCCCTCACGTCCTGAGTCGGTGCAGACATAGATACAACCTACATCATCCCGGTTCAACAGTCCTGCTACAATCTTGAACTGCTTGCTGACATCCGGTATCACTTCATATTTGAATTCTGTCGGGATAAAAGGAATCGTAGCCAGATCCCATTTTCTTAATTTCTCGTCATAGGCATCCGGATAACTCATCGTGATCAGGTGCCCCACACACCAGGTCACAACAGAATCTTCCGATTCCAGATAGCCCGCTCCGGCATTTCCTTTTACACCAAGCACATCTGCAAACTGCCTTGCAACACTTGGTTTTTCTGCTATATATAAGTTCTTCAAATCAAACTCCTGATTCTTTTATATTTGATCAATATTACACATCACATCTTTTTATAATACCAGAAAAAGAAGGTTTCGACCATAGCTTTTGTGATATCCGCACAGTAAAAAAGCACCCCGCCTTCGATTCAGAAAACGAGATGCCCTTTGACTATTTTAGGTTGTAATAAACATTTACTGTATTTGATCTTACTGCTCGAATAATAACTGCTCGTATGTAGGGAATGGCCATGCTGTCTTTGGAAGTTCTTTTTCCAGTTCGTCAGCAGGTGTTCTTACAGAATCAAATGCTGCAAATACTACGTTGTGATAGTATTTTGCCCATGCTTCGATATCATCTTCGTAATCAGCAGCTTTTGCAACAAGCTCTTCCAGTTTTACAGTTGCTGTCTTCAGCTCTGTAAGCTTTTCAGAGATTGTATTCAACAGAGATACCTGTACGCTTGGCTCGATACCAAGAGCTTTGATCTCAGCAGCGCCCTTTGCAAGCTCTGCCTGATATTCCATAACTGCCGGGATGATCTCTTCATTTGACATCTCAATCATTGTGAGTGCCTCAATATTGATCTTCTTTGCGTAATTCTCAAGCATAACTTCTGCTCTGGCTGATAACTCTGCTTTATCCATAACGCCAAGGCCTTCAAAGATCTTAACGCTCTTATCTGCTGCCAGATATGGAACTGCATCTACCATACATTTGATATTTGGAAGTCCACGCTTCTCAGCTTCTGCAACCCATTCATCTGAATAACCATTTCCGTTGAAAATGATCTTCTGATGCTCTGTCAGAGTCTTTCTGATCAGTGCCTTACATGCTGTTTCGAAATCTTCTGCACCTTCCAGTTCGTCGGTCATCTTCTTTAACTGATCTGCAACGATCGTATTTAATACCATCATTGGGAATGCGATGGACTGTGTAGAACCTACCATACGGAACTCGAATTTGTTTCCTGTGAATGCAAATGGTGATGTTCTGTTTCTATCTGTAGCATCCATTGTAAATGTAGGAAGTGTGGATGCACCGGATACATAAGTCTTGCCCTTTGGTGATTCTGTAGCTTCACCCTTCTCAATGATCTGCTTAACGATGGATTCAAGCTGTTCACCAAGGAATGCCGAAATAATTGCTGGAGGTGCTTCATTTGCTCCAAGTCTGTGATCATTTCCTGCAGATGATGCGGAAAGTCTTAACAGCTCTGCGTTATTATCAACGGCTGCAAGAACGGCTGCAAGGAAGAACTGGAACTGAAGATTTGTCTCCGGATGTTTACCAGGATCGATCAGGTTCTCGCCCTCATCTGTTGAAATTGACCAGTTGTTATGTTTACCGGAACCATTGACACCTGCAAATGGCTTCTCATGAAGAACACATTCCAGATCATGCTTTGCTGCGATCTTCTTCATAGTAGCCATAACCAGATGGTTCTGATCGGTTGCTATATTTGTTGTTGAGAAAATAGGTGCTAACTCATGCTGAGCAGGTGCAACTTCGTTGTGCTGTGTCTTAGCAAGAATACCGTATTTCCATAATTCTTCATTTAACTCGGTCATGTATGATGCAACCTTATCTTTGATCGCTGCAAAATACTGATCGTCAAGCTCCTGTCCTTTTGGAGGCATCGCACCGAATAAGGTACGTCCACAAAGCTTCAGGTCTGTTCTCTTGGCGAATTTCTTCTTATCGATCAGGAAGTATTCCTGCTCAGGACCAACAGAAGATGTAACCTTCTTTGCTGATGTATTTCCAAATAATGCAAGTGCCTTTAAAGCTTCCTTGCTGATCGCATCCATGGAACGAAGAAGTGGTGTCTTGTAGTCAAGTGACTCACCTGTATATGATGTGAATGCTGCAGGGATACAAAGGATACAGGTTCCTGCATCTGTTGTTTTTACAAATGCCGGTGAGGTACAATCCCATGCTGTATATCCTCTGGCTGCGCATGTCTCACGAAGTCCACCAGAAGGGAAGGATGAAGCATCCGGCTCGGATTTGATCAGTTCTTTACCTGTGAACTGAAGAATAACTCCGCCATCACCTACTGTACTTACGAATGAATCATGCTTCTCGGCTGTTGTCTCTGTCAGTGGCTGGAACCAGTGAGTATAGTGTGTTGCGCCAAGTTCCATTGCCCATTCCTTCATTGCTGCTGCAACAGAATCTGCAATAGATGTATCAAGAGGTTCGCCCTTATCGATTGTGTTCTTCAAGGATTTATAAACTGCTTTTGGAAGACGCTCTCTCATAACCTGATCGGAGAAAACGTGTGAACCGAATACGGCTGAAATTTTGTTCATCATAATTTTGTACTTCCTTTCTTCTGATAAAACAAAAAAAGAAAGGTGTCCCAATGATTTGGAACACCTTTGTTCATTTCGTCTATTTATTTGATACAATATATATACTCCTTTTGATTTGAAAAATCAAGAGGAAAAATAAAAATTTTGAGGGAAAATTTTTAGAAAGTTAACATCTGTCGTGTTGCTTCGTTAGGTATATAAGCACCTCCCATGTTTTTTGAATATGCAAGATAGCCCAAATGAATCAGATAAGTAAGAACATCATCCTTGTTCACAAAGCTGACCGTATCATTCTGAAATGACGTAACATCTACCTCTACAACAGATCCTGATAACATTTCAATAATCGAAGATTTTAGTCCATCAAAATCCATATTAATTAATGGAACTATTGCCTCATAGGATGCTGTACCAGACCAGTAACTCTGAAAATCGCCTTCCAGCATCAGACTGACAACGGCGTTTGGATTATATACATGATATTTTCCAATCTGGTAACCATCATACCAACGCTTAACTTCTTCAAAATCCTGATCGTACCGCTCGCACAAATGCTTTACTTCCTTTTCTGTAAATCCAACATAAGATGCTATCGGCCCGGCATTTAACATTGAATATTCTTTAAAGTTATTAAGAGCTGACTGTGTTATTTCTTTCTTTATCGGCAAAATTCCTGTCAAATATGCTAGCTGAATATATTTTGTTGTTTCTGTCCCTTTAAATATACCTCTAAGCAAATTTATATAATCATTCTGTGCTTTTATATTTGCAGCCGCATCACGGATCAATACATCCCACTCATCAATAATGATCACAAACTTTTTACCGGTTGCTGTATTGATACGTGAAAGTGCCTCTGGTAATGATCTGATCTGCTCTGGAAGTTCAGATGGATAATATTCCCTTAACTCTTCAATCGTTTGTCTTGCAATATAAGTTACAATATTCTCTGGTCCGCCAGCCGGTTCCAGACACCATTGAATATCAGGATGTATCACATCATATTGATTCAGATGTTTCTTAAAATCAGGATATTTACTAATCTCAAGATCTGAAAACATCTGCTCTGAATTACAGCCTCTGCTGTAATATGCAGTCAGCATATTAGCAGTAACTGATTTTCCAAACCTTCTTGGACGACTGCTGCAGATATATCCCTGAAGGGTATTCATTACTTTGTTTGTATATTCGATCAGACCTGTCTTATCAATATATATTTCCGAATTGAGCGCAACCTGAAATGCATAATTATCAGGGTTTACAAACATTCCCATCTTTACAAACTCCCTTCTGCTAATAACTACATTACTATATTAAACAAAAACCATCTGTAGATAAATTAAACTATCTTCAGATGGTTTTTGTTTAACATTGAAAAAGCTAAATGGCAAGGTAGGATCTATGTTATAGAGTTCATTTATTTAGAATATTATCATTAATTTCTATGTCAGAATAATTCTCTATTTTCTCCAATGTCAAACCTGAATTACAAAATGCATTTTTCTGAATTTCCTTTACAGATTCCGGTATTATTATTTCTTTCAAATTCTTACAATAACCAAAAGCTTCCTCTTCAATACTTTCTACGCTGCATAATTCTATACAATCTAATAATGAATTAAACCAAAACGCTCTTCTTTTTATAATTATTGTAGTAGAAGGAAGAATTACGCTTTTTACACCACACTTTTCAAATGCATCTACACCTATAACCTCAACCCCATCTGGAATTATGACATGTTTTTCATGACCAAGATAGGCAACCAACTCTTTATCTTTAATTACCATTGTATCCTTCCAGTTATACTCTGGGTTAAATATTATACCCTCCACAATTATATCACTGTCTGAACAAAATTTTTTTTCACCAATAACAATCCCCTTTAAAAATCCACAATCTGTTATATAGAAATAAAGTGTCAAATCATTATTAAATACAAAGGAAATATAGTATTCTTTATCTGAATTTTCCTCTAAATACGGTCCAACTCGATATCTAATCTGCTTAAGATCTGAAACTTTTAAATTAGATATTTTACTTTCTATAATAAGAAAACCTTTTTCGTCAACTCCAAAATCGACATCACAATCTGGATCATCTGAAATGACATAATATTCCATACAATTATATCCACATATATCTTTTACTTTTGTTAATATTGATATAAACTTTTCAACAAATTCCTTACTTTCCATACAAATTATTCCTTCTTTTTATTTATATTTTATTACCTACTATCAAGTATAATAACACAGCTTATTACGGTCAAGTCACTCGCTTTTCTTTTTCCATCATAACGCTTCGTAAGTCCCCAAGTTCTATTTCAATCCCAAGGACACCATATTTCTGTTCAGCTTCTGCCGAATAATACTTTCGCATTTGCTCAACTAAATCATCTATTGATGTATCACATGTATTGCCACATTTTTCCAGTGGAATTTTTTCAAACAATTTTCTAAATGACTCAAAGCGATATAACGCAGTTACAGTAACCGCTATCATTTCCTGACTTGTTAGATTAGTAAAAAGTATTTTATCACCAATATTAATCTTTCTTCTTTTATCATCATACAATCGCAATTCAACAGTTTTCTTTCCAGATTTTATTTTTTTAAATGGTGATTCGTGCAGCTTCATTTCATGTACCATAGACTTTTTCTCCTTTTAACCAATATTTAAATACGCCTGCAAAACATATTCTTTATTATACTTAACCCTATACTTACCATTCATTTCTTCTACTGTACTAAAATTTTCTCCACAACTTTCAGCATTTCTCTCACTTGTAGAAATGATATTTCTATGCCCTAAATGCAGGTCACTCGTAAATAATATTGCCATCAGATCACCGTCCTTCAAAAATTATAATATTTAACATTATACTACCCAACCTGTATAAGGCTCATAATAAACGCTATTATGATCAAGGCAATAGCAGGCAAACCGAATATGGGATCCTGTATTCAGAATTGTGTACCAATTAGTCTGAATTAACGTATCCGATACTTCATCCATATCTATATGTCCTGCTATAATATGTGTATCCATCTGTGATAAATCAAGATGTGGAATGATTATTAAATCTTTTGATGAGTAATACGCTAAAATATTTTCTTCATTTCTATTAACCGCCTTCTCAATACTTTTCTCTACATTTATTTTCTCAGAAGAGGTATATACATAGTTATCACATTCGAGCCCTCCCGCGCACACAGTCAAGTCTCTTATATTATAATAATATGGTAGATTTTCAAGTGTATCCAAAAGAATTCTTCTTTCCCCTATTGACATTTTTTGTATCTGACCATTAATAGAAGAGACCTCTTCTTTATCGTTCCATTCTTTATCTGATATACTTTTTGCTAATGTCTTTTGTACCTGATACTCTTGTCTTCCCTTTAATAAAACCACTTCTTTGCGCTCTAACATTGGAAGAAAATAATCCAGGACCTCATCTCCTCCATCTCCGATCCAATTACCCGCTATTATAAATAAATCTCCTATAGGATACCGATACGGTATATATTTTAGTCGTATCAATAAATTTTTAAATGCCTCTATATCCCCTCGAATATCTGATGTCACATATACCATTTTAAACCACCTCCAAACCTAATAAATTTCATATTATGCCAGAATATCAATCAAAGAATCATTTTTACCCATTTCCATAAATTTTTCTACATTAACAACCTTTTCATTAAAACTCAAGTACAAAGCATACTTTATACACTTCCATTTAATATTTCATCTATAAGTTCTCTTAAAATGTTAATAACTCAACATACTTATTATACCTAAGCGGAACTTATATTCTTTATTTTTTTATTATTGACTTAAAGATATATCTCTTTATCTGTAGTAACGCAATAGCAAGCCAAATTACCACCATGTTCTTTATATCCTGCACCTGCATCAATACACATATAATAATCTGTCCTATAAAATTTATTACTCATATCCACATTCAATCTATTACATGGCACATGTCCAACGATAAGATATTCATCAAATTTCTCTTTATCTACATCCGGAATTTGATGTAGATCTGTACCTATCATAAAATTATACTGATTATTATGAATTGCTTTTTCAATACTTTTTTTTACATTTATTGTTCCGTCCCTATTCATAACATAATTATTACAATCGATTCCTGTATGAGTGACTACTATATTTCCAAAAAACCTTGAACTAACTTCCGCATAATAAGGTAATTTTTCCAAAAAATCTAATAATCTTTTCCGGGCGTCTAAATTCATTTTCTTTATCTCTTTAAGAGTACCACCTCCACCAAACCTAGTCCATGTTCTTTCATCAAGCATTCCTTTAATAAACATAATTGCAAATAATTCATGGTTTCCTAATAACAACTCCATTGAATGATCCAATAAGAATGGCGTTATAAACTCCAGCAACCTAATTCCATCTGGACCACGATCAAAAATATCTCCCATAATGATCAAATTATCTTTTTCTCTATCAAACATTATCTTTTTCAGTAACTTCTTAAAATCATGCAATTCTCCATGAATATCCGATATAAGATAAAGCATAACATCCACCTTTCTAATCCATTAATATATCATCTTCTTCAAGTTTCTTTTCTGCATAAAAAAACAAATTATTTTTCGATGACCATATAATACTTGATATTATTTCCAATAAAATCTCCTCAACTGATAAAATACACAAATATATAACTAATCCAAATAAAATCTTGGTAAAAGCAAAACTTTCAATTAAATATAAATTTGCAGTAATAGCCGCCAATCTAATATTAAATGGAGTCAAGGCTACTGCAGAAATTAAGAATATCCATATACCTTCCTGTTTCTTCGTAAATGTTACACTCTTGGTCACCATAAAAATAAGCAATATTCCAAATACAATATTCCAAAGTCTATATCCTTTTGAAGAATCAAACGACAAGGAATGGTACAATATAAAAGCAACATTCCCTACTCCTATAATCATTTTTATCAAATTGTATTTCAAGTTCATATAAATAATCCTCCAATCAATATACCTATACTTGCAAGTATAAATATCGGATTAAGGAACTGGAATCCCATAATAAGTATACTTGTACAGATATTTGCTATTCCATTTACACAACCTGTCTCTGAAAAATATTCGCTTCTTTTTTCCCGAGTAGTCATCTGTTCTATATTTGCTTTAGCTGCATCAACAATGGGACCACCCAGCAAAGAACTTATTGCATGTTCTCCGTCCAATCCGTCCGCAAAAATTATATTAAATAATGCTATAAAAATATTTTGTGTCATAATGTAAAACATTGCCATTTTACATCCAGATAACCAATTAACTTTTACCATCAGAATCATCATCACACCAGCTAACAGAAGATTCATCTCTATTCCTGCCATATGGATCTGGACTTTTTTTAATATGTTGTCTATATTCGTTTCATCGGTCATCACATATGCACCTGGCATAAATCCTGTCATCATTACACCTGCCTCAAAGAATCGTCCAGTATAAGATAAAGATGCGCACGCATGAGCGCATTCGTGAAGGGCCCCACCAACACCGATTCCCAATATATAACCAAAAATCAAATTTAGGAAAAAATTATCTTCTCCTAAATTTACTCCATAATGAATAAATAAATAGACACCATAGATTAACACTGGAAAAAAAGTTATCATCAGCAATAAATTCAATATCTTCGGTATTATAGAATTCGTACTTTTTTTATTGGGAATATAAAGCGTATATATATATGCTCCATCCAGATCTACAATTCGACCTGAATCTCTAATCAATAAATTCTCATTCAAATGCTCATAATATTTCATGCATTCATCATAAGAAAAACCTTTAATTTTATATATATCTCTATCACCATTTAAGCTTTTAAGATAGCGTGCCTCTCTTTCTGACAGCTCCATTTCTTCATTTATTGCACAATTTCTGACAATAATACCGCCATTATCAGCCCTTCTTAAAGTGACCCAATTCGACATGCAAGGGTACTTACCATCCAAATTTACCTTAGCCATCTTATTCACCTCCCGAAAAATTACATATCATTCATACACTTATCAAGCTTTAGTCAGAAGGATCTTGCGAACATTGCAATGTCATTACTGATAAGTTGCAGACAGACTTCCTTTGCATTTTCTTCTTCACATAATACCGAATATGTAATGTTCACTTTATTCTTATTATTTATCGAGCAATTTATTTCACATTTCTTTACCATTGACGAAAAGTAAAAGTATCCATTTCTTTCCTGAACATCGTTAATAGTGTCTATCATTATTTCATGAAAATCTTCTTCACCTTGAAATTCATATGATATTGTATGGATTATACAAAATGACTGTCTCTGACTGCATTCAGCATCTGTGAACATATAATAGTTAAAATCCAGATCAAATGATTTAGCATATACATAATCCAGACTAAATCCTTTGGCAAATCCATAACGTTTATCTTTATCCATAGAATTGATTTTTATATGTATTTTCTCATTTATAAGCGAATTCAGTTTATTGAATTTCTTAATAAATGTACTATAAGGTTCCTTTTTCAAAATATCATCTTTTGAATTCCTCATAAACATTTCCTCCGAATTTTAATTGTTTGTCTGTCTATTCAAACTTCTGTCAATCTTCCTCATATTCAGATATTTCATTTTCATCTTGAATATCCTCAACATTAAGTCCATGTTCTTCGCAAACCTTCACATAATAATCCGCATTTAATTTGTCATTTGGGAAATAATGAAGCCCTATTGGAAGTACTATAACTGCAATTGCACCTGCAACTCCTAAATTTCGTCTTACTATCTGCATACATCTGAGAAACTTTAAAAGTACAATCTTTTTTCTTTTATTAGTTCTTTTTATCCTTTTCGACACTACACAAACAATCCCAGCAATTGATATTACTAACATAGCAACACCTAAACATCTGATAAAAATAGGAACATATCTCCCAACTGTAAAAACTATATATAATCCGAGGCCTGAAACGATATTCTGAAAAACACCTTTTCCACACCGGTTATAATTGTAACTAAAAATAATACCAAATATACTGGTGAACAACATACAACCAATCAATTTGGAAACTGAATTATAATATTTTGCAATTGGTACAACAACCGGCAAGATATTATATATATCATATGCCAAAATGCTCCCATACAAAATATGATCAAACAAATACTCACTCTTAGACTGTGTTGATTTATCTTTGAGCTTTAATCCTGTTCTTCGTATATTATCAGCCTCCCTCATACTTCTCTATCACATATACATTCATATCTTTCTATATATCTTTTTCATTGTAGCCCAAGTACAGTTCGACATAAGCAAGCTCTGCAGGATTAAAAAATCTTCCAAGTGTACTACAGTAAAGTGAAAATGAATGATACGTTCCATCCTTGACAGAATAGTTTCTCCACCCATTTAAGACATAAAGAATTGCTCCATCTTTGTTGCACAAATTTGCATACACTTTAATCTTTTTAATATTACCAAAATCAGTTTCTCTCATTTCAACAGAACCATTCACATGGATATCATTATCAGCATTTAAAACACCATATAACTGGTCAATCTTAAACATCTCTGGTATTCCTTCTCTACAACGAATCGTAACTCTTTTCATACCTTTTGCCGTTTCTATGTTAGTTATCTTACTCATAAGTTCTTCCTCCTTTTGAACGTTTGTTTAAAAATTAATTACTTTCATTTTCTTTCATATTAATACATTAATCAATAAATCTTTCCTCAAGAGAAATTTCACTATATTGAATCAATTAGTTATTTTGAAATTACTCACCAGCAGGTACTTCAATCACATCTGCAACCTCTTTTTCCTTGCGTTCCTCTTCCTCAAGTTCAGCACTTCTCTGATCAATCCGTTTAATCATCTCATCAATATTGCCGTCAAAATCTGAATAAAACATTTCATCATCAATTGTTGATTCTTCACTGATATGATCAATGTCGCCAAAGAAAAAGTCCAAACAAGTCATTACTTTCGTATCAGAATCAGTTACAATCATCTCATAAGGATTATCAGCTACGTTATCCAAAAGATAAATAAGTGCTTCAAATGTCTGTTTCTCATCAAGATCTTTGTTCTCAATAGACATTAAGTAACTCATTGCTTCTGCATATCCAGCTGTCTTGGCAATATCTCTGCTATAACAATATTGCTCCATCTCTGATAATCTGCCCGTTATTTCATCCATAGTAAACGGAACCGGCAGTTTATCACAAAAATGAGCAAATCTAAGTCTGTTACCAATCTTATTATCAAACTCCATATTATCAAAGTTATAGAGTGTAAATAATAACGCTTTCCAAAGTATCTCCTTATTATATTTTTGTGATTTAAAACTCTCTTTTACCTTGTCGTAAAGATGACTATTATCAAAATCCTGTCTATTCGCTTCTAAATCCTTCTGTCTGAAACGACTCTTCCAATAGACATTGTTCCCTTCAATACACGTCATTCCCAAAAATGCATTATCAACAAGCTTTAATTTTCTTCCATTAGACTTCAAACGAAAAAGTATACCATCATCCATCAATAAAAGACTACCATCATCCATCTGATCAATAATCGAGCCTTCCATCTTTGAATAAACATACCTCCCATCTTTGAAACATCTGATTCTAAGAATGTAGCCACAATTAGTTTCCACAAAAACAGTTCCATCATCTAAATGATAAATTCTTCCATCCAGGAGATTTTCTCTTGCAAGCTGTACTGATTTATGTCTGATATCATCACCTGAACAAGATAAACGCTTCTTTTTTTCATACTTATTATTCTGCGTATATAAATGAATACCATCCGGCTCTTTCTTAGTAAAAAACACCTTTTCTTCACTAATGTAAAAATCAACCCAATCTTCTTTCATCATAGGATTAAGCTCCTTATCCGCATAACTATTAAGGACTTTCTTGACTCCCTCATAATTTTCTCTTCCACAAAGAGACTTCTTCATAAGTGGATCCTTGCATAAAGCATCTGTAATCCATGTTATATATTCCACAAGATCAAAGGATTCCGTCTCATGAATATCCGTGTTAACTAATACAATATTATTTGTATTTCTTGATATGATCTCTATTTTGGAAAGACTTATATCTTTTGTTAGAAATATCTCCATATATTTTTTTGTCATATTGGTTATCATCCCAGCATCTGCCAACTGACCAAGCATCTGTACAAGGTGAGCCACAAGAGGTCCCAAATCTACCCCTCCTGAATATATTCTTTTATAGTTTGCTTCAAACACATCACCTAAACATTCAAATCCTATAAATGGCATCATACCAATACCTCCTCTTTCCCCCATACATATTTAATAACATCTTCAATAGTCTCTACAGGAACCAATTCAACATTTAACCTGTCAATCTGCTTCTTATATAAAAGGCTTTTATAACATTCCAATGGAATAATCACTTTCTCAACCAAAGTTCGTTCTGCCGCAATCCCCTTCTCAAAAATCCCACCCACAGGTGTTATATTTCCATATAGATCAATAGCTCCGGTGAAAGCAACATTAGGAAGAGGCTTCTCTAATAAACACGAAAGAATAGACATCGTAATCGTTACACCAGCTGATGGCCCGTCCTTCTTTACTGCATCTGTCATATGTATATGTAACTTAGGTAATTTCTTTTTTAAGTATTTCCCCGCATAGTAACATGCAAGTGATACCGACTCCAGACAAGAACCCTCTAATAAACCTGTTACAACCACATTCTGCTCCTGATAAGGATTGACTACGGTCTCTACAGCTGTACTTACTCCAATGCCGCCAGTCGTAATTGCAAGAGCCTGAGCCATCCCACATCTTCCTACAGAAAGTGGGGGAACATCATTCAATCCCAACGTTCTCACCTCTCCTAATACATCCTGGAGAAGTTTTTTATCAACATTTACTACATCCTTCAATTTTCCTTTATTTTCCCTTGCTATACTCATAAGAATAAACTCAAAATCACGTTCAACTTCACGCATACCGGGAAGAATATCATACTGATTGACATATAAATCGAGGGATTCACTATCGATCATTAATTCATTGATACCAAACTTTGTTTTCAACTTAGGTAAAATGTAATTTGTTATAATCACTTTCTTATCCTGAATGGAATAATTACTGTATTCAATGATTTCCATACGATCACGAATTGGAAGAGGAATACACCCAATCTCATTGAATGTAAGTATAACAATGAAATTATTTTTAGGGATATGACATTCTAAATATTGGTCATAGATAAATTCTTCATTCGGATCCAAAAACTCATACAAAGCATTAAAAAAATCCGGTGTCGCTTTATCAACTTCATCAAGGATAATTATATCTGAATAACAACCATGACCACTCTTTGCAAGTTCCTTAACAATCATAGAAGGTCCTGCATTATGCATAGTTTTATTTGTCCCTTTAATAATTTCCGAGCCACCAGCACCACCTACATTGATTTTGATACAGTTACGATGAAGAGCTTTCGCAACACTTATAGCCGTACTACTCTTTCCGGTGCCTGCATTTCCATTTAATCCAATAACAGTCATTTTATTTGCATTCTTTTCAAGTTCTTTTGAAAGGATGGCAGACTCAATTTTTTCTCCAAAACCATTCTGAAGATAATGTGTCTTACTTAATTCTTCAATTACTGAACCAACAGTCAATGGCACTGTTTTACCATTAAAAATGTTAGAAATGTAATGAATGACATCCCGGGCATATTCTTTCTGAGCTTCATCTCTTCCCCAGTTCAAAATTTCAAAAAGCGTAATTGCCTTCTTTTGAATGCACCTTGGATACTCATCATAGCTATTAAAAAACTTATGTTCTGTTGCTGTTATTTCTCTTACATATTCATTTCGAGTCTTATCATAATCTTCATCGCAATCAAACTCATTGATGTTTCTGACATTATAATCAGAAAATATCTTTTCACCTTTTGTTACAGTTTTTACGACAATAGATCGAATAACACTATCTAACTTATTCATATCCATATTTGCACGCTTATAAATAAGTGTCCTGCAGCATTCGTCAGAAATTTTCTTAGGAAAATCAATGCCATATTCTTTACAATATTTTGGAACAATTATCTTATTAATAGTTTCAATAATTTCCTTTTCTTCTAAATTCTGAAAATAAATAGTAGTCATATTAGCCCTTAAAGACATTGAGATGTCCTCTATATTGCTGCATGTAACTATCACGAACATATTGGAAAGAGACATTTCTACTTCTACAAATTTATCCATAAATGTTGTTTTTTCAATCAAAGGAATAAGAGTGTTTCTAATTTCTGAATCATAGAGATCAAAGTTCTCAATAACCAAAACTCCCCTGCTGCCTGCCTCTTTGATACGTTCATATATCAATCCAGCTCTTGCGTTCTCATAAATCTTAGAAGTACCAGTAAGTGTTTCCGTATCTTTCATATGTATTCCTGCAAGATTAATCACTGAATATCCTCTCCCCATAGAAGATGCAATAGTCTCTGACAGCTGATTTATTCCAGTATCAGGGTGACCTATAAGGCAAAACGTCTTAGGTGCAATTTTCGAAATATTACTAGCTTCACACTCTGTACAGATTTCTTCTATCTGTTTTCGATGGCCAATGTGTCCTTTCTGAATCTCTTTTCTAAGTGCTTCAATATCAATATCTTTATAATCAGCATTACCTACCCAGTCAAAATCCAAAATATCTGTCATCTGCTTAAGATAATTTTTCTTTTCAGAAGACGAACAGTTCTTTTCCATCCTGTATCTTGACGCCTCGTACACATCACGAAATTCCTTTGGAATAACTTTCTTAACGATATCATAATATGCATCCAACTCTTCCGGTTCCTTATATAATACCAGTTCAGACTCAACAATTTCCTCCATCTTCTTATCAGCTAACATGATCTTCTTATCACAAAGATCTCTCTGTATATCAGGACTGAACTTTTCAATCCTTCTCTGAAACTTAACCTTCTCCTCTTCTGAAAACTTGGTACAGTTAGCCAAACTTTCTTCTCTATCTGTCACATCTATACAAGCACATATAAACCATTTTTCATTCTTTTTCTTATTTTTTGGAGTTCTGATTCCTGATACATATACGATCCTGTTTAACAAACCTTCAAAATAACCAACTGTCTTATTGGTCGAAACAACCTTTGTTATCTTCCCTGTATCAACCTTTAAAACAGCCATATCTTTCGTGTTTACACTAACATCCAGAATTTTAACAGTTTCTTCTAATATCTCACGTTCAAATGGAGATACTTTTTGCATTTCTTTAGTAAATGTTCTCTTTTCCATCATTGCATTTACATCATATAAGGTGTTTTCAAAAGTCATCTTGATGTTCCCTCCTTGTTACGTTATCATTTAATAGTAGCATTTATTGTTATATCTAAAGATATTATTATTGATATCCTAATTATCTTGCTGTAGAATTAGTATAAACAATAAAGGTTTATACATAGTTTTATTAAAGTTTGAATTTTACATATTTTGAGGAATATGACAATGGCAGAAATCGCAATATTGAAGAATAATTATTATTTTAATTTTGATAATGGCTGGCTATATAATGGAAAACAAAAATTAATTGAAATATCTGGTAGAGAAGCCGACTTACTTAGATGTTTATGTGAAAATCCAAACCAGTATCTCTCTTTTGACAGAATATCTGATATGATAGCAAAAATGGATCATTTAAATGGTAGAGGTTTGCGGTTAAAAAACACTGACTGCTTATACTTTAGTAGAGAAACAATTAAACCTTGGAAATCAAATTTACTAAGTAAACACGAAGTATTTAGAGATAAATCTGTAATAGATAGCAAAAGAAATAAAGGCTATATTTATTATGGTCAACCTATTACCAAAATAGAATTCACTGAATTATCTAATATTCAGCATTCATCCTCGCTTAATTATAACCAGCCATCTCCAAAAGCATTAAATACTCTTCCACTCTATCTAGATACCTTTGCAGCGGAATATTATGCCCAGCAATGTGATATTTATGGAATATCTGAAATAGTAGTTCCAAACCAGCATAACAAAATAGAATTAGGAGAAAAAATAGAACGATTTTACACAGATATGCCCGAAACAAAAAATGCTTATATGTACATGAAAGATGTTCTTCATCTTAAAAATCTTTTTACTAAATCAAATAATAACATTGAAACTGTTTACGACTGTTTTGTCAAATTACCAGCCTCATCTCTTGTATATGTTAATGGACTTTTTATTTTAAATGGTTTATATCAAAAGAAAGATTCAAAAAATATCTTAATTAACTCACCTGCCCTATTATCATATAATGATATAATATGGGAATTTGTATATAAAAACGAAACGAAAACTACCCCAAGTAGTAACACCCCTGCCCCAAAAAAGATACTTGAACAATCAATGTTAAACATATCTCTAATCTTAGATGGTGATAAATTCATAACCGGTCCTAGACATATAGCTTATACAATTGAAAAAGGAAAAGTATTTGATTTTAATATAATTGGTATCATCTTGCCTCTAGGTAATAATTCATTTTCTATAAAACCTATTTTTGTAGAATTGGTTTTGCCTATGTAAATATTATTCTAACCTATTAGATTAACGACTTTTTTCCTTGTATTTTCGCAATTATTTGCTATGGCTCGATTGCTCATACCATCGATGTGTGCAAGGATGATCCGTTGTTTGATGACCAGATTGATCACTCCTTTCCGACCTCTTTTATCTGTTGTTAGATAAAGGATAACACAAAGGCCTTGGAGTGACCTAATTTTCAATGAGCCATGTGGCCTAAATTTAGATTAGCATAAACAGTGCTTTTATATTTGCAGCCACATCACGGATCAATACATCCCACTCATCAATAATGATCACAAACTTTTTACCAGTTGCTGTATTGATACGTGAAAGTGCCTCTGGTAATGAGCTGATCTGCTCTTGCTCTGGAAGTTCAGATGGATAATATTCCCTTAACTCTTCAATCGTTTGTCTTGTAATATAAGTTACAATATTCTCTGGTCCGCCAGCCGGTTCCAGACACCATTGAATATCAAGATGTATCACATCATATTGATTCAGATGTTCCTTAAAATCAGGATATTTACTAATCTCAAGATTTGAAAACATCTGCTCTGAATTACAGCCTTTGCTGTAATATGCAGTCAGCATATTAGCAGTAACTGATTTTCCAAACCTTCTTGGTCGACTACTGCAGATATATCCCTGAAGGGTATTCATTACTTTGTTTGTATATTCGATCAGACCTGTCTTATCAATATATATTTCCGAATTGAGTGCAACCTGAAATGCATAATTATCAGGGGTTACAAACATTCCTATCTTTACAAACTCCCTTCTGCTAATAACTACATTACTATATTAAACAAAAACCATCTGTAGATAAATTAAACAATCTTCAGATGGTTTTTGTTTAACATTGAAAAAGCTAAATGACAAGGTAGGATCTATGCTAAAACATACTATAATATACCCGATGCCTTACTAGAATAATGTTTTAATATCTTAATTTCATACTATCCTATCGATTGCTCAACATCATTATTCGTACTTATATTTTCTTCTAATCCATCTGCAGGTTGAAAATCTTCCTCAACATTGTTCAAAGCATTATTTTCACCTATATTTACAGAATTCTCTTCTATTTCATATCCTTCATCTGCAAAGGCATTTTCCCCTTGCATTGCATCTATTTCTTCTGTAGCCTTAAAATCTTCTTCCATATCACTAAACGCATTTTCTTCATCTACATTTACAGCATCTACTTCATAATCTTCATCCGCAAACGCATTTTCTTCATCCGCAAACGCATTTTCTTCATCTGCAAATGCATTTTCTTCTCCAATTGCATCTATTTCTTCTGCCGCCCCAAAATCTTCTTCCGTATCACTAAACGCATTTTCCTCATCAATATTTGCAACACCTGCTTCATTTTCATAAGCTTCATCTGCAAACGCATTTTCTTCTCCAACTGCATCTATTCCTTCTGCCATTTCAGACCTATCTTCTGTATCACTAAATGCATTATCTTTATCTTCAATCGTTGAATGTCCTCCTGATTCAATATCTTCATCACTACTTTCTTGTGTATTTCCACCATAAGTGTTTGCATTTTCATCACCATATATGCCCGCTCTAAGTTCACTCAACTCATTTTCTCTATAGCTACTTATAATGCTTTCCATTTCTGGTCCATCAGACATGCCATCATTTCTCATTTCATCTCTCAATATATCCATGTGCTTATCTATAGCTTCAGTGCCACTATGTAACAATTCTTCGTTCGATGGTGCACGATAATAATCATTTGTTAATGTTAATGTTTTTCCCATATTAAACTTCTCCCCTCCAAAAAAATCATTATGAATTACATCCGCTGTCAAATTCTTCAATTGAATACTTTTATCCAATTTTTCACAAGCAACAGAAAAATTATTTGCATTTTCAGTTATTCCTAGTTGATTTTCATAAATATGTATCTCCCCAGAACCCTTGTGTATACTTGCTGGAATTGCAACGGCTTGTCCATTTTTTCCTATATGATGATGAATTAGAACCTCATTTTTATAATCTCGATATTGTGGAAAATATTTAACAATCGTTGCATCCACAATTGGCGATTCTCCTTTTGATAGCCTGTTCATATTCTTCTTACTAAAAAATTCAGGATGGCGACTAAATAACTCCTTAAAATAATAACCACTATTTCTTTCCCAACCTTGCGAATTAGAAGTCGATATTCCCTTCCCCTTATATCTCATATCAATCACTAATGCTTTATCATGATTTAACGAGTATTGTCTTCCATCGGAAGTTAGCCTAGGCTTATCTAATTCAGACTTACTTATTCCTCTATATGAATATATCATGTTAATTTACTCACATGCCTCCATATTCCAAACCAAAGACACCAGATCATCCAATTCATAATCAGTTTTCACTTCAATATCATGAAGAAAAATTCTATTGTTATCATTGTCAAAAAAAATTAACATATCATCATTACTATTCTTATTTGCAGTTCCCAGGAGAAAATATCTTTTCTCCGGGAAATAATAGCAAGCCTCTACATACTGCTGCTTTATAAAACTGATTAAATTATCACTAAATCCATTCGGAATAAAGTATAAAATAGTATCATCTATTCTCCCAGTCAAATGGGCATAATAGTATGTGGAATAATACTCATATAAGTCATCAGAAATTTTGAATCCCAACTGTTCACTCACTATTTCCTTAGAAAATTCACTCACAGGATACATTTGCCACTCTACTTCTCCATCAGAATTTTCTTTTGAGATTATGACTTCTTTTTTTAACTTGCTATCAAAAGTTACTGTTGGACGAGTACCATATTCTTTTTTATACAAAACATTCAACTTTTTGTAATAGTTATCAAAAGACTGTCTCATACGTTTAATCATCGTAAATTCACTCTCTTATATTATTTGCGTGAATGCCAACTCACCACTGTTATTATCATAAATATAGAACTCATCATTTTTTAACCTGGAGATTTCTTCAGGTTTAATAATATTTTCTCTTTTTAGCGTAACATTTTTTGCATTTGTCGTTCCATATGAAAATCTTCCTACAATATTCATATTGTCCGTATATGTATCACTTATTTCCTTCTTATCATATGATCCCACAATATCCGAATACTTTTGACATGAATATGCTGATATATGTCTTGAAAGCATCATTTTAGACATTCTGCCTAAAACGGAGTAAAACAAATTATCTTCTCCAGAAAAATCCGCATATACATCTGTTCCAGACATACAAACAACCGATTGCATTCCTGATGTTTTCAAGTAATCTTCAACAAGCTTATTACCCTCAGGTTTAATACCATCCAGGCATAGATAAACTCGTTCTCCTTTATTCTTCAACATTTCTATCTCAGACATTATTATATTTAACAACAATTTATTAGCGTTACTACGCAAGTCAATTACAACTGCGCCTCTCTTTTTTGCAATCTCAGCAATACTTACTGCGTTATATAAATTATTTTTCTTGGCAAGAATAAATTCCGCCTCATTCTTCAATTCCGAGAAAAAATTTTCTATATTTCCACGTTCCAATTCTCCCTGTACTATTTGTGTTAATATACTTCTTGAAACGCTCTCTGTTATCAATCCTTTTGTCTCTGCTTCATTAACCTTATCTATTAACATAAGGTGTGGGCATGTTATATACATCCAAATATATGGCTGTATATTTTTTGATCTAATAAAACTTGAAATTCCATCTATATAATATTTTCCAGTCCCTTTTATATCATACTGGTCATTTTTTGAATTCATTATAATATGGCAAATTTCATTGTCATTAAGTCCTATAAATGGATCATAAAAAGGAAATTGTCCATTCAAAAAAGTCACATTTGAAGTTCCAAAACAATTCACCAAATAATTTTCCAAATTATAATTTCCCTCATGGAGAACAACCGGTATGTATCCTTGACCATATGCGCATTCAATTCCTTTTGCCAACGCACGTAACCTAATAAATTCATCTCCACCGGACAAGATTATATTTCCTATAGCCTCATTGTTATCAAAAAAATCTTCAATCTGACTTGGCTGATAGTATGTTATCCCTTGAGACTGTACATTTTCAGTCTGGATTCTTTTCAGTTGTTTTTTTTGTTTATGACGTTTTATCAACGCCCAAGTTAATCCTAACGGCGAATCGAATGCATCATTAATATCTCCCATACACTCACCTCATTATATTTTTTATTTATATTCATCAAACATGAATATAAATGGTTCTTTAAATGGCATACCTATAACTGCCTCACCTAGTCTAAGCTCTCTTAAATCCCAATCTTCCACGACATGTGCCCTTTTTTCTTCTTCGGTAATAATATTGGTTAATGTTTTTCTTTGCTCGATAATTACATTTTCACCATATAAATCAGAAGTAAACTTCCTAGTCTCCGCATCATTTGCTCTAAACGAAAACACAGACGAAAATCCGGCTAATATGTTTTTTCCTCTTTCCTCACCATATGCTTCTGTCATTTGGTTTACTGACTGTATTCCAGCCATTATTTTTAAACCTAGGCTTCGTCCAAAATTTACACCATCGTCAATATGCTGCAGATATGGCAACAGTTTAAATTCATCAAATATCATATATACATTACCATTCTGATTGCCTCGTCCCAACACCTCTTTCAAAGCTAAATCTATCAATAAACTATAAATAGGTGCCAATGTATCTCCTAACGATAAATCATATTCAATAAATAATACTTTTCCACCTTTTTTCCTGACAAAATCCCTTATTGAAAAGGATCCCTTATCAGCAAAAACTCCTGTTAATATTTTTCTTATGCTCCCCAGTAGTTCAGAGTAAACTCCTAATGCCTGTCCACTTGCATCTTTATCTATATAACTATTAACAGAAGACCATTTAGGGTGTTTAGAAATAAAACTTCTTACCATAGTAATCGTTGAAGCATCAAATGTCTTTTTAAGTACAGAATTGTAATAATTCTTTCTCTTATACTGAGGATTATTCCTTCCACGTTCCATCATGCAAAGTAAAATTACCGCAAATAAATCTCTAGCTGCATTAGGGAAAAATGGATTTTTACTTTTTTCGATTGCCTCTTTAAATATAGACCATGATATTTCATAAATATTATTTTCTATTTCCTGACTATCCCAGCCATCCGCTAAAATTTCTCTGAAAATATTCCATTTTTGAGATTTTGACCTATACTGAACAGAATTCCCCAATATTAAATCTTCCTGAGCACCAAATTTATTATAATAATCCCCCTTTGTATCAAATATTATCATTACATCATTTTGAGTCATCTTTCTTTTGAGTTGATCTAATATAAGATAAAATGCATTGGTTTTACCACTACCCGTACCACCCGATAACAATATATGCTTACTCATAATATCATTATCTATATTTAAATATTTTCTCGAATTATTACAATAACCTGGTAATGATATATAATTTAAACCACCACATACATTGTTTTCACCCAAAATCGAGCCAAACACCGGCTTTCTATTGACATTCATCCTGACTTTCTCTCTCCTCATTTACAAGCTTTTCAAAATAAATAGTATTTAAAACAGAAATTATTTTTTTTAAATTTTCTATTTCATCAATTTCTAACTTTTTTTCATTTTGGCTTATTTCTCTTTTATTTTTTCTTATTTTGTTATATGAAATGTCATTATCCTCCAAATATGCCATAACATTTGTTAACAAATACAACTCTCTTTCATTAGAAATGATTCTATCCTTTCTATGCTTAGCTAAATATTCATTAATGTCATCATACTGAAACACGGTTAATCTATTTGAATATCTTTTTATAAATCTCTCCAACAAATACCATTCGTCATCATTAAATTCATATATTATCATTATCTTATCCTAACATATATTATGTTTTGCGTTGGATTTACATTAACAGATACTTCTCCATCCATTCTTTTTACATTTATAGCCGCCAATGTACACTCCAGCACAATTTTCTGAATTAAATTTGTATCCAAATTCTGTGGCAATTTAAGGACAAAATCATAACAGTTTTCTTTTATTCTTTCATATATCTTTTGACCTAACTCAGCTCTTGACGACACAACATATTTGTCCTGATTATATATATAAAATTTATTATTATTTGCATTAGGAATTATACTTCTGTTCCAATAGTGATCCACCGAAATCAAAGTATCATCAATTAAAAAATAATCGTATCTTATATAATCGTGCATTGACAAGGTGGCATCATATGTAACATCAACATGATAAAAATCATTATCAATCTTAACTAAATTCCATGCATGCTCTTCTGAATCGGAAAGTGTATGTACAAACCCTTTTCCATATATTAAGTAATTTTCAATTCCCAGCTCATCCAAAACTAATTTGTAAAGTTTTGAAAAACCATCACAAACACATTTTCTCTTCAATAGAGGACCAATAATCGTATGCACCTCATAATTGTTCTGCTTTTCATATTTAATGTTACGAATCAAAATATCGTGTAAATGTTTTGCTATACCATTTACACCTTTATCCTCTTTTAATCTTGATAAAATAATGCCTACTTCCTGTTGACATCTTTCTCGTAATTCCTCAGTCTGTTTTCTTGTGTATTTATATTTAGGAAATATATTGATTTTTTGCCCAGTTTCCTCCCACCTCCATTCATCAACGAAAAACAACCATGGAGTATCATCTATTAAACTACTCAATATACCATCAACATTAATATTTCCTATATAATGTCTATTTACTGTTATTTTTTCCTTATATCTACTTAATTCTTTTAGAATTCTTTCTTTTATCGAACTTATAATTAATTGTCTGTCATTCATATATAACAGCTTCGCTACCCCTTATATAACCTTGTTCAACTCTCCATTTTGATGGTTTCTTCTTATCAAAATTGATATCTAAGTACCCTGTGGTTTCAACTTTCTTTCCACCTGATTCCAAAATCACATTAAAGTCGATTAATGCAGTTCTTGAAAACCAATCCCATGTAACAAACTTATCTGTTATGGTAACACTCTCCACATTATCCTTTGTACAGATCAAATATTCATTTGTATCTTCCGAAATCTGGCTATACTCGCCAACAATTAAGTTTTTCACCAATTCTTCATCAACAGAATTTTCTATCGAACTAATTTTTATTCTATGATTCATAAATAAACATATCACTAATAAAACAACTATTATAACTGAGATATTCTTTTTAATACTCCCATTCATTTTTCCACTCTCCTAGTCGCATACCATTCCTAAATAATAATCAACCTCACCTGAGTTACTATAAACTGCAATCGAATACGTTTTCCCCGCTGTTAATATTACCGTATGAGTATTATCATAAGTATCATCATCATTTGACTTGAAAGATGTCGATTGACCATCTTCATTTGATATCCTTACTCTAACTCCATCACTATTACTTGTTACAACTTCAAATTTTACTTTATACTCTCTGTTTCCATATGATGGATGATAATCACCTTTCAATGTAACAGTATACTCGTCCTTGTCAGCGGTGTTATCTAAGGATCCTGTAAAACTGATCTTAGTGTATGGACTCCACGCTTGAACTGTATCTGATATTCCATACCCTGGTTCTGGTTGTGTATTTTTTCTCCATCTCGCACTGTCTGCAAAATAAAACAATAACACTGAAGCCACACATATAATGAGCACAACTATCTCTGCTCTCAATGTATTTTTTTTATTCTTCGATTGCTGACCACCACTGATACTTGCCGTGCGATTTGTCAATGCTGCGGCTTGTCCCGGTGCAGGTGCAATTCCTGGTATACTTTGTTGCTGAGACACAGCCGCTTGTATATTATTATTAAACTTTTTATCAATCTCACACCACGGACATGTATGTAATCCTTTCATATATTGATGAGTTGGATTAACCTTACACTGTTGCAAATTATTTATAAAATGTTCCAATGCACTATGCCATTCTCTCGCAGTTGGACGCTGCTTAGGATCAATTCTCCCATCTATAAAAGCCCGATCAAATAACTTTACTATTTCAGTTGGAAGAGTATTCTTATCCGCTACAGCTTTTGACATATGCACATACCCAGGTTTGAAACAATACATATCCTTTTCAACTGCTATACTTCCCACTCCTGGTGCTCTGGTTGAAATAGACTCATTACTATTTGCCACTATGCCTCCAAATGGTGTAAATCCGTTCATTATCAGTCTAAAAATATGTATTGCCAATGCAAAATTATCTGTTTCCTTCGTAAATGTTTCTAATGGAGCATCTTCATATGTATATGATTTTCCTGTCTGTGGATTAATCCCTTTACATTTCAACAATAATTCTGGTGCTACATACCCATCTAAACACACCTTACACCTATATGTTCTTCCAGCTTTCCTATCCTTGATATGATATGAATCAGTATCCCAAAATGCAACGTGCCCTGTATTCATATCAACTCCTATATTACACGGATTAAAATCTCCAAAAACAAACCCTGCAGTATGTACCGCATCTATAACTGCACAAATATTTTGTGCAATAATAAGTTTTTGCTCAAACGTCAATCCTTTGTATTCTTTAGGTGGATATTTGTAAACGGGTTGCAGTTCTCCCGAAACATCTATTTTAGGCATAATAAAACCAACAAAGTCTTTTACATTTGAGTATATAATATCCAGCGGCCAAGCTATCTGAAATAATACCGATTGATCCGGTGGATTTGCCACCATTACCTTCAACTTTTCTTCCAGTTCTTTGGAACGTAATCCCTGATGGTAAACTTTTGCACATTTATCTGAAACCTTAACAATCTCATATATTTCACCTTCTCCACCACTACTGAATGGAGTAGAACCAAGCTCATATGTTTTTCCAGACAAACCAGTATATCTCATGACTATCCCCTCATCCTACAAAGTTTCTCATATCGCACTTATTATTGTTGTATCGCATCATCAAGTTTCATTATTTTTTTCTCAAAAAAATCCACTTTCTTTTCTTAAATCCAATCATCTATATTTATATCTACATTTTTAAGGGATACTGGAGTATTCTCCTGTACCCTTTGTTGCTGGGATGTAGTAATCCACATATTATTGAATTTTTTATCAATCTCACACCATGGACATGTATGTAATCCTTTCATATATTGATGAGTCGGATTATCCTTACACTGTTGCAAATTATTTATAAAATGTTCCAATGCATTATGCCATTCTCTCGCAGTTGGACGCTGCTTAGGATCAATTCTTCCATCTATAAAAGCCCGATCAAACAACCCTACTATTTCAGTTGGAAGAGTATTCTTATCCGCTACAGCTTTTGATATATGCACATACCCAGGCTTGAAACAATACATATCCTTTTCAACTGCTATACTTCCCACTCCTGGTGCTCTAGTTGAAATAGACTCATTACTATTTATATCTATTCCAAAAAATGGTGTAAACCCGTTCATTATAAGTTTAAAAATATGTATTGCTAATGCAAAATTATCTGTTTCCTTCGTAAATGTTTCTAATGGAGCATCTTCATATGTATATGATTTTCCTGTCTGTGGATTAATCCCTTTACATTTCAATAATAATTCTGGTGCTACATATCCATCAAAGCAAACCTTACACCTATATGTTCTTCCAGTTTTCATATTCTTAATATGATATGAACCAGTATCCCAAAATGCAACATTCCCTGTATTCATATCTACTCCTATATTGCACGGACTAAAATCTCCAAGGACAACCCCCGCTGTATGTAGCGCATCTATAGCTGCACAAATATTTTGCGCAATAATAAGTTTTTGCTTAAACGTCAAGCCTTTGTATTCTCTAGGTGGATATTTATAAATATTATAAATAGGTTGCACCGCTCCCAAAGCCTCTATTTTAGGCATAATAAAACCAACAAACCTATTTACATTTGAATATATAATGTCCAGTGGCCAAGCTATCTGAAATAATACCGATTGATCCGGTGGATTTGCCATCATTACCTTCAACTTTTCTTCCAGTTCTTTGGAACGTAATCCATGATAGTAAACTTTTGCACATTTTTCTGAGGCATTAAAAATCTCATATATTTCACCTTCTCCACCACTGCTGAATGGAAAAGAACAAATATCATATATTTTTCCTGACAAACCAATATATCTCATGACTACCTCCTCATCCTACAAACCACTTAATAATTCCAGAAGCCACATAAACAATCAGACATCCAATCAACGAGAACAAAAGTCCTGCAAAATTTCCGCAAATTCCAATAATCACTGCAACTATATATTTTAATATATATCCATCTGTTTTCTCTAACTCATTTACAAAGTAAGACAAGCCTGCACTCACACTCATAACCAACATAATTATCAAATAAACCCAATCTATACCTGTCCTTACTCTAAAATCCAGTTTATATAGAATACTATAATTAAGAATACCCAATATCACTATCCACGCAGCACATATTAATCCTCGTACATATTTTGCTGTTGATACATTACCAAATAATTTCTTTTGTTTTTGTAACGGCTTGTTTATTTTAATATGCTTTGTTTTATTATTTGTACCACGATTATTAAACGTCTTTTGCTGAAGCGGTTTATTATTTACCATTGCTTTGTTAGATCTAACAATTCCGCTATTCGCTTTATTAAATGTTTTTTGTTGAAGCGGTTTATTGTTATTTGTTTCCATTATTTGCACCTTTCAAATCATATGCATTTTCATTAAATCTGTTTTTATATCTTTGTATAAGTCTTTCCCAATTTGGCTCCTTATAATAATCTTCAGCCTGCATATGAATATCCAATTCTGTATTGATTGCTACTACTACCGTTTTATCATCATCTACAACATTCTCTGGGAGTTTTTCTATATAAATCTTCCGTCTATTCTTAATTTCATCTTCATTTATCTCTTGTTGAATAAAAATATAGGGATCTAAAAAAAACTTTGCCAACGATGTATAAATATTTACTGTTTCGTCTTTAAGATACACAGGAAAGAACAGTTCATACATACCATCTGTTGCTAACAGTACACTTACTACATTGTTGTCGAATTTACCAAAGTTCCAATATTTTTCGCCAAAACATAATGGGAAAACTCTTCCTTCATCATCACGCTGTTGCCTTGTTACATTATAGAACTTTCCATCCTGACCCAAAGCTATTATTCCACTATCCCCTGAATGTCCAAAAAACAAATTATTTGCTTTCAAAACAGCAAGAGATAGCGTAGTATCATACTGATTAACATCCCTTTGATCTTGAAGTGCTCTCATTTGAATTGCCTCAAGGGATTTCGTGAAAGCCTTTTTTATTGTCTTAATAATATCAACATCATTTTTTTTCTCGTTTATTTCCTCACTACATACTTCAACAGCGACATCTACTGCAACACGCGAGGCAATATCCGAATATAATTCACTGCCCAAGCCATCCGCAACAGCAGCAATACATAAATTATCACTTATCACTCGTATAGCATGTGCATCCTGACATACAATATTGTGCTTGGTATGTGCAATTCCCCTTTGAGTAAATCCATATGTATAAAACAATTTTTTATCCTCCTCATTCGTTCAATCATTTACAACCATATCAACATTATCAGGGAGAACGCTTTTTGGGGGAAAATAAGGAGGGTGAAAAGCTGAATTTATTATGCTATGCACCCAACTGAAAAAAACAGATAAATCATACCCTTTCAATTTAAATATCCTCTTATCTCTACACAACTCTCTTAATACAGATGTATCTGCATTTTCAACTGCAAGTGTCATAAAATTCAATTTACCTTTTTCATCCAAATCTGCTATTTCCGTACCCATTCCATCCATAGAAATTTTTGTATTTCCTGCGGTAATCATAATTATCCACGGCTTATATGTATCTGCACCTATAACTTCCCAATAAAAATGCATGCGCTCTCTAACCATATCAATAGCCTGCCGCAATCCGCTTTCTATATCCGTGCCACCATTAGCTATTAAATTAACAGACTTCATATATTCTACCGGACACCAATCCTGAACAATTCTAACATTAGAATTAAATTCTACAATTGCCACATCAAGTCCATTACTCGTTATTTTATCTCTGCATACGGCCTCTTTAAATCCATTAATTCCTGCATTCAAAGATTTAATTATATCTATGCTCATAGCCTCTGATGTATCTAACAAAAATAAACATGCCATGTGTGGCATATTTGCACAGATTATGGTTGGAATTGTTTCATCAGTTTCTGGCAATTTTAAGAAATCCATTTTTCCCTTCATCCTTACATCCAATCATCAAATATATTTATGTCAACATTTTCTGGCAGTCTGGTTCTCTCTCCTGGACAATCTCGAGATAGTGAAGTTATTCCAATACTCTGCCAATCAAAGAAATATGTAAAATCTTGACCTTCTAATCGAAATATTCTCTTTTTCCCACACAACTCCTTCAAAACATTCTTATCCGCATCTCCCACTACAAAGCTCCAAAGCTTCAATTTTCCTTTTTCATCTAGCTCTGCAATCTCTGCAGCCATTTTAGTTATAGAAGAATTAAAATATCCATCAGTAACCATAACTATCATCGGCATATACGGACATACTCCTATAACTTCGCAATATAAACGATTTCTATCTAGAACCATGTCAATAGCTACTCTCAAACCACATTCTATATCTGTGCCCCCATTTGCCTCTAAATTGACAGGCTCCATATATTCTATCGGGCACCAATCCTGAACAATTCTAACATTAGAATTAAATTCTAAAATCGCCACATCAAGTATTTCCTTCGTTCTTTTATCTCTGCATACTTCTTCTTTAAATCTATTAATTCCAACGTTCAATGAATTGATTGATTCTCCACTCATGGAACCAGAAGTATCTACTAAAAATAAGCACGCCATATGTGGCTCATTCATATTTAATATTTTAGACATCATGTTATTACTTCACACTCTTCATCTTTTTTCTCTAATATTAATTCTTACATCCAATCATCATCTATATTTTTATCAACATTTTCTGGCAACCCAACTCCTTTAGGTTTCTCTCCTGGCGAACTTTGGGAAACTGAACGCATACTCTTAGTCATCCAATCAAAGAAATCTGAAAAATCCGTACCCTTTAATATGAGTGCTCTCTTGCCTCCGCATAATTTATTCAACATTGATGTATTTGCACCCTCAACAGCTAAACTCCAAAGATGCAACTTTCCTTTTTCATCTAAATCCGCAATCTCAGCAGCAATCCCATCAATAGCACTGTTAGGGTATCCATCCGTAATCATAACTATCCACGGCTTATATGGAACTGTACCTGTAAATTCATAGTAAAAATGGCTTCTCTCTCCAACCATATCAATGGCCTTCCTCAATCCGCTTTCCATATCTGTGCCCCCATTTGCTATTAAATTAACAGGCTCCATATATTCTACTGGACACCAGTTTTGAACAATATTAACAGAAGAATTAAATTCTACAATTGCTACATCAAGTATATTTTTTGTACGCTCGTCTTTGCAAACATCCTCCTTGAATCTGTTAATGCCCGCATTTAAAGAATTAATTGCATCCCCACTACTCATAGACCCTGAAGTGTCTAATAAAAATAGACACGCCATATGTGGCTCATTTGCACTGATAATTGTTGGTGTTTCATCATTAAATCCCATAATAATTAACTCCTCTCTTTCTCATCCTTTATCTTATTCCATATCGTTACTTTCTCTTTTTCTATAGTTACGTAATCAAGATATTCAAATTGTTTTCTCATAGATTGTATTCTGCGAAGGTTTGAAGAATTGTATAACCCATTAGTACAATGTTTCTATAAGAAATAAATAACTGTTGCGACTATTAATACTGCACATACCGCCGATGCTTTATCAGGCCAGACTCTCCTATCTGTTCTAAAATAACCGACACTCTGCTGATTATTACTACCACTTGTCCCAGGTGAATTACTTGAATTAATTGGTGCTAATGGCTGTCCACATAAATCACATCTGGTAAGACTATCATCCATATTTTCATGGCCACAACATGTGCATATCCTAGACATAATTTCCCTCCCACTCATTATTCTATACAGTAAAAACATCACATAATATAAAATACTATATATTTGTGTAAGCAGCAGATACAATGTGATCAGCACAATGCAATGTCTGTTTTCAAAATATTTTTATGATGTTTTAATAACTTTTTTATCAAACTACTTATCTACAGAAATTTATTTCCAGATGACTGATATTCAATCATCTGGAAATAAAAAGTACGTTTGAGTCCTTAAGCATCTCTTTCAAAAACAAGCATATTAAATGTTTTTTCGTTATAGCGAGTACCAATGCCAATTGCAGAAAGACATCCAGCCATACAGCCCTTATCTTCAACCACAGGTACTTCCTGAATCTGAACTAATCTCCATCCTCCCGCTGCTTCTTGATTAATAATATACGCGTACTGATTAACTGCCTCTTCATAATTTCCATTTTTACTTACCGTTAAATATACTGGTCCCGGAACTGTCTTGTATACCATTTTGTTTACCTCCTAAAATATCATATCTTTTAAATTGTTATGCTTTACGGATAATCTTCTCCTCCATTAGGCGGATGACATCTGGTCAATCTTTTTATTCCTTTTATCACGCCTTTTAATACTCCATATTTATATATCGCCAATTTCATGTATTGTGAGCATGTTGGTTCAAACCGACACGATAAACGAACCTTACTTGGAGCATATTTCTGGTATATCTCAATTATCCATATACAAAAACTTTTTGAGAAAAAGAAAGCAATCATAAAAACAACTAACAATACTATAGCCACTATAACTTTTTTATCTACATTTATGGCTTGAGAGATATTGTCCACTAAAGCAAATCCAATTATAAGAAATGATATATACAAGCCTAAATAAAGGATCTGAGGAAAAAGCCTAACTTTAGGTCTATTTAATCTACATAAAGACTCAGCTTCTGCCTTTTTCATCTGATTAATAATAATATCTTTTGCCGATAAAATACTTTCATTAATATCATTACTAATGGATGCCTCATACTCTCCATCCATATATGAATTTTGAAGTTTTTCTTTCATATTCAGATATGGACTACTTTCTGATTGAATATTATTTTCTTCAATATAATTGTTTCTTCTCATTTTTACTCTTTTGTACATTAATATAATTATAATTTATGTCCTTCTTATATCATGTAAATTGAAATTTCCACTTTTTATTTTCTTGTAAAATATCCACTACATCCTGAAGAACTTTCATATTTATAATAGTATGCATGGTTCCTTGAGCACCATATTTTTCCATTACTATCCTTTTCTGATGGATCTGCCCATCCGCAATCACCACAGCAGTATGCACAACATACTCCTATTGGAATTACCACACTTTTTTTACTTCTCTCCATATCATTTTCCTCCTTCATAATGTATATTATTTGTGATGTCTCACAAAGTTTAACTATACTATTTCGCAATTTTTTCTTTCTATCTTTCCATCAATATTTATTTCAAAAAAAATTATTTCCGGTATTTCATGAACCAGTACTAATGGAAATAATATTTTTCTTAATCCATTGCCATCCATTATTCTCCTTGCATAATAAATATCTGAATAAGATAAACAATTATTTTTATATGTATGACTATGTATAAGTCCTGCGAACTCAATATTCTTTTCTGCCCAATCACTTAATATTACATTTAAAATATCAACATTTGGATGATACTCATTAATATTGTTTTTCGCTGTTTCATCAAAATAGTAATCACAAATTATTTTTTCTCTATATCCTAAAATTCCTCCTGCTTCAGGTGTTATTCGCCCCAATGTCTGAAGTATATTAAGATATATCTTTTTCTGTATTCTTATATGATCTTTTCTCTCATTTATCATATTAATGATTTTATCATAAAAAAAACACAGAAACCGTTCCATGCAAAACTGACATTTTACGTTGCATTTTCGACAAAAAACAAAACAGCCCGACATCCCTCCATCCAATTGACAGAGTTCATATCGAGCTGCCTCACGTTTTATATTATTTTGTTACTTAATTCAATAACTATATATCATTTCTCTTTAATGAGATACCTTTTCGTTCGTTTTCCTACTTATACCCCTTCTCCTTCTCATACGCTATAATGAAATCCCGGTTTGCAAGCTCATATTGATTAAATACTGCAGTATCATCAAAATCCTCCGGCTCGACCGTTCCATGATACCAGCTTTTGGAATTGAAATATGCCTGATAATCGGCGTCTTTGAACTTTCTTCCATGACGGGCATACAGTTCATTACATGCCAGACGGATCTCATCCGGTGTTAATCCATTCAGATCATCCTCTGTCAGATATTCACTGTCGCTATATGGAAGAATATAGTCATCGGAAGAATCATCTTCTGATGTTGGATTATAATAAAATGGCTCATACGCTCTACCGCTATATTCACATTCATTCTCCAGATTATCCACACTTAACTGACGTGGATAATAGGATGGTCCTGCAACAGAATATATCTTGCCAACTACGCACAACTCACCATCCTCATCTACATAAGGTACCGCATCCCGCACATTGGATAAAGCAACCGTCCAGTCATAGGTTTCTTTCAGAAAAGAATCCGTTCCTTCCATATCTTTATATGTATTGGTAAAACAACTGTCCATTGCATCCTGAACATTTTTTTCATATGAATCTTCATCAATATCCAGATAAGCCAGCACATCATCCTTTGAAAGAAGTATATCTTTACGAAGATCGATCGTATATACATAAAAATCTGTGTATTCATTTGCGTCAAAATCCACCCGTACAACTACCGACAACAAATCCTGATAAACAGACCACTCATATCCGATAGCAATACAATCTGTATATTCGGTTCCCGCTTTCGCCATATAATCATTTCCGAGCTTCTCTATCTGTGTATTTACATTTTCACAGGCGGTACTCTCATAATCTATGTATGGTAAATGATATACAACCTCACCATCTTTCGTCTGCACTTTTCCGGACATTTTCGAATCAACAACCATGTGATCCGAATACGCTTCCGGCATTTCACCGGTTCCAAATCCCACCTTTTTTTCTTCCGGAAGTGCGGCTGCCTTGCCATCTGATCCTGCTGCAGAAGAAGCCTCCTCTGATGTTTCCGTGTCAGAACCTACAGCTTCTGTATCCGCATCTGTTTTCTCCGTTTCTTCTGTCACAGTCTTCTCTGTTTTTTTGCCACTGTTATCCGCATCTTTATTAAGGGAAAAACTGCATCCCATGAGGCTGCCTGCCAGTGCCATACTTAATACTATAAATCCCGCTTTTTTTCTCATCCTTTTTACCCTCGTTTCTTTATCTTATAACTGCCAGTTTATATTTTCAGCATTTTTTGCTACCAGCAGTTTGATTCTGAGTTCTGTATCATCCAGGTCTATAAAATCACCATTTGAATAATACTTCCACTGTGCTACTTCCTGATTTCCCGACCAGTTCATTTCACTGATCACATAAAACTGCATCGAAGCCAACGGTTCCTCACGATATTTCATATATCCATAACAATCGTTAAAATGTTCCCTATGTACCAGTTCCTTTATTTCCATAAATTCCTGTTCATTCTTTACCTGCCATATGGATAGTCTGCAGTCCTTTTTAGGCTTTCGTATTATTTTTTCAACAGATCGGTTGAACAAGATGGATATACAAATATAGAATACCGCATATTCTAATATATACACTCCAATATGTACAGAATCTCCCATGGTTGTATAAAAACGTTCCTGCTGCAACTGATTGCGGTAATATATAATTACCTCCGTAATATACAACGATAAAATGACATCTGTTACAAACTGTCCTATTGTGATCGCCGACTGCATACATTTTGAATTAGCAAAAAAACGGATAACTGCCAGCACAATTGCTGTTATTACAGCAACGATCAATAGCACAATTCCTATATTCCCAATTGAGGAAAATATCCAGTCCTTTTTATCTTTTATACTTGGATTAACTACTTTTCGCGTACATTCTTCAAGGGATCGCACAGTCTCATTGGAATACAGTAAGGACAGGAAGCCCATTCCAAATCCTATTAAACATATAATCAACCCCATTAATTTCTTTTTCATATCTTCATCCCCCATATCTTATATATTTCTCCAACAATATATTCGTCACACCATCAGGCAAGAACCGCTTCCATTTCAACCCCAAGCACATCCCCAAGCGTTTCTGCCACCTTCTCCGCGGCATAAAGTTTATAATACAGTCTGGAATCCTGTTCTCCCATCTGGAAATAGCCATCGATGATCGTATCAGAAATAGCCACTGCATAATATACTTCTCCCGGTACACTATCCTGATTGTTTGGATCAATATTTCCCGTTGTCCCGGTAATACCGATGCCGATATCTGCACGATATGCCTGTTTACAGGCTTCTGCCATTGCCCGCGCTGTTTCTTTGGAATAGACACCACAAGTTTCTATCACCGCTTCCGGAACACCCTGCATGATCTTTGCTTCGTTGGAATAGGTTACAAATGCTCCTTTTAATATTGCAGATGCCCCTTCAGTATCTGTGATTAGGGAAGCAATCTGCCCGCAGGTGATACTTTCCATGGTTGTGATCGTCATTTTCCGGTCGATCAGACAGCCTGTCAATCGTCTGTAATTATTCCGTATTGTCTTTTCCATCTGTTCATCCAGTTTTTTTCCTGCCATTTATCCTTCCACCTTTGTTGCCTTTAATCTATTTATTATTATAATATATTCACAAAAGGATTTCCACAAGTGGAAATCCTTCTGTCATTTCTATTTATCCTATCCCTTCTCCACAACCAGGAGCTCCTCGCCATTCTTCACCTTTCCGGTCTTTACCGGACGCAGTTTATAGCCATCCGGGAGCTCTGTTATAATGACAGGGGATATTAAGGATGGCGCATGCTTCTTCAGATAAGGAAGAGCCAGCCGCATGACCGGCTGTCCGGCAGACACTATCTGTCCGGTCTCAACCAGTACGTCAAAACCTTTGCCATTTAGCTTTACCGTATCGATTCCAATATGGATCATCACACCGATTCCCTGTTCCGTTACCAGCCCTATGGCATGCTTCGTGTCGAAGACAAAGGCAATCGTTCCGGCAACAGGCGCGGTTATTTCAGGATCCGTTGGCAATACAGCGATTCCATCGCCCATCATTCCACTGGAAAATGCCTCATCCGGCACACTTGATAATTCAAAAACCTCTCCTGTAACCGGACTCAATATAGATACTGCAATAACCGCTTTCTCATCATGCCCCTCCAGATAATCTTCCAGATTGGATTTGATCACAGACACCTTCGGGCCATAGATGACCTGTACGCCATATCCTTTTTTCACCACGCCGGATGCTCCGCTTGCCCGGAGAATATCTTCTTTTACAAGAGCTGCATCATATACCGTACAACGCAGTCTGGTTGCACAGCAGTCAACATCCGATATATTTGCTTTGCCACCAAGTCCTTCACAGATCAGTCTGGAAGTCTCCATCTGTGGGCCGTGATTCCGGAAAACATCCGTATTCCGGTCATTGTCTGATCCCTGCTCTCCGGCATTTTCTCCATGCTTTCTGGCATCCATATCACTCCGACGATATAATTTCACTTCGTCATTGTTATCTCTACCCGGTGTTTTCAGATCAAACCGCCGGATCAGATAATAGAACAATACATAATATACGATAAAATAACCGATACCGACAATGACAATCCAGATCCAGTTTGTCTTTGCATTTCCCTGCATGATGCCGAACAGGGTAAGATCGATCAGTCCGCCGGAGAAGGTCATTCCCACACCGACTTCAAATACATGCATCAGCATATAGGCAAAGCCTGCCAGAATACAATGGATTCCATACAGAGCCGGTGCGACAAATAAAAATGTGAATTCCAGCGGCTCTGTAATACCTGTGATCATGGCTGTAAGGGCTGCGGAAAGAAGCAGTCCGCCTGCTGCCTTCCGTTTCTCCGGTGCTGCTGTTTTATACATGGCAAGAGCAGCTCCCGGCAGACCAAATATCATAAGCGGGAATTTACCGGACATAAACCGAGTGGCTGATACCGCATACTTTGTAACGGATGGATCTGCAAGCTGCGCAAAGAAGATATTCTGTGCTCCTTCTACAACACGCCCACCAACCTCCAGCGTTCCTCCGACCGCAGTCTGCCAGAATGGCAGATAGAACACATGATGCAGGCCAAATGGTATCAGAAGACGTTCCATAAATCCATATACCCAGGTTCCTGCATAGCCGGAATTTAAGACCAGATCACCTACTGTATAGATGCCCTTCTGGATCGCCGGCCAGATAAAGAACATCAGAATACCAACTCCGGTATATACCAGTGCTGATATGATCGGAACGAATCTGGAACCACCAAAGAAGGACAACACCTGTGGCAGTTCAATCTTATAAAAGCGGTTATGCAGGGCAGCCACACCAAGGCCTACCAGAATACCGCCAAATACACCCATTTGCAAAGATGTGATACCGCAAACAGAAGTAACTGCCCCTGCAAGCATTGCTTCCGTACCACCATTTATCGTGATCAAGGCACTGATCGATGCATGCATGATAAAGAATGCAATAGCTGCTGACAGTGCAGCGACCTCTTTCTCCTTTTTTGCCATACCGATCGCCACGCCCATGGCAAACAGGATCGGCAGATTGGCAAATACCACATTTCCTGCCTCGCTCATTACTTCAAATACAGCAGCAAATATCGTTCCCGGTCCAAGGATCCGCATCAGCCCATATGTTTCAAGCATGGTTTCATTGGTAAAGGAGCTTCCGATTCCAAGCAGCAGTCCAGCTACCGGCAGGATTGCGATTGGAAGCATAAACGACCGTCCAACCCGTTGTAATATTCCAAATATTTTATCTTTCATATAAAAAATCTCCCTGTTTCACAGATACATTCATACGAACTAGTATCTGCAAAACAGAGAGAATCATTCTATTTTTATGAAAAAACTTCTTCTTTGTATGGTCTTCCGATCTTTACGACTTCTCCATTATCCAGAGTTACGGTTGATCTTGAATAATGCTTGACGTGCTGACGGTTGATAATACAATTACTGTTTACACGGACAAATACCTTTGGAAGATTTTTCAAAGCATTTGTCAATGTAATATACTGCACATAATCACCTCTTGTTGTACAGTATCTGGTGAGACGATCATCTCTGTGAATACAGATGATCTCCGAAGCTGAAAAAATATTGATCGTTTTACCATAGCAGACCCGGATAAAATTACTTCTGCTCATATTCAGACGCTTGATTGCCATATCAACGGCATGCACCAGCTTGATATCCCGGTTTCGCTTCATAACACAATTGCAGTGCTCCACGTCATAGATATCCCAGCCATCCGGAATATGGTCTGCATAAAATATAATCTTGCAATTTGGAACAGAACGATTGATGGCTCTGGCCAGACAGATCCCGTTATATTGCAGATTGTCAAATACGATCTCCGTGATAAATATATCACAGGAAAAGGTACTTTCTTCTACATCTATAGACGCTTCTTCCGGCAGATACAATTCAAACTCTACATTATCCAGATCCATACGGGATTCTATAAAATCCTTCACAGCTTCCACTTCATGCATAGATGAATCACATATACCAATTTTCATTTGTATAACACTTCCCTCTCATTTGAATGCCACTTGTAAATTTTAGTATATTTCTTAGACATATGCAGTATTATTGTTAGTTTTTACATATAATAGAAGTGTCACTATCTGTTTCTTTTTTGATATTTATTAGAAAATACTTAAAAAGAAAAGGAATACCATCATGACACTGAATTATAAAATTATAGGATCACGCATAAAAATACGCAGAAAAATGAAAGATGTCACCCAGGAACAGATGGCGGAAGACCTCAATCTGTCTGTAGGTTTTATCAGTCAGCTTGAACGTGGTATCTGCAAAGTGAGTCTGGATACGCTTGCAAATATCACCGAATATCTGGATTGTACTTTTTCTGATATTCTTGAATACAATCAACATTCTGAAAGCTATAATCAGTCGAAACTGAATGCTCTTTATTCATCCTTATCCCCTGAAGACCAGCATGTTATGCTCAGTCTGATGGAGGCTTACACAAAACACCGCTAATATCCGGAAATTAGAATACCATAAAACAGACTAAAAAAAACATAGATTGTCAATTCTACGTTTTATCATGCATAAATGACATGTACAACTGACATTTCTGCTTTTTTTCTGCATAATTTACATCATAATAACAAAAACTCCGACCATCAGGATCCATACTCGAATCCAGATAACCGGAGTTTTTATTATGTTTATTTTATTATTCTTTCGAATCTGTTATTTACTTATCTTACGGAAGTTCTTCTTACCACGTCTTACGACAATTCCGTCTCCATCAAACTTCTCTTCCGGAATTGTAACTGAGATATCAGGTATCTTGTCACCATCAACAGCAACTCCGCCCTGCTCTACTGCACGTCTTCCTTCATTTCTGGAGGATACCAGACCGGACTTTACAAGTACAGATACGATGTCGATCGCACCATCCTTGAAATCATCGGCTGATAATGTAACGGATGGCATATCAGCAGCAACACCCTTGGAGAATAATGCTCTTGCACTCTCCTGTGCCTTTACTGCTTCTTCTTCGCCATGAACCAGCTTTGTAAGTTCAAATGCAAGGATCTCTTTTGCTGTATTTAACTGACTGCCTTCCCAGCTGTCCATCTTGTCAATCTCTTCCAGCGGAAGGAAGGTCAGCATACGGATACATTTTAATACATCGGCATCTGCAACATTTCTCCAGTACTGGTAGAACTCAAATGGTGATGTCTTGTTCGGATCAAGCCATACAGCACCCTTCTGTGTCTTACCCATCTTCTTGCCTTCTGAGTTCAGAAGCAGGGTGATCGTCATAGCATAGGCATCCTTGCCAAGCTTTCTACGGATCAGTTCTGTACCACCAAGCATGTTGCTCCACTGGTCATCACCACCGAACTGCATATTACAGCCGTATTTCTGGAATAACTCATAGAAATCGTAGCTCTGCATGATCATGTAGTTGAACTCTAAGAAGCTTAAGCCCTTCTCCATTCTCTGTTTGTAGCACTCTGCACGAAGCATATTGTTGACTGAGAAATGCGGACCAACCTCACGAAGAACATCTACATAGTTCAGGTCAAGTAACCAGTCTGCATTATTTACAAGAAGTGCCTTGCCTTCTGAGAAATCGATAAAACGGCTCATCTGCTTCTTGAAGCATTCTACATTATGAGCGATCGTTTCTGTTGTCATCATCTGTCTCATATCGGTACGTCCGGACGGATCACCGATCATAGCTGTACCGCCACCGATCAGGGCGATCGGCTTATTACCTGCCATCTGTAAACGCTTCATTAGGCAAAGCGCCATGAAATGTCCTACATGAAGACTGTCTGCAGTTGGGTCAAATCCTATATAGAAAACAGCTTTTCCATTATTTACCAGCTCTTTGATCTCTTCTTCATCTGTTGTCTGGGCAATTAATCCTCTTGCCACTAACTCGTCATAAACCTTCATTTTTTTCCTCCTGTAACAGCATCCGCTCAGATGCTGACCTCTTATATCATAATTATTATCTACTTATTTATTCTGTGCCCGGATAGCTGCGGCAAAATATATGTCTCCGATCACTTTCCGACCATTATCCATCTATAATACACATACTCCGTGATTATACAACGAAATACAACACTTTGACAAGACCGTGTTTCAGTTTGCTTTTTTCAAACTGTTTCTACGGATTCCTGCTGCTATCGCCACAAATAAAAACAGGAACGGTGTCGTGATCGGCTGCTCTACATTGACGAACGCCTGTGTGATATAAGAAACGATAAGCACCAGAACCGCAAGCATCACCGGTTCATCCTTCCAGATTTTCACACAGTTACGGATCGAAGTAATGATCAGCCCTACATAAGTGATCAGGCCAAAAGCTCCCATCGTGACCAGATACTGCAGATATTCATTATGCGCACTGTCATAAACCGTTCCGGTTACTGCCAGCATCTCATCATAATACCGGGCAGACATCAGCGCATAGATGCTTTCATTTCCATTTCCAAATACCTGACCAACAAATGGCAGATCCTGATAGAGCCGGCATAATCTCGACCAGATGAAGCCTCTGTAATCTCCCCAGAAATCATCAAATACGAAGATCTCCCAATGGTTGATACAGCCGATAACTGTCACGGTGATCCCTGCTATGAGCAATATTCCTGCTATGAGCAAACGGGATAATGCGGATCTTCCAGTATTATATTTCTTCTTTGATAACCATATCGCACACAAGATACCGATCACACAACAGACAGTCAATATGTCTCTTGCATCCACCAGCTTCGCCAGACCGGACAGCTTCTCATATCCCCTTCCGGTTCCTGTCGTGATCCACGCCATGATCGTATAACCGGAAAGAAAGGTGGTACAAACAGTTACAAATTCTGCAAACAGGCTTCGTTTTAATGCGAAAAAGAGTAATATCACCCATGCTGCAGCAAGTCCCATATATGCACTGTCACTATTTGCCGCGATCAAGGCGGCTCCGCCCAACAAAAGGGCTGCCATATAGCAAATCCGGAATGCCCGCTTTTCTTCGATCAGATACATACCGGAAAAGAATGCAACACTGGTACAGACAAAGCCAGCAAATATATTAACATTTCCAAAGGTGGACAGGAACATCGCCTGCTGATCCTCTCTGATATGTGACAACAGATGAAACACATCAATATCCAGGTGTTGTAAGCTTCCCATCAAAAATGCAAGTCCACTGATAACAGAAAACACCGGTGCCAGGATCTGCTGCCATTTATATCCGCTTCCAATGCCAATATAAAGCACAAGCACAAGCACCAGAAATTCCAGTCCGCAGCGTCTTCCCATGGATCCGGTGTAGGCTGCCATTTTATCATCTGCCATGATCCATGCAAGTGTGCCTGACAGCACAAAAGCTCCCATCCAGATATCCGACGCCAGAAAATTTCTGCCTCTTCCCGTTTTTTTTGCAGCATCCGTATGCTCTTCCATATGATCCGTAAATCCGAGTATAAATGTCAGACACATCAATATCCCATAGATCAATACTCCATTTTTAAAGAAATTGTATTTTGTGATCGTAATATCCATATATCCATCATGAAGAACCAATGGAAAAACAACAAACATGTACAGCAGGAATGCCGTTGTAATGCTTTCTTTAAAAATCTGAAATGCTGCTTCTTTTTTGAAATCATTCTTTTTTGAAAAAGCCGGCTTTTGATCTCCGGCTTTTTGTTTCTTATTTGTTTTTGTCATTTTCTCTCTTTGCCTTTATTCCTATAGCAATGGTGACAGGAGCCTGAGGAAGGCATCCACCAGTGTAATTCTGGACATATGCTTCTTACACCAGTCCAGCGTGATCTCCTCTGATTCCTTCATCGTTGAAAGCATATCATACTTCACTTCTGCAATGATACTGGAATCATATACCAATACACCGCATTCAAAATGATGATAGAAGCTCCGGTTATCCATATTGATCGAACCGATCGAGGTCAGATTATCATCCGTCAGGATACATTTGGAATGGATAAATCCCGGTGTGTACTGATAGATCTTCACGCCGGCACGAAGCAGTTCTTTGTAGCTTGACTGTGTCATACGAAAGATCATCTTCTTATCCGGGATCGCAGGTGTTACGATACGGACATCGATTCCCCTCTTTGCTGCGAGCTTTAACGCTGTCATCATTTCATTGCACACGATCAGATATGGAGTGAAGATGTATACATATTCCTTTGCATCATTGATCATCTGCATATATATGTTCTCACCAAGCGGCTCCTTCTTGAGCGGATTGGTCGTATATGGCTGAAGATATCCATCGTTCAAATGCTCCTTCTGCTCTACCGGACGATAACTTAAGATATGCTTATCTTCATTCCGAATGCTGTTCCATAACTGAAGGAACAGGATCGTGAACCGCCATGCAGCATCTCCATCCATACGGATACCGTTATCCTTCCATCTGCCATAAGGTGATTTCTTATTAATGTATTCATCGGACAGATTAAAACCGCCGGTATAAGCAACCGTACCATCCATAACCGCGATCTTCCGGTGATCCCGGTTGTTAAAGATCGTTGCCAGAAATGGTACCACCTGATTAAATGCCATACATTTGATCCCATGGCTCTCCAGCTCACGCCAGTAATACTTTGGCACATAAAAGACTGAGCCGATATCATCATAGATCAGGCGGACTTCCACACCCTCTTTTACTTTCTCTTTTAAGATCTCAAGCACCGTATTCCACATTTCGCCCGGATTGATGATGAAATATTCAAGGAAAATATACTTTTTTGCCGATTTCAGGTCATCGACAAAATCCGGCCAGACATCTTCCCCCATCGGATAATACCGGACATCCGTATTCTGATATACAAGCGAACCTGCATAATCTTCTGTATATTTGAACAACCGGTATGGCGGCTGCCCCTTTATCACATCACTAAAATATGCCATATTTGCATACAGATCCGTCTCGTAGTCCCATTCTGCCGCATGCTTCATGTATTTCTCTAACTTCTTCGGCATAATGATATGTCCATAGAGCAGATAAAGCAGACCACCGAGGACCGGAAACATCAGGATCGGAACGATCCATGCCAGTTTAATTGACGGATTCACATCCTTTAATAACAGATGCATCACAGCTATAAAACTTAACAAATGCAAAATAGCCGCCACCAATACATAGTATTGCTGCAGCTTTAATACTTCTACCATAAAGAAGATCAACTGTGCCGCTACCAGCAGACATGTAATTACCATTCGACTAAATAACCTGTTCAATAGTTTCTTCATAGACAATTTCCTTCTTATTAATTTATGACAGGACACCATAAACCGTGCCCTGCCATTTTATCTTTTATCCCGTATTTCTATTTTACCTGATCGAAGTTACCTTATATCCGGCTTCCTTCACTGTATTTTTGATCTCTTTATCGGATAACTCGCCACTTAAAGTAAGCACCGCCTGCTTCTTCTCATGGCTGACCTCCGCTTCTGTTACCTGTGGAAGTGCCTCAAATGCTTTCTTCACCCTTGCCTCGCAGTGTCCGCACATCATTCCTTCTATATACACCGTCTTATTCATCGTACCAGTCTCCTTTTCTATCTTATTATTTCCCTCAACATTTTTTGATACCATTTTTTGGTGTATTCTGTATTTACTATTATTAACATATATCTTCACGAAATTCAACCGTAATGCATTCATTACTACACAAAAACTGGAAAGGCTCATGGCAAATGCTCCAAACATCGGGTTTAATTTCCAGCCAAACATCGGATACCAGACACCTGCGGCAAGCGGTATTCCGATAATGTTATAAATAAATGCCCAGAACAGGTTCTCTTTGATATTTCGTATCGTTGCCATACTTAACCGGATTGCTGCAGGAACGGTTCGAAGACCTTCCCGCATCAGTACCACATCTGCCGCATCGATTGCAACATCGGTTCCGGCTCCGATCGCCATACCGATATCCGCACGGGTTAATGCAGGGGCATCATTAATGCCGTCACCAACCATGATCACACGGTGCTCCTTCATCAGTTCTCTTACTACCGCTTCTTTTCCATCCGGCAGTACATCAGCAATCACGCGGTCAACACCTGCCTGTTTACCGATTGCTTCTGCTGTCTTTGCATTATCTCCGGTTAACATAACAACTGAATAATTCATCTCTTTTAATTCTTTGATCGCAAGGATTCCATCCTCTTTGATCGTATCTGCAACTGCAAGGATACCGATCAGTTTATTCTCATCGATTGCCAGATAGATCGGGGTCTTGCCCTGTGAAGCTAATTCTTCTGCCAGTGTCTTATCCGCCTCGGATAAGGTTACATACTGGCTGATAAATTTTCCATTTCCACCAAGCAAAATATGATCTGATATCTGAGAATGGTTCTGTCCTGCACAAAATCCTCTTTCATTCTGTGAAACCGCCTCACTGCTTAATCTACAGCGGAGTCCATTTCCCGGAAGCACCTGAAAATCTTCAATCTTCTGTGGCTTGATCCCTTTCTGTCCGACATATTCCATAATGGCTTTGCCTATCGGGTGCTCACTGTATTGTTCCAGACTTGCTGCAAAGGTAAGCAGGTCTGTCTCACTGTATCCATTTCCCGGAACTACATCTACCACTTCCGGCGTTCCATTTGTGATCGTTCCTGTCTTATCCAGTACAACCACATCTGTTTTTCCTGTCATCTCAAGTGCTGCCGCATTCTTAAATAGGATACCCTGCTTTGCTCCGACACCGTTACCTACCATAACGGCAACCGGTGTTGCAAGTCCAAGTGCACATGGACAACTGATCACAAGCACCGATATACCTCTGGCAAGTACAAAGCCTGTGCTCTCTCCTGCAATGATCCATACAATAATAGTGATCAGGGAACAGATCAGGACAGCCGGAACAAAGATACCGGATACCTTATCTGCAATCTTTGCGATCGGTGCTTTTGTTGCTGCTGCATCACTGACCATCTCTATGATCTGGGATAAAGTCGTATCTGTACCGACTCTGGTTGCCCGACATTTCAGATAACCGGATTTATTGATCGTTGCGGCAGATACCTTATCTCCTTCTGCTTTATCAACCGGAAGACTCTCACCGGATAAAGCAGACTCATCAACCGCACTGTTTCCTTCTATAACCACACCATCTACCGGAACACTGGATCCCGGACGGACGATAAATACCTCTCCAACTACCACATCCTCAGCAGCAACTTCCTGTTCTTCTCCATCACGAAGAACAAGGGCTGTTTTGGGTGCAAGCTTCATTAATCCCTTTAAGGCATCTGTCGTACGGCCTTTGGAATATTCCTCGAGTGTCTTACCAACCGTTATAAGTGCAAGAATCATCGCTGCCGATTCAAAATAAAAATCATGCATCAAGGTCATAACACGGTCATTATCCTGCCGCATCACGGCATCTGTCATTGCAAATAATACATATGTGCTGTAAATAAAGGATGCGCCTGAGCCAAGTGCTACTAATGTATCCATACCCGGTGCTCCATGGATCACACCCTTAAATCCATTAATAAAAAACTTCTGGTTTACAACCATGATCGCAATTGCAAATAACATCTGGATCAGTCCCATAGCGACATGGTTATCACTGATAATCGCCGGCAGTGGCCATCCCCACATCATATGTCCCATGGAAATGTACATCAGCGGAATTAACAGAACGATAGATGCGATCAGCCGGACCTTCATCTTGTGCAGGGCTGCATGATTATCCAATTCATCTGCATCCGCTGCCTGCTTCTTCCCGACATTCTTCCGGTCTTCTCCTGTCATCAGACTGGCTCCATATCCTGCCTTTTCTACTGCTTCAATAACTGTCTTAGGATCAGCATGTCCTTCTACTGTCATCGAATTTGTAAGCAGGCTGACGGTACAACTGTCAATCCCTTTTACTTTCTTCACTGCCTTTTCTACGCTTGCGCTGCAGGCACTGCAGCTCATTCCTGTTACGTTATATTTATCCAATTCATTCACCCTCTTATCAAGCTTTTATCATGTGCTTCGCACATTCTATGCCTTCATTATATCTTAAACACATTTTTATTATGTTTCATATCCAAAGCAATCATACGAACATATTCTCATACGATCTTTCAGACAGAAAATTTCTATGTGTTTATTTCATTAATTTCTTAATGGTATCTACCAGATCATCCACCGTATCTTCTTTTCCTGCTTTGATATCCTCGATCACACAGGTTCGGATATGCTCTGCAAGAAGTTCCTTATTAAAGCTGTTCAATGCAGAATTGACAGCGGCAACCTGTACTAATATGTCCGTACAATATGCATCCTTTTCCAGCATTCCCTTGATTCCCCGGATCTGTCCCTCGATCCGGTTCAGCCGGTTCATCAGCTTCTTATATTCACCTTCTGTTCTCTGTTTTGTTTTATGACAATGGCAACATGGTTCTTCCATTCTTGTCCGCTCCCTTCTGTCTGTTTCCTGAATTTTTTCATCCATCTGTATCTGTACATTTATTTTTTGTATCCAATTTTAATGATCCCGGATACGATATTATATATACCCCATAGGGGTATTTTTGTCAATACCAAAACCAATAAAAAACGCAGGGCAAATGATAAAAATATCACTCGTCCTGCATCTTTATAGTCTGGCGTCGTATGACACCTTATTTTCCTGTAGGATTGTATTATTCTACAACATCATCCTCTAACAGACCTTCGTCGTCAATGATCCCTTCATCGGATCCATCCTCTATCTCATCTGATGAATCATCGGATCCGTCATCACTGCCATCTGATGAATCACCGGATCCGTCATCACTGCCATCTGAATCTATACTTTCCATATCACTGTCATCATATTCGTATCCATCGATCATATCACCCTGATCATCGTAATAATCACTGTATGAGATCGAACCGGCCTCCAGAACATCTTTCAGATTGTAGATTGTTCCATCGGTTGCATTTACCATAAGTGCCTGTACCGGATAGTCAAAATCATATGTTCCATCATTTTCGTCTGCCTGTGCAAATATCCATACAGGAACATAATTATATACATCATCCTGAGAATCATCCTTAATACAGTAATATGTCAATCTGACATCGTTAAATTCAATATCGCTGTAGGAAGTCTTATTATCTGTATAATACTGTGCAACATTCTTATCCAGTTCCTTTAAAAGCTCCTTCCAGCTCAAAAGATCTACATTTTTTTGATCCTCACCGGTTGAAACTAACAATGGATAACAGCTTGCGTTGATCACGCCATTGGAGTCGATCTGAATGGAGAACGTCTCTGTTGGAGCATCATACCAGGCATCATCCTCATCGCTTGAAAGAGTGTCAACCATAGACAGATCCGCACTGTATGGAGCAGTTCCATTGACAGAACGTCCAAAGTTTACGATATAGCCTTCATACTCTGTTGCAATCACATTATAAGAGCTGTCATAATACTCCCATAATAACGGAGATTTATCTGTAACGATCACATCATCAATTCCACATCCGGCAAGAAATTCCTGTGCCAGTGATACGGCTTCATCTTCAGAAAATGTACAAGTATTTACAATGCTGTCATCAATCCCCTCTTCTCCATACTTTGCGTCATAAGCATATACAAAGGATGCACCCTCATATGGTCTGTAATTGATCATGCTTTCGGATGGATAATAAGAAAGATCAAAGCTTGCATTTAACCCTTCTGTTCCCTCTGAAAATGAGAGCATGAACTGATTATCGCCAATCTGTCCGATATAATCTGATGCACTGTAATCACCGGCTCCTTCTCTCTCATCCGTTGCCGTTGCCATTTCATTTTCCAGATAGGATATGTATTCCTTACAATAATCCTCTGTATCTGTATCTCCAGCTTCCTTCGCATCGTCTAACATCGTCTGATATGAATCAATCTGAGTCTGCAGATCACTCTTGGTCTGGTGCTCAAAGTCATATACATAGATACCCTTTGACTTATCAAAGATTGCCTCACAGACCTTCTGCCTGTATGCATTATCAAAGGAATTCTTCTTATAAGACACAATAGACATACTGTCGGAATCTGGTGTTATGATATCATCATCTTTAATGGTAATCTCTTTGATACCGGAATCACCGACATCCAGCTTACCCTCATAAGACTCCGGAACACCGAGACGGGACGATAATTCGCCGCCTTCTCCTGCACTTCCTTCTTTCTGCGTTCCATCACCCATATCGTAATCAACCTTCTTATTACATCCTGAAAAAACAGTTGCTGCAGACAATGCTGTTGCCAGTAACACTGCCGACATTTTTGTTAATTTTCTCTTCTTCATGGTTTCCTCCTCGAAATTCCAAATCAGCTAAACAAAGTTATTATAATCGAACCAACGCACGATAGCAAGAAAAAGCAAGAAAGAAAATGTGAAAATATTGCGAACGACCCTGAATGCATATGCATCCAGAGCCGTTTTCTGAACTGATATTTATTCTTTTGAAATAACAACCTTGCCATCCACTACCTGAATCTTTACCTTGTTTGTATCAATTCCGGCAGCCTCCAGAATATCATCACTGATCTGTACACGGTGTGCCTTATCCATAATGGAATATTCTTCATGGGAATCGGTTCCATTAAAGCTCTCGCTTTCCATGTCATTGATCCGTTTTCTGTAATCCTCTTTCATGATCTTTTCTGTACTGATCTTACCATCTGCGATCATAACCACACGTCCAACCTTATTTGCAAGACTGATATCATGCGTTACGATGATAACTGTAATACCCATTTCCTCATTCAGTTTCCGGAACAGATCCTGGATCATATCTGAGGTTTTGGAATCGACTGCACCGGTCGGCTCATCTGCCAGCAGGATTTTTGGATTGTTGGCAAGTGCAATCGCAATTGCAACTCTCTGCTGCTCACCACCGGACATCTGTGCCGGATAGGAATTTACCTTTTCCTTTAAACCAACCTTGCACAAAAGATCATAGGCTCTGGCTTCCCGGTCTTCCTTATTGTCTTTATCAAAATACATCGGCACCTGGACATTTTCCAGAGCTGTCATATACGGAAGCAGGTTTCTGGAATTCTTCTGCCATACAAAGCCAACGGTATGTTTCCGATATTCTACCAGTTCTTTGTCTGTCATTGCAAAAAGGTCTTTTCCATCTACATATAATTTTCCTGCTGTCGGACGTTCCAGTCCACCGATCATATTCAAAAGCGTTGACTTACCACTACCGGATTTACCGATAACTGCCATCAGCTCACCCTTTTTGATCGTAAGCTCCAGCCCCTGAAGTGCCATTACTTCAACTTCATCTGTTTTATAGATCTTAACCAGACTGTCGCAGTCAATGATATTGCCGGTTTCTTCATATTCTTCCGCAGCCTGACTGTTTCTGTCTGTATCGTCCAAATCTTCTGATGTTTCTGTATCGTCATCTGCTATATCTGCTTCATCAACAGCGTTCCCAGCATCCACTGCAGTCTCCTGCACACCGATATCGTTCATGTCTGTATCTGCGATATCGGCGTCTTCCTGAACAGGATCCTGATCCATTGGTCCTTCCATCATCTGTGCAACATTTTCCTGCATATCAGTTTCCGGAATCGTATTTTTATCTTTTTTCTTAAAAAATCCACTATGCTTTGCCAATGATCTCACCATCCTCTATCTCAAATACTACGTCTCCGAGTTCCATCAGGTTTGGATCATGTGTCGTCATAACGATCGTGATTCCTTCTTTTGCCACCAGATCCTTGAACAGCTTCATAACATTCAGTCCGGATGCTGTATCCAAAGCTCCTGTCGGCTCATCTGCAAAGATTACCCTTGGCTTATGGGCAACCGCTCTTGCGATCGCTACCCTCTGCTGCTCACCACCGGACATCTGGTTCGGCATATGGAACATTCTGGAACTAAGTCCAACCATCTCCAGAACCTCGCGGATACGGGAATCCCGGTTTCCTTCATATTCCGCAAGTCTTAAACCAAAATCTACATTCTCATATGCATTCATGATCGGAATCAACGCTACCGACTGGAATACAAATCCGATATCGTACCGTCTGAGTTTTTCTCTTTCCGGTACAGCCATCTCCGACAGGTCGTGATCCTCTATGATCACCTGCCCCTCCGTTGCTTCATCCAGCGCACTTAAAATATTTAAAAGGGTTGTTTTACCGGAACCGGATCTTCCCTTCAGGATCGCAAGCTTTCCTTCCGGGATATCCAGATCTATTCCTTTAAGAGCATAAAATGGTTCGCCATTTCCAACTGTAAAACACCGCTTTATTCCTCTTGCAGTAATCATATTCATTGTTTAGTCCTCCCCCAGTTTTAATGCCTGTGTGATGTTCATCTTCTTTAAGATTGTCCGGAGAACAATGAAGCAGATAATAAACATTACCACAACTACGATCGTCAGTTTCAATATATCAAATGGGTTGACCGCTATGCTGATCGCTATGTTATGCGACTCCGGCAGATATACGATCGCTACCAGCTTTACAAACAACGCAGTAGCCGCCGCTCCAACTCCATATCCTGCCAGACTGGCAAGAACGGAACTGAACATCTGCTCGTTGATCAGCATCTTGTTAATCTCCTTCATGCTCATACCCATCGCACGGTAGATACCAAACAGAAGCTCCCGCTGCTTGATCGATGTGATCCAGTAGATGAGGAATCCTACTGTACAGAGGATAACTGCTACCAGGAAGCTCAGTGAGAATAACCCATTTGTGATCAGTACAAGCGGAGATTCCAGCATGTTCTGTACTTCCTGATCTACACTCTGATAACTCTTTAATGAAATACCCTGCTTTTCAACCGTATCCAGGACCTCCTGATAATCATGTCCATCTGCAAGCTGTCCCCATATCTGATATGGAGTAAGACCAAATGCACTGACAACATATGCGTAATTAGCAACAATCAGATAACGTTCCTTCTCAACAACTTTTCCACTGTTGTCCTTCTCATATGTGTACTGGTTAAATCCAGGCCATGCATCTACAATTGCGCAGATTGTTCCGGACGGTGATGCGATCTCAACCGGCTCCTTTGTCTTCATCGGGCTGTATCTTGCATATGTGATGCTGTCACCAACAGACAGATCATATTCCTTTGCCAGATTTGATGAAATGATAACACCATTGGAAACAGTTGCAATACTGTTCAGGTAATTATACCAGTGCTCATCATTCAAGCCTGACTTTAATTCGGCTGTCTCACCAAATTCCTTTGTATTAATTCCCATCAGAACAGAGTCCGGAAGTTCAGAACCTCCAACCTTGATCGTTGTATTGTCATCATAGATCACACGGGTCAGATGTTTGCATGAATTGGAAAGATTCTCTGTATACCGTTCAAAATCCGGTTCTTCATAGTACCAGTGACTCTTCTTATCTTTATCCAGATACGCACCCATCTTCCACTGTTCACTCAGAACGATATCTGTTCCAAGATTATATTCGATACGCTCCTGATTGTTCTCATTGATCGTTCTTGCCATATTGGAATTAAACATACCCATGGCGATCGTCATAACCAGAAATACAGAGATAAAGCCCTGCTTCTTCACTGTTCTGGTAATCTGAAGGAAGGAAGCATATACCGCAGGTGACCATCTCTTCTTACCAATGAAATAAATGAACTTGATCAGATATTTGATCAGTCGCAGGATCAGCAGCCCAACTGCAAATATAAACAGGGAGGAATTCAAAAAGATCAATGGATCCGGTTTGTTTCCAGCCAGAATGCTTAATGCAATATCACTCTTCTGTTTATTGTAGTTGTACAGAAGGTAAATGGAAACTGCCACCAGGATCACATCCAGAAATGCCTTCTCCCAGATTGGCTTTGTATTCACCTTTCCAAGTTTACTCTTCTGCTCTACTATCGAATTCTTCGCGTATTTCAATACCGGAAGTGTTATAAACAGGATTGCGATAACTGCAGCAATTAGACTGTATAATAACATTCCCCATGTCAGCTTATAAAAGTGTGTATCACCAAAGCTGAATTTCAGGAAGGAGGTTGCACTTGCACATAATTTACACAACAGATATCCGACCGGAATACCAATAACGATCGCGATCAAAGAAAGGATCGCAGATTCTCCAAAATAGATGCCAAGAATCTGTTTCGTACTGGTACCACGACTCTTTAGCATCGCAATCTCACCGTCCTCCATTTCCAGGATCTGACTGGATACCATATAGATAAATGCCAGAAGCAATACCAGGATTGGAAGTTCCAGTACCCAGATAATGATCATGATCGATGTTGCATCGTCCTGATAATCAGCAAGTATGCTGCTGAAATTCTGAATAAAGTTACCATCTGCTTTTGAAAATGCACTCAGATAATAACGGATATCTGATGCATTTGTATGATCGATATATGCATAATCCAGCATATTATATGTCGCATAATATATTGTCAAAACACCATAGTTTGCAACGGTTGCATCAAAGGATGCCTGATCTGTAAATATCATCTTATCAAAATCTGCCGGTGTCTCTTTCCAGTAAATATCACTGGTATCCTTTGGTTCAAAGATTCCGACAACCGTAAATGTAACCGGCTTTCCATCCTTGTCTACCAATTTATCAATTGATACGGTTTCACCTACAACCAGATCATATGTATCCGCATTCTGCTGATTGATAATCACCGGATAAGTACCTTCAACCGGTTTCCCGGTATCAAGTCCCTCTCCAAACGTAATATTGATATGTTCGCTCATATCCTGCATATAGTTTACACTGAAAAATCTCCTGGAACCGAGCCCGGTCATTGCATAAGTACCTTCTATAAACAATCTGTTCTGTCTGCTTAATACCGGGACGTCAATGTAACTCATCCACTTCTTTTCATATGCATTGATACGGTCAAGTACGGATGCAGAATCCGGGAAATTGTCTGTTGAGCAGGAGCCCTGTCTTCCGACCACGGCTGAATATGTATTGTTATCTTCTATCGCTGAATCAAACTTGGATGCCAGCGTCATATCCATTGCACCGTTTTTGAACATCGGATTACAGGATGCTACAGCAACCAGAAGCACAATACCAAGAAGAAGACAGGCATTCAGCCACTTTTTATTCAGTAATTTATTTCTTAAGAATTTAAACATTCCTCTTCTCCCTTCTATTCTTCTGAGCTGCTATCGGCTTTTTTCTTTGTATTGTCACCACTGCCGGAAGAACCGGATTCTTTCAGAATCACATCTCCCTCTGACAATCCGGTAAGTACACATGCATTTGACGACTTTGTATCTGTGCTTGTTGTTACATACTGTTTTACAATCTCATCCTTTGAAAGCTTCCACACATATTCATAGGATTTACCGGATGTCTTATCCGTCTCTGTATAAATAATATTCATTGGAACTGTTACTACATTTTCCAGTGACATTTTTGCAAAGCTTACAAAATATCCCTTTGGTGAATCATAGAAGCTCTTATCATCCACCTGTATATAATATCTGGTATCTTCGGATCCGGAGCTGCTTGTTATATATACCTGACCATCGATCGTTGTTACATAAGCCTTCTTGGAATCCGCTGTTGCTCCGATACATCTTCCGGTCAGCTTCTTGCTGTCATCCTTCTGATCAATTAAAGTAACCTCCTGATTGACCAGAAGTGTTGCATTGCTGTTATCACTTCCGGTATCGTCACTTCCGCTATATCCGTTACGTCTGGAGCTTCCACCGTTATCTGTCAGGGATAAGGACATCATTTTGGATTCATTGCTTCCTATGCTGACAACCTTGTCACCCTCTTTGATCTGTTTTCCCTGACTGGCATATACACTCTGTACAACGCCGTCGCTTTCTGCATATACGCTGATATTACCTTTTCCATCATTATTTTTGTTCAGCTTATCACGCTTTGCGATCAATGGATTCACAGTCGTATTATAATTGATCTTTGCCAGCTCTTCATTGTATTTTGCAATCTCAATCTGGCAGGTAAGCTGCTCAACCATGTATAATGTATTGCCATTATTATCATCTGGATCCGGGATATCGTAATCACCGTCTTCTTCATCCCCGTCATCTGTTGTAGTATCCGTTGTATCATCTGCCGGATCAGCATCTCCCGGTGTTGCCACCTGCTGTTTCTTTCTGCCGGAACGGTAATCTTCAATCTCGGCTCTCAGATCCTTGATCTGCTCTTCATAGCCCGCTACTGTCGAATCATAATCACTCTTTGCATCTGATATCTGGGAGTTTAACTCCAGCAGCTCTGCGCTACCACCACCACTGTCAACAATATACAACAGATCGCCTTTTTTCACTTCCTGACCTTCCGCCAGATCAAGCTGTGTAAAATAGCCTTCTACAGGAGCTTTATAGGTTATCTGATTGGTATCTACCATCTTATAGGATTTGCTGGTTCCTGTTGTCTTAAAAGTTCCCAGCTTAATCTCATATGTTGTATAATCACTTGGGATCGTTGAATCAGAATCATAATAAACCAGATCTCCCTCTGAAAGCCCGCTCTTTACTTCCGTGTAGTTATCATCCTGTGCACCGATCTTGATCTCACGCTTTTCCTTATCACTGCTGTCTGTCTTCACATATACAAAATACTTATCTCCTTCTTCGTATAAAGAATCATTTCCGACTACAAGAACATTTGCAGCAGTTGAGGTACTGAAATACAACGGTGTCAGTGTTCCTGTCTTTAAGATCTTGCTGTTATCCACATCTTTCAGTTTAAAACGGACATATGGCAGCTTGGATGCACTCTGTGCTGCCGCGATCTCCTGATTGGAATATTTGTATTCTTCCAGCTCATACCGTTTGCCATCAATCATCGTGTACATGGTGTTAAAATTTGCATATCCATCTCTTGTGATCTGCTCACCGGTGATCTCAATGTACGGCGTGTTGTAATCAGATATGATAACAACATTCTCACCACTGGAGATCGATCCGCCGCCTTCATCTGATGAATCTGTATCCGTCAGGCTCTTGGCATATGTAACATAGCCGTCCTGTTCTGCTACGAGCTTGTTATCGGTTTCCAGAGATTCCTTCTCGTCAATCTGCTGCTGGATCTTCTTGACCTTATAATTGTACAACATGTTATCATACCGGTTATTCTCGGCATTGACTGCTTTTGTGCTCTGATTTTCTTTCGCACCGGCAGAATCTCCAGCCTCATTACATGCTTTAATCTTATAATCCAGTTCTTTCTGTGTCTGTTCGTATATCTTTTCATTTACATTATGGGTCTGCTGCGCACTGGAAAGAGAGGCTTTCAGGTCTTCAATTCCTGAAGTTGTATCATCGCTGTCTGCCTCTGCAAGAACCGTGCCCTTTTTAACATAATCACCTACATTGACATAAATCTTTGAGAGTGTCGCTGAGGTTTTAAAAAAATAACAGTAATCCGTTGGCACGATTGCACCATTCTTGATGATCTTCTTACCAACATCGCTCTTTTCGACCGGACGGTACGCTTCATTCGTTGTAACAGGTTCTAACAGCTCCGGTGCCTTTTCTTCTTTTTTCCCACAGCCTGTTAAACCAAGCATCATTGCCATAGCGATCGCTGTCATTCTGACTGCATACGATTTTTTATTGATCATTATTCTCTTCTTTATCAATTTACCGTCACCTGCTCTCCAGCCTTCAATCCAGACTTAATAATCGTATATCCGTCTACCGTTTCACCAATTGTTACATCAACTGCTGTCCGGAAGCCATCATCATTGATCGTGAATACATAATAATTATCTTCTGACTTCTCATTGATCGCTTTTTCATCAACATAGACAACATTGCTGATCACCGGCTTATGGATCGTCATGGTCAGCACATCTTCTTCCGAAATTCCTGCCATACTGTCTACCGGCTCAAATAAGATTTTCTGCATCTGCTTACCGGTTGCCTTATCTTCATACTGACTGACATCAATAACCTTCATATCGTAGGATGCCACTTCATAATCTGCCTGATAGACATCCCCTTTTTTAAATTCATAATCATCATCTGTCGTTGCTGTATAATTGGAGGATCCGGATGCTACGGTTACCAGATTATCGGATGAACTTGCATATCCATATCCCAACCATTCATTGACATAGGTTACAGTTCCATCCTTTTCCGCAATCAGACAATACTCCTTCATCTTCTCGTTCTGTTCTTCAATATATGTATCTGCGATCTGAATATCCTCTTTCAGACTTGCTATATCATCAGAATAATCCTCTGATCCATCAATCTGCATCAGTTTCTGATAATGTTCGATCAGAAGTTCATTCTCTGCCTTCTGTTCTGTATATTCCTTGATCGTATCCTGAATATCATCTGCCTTAAACTGAACCATGATATCTCCGGCTTTAACCCGATCTCCCTTTGATACATTAACCTTTTCTACTTCGTAATCATCCTGTGAAACTTTATAATTTTTCGTTTCAAATTCATCCGGGGAAAGTTTTAAGTTCAAGATTGGTGAAATATCTCCTGACTGAACGGTCACCGTATCATATCCCACCTTTGTATATGATTCAATATGAATAGAAGGTTTGCTGCTTTCTGCATTTTTGCTGCTGCATCCACCCAGAAGGGCAGCTACCATGCTGGCACATAACACACATGCCACACCCTTTTTGATTCGTTTCCGCATTGTTGCCTCCTTGCTTGCGCTGTTTTGTTTTTATGTATATCTGAAAATACTATATTTTCCAAATTAAATCATTGTAATTTTACTCTCTCTGTCTGGCATAATCAAGCAATCCTCATTTTATTAAACAATCTTAAGGATTCCTGTATTATTCCTGTTACATATCATTTTCTGACAAATGCCCTGATCTTATGCCAGTATAAAATACAAATGTATCATATTTGCATCTTTTCGTTTTACATACAAACTTCGTTATAAGTTTATCATGTAAATGTGTCCATTTTATGATGAAAATCTCTATCATAATGCGTGCATTGGATTTTTTCAAAAAAAGTAAAAAAACTTGTTGACATTTATATAGCACAGTGGTATTATCTTACTTGCGTCGGCGGTAAGCCGTACGAAATAAGACATGCGGGAGTGCTGGAATTGGCAGACAGGCTAGACTAAGGATCTAGTGCTGGAAACGGCGTGTGGGTTCAAGTCCCATCTCCCGCATCTTTATTTTTTAGAAAACCTTTGAGGTTTTCTTTTTTTATGCACAAAATCCCTGATACAAAGTATTTATATAATTATAATAAAACACTTACATGTATATATCTTTATGAAGCAGACCTTTTTACTCTGTATAACTTCGAACTAACCTCGGCGAGCCTCGCTAAGGTCTCAGTTACAAACATCGGTTCTTAACGATTCATCGCAAGATGAAGAGTTTAGTACCGCTACGTTTGAAATAGAACGAAAGTGTTCTGCGGAATAAATGGTATATACCTGTAAGTGTTTTGTTGTTAATATACTTGTATCAGGGATTTTACTTTCTCAGATTTTTATCATATTGGTAAGCTTCTTTTCTACGTCTTCTAACAGATGTGCCTTAAATGCACTGTAGTACTCATGTGTAAACTGTGTATAAAGGAATTTGTTCCACAGGTTACTGCAATATGTACTGTCAAAATCATAGTAAGAGTCTGTGTACATCATTCCGTTACTGTATCTGGTTACATCCAGATATGGCTCTTTTCCTGCGTAATTTAATCTCATTACAAGATTCTTCTGTTCGCTGCAGCATGCAAATGTCTCCAAGAACATCTTCATCTGCTCTCTTGTTACTCGTTCTACAAACATAATATGTCACCCTCCATGTCCCATAAATTAGCTCAATGTACAGTTCTATTATAGTATGAACAGGACAACTCTGTAAAGGCAATTATGTCAATGTCCGCCTATTATTTATGATCTTTAAAATAACGGATCACTTGTCAGGGCAAACGTTCCGATAACGCAAAAACAGACCATAACCATCTTCTTCTGAAAATCATCATGATCTGTTTTTATCTGCTTATATTAAATTAAGCAAGCTTTTCCTTTGCAACAGCAACAAGCTTAGCAAATCCTTCCGGATCACTGATAGCCATCTCTGAAAGCATCTTTCTGTTGATGTCCACACCTGCAAGCTTTAAGCCGTGCATTAATTTGCTGTATGAAATATCATTCATTCTTGCAGCAGCATTAATACGAGCGATCCATAACTGTCTGAATTCTCTCTTTCTCTGCTTTCTGCCAGCATATGAACTTGTTAAAGCTCTCATAACTGACTGCTTTGCTACTCTATACTGCTTTGATCTAGCTCCTCTGTAACCCTTAGCCAGCTTAAGTGTTCTGTTATGTTTTTTCTTAGCGCCAACGCCGCCTTTTACTCTTGCCATTCTCTAGTTCCTCCTGATTTATTAGATATAAGGTAAAATCTTCTTCATTACCTTTTCATTTGTTGAATCCGTCATTGTTAACTTTCTAAGATTTCTCTTTCTCTTAGTTGTCTTCTTTGTTAAGATATGACTCTTGTAAGCCTTGCTTCTCTTAAGGCCGCCGTTAGCTGTTTTCTTGAAACGCTTAGCTGCTGCTCTTTTTGTCTTTAATTTAGCCATGTGTGTATTTCCTCCTTAATATATGTCATATTGTAAATTAACGTTTTTCAGTTAAAAACATTATCATACTTCTTCCTTCAAACTTGGCAGGCTTATCGATGACTGCGATGTCTGAAAGCTTCTCAGCAAATTCATCAAGAATGCCCTTTGTCTGTTCTACATGGGCAAGCTCTCTACCTCTGAATCGAAGCGTAACCTTTACTTTATCGCCATGTGTCAGGAACTTTCTTGCCTGATTTACTTTTGTATTCAAGTCGTTAGTATCAATGTTTGGAGATAAACGAACTTCCTTGATCTCCATTGTCTTCTGTTTCTTTCTGGCTTCTTTCTCCTTACGAGCAAGCTCATAACGGTACTTACCATAATCAATAATCTTGCATACAGGTGGTTTTGCCTGTGGAGCGATCTTAACCAGATCAAGCTCTGCTTCCTTTGCAAGCTTCAGTGCATCTCTGGAGGACATAATTCCGATCACCTGACCATCCTCGCCGATCACGCGCACTTCTCTGTCTCTAATCTGTTCGTTAATCATTAATTCGCTAATGACTTTTTACCTCCATTGCATAAAAAATAGTGGACAGCGCAAACCATCCACTATTATATATAAGTACATATTATAATCTACTTAGATATGAACCCAAGTCACTATTCTTCGTGCTAAGGTGAGAGTGGATACTCTGCTTTCTTGTCTGTCTCTGCTAAACAGCTTCTATAGGTTAGCACATACGTGTGCAAATGTCAAGAATTTTTTTACTGTATCCAGCAACTTTTTAATGCTCGCTCTCTTCCGCTTCGATCGGGATAAATACCCGGTCATGAGAGATTGCAGCATCTGCATCCTCCGGTTTTGCAGAACGCTTACGGGCTTCTTCCGCGAAGTACATCTGGGAATCCAGTTTTACCTTGCCGCGAAGGTCCTGCTTCTCGTAACTGCCATCCGGCTGCATGATGTGTGCCTTTAAAGTATCAGCAAGCTGGATCTTTAAGATGTCCTTGATTCGTTTCTTCAGATCAGGATCTTCTACCGGGAAGGTGATCTCGACACGCTTGTCAAGGTTTCTCGGCATCCAGTCTGCACTGCCCATATAGATATCTTCAAATCCATCATTAAAGAAATAGAAGATTCTGGAATGTTCCAGGAAATTACCAACGATCGAACGAACCGATATGTTCTCGCTGAGTCCCGGCACACCTGCTTTGATACAGCAGATACCACGGACGATCAGGTCGATCTTAACACCGGCAGCCGATGCATCATATAAGGCTTCCATCACCTTCGGATCACAAAGAGAATTCATCTTGGCAATGATCCGTGCCTTCTTACCCTGTCTGGCATTTTCCGCTTCACGGTTAATAAGCATCAGGAATTTATCCTTTAACCAGATTGGTGCAACCGCCAGTTTGTTCCATTTTCCTGGTTCTGAATATCCAGACAGCATATTAAATACTGCTGTCGCATCCTCACCGATCGGATCCGAACAGGTCAGAAGTCCCATATCTGTATATAGCTTTGCTGTCTGATCGTTATAGTTACCGGTACCAAGATGTACATAGCGCTTGATACCATCTTCTTCTCTTCTGACAACCAGCGCGATCTTGGAATGGGTCTTAAGTCCGACCAGACCATAGATAACATGACAGCCGGCTTTCTCAAGCTTTTTCGCCCATGCAATATTGTTTTCCTCATCGAATCTTGCCTTTAACTCAACCAGAACAGTTACCTGCTTACCATTCTCCGCAGCCTGCTCTAACGCTGCTATGATCGGTGAATTGCCGCTGACACGATATAAGGTCTGCTTGATCGCAAGAACATTTGGATCGACTGCTGCCTGACGAATAAATTCAATAACCGGTGTGAACTCATAATATGGATGGAACAACAGGCGATCATGCTTCTTGATCTTATCAAATATGTTACTGTAGTCGCCATTTGAAAATGCCGGCTGCGGAACATATTTCTCATATTTCAGATGATCAAAGCCCGGCAGGCCATTTACTTTCATAAGGAAGGTAAGGTCAAGCGGTCCGTTTATCTTATATACAACACGATCAACCACATCCAGATGCTTCTTTAATTCTTTTAACAGCTTCTTATCCATCGTGTCTTCTACTTCCAGACGGATAACCTCACCCCACTGGCGCTGCTTTAACTGCTTCTCGATCTCCTTTAACAGATCGGCTGTCTCTTCCTCATCAATTGAGAAATCCGCATTACGCATAATACGATATGGATGTGCACATACGATATCATAGCTTAAGAACAGCTTATCCAGATTCTTCTCGATTACTTCTTCAAGCAAGATGATCTCTGTCATGCCCTGTCGCTCGGATGGCAGAATGATCACTCTTGGAAGTACAGATGGAACCTGAACGGTCGCGATATCTGTAACATCTTTCTTCTTATCATAGATCAGCGCACCGATATTTAAAGATTTATTTCTTACAAGAGGAAACGGTCTGGACGAATCCACTGCCATCGGTGTTAATACCGGATAGATATCCCGTTCGAATAATTTATCTACATATCTGGACTGTTCCGGTGTCAGATCTTCATAATGTCTGACAATCTTCAGTCCATTTGCCTCTAATAACGGAACCAGAGAACGATTATAGGTCTGATACTGATTCTTCATGAATTCCTTTGTTGCAGGAATCAGCTCATCAAGCTGTTCTTCCGGTGTCATTCCGGCGATATCCTTCTTCGTATATCCCGCATTCTTCATATCCTTTAAGGATGCGATACGCACCATAAAAAACTCATCCAGATTGGATGCTGTGATGCTTAGGAACTTGATCCGTTCAAATATCGGAATATTCTTATCCTTCGCTTCACTCAGGCATCTTTTATCAAATTCCAACCAGGACAGTTCCCGGTTGTAAAATAAATTCTTATCACTCATTTATATGCCCCTCCTTTGTTTCAATACTACTTTTACACCATAGACCTTTTCAAATAAGATATTATTCGTTTTAAACATACCTGCTTCAAGTGTAATATCCTCCAGCGTATCTGTATAGATCACCAGTGTATTATCATGTAATGAAATCCTGAGATTTGTAATCTTCTGTTTATAGCTCTTATCAAGCACATCTGCCAGTCGAAGGATAGCGGTAAGCTTGGCCACCTTCATATAATCTGCCGATCCGATCCGCCCGGATGCCCTTAATTCCGACGGAAGGTAAAATCCATTATAATAAACCGCATTTGCGATCTCCTCTCTCTCTTTATGAGAAAGTCCAAGGATTTCTGTCGCCATCACGATATGATAAGAGATCAGGGATACATCCTTCATATTTACAAATTTACCACAGTTATGCAGGATCGCCGCGATCTGTAACTGCAACCGTTCCCGTTTACCAAGTCCGTGTAATTTTCGTATGCTGTCAAATATTGCAAGTGCATTATCCGATACATTCTGGACATGCGCACGATTTACTTTATATTTCTTTGCAATTGTATTCACAGATGCAAGAATATCCTGATCAAAATTCTTATCCATCAGGAAGGTTCCCTGCTTATCCATATAATCGGCAATAATGCCATCACAGAAGATCACATTCGGAGTCAGGATCTCCTCTGCCCTGGAATTATCCAGAAATGACTGATAAATAATCGCCATCGGAAGCATCAGTGTGGCACGCTCATATGGAATACCATACCGTTCCGCCAGGTCTTCCGGTTTTATGTCAACTACCCGTTTATAGAGAATGCGGAATTGTTCTCTCGATATACTGTTCGCAATTGAAAGCTCCGGACCAACTTTTTTCAGGTTGTTGATACCATCACCGATTGCAATAATACTCTTAATATCTTTATCATTTAAAAACAGATTTCTGAATTCTATGATCGCATTTGATGCGTACTCTTCCATCAGTGTTTCAAGATCTACCGTATCGGAACCGAACCGGGTCAGATAATCACGGATTCGGACTGCACCGATTGGAAGATTCTGTGTCTGCACCAGATTTCTTCTGTCAAAGATCGAGATCTGTAAGCTTCCGGCTCCGATATCAAGCAATGCATTATTCTTATGGGTTGCCACATCCACATCCATCCCGGTTGCCACAAATGCTTTATAATTCATAAAACGTTGTTCTGAATTACTGAGTATCTGCACATCAAAATCCGTACACATCTTAATTCTCTCAATGATCATAGAAGCATTCTCCGCTTCTCTGACCGCACTGGATGCATATGCCCTGTAATCAGATACATCATATTCCTTCATCTTTCTCCGGAATTTAATCAACGTGTCACACAGCTTATTCAAATTATTTTCTTCGATATATCCTTTATTATAAGTATCACTTCCAAGCTCAATGATCGTTTTTACGGTATCAAGCTCCCTAGCACCCTTTCTTGGTGTGATCTCGCAGATCTTCATTGATATCTCATTAGAACCTACATTGATCGCGGCAAATGTCTTTCCTGCCATACTTTCATACACCTCACTTCTTTTTTACACCCCTAATATGTACCGATCAGACGAAAATCCATCGCATCTTCACAGATTCCCTGTAATGCATGTCTTGTTCTTGAATCTAACAGACTGCCCTCCATTGTAACAAAAAAGGCATATTCCCATTTTCTACCGGTAAGCGGTCTCGATTCGATGCTTGTCATATTAATTCCGTTCAGATTTATATGGCTCAATATATTGTAAAGTGTACCACTTTCATCCGGTAAGGAAAAGCGGATACTTATATTTTCAGCCTTTTCCACAAAGATTTTCTGTTTTGACAGGATTATAAAACGTGTCGTATTGTTGTCATTGTTCACAATGTCTTTTGCAAGGATCTGAAGTCCATAAAGCTCTGCTGCAAGCTCGCTTGCAATCGCTGCCTGTGTCTTATCTCCTTCTTCAATGACCTTGACCGCCGCTACTGCCGTATTTGCAACACTGCACTGCTTCCACGGCTTCCGGCTCAGATAATTCGTGCACTGAAGCAAACCCTGTGTGTGTGAATATACGGTTTTGATCCGGGAAAGGTCACTGCCCGGCACACCCATTAATGCATGTGCTACATGAACCTCTTCTTCGCCGACGATGGTCACATCATTATTTCCCACCATGTCATAGATTCCATTTACAAATCCGGCTGAAGAATTCTCGATTGGAAGTACACCATAGTCTGCCTTGCCGTTCTTCACCATCTCGATCACATCTCCGAAATCCGGTACATTGATATTCTGGATCTTCTTTCCAAAGAACCTGAACATTGCCTGTTGGCTGTATGCTCCCGGAACCCCCTGATAACAGACAACAGTGTCCTTATCTACTTCTAATTTCTTCACACAGGTAAAATCCTTCATTCCATCACAAACAACCTGAGAGCTGTCATTCGTCTGCTTCTTATTCTCATCTGCCATACCTGCCAGAATCTTATCTCTTGTCTTTACAAGAGAAGCAATCTGTGCTTCTACTGTCCGTAAATCTTCCATATTATATTTATCCATTGTTTTATCTGCTCCAAATACAAGACATTCCGCCTGCAGTCTTTCTATAATATTAATGTTGTCTTTAAAACTTTGCCAATACGATCAAATGCGCATGCTCATTTTCCCCGGTTTATTCTTCGTTCCGTTCCAGCTCGTCAAGAAGCTCCCGGATCGTCCTGCCATTGACCGGATGTCTCTTATAGCCTGCTATATTGGATAACGGCTCTAATACAAATTCCCGCTTGCACATCTCTATATGTGGGATATGGAGATTCTCCTCATCACAGATCAGATCATCATATAAAAGGATATCGATATCCAGAGTTCTTGGTCCCCAGTGGATAAGGCGTTCCCTGCCGGCGTCCTTCTCAATCGCATTGATCAGATGTAACAGTTCATCCGGCGAATGAAGTGTCTCTACCTCGATACAGCCATTTAAAAAATCATCCTGTTCCACGCCACCATATGGCTCTGTCTCGATGAAATCTGAAACCTTTGTCACCTTGGTATATTCATCTTTATTTAATTCATCAATCGCAAAATCGAGATAGGATTCCCGGTCGCCCATATTCGAACCAAGTCCCAGATAAGCAATGTGTCTCTTTCTTCGTATCTTTACTGACACTGTCTGAAGAGGCATCAATACCGGTGCCCATGGTTTCTCAACCTCTACTTCAACCTCTGACATCGTCGGATATGACAGAAGGATATTCGCCGCTACTTCTTCTGCGACTGCCTCAATCAGCTTATAAGTATGCTCTTTCATCGTCTTTTCAACCAGATTACAGATAGCTCCATAATCAATAGACAGCTTCAGATCATCCCGGATCCCTGCCGCCCTTGTCGACGTATACATATCAATATTAATTACAAATTTCTGTCCAAGCACATTTTCTTCTTTAAAAACCCCGTGATTGGCAAATATTTCCAGTCCTTTTATGCTGATTCTATCCATCCGACGCCTCCTGTCTGTTCTCCCTTTTACCAGATCAAACCTCATTTTTTTATTTATGATTCATTGAAATTTTTCTTCTGTTCATTGAATCATTAAGTACTGCTTCATTTTTTCTTATTGACTGTATTAACTATGCATGATCGCCCATGCCATCTGAAGTGCACGCGCATTTCCTTTTACATTATGCACACGGAAGAACTGACAGCCCTTCATAAGCCCCATGACCGATGTCGCGATCGTACCTTCTTCCCTCTCTGTAACAGGAAGATCGAGAGTCAGACCGATCATAGATTTTCTGGAAGTACCCAGCAGTATCGGAAAATCCCATTTGTGCAAAAGCTCCAGATGATTCATTAAAGCGAGATTCTGTTCTAAGTTCTTTGCAAATCCGATTCCCGGATCTACCATGATCTTCTCCTTCTTCACACCTGCATTAAGTGCCATCTGAACGGATTCGTCCAGATCTTTAACAACGTCGTTTAAATAATCGGTATAATCCATTACCCTTCTGTTATGCATCAGACAACATGCCACATCATGTGCAGCAACGATATCTGCCATCCTTCCATCCCATTTGAAGCCCCAGATATCATTGATCAGATCTGCACCTGCCCGGATTCCGGCTTCCGCCACGCCAGCCTTATAGGTATCCAGTGAAATTACGGTATCAAATCGTTCCCTGATTGCCTCGATCACAGGAACAACACGACCAATCTCCTCCTCATCTGAAATTAATGTATAACCGGGTCTGGTCGATTCTCCGCCTACATCTATAATATCTGCGCCATCATTTATCATCTGCTCTGTGGCATACAATGCATCATCGAACTTATTATGTGTTCCTCCATCGGAAAATGAATCCGGTGTCACATTCAAGATTCCCATTACATACGGTTTTTCATTCAGTTTAAATTCTTTGTTCCCTATAATCATCAGTAGACCACTCCTTTGTTCTTTTCGTCTTTCTTCCAGTAACACTCGTCATAGACCTCACAGTCAAAACAGCGTCTGGAAAGCTTGTCTGCCCTGTATATTACATAGGAAAGCCCCTCTGCTTCCTTCCCTGTCGTATTATGTTTGCTGATTGCTTCTAAGATCAGCTCTGTTTCCTTACCGGAAAATCCGGTTGCCAGCAAAATACTCCGGCTGTTACGAACACTTGCCAGATGATGTTCTTCGCTGGTCTGATAGCTGACCGCCCGTCCGATATCATGTAATAATGCTGCCGCATAGATAAGCTCCGGTTCCAGTCCTAACTTCTCCTCCAGATTCATCAACATTCCGATCCTTGCTACATCCAGACAATGATCGATCCCGTGACAGCAGAATCTTCGTTCTTTTTCGGATGTTCGGATCTGCTCCATCCAGTCTTTATATTCTTCATTCGCTAATATTGCATTGACTCTGTCCATCGTCATTTCTTCTTTGTAGCCCTCTCCTGTTTTATCGTACTACTTATCCGTGATATCAGCGGTCCTATAAAAGATAATGAACCAAATACCACGATCACCGGCTCCGTCAATTCTTGTGCCAATGTTTCCGCCTGTCTCTGCGCAGTAAACACATCCTCTGCCGTATCCACTGGCTTTCCGTATGAACGATAGCAGTCTGCCAGAATCTCCTTATCAAGCGCCCGTGGATTATCCGGCGTTACCGTTATGATAAAGCTTGCAAACGGTGCCATGATATCCACCATTTTCTCATACTCTTTATCTGCAAGAACACCACAGATATAGATCAACGGCCGCCCTGTAAAATATGCCCGGATATTCTCTCTGAGGCTTCTCCATCCGCCTTCATTATGCGCTCCATCGATATAAGTCAAAGGCACATCCTTAATCTTCTGGAATCTGCCCTCCCACACCGTCTCTTTTAATCCGTTCTTTATATTCACATTTTTTAAATCATACTGATTTTTTAAACAATTACAGACCTCAATTGCGGTTATACTGTTATAGATCTGATAGATTCCGGGAATCCCCAGCTCATACTCCTGTCCTTTATAACGAAACCTGCTTCCATGCAGATTTTCTGCTATGACCTGCAGCTGGTCGGTATCTGCCATGATCGGTTCTATCTGCATTTTATCACATTTATCCAGCCATATCTGTCTTATCTCATCCTGCATCGGATATGCCACACTCGGAACCTGTTCCCGCAGGATCCCCAGCTTCTGTTCCAGAATCTCCTGCAATGTATCACCAAGAAACTGCATATGATCTCTGCTGATACTTGCAAGCACGGTACAAAGTGGCTGTTTTACCACATTTGTCGCATCGTTCTTGCCCCCCATTCCGGTTTCCAGTAACACGATATCGACCTTTTTCTGCACAAAATACAGAAATGCTACCGCAGTCTCAAGCTCAAATGCGGTCGGGATCGGAAGCCCGGCTTCCTCCATATCCTCGCAAACCGGGATCACGGTCTCCATGATCCGTGCAAATTCCGATTCTTTCATATAATGTCCATTCATCTGAAATCGTTCCAGATATGTAAAGATCGTTGGGGATATATAGCGTCCGACAACATACCCTGCATCCTCCAGAATATGCCCGACAAATGCAAATATAGAACCTTTTCCGTTTGTTCCGGCTATATGAACGACAGGAACCCGATCCTGTGGATTTTCCAGTCTTAAAAGTAGTTCTTTCACTGTCTCCGTTCCGTAGACACTGCCTCTTTTTCCCGCTTCTTTCATATATAGATATGCTTCTTCGTATGTCATTCTTTAGCCTCTTTACTTGATTATGTATAGATAAAATATAATGAACTATTTCTAATGTGTTCTATGTTGGATATGCGGTGTATCATCATCAATCGGAAGGATCTCATATCCATGTTCCTCTAATTGTTCAATCAGTGACGGCAGAGATTCCACTGTTTCATGACAGCAATCCAGATCATGCATCAATATGATCGTGTCATCATAATTTAAGGCATCCTTCAATATATTCTTTACAAGCTGATCCGGTGTCTGTCCGGCCATCACCGCATCATTATTCAATGCATTCCAGTCAAAATACGTCAATCCTGCCGAGTCCAGATAGTCGATCAGGTCATTCACCGGTACCTGCGTAACACGGTTTGAACTTCCACCCGGGAACCTGTAATACCGGCAATCCACTCCTGTAACATCATACAATAATTTTCTTAATTCCTCAACATCATTCACGAAATTGTCATAGCTTGCATAGATCGTACTATATTCATGGGAATATGAATGGATTGCCAGTGTATGCCCTTCCTCCACAATCCGTTTATACATGGGATAATATCGTTCATTCCTTCCTATTACAAAGAACGTAGCTTTTACATCATGCTCTTTTAAAATATCAAGGATCTCTCCGGTCTGATCGGATGGACCGTCGTCAAAGGTCAGATATGCCCGTTTTCGTGTCACTGTTTTTGATGACATGGCAGCCACGCTGTCTGAATCCGGAAATTTATCTTTCTGATCGATAATGAATTTTCCTGTAAACAATAAAAATACGATCAGTGCAGCAACCAGAATTATATTTTGCCAATAAGCTGCAAAAAATCGGTCACACTCTTTTAACGCTTCGTTGTCATTTATGTGGGATAAAACTGTTTTTATTTTTTTCCTCATTTTTATAAGATTTTCCGTTTTTTATACATCTATACTCCTGATCTGATATTTTTATTCGAATAAAAAACAGGAAATGTCAGATACTATTTTTATCAAATGGAAAAGGAGAATAAAAAAATGAAAAAATCATTTCTTTTATGTGCATGTCTGGTTGTCATGGCATTTACCCTGACCGCATGCGGCGAGAAAAATAACCCTGAAACAACCGGTACAACAACCGGGAGCAGTACAGAGGACAGCAGTTCCACAGAAAACGGGAATAATTCAAACGGTACAGGTTCTGTAGGTAAGGATCTCGGTAACATGATCGACGATGCCGGAGATGTTGTAGATGATGCAGCAAAGGATGTATCCGATGCTCTGACCGGAAACTATGATACTTATGACCATGCTTATAAGTATTTTATGGATCAGATTCCCGGCGACTCCAAGAACTATGAAGTTCGCAATAACGACAAGGATCTTACTGATTATAACTCCGGCAGCATGGGGTACCACTTTGAGCTTCATGATACCAGAAAATCTGACAACTCTAAGGTTGGTGACTTCTATGTAGATTCTACCTCCGGCAAGGTCTACAAGGCAGGCTCCGGCTCTGGCGTGTCCGAATTTGACTTCTCGACCTTGAAGTAGAGCCCTTTTTGTAAAAAGGACGATAACCATATTCAGACAAACAGAACTGGTCGATGGTTATACTATTATGTAGCAAGCCTATCCGAATGTCGGTCCTTGATGAGCTGTATAAACAGCGAATCTAGTACCGCTACATGAGGATAGAGTGCAAACGTCTTGCGTAATAATAGGTATAACCATCGACCAGTTCGTCCGTTTTAAGATTTATCGTCCTCTTTTTTGACAATCTCATGGGTGATGGGATTTACGACTACGCCCATCTCCTCTGCCATTTTGAGGTAGACATCCATCTCATGGTCTTTTCTCTGCTGTTCGCGTTTGCGGATAGCTTTTGACCGGATGATCTCCACGATACCGAATACAATCATACAGCATCCAAAAAAGATCATCACTGGACTTAAGGTTCCTACACAGCCTTTTACCAGACAGATTGTTCCGATCCCGATCATGACGATTCCCATTACCAGATTAAACATTTAACTTTCCTTTCCTGTATAAAATGCATCTTTTCCTGCTTTTTCCATCATTTTGTCATACTGATCGTACATTCTCTGCACGCTGTTTTCGAGTAAATAATAATGCCGGATATATGGGATCAGTAAGACAAACAGTGCTGCCGCTAACAGTAAGATCTGTATTTTTTCCGTCACCACAAAGGTCACACAGCAGCCTACCGTAAGGATCGCAAATAAGATTGTCACAAGAAGATGGATCAGACGCTCATGCATGAAAAATTCAATCTGCACCAGATGTCTCCGCATCTCCTCATCAAAATCAACATCATCCCTTGCAAGCAGCTTATCTACATATGCCAGATATTCTTTGATTCGTTTTGCCATATTCGATCACCTAACCCATGTTTGCCTTATTCAGAAAATGATTCCATCCGGCAATTACCTTATCATAATAAAAGCTTACTATATAAGAATCTTCGTCAACATCAACGATCATCTGATAACACTTCTTATCTGCTTCCGGCTTACCACCATAGAAGATATAGTTCTCTTTGAACTTTCCAAATATCTTTTCATACTCATCTTCCGCAAGTTTCTGATCTGGAACTTCTTCTACCAGATTATCATTTGCATCATAATACTTATGACCTTCCAACAATACCGCTTCAATGACCGGATTCTTAAACCGTATCTCCATCTGATCGGCATATTTGTCTGTATAGTATTCGTTCTGAGAATTGTTATCCTTTACAACCGCACCTTCTACATAGAATTCCAGCCATCTTGCCCGAAGCCCTTTAAGGGAAGCTTCTGCATCTCTGACACTCCCTGCCGCGTCGTCTGCTTTCACTTTTTCAACACTCTCTGCTGCTTCGCCATCTGTTTCCACTTCTCCGACTCCGACAAGCTTCATTTCTTTGATCTGTGCATCCCGTAACTGAATGGTTTCTATCTCATTTGTACTCTTAAATTTCATATTTTATACACCGTCCTGAACAATTTTAACTGCCTATAACTATAAACTGTTTTTCATGGCTTGTAAATGGAATTTAAGACAGAAAAATAAGAGGAACCCGTCTTACAGGCTCCTCCTGTTTGTCTAATTCAGCGCATCATAGCCGCTTTCCTTCGTACGAATCTTCATGGCGGTGCGGATCTCATAACTGAAGATCTTGCCGTCTCCGACTTCTCCGGTGTATGCTGCCTTCTGGATTGCATCGATCGTCTTCTTCTCCCATTCTTCCGAAGAAACTACGATCTCAAATTTGATCTTCGGCTGCATAACGACATCAACCTCTGTACCACGTACAAGCTTCTTATATCCTCGCTGTGCACCGCATCCCATTACCTGAGATACTGTAATACCATTTACATCAATCGCATTCAGTGCTTCTTTTACATCTTCAAATACTTCTTCTCGCACGATTGCTTCTATCTTGATCATCATATTCTCCTACTCCTTTCCGCAACTTCTATGAATCCAATCCGTTAAATGTCGGATATGCACTTTCTCCCTGTTCTGCAAGATCCAGACCGATCTTTTCTTCCTTATCCGATACACGAAGCGGCGTGATCAGTCTTACAAGTCCAAGACAGATAAACGTTCCGACCACTGCAACTGCTATTGTCACAACGATACCGATCAACTGTGCAACAAAAAGGTGATAGTCTCCGAAGAACAGTCCATCCCATCTGGCAACGCTGTTGATCGAACTCTTACCAAATAATCCGGTCGCGATACCACCCCAGACACCACCGATACCATGACATCCAAAAGCATCGAGTGCATCATCTATTTTCAATTTCTTCTTTAATAAAGTAATCATACCACAACAAATCGGACTTACAAGTGCACCGATAATAAATGCAGACCAGATTGGAACAAAGCCTGCTCCCGGTGTGATCGCAACCAGTCCGACAACAAGACCGGTCGAAGCACCAACCAAGGTTGGCTTTCCGTCTTTTATCACATCGATCAGCATCCATGACATCATGGCACTCGCACTTGCGATCGCTGAGGTTAAGAATGCATGAGCTGCAAGACCATTTGCTCCGAGGGCACTTCCTGCATTGAAGCCGAACCATCCGAACCAAAGGATAAATGCACCAAGAGCAACGAATGGAATGTTATGAACACGATAAGCAGTATTCTCATAACCTTTTCGTCTGCCAAGGATGATCGCAAATATCAATGCGCTTACACCGGAGCTGATATGTACGACATTTCCGCCTGCAAAATCGACGGAACCGATCTCTGCAAGGAAACCGCCCTGTCCCCATACCATATGTGCCATCGGGTAGTAAACCAGAATCGACCAGAACATGATAAAGAAGAATAAAGCCTTAAACTTTACACGTCCGACTAATGATCCTGTGATCAGTGCCGGCGTGATCATTGCAAACATCATCTGGAATGCAATATATACAAAATGCGGAATATTGTCTGCATACGGTCCGGCCTCATTCATGGATATGCCATTTAACGCAAACCATCTGAGATCACCAATGATTCCTCCGTGATTTCCCCCAAAAGAAAGGGAGTAACCAAATAATATCCACATTACAACCGAAAGTCCCATAATAAAAGTACATGCCATCATCGTATTAACGACATTTTTCCTTCGCACCATTCCACCATAAAAGAAAGCAAGTCCCGGTGTCATAAAAAATACCAATGCTGTACAGATCAGCATAAAACCAGTATCACCAGTATTCATAACTATTTCCTCCATTTTTTTCTGAAATTCTTTTTGAAATCTCCGGCAGGTGCGCATCCCCCGACAGGTTTCGCTTCACTTTTTTACAAAATTCCATGGTACTTTTTTTGTAAAACAGAAAAGACGCCAATCGAACGTATCTCGTTCAACTGACGTCTTTGTCTGAAGATATACTAGCAGACCTGATTTATTTTTTCAAGTATTTTTTACAAATCCTTTACCATTCTTTAGCCAGGACATAATTTTACCTGTTTTTCTAAAGCAGATCGTATTTGTTTGACTTTTTTCTCATATTACGCTATGATTTTTTAGTTATGTATTCTATTACGAAATTTAACGATTTTGTCCATGTTATGCATACGCAATAAAAAATTGGAGGATATTTAAATGTTTATGACAACTAACTTTTTCATCATGCTTGCAATCGTTGTCTACCTGGCGATCATGCTTGTGATCGGCTTTGTTTACAGCAAGCGTAACAACAGTACAGAAGATTTCTATCTTGGCGGCCGTAAGATGGGACCTCTCGTAACAGCCATGAGTGCTGAAGCAAGTGATATGTCAAGCTGGCTCCTGATGGGACTTCCGGGGGTTGCATATCTGTCCGGTATCTGCGATGCCGCATGGACTGCCATCGGTCTTGCCGTTGGTACATGGTTGAACTGGTTCTTCGTGTCCAGAAAACTCAGACGTTATTCAAATAATATCGGCGCGATCACTGTGCCTGATTTCTTTGCAAAACGATTCCATGATAAGAATAATGTTATCACAGCACTTTCCGCTCTCGTTATCATTATCTTCTTCATCCCTTACACAGCATCTGGTTTTGCTGCCTGTGGTAAGCTGTTCAACAGCTTATTCGGTATCAATTATCAGGTTGCCATGATGTTGTCCGCCCTGTTGATTGTTGGTTACACTATCACCGGTGGGTTCAATGCCGTATGTGTTACAGACCTTGTTCAGAGTATCGTTATGACCGGTGCACTTGCGATCGTTCTGATCTATGGAATCTCAAGAGCAGGTGGTTGGACAGCCGTTATGGACAACGCAGCCGCCCTTCCGGGTTATCTGTCTCTGACATCTACCTTTGATGTTGCCTCCGGTTCTGAAGTCAAATATAACTTTTTGACAATTTTCTCAACTGCTGCATGGGGACTCGGTTACTTTGGTATGCCTCATATCCTTGTCCGTTTCATGGCAATCGAGGATGAGAAAAAACTGGTACTTTCCCGCCGTATTGCCTCTGTATGGGTAGTGATCGCTATGACCGCAGGTGTTCTGATCGGTATTGTCGGTCTTGGTATGACCAAAGCCGGTGCACTCGACACTCTGACCGGTTCAAACAGTGAAACTATTATCGTTCGTATCGCAGGTATCATCAGCCAGCATAATGCATTAACTGCTCTTATCGCAGGTATCATCCTTGCCGGTATCCTTGCCGCTACGATGTCTACCGCAGACAGTCAGATGCTTGCTGCTGCATCCGGTGTTTCACAGAATATCGTACATGATTTCTTAAAGATCAAGATTTCCGAGAAGACAAATCTTCTGATCGCACGTTTAACAATTGTTGGTATTGCGATCGTAAGTATCTTCCTTGCAAGGAATCCTGACTCCAGTGTATTCAAGATCGTTTCCTTCGCATGGGCAGGCTTCGGCGGTGCATTTGGTGCTGTTGTGCTTTGTTCTTTATTCTGGAAACGTTGTAATCTTGCAGGTGCGATCGCCGGTATCATATCCGGTGGTGCTACCGTGTTTATCTGGAAGTATCTGGTTCGTCCACTTGGCGGAATTCTTGATATCTACGAACTGCTTCCTGCATTTATCGTATCCCTGATCTTCATTATTGTGGTCAGCCTGCTTACAAAAGCTCCTGATGAAGAAATCGTCCGGGAGTTTGAAGCAGCCGGCAAGAAGGCGTAGGAATCCCTACGAAAAAGGAAACCGATATACATATTATTACGCAAGTCGTTTGCACTCTATTTCAACGCAACGCTGCTAAGCTCCTCGCCTATAAGGCGACTCACTAAGTACCGGCGTTGAAAAAGGCTTGCTTTATAATAGTATATCGGTTTCCTTTTTCTTATGTATATTTTGAAATAACTTACATTTCCAAAATTACGGCTCTGTTATAGGTTCACTATTATGAAGCAAGCCTGCCCGAATGTCGGTACTTAGTGAACTGCTGTAAGCAGTGAGCTTAGAACCGCTACATGAGGGTAGAGTGAGAGCGTCTTGCGCAATAATATGTGAACTATAACAGAGCCGTAATTGGATAAAAAATAAAGTTGATTTTATCTGCTTTTGTTATATAATCAGTGAGAAATAACTATTTTCGACAGGATAATTTTTATATGGCTGATTATATTACAACTTATACCGGGGATCATTTTGATCCAACTCTGCCGGAGGCAGAACATCTTCATATCGAGGACATCGCACACGCATTATCACTAATTTGTCGTGGAAACGGTCATGTAAAGACCTTCTTTTCCGTTGGCAGTCATTGTATCAACTGTGCAAAGGAAGCGGCTGCCCGTGGGTATTCCGACCGACTAGTACTTGCCTGTCTGCTTCACGATGCAAGTGAAGCCTACCTGTCAGATGTTCCAAGACCTTTTAAGAAGCATCTTCCTGCATATAAAGATCTGGAACAGAATCTGTTAAATGTGATCTATACAAAATATCTGGGTTCTCCTCTGACAGAGGAAGAAGAACGCAGGATCAAATGCATCGACGACGACATGCTCTATTTCGATCTTCTCACATTGTTAAATGAGCCATCGGACAGACCGGAGCCTGAGCTTCACATCAACCTTTCTTATGAGGTTCGCTCGTTTGAGGATGTCGAACAGGAATATCTGCATTTGTTTCATATGCTGTATAAATAGTATTTATTTTTCCTCTTTCGGCAAAATGATATTTAAAAGAATAGCTACCATTGCTGCTGGTACAATTCCCGATCCACCAAATACCAACTGTACCACCTCCGGTGTATGTACCAGAATTCCGGGATTAGCTCCCATTCCATATCCAACGCCCAGTGCTACTGATACAATGGAAAGATTTCTGGCATTCAACGGATTCTTCGTGATCAACTGAATACCACTGATTACAATCGAGGAAAACATCATGACTGCTGCGCCACCAAGTACAGACTGTGGCATGATTGATACCAACGCTGCAAGCTTTGGACATAAGCCGCAAAGGACAAGGAAAATGGCTCCGGTTGCAAGAGCGAACCGGTTTACAACCTTTGTCATGGCTACCAATCCAACGTTCTGACTGAATGATGTATTTGGCAGGACACCAAATATCGCTGCAAATGAAGAACCCAGTCCGTCACACATAACACCGCCTGCAAGTTCTTTATCTGTTGCTTCTCTGTCCAATCCGCCTTCCATAACACCTGAAATATCTCCAACCGTCTCAACTGCAGTTACAATGAACATAATAAGAACCGGAAGAATCGCCCGCAGATCGAAAACAGGTTTTACAGGCAAAAGCTTCGGAACCGCAAACCAGGAGGCTTCCGCAACTTTATCCCAGTTCAACACCCATGCCTTTGTATATTCTACACCATCTGCCGTCACTCCGGTTTTCGGCAAAACAAAGCCCATGATCATTGCTGCAATGTATCCGAAAATAATGCCAAATAAAATAGATGACGAACTCAAAAATCCTTTTGTCGCATGTTTGAAAAACAAGATTACAATAAGCACAAACAACGCAAGTAACAGATTCTCAATGGAGCCAAAATCTTCTGCTTTATTTCCTCCACCAAAAGAATTGATACCTACCGAAATCAGGCTTAATCCGATCGACATTACCACGGTACCGGTTACAACCGATGGAAAGAACTTACGAAGGGGCTTTAAGAAAAAGCCAAGCACTGTTTCAAAAAGGCCACCTATAATAGATGCTCCCATGATTGCACCATATGCCAGTATACCACCACCCATGGTTGCTGCTACACTGTTAAAGACACCTATAAATCCGGAAGATGTTCCCATTATGATCGGTACCCGGCCTCCTACCGGACCAATTCCGAACAACTGTACCAATGTCACAATTCCTGCGATCAGCATCGCATTCTGAAGCAAAGAAAGCTGTAGATCTGCGAACTCACCGCCTGCCAGGCCACATGCTCCTGTGATGATCAGAAGTGGGGTCAGGTTTCCTACAAACATTGCCAAAACATGCTGTAATCCTAACGGAATCGCCTGCGAAAGCGGCATCTTTCCATCCATCTGAAATGCTGTCTCAGACAGCTTAAATATTTTTTTCATTTGTGAATTCTCCTCATCTTTATTCTTTTTCATCCAACATGGACATCAGTATCTTTTCCGGAGTGATCGGAAGTTCTCTGTGCCATACGCCTGTTGCACGATAGATTGCATGTGCAATTGCAGGTGCAGGTGTATTGATCACTATCTCTCCTATAGACTTGGCTCCAAATGGGCCTGTCGGTTCATAACTGTGTTCAAATTCTACCTGAAGATGCCCCATATCAAGGCGGGTTGGAATCTTATACTGCATGAAACTGGATTCAATCGGACATCCTCTTTCATTGTAGGTGACATTCTCAAACAGTGTATGCCCGATTCCCTGTACGATGCCGCCTTCTGCCTGAATACGTGCCAATGCCGGGTTGATAGGAATTCCACAATCAACAACAGCTACATAATCCAGAATTTTTACCTCTCCTGTATATCGATCTAACTCAATCTCAACCATGCCGACCATATAAGGCGGAGGCGATACAGGTGAAGAATGGGAAACCGTTGCTACTGCTGCGATATCATTTGCAATCTGGTCTTTTACACTAATCTCGGCAAGTGACACACTTTGATCTGTATTGACCCGACATGCCCTTCCATTTTCAAAGATCATTTCCTCCGGACTGCAGGAAAGCATACCGGCTGCTATCGCACAAAGCTTTTTTTTCAGTTTCTCACAGGCAAGTTCTACGGCCTTACCCGTAACATATGTTGTAGATGATGCATACGAACCGGAATCATATGGTGATGCATCTGTATCTGCCCCAAATACAGCTACATCATCCACGGAACAATCCATACATTCTGCCACCATCTGAGCCAGGATCGTGTCACACCCGGTTCCCATATCTGCCGCACCGATGATCAGATTAAATGTTCCGTCATCGGCCAGCTTTACCGTTGCCGATCCGACATCCAGATTGGAGATACAGGAGCCTTGCATCGCCATAGCTACTCCGGCTGTTCTTACCTTCCCATCTCCTATCTCACGAACAGGATATTTCTCGTCCCAATGAAATAATTCTTTGCATTTTGCCATACATTTATCAAGTGCGCAGGCATTTGCTGTCTCTCCATAATATGCCGGCATCTTCATTCCTTCACGGATCATGTTGTTTTCACGGATTACAGTCGGATCAATTCCAAGTCTTTCTGCAAGTTCATTTACAGCACTTTCCAGTGCAAATATACCCTGTGTCGCACCATATCCCCGGTAAGCACCGGCTGCCATCGTATTGGTATATACTACATCATAATTAAACCGATATGCTTCAAGTCCACCTGTATAAAGGGGAATTGATTTATGTCCGCTCAGACCAACTGTTGTAGGTCCGTGTTCTCCATATGCTCCTGTATTTGAAAGTGTATACAGATCCAGTCCGCGGATATGTCCGTCCCGGTCTGCTCCCAGGCGTACACGGACTTCCATCTCATGCCGCGGAGAACCGGCAATCTGACTCTCTTCTCTTGTAAATATAAGTTTGGCGGGTTGTCCGGTCTTCAGTGTGACAAACGCCGGATATACTTCACTGACTGCTGTCTGTTTTGCTCCAAAACCCCCACCGATTCTTGGTTTCTCAACACGTATCCTGCTCTTTGGAATGCCCAGTGCTCTGGAAAGGATACGACGCACATGAAATACAATCTGTGTAGACGAGATCACATGAAGCCTTCCATATCGGTCAAAACAGGTATAGGTGCGGAAGGTTTCCATCATTGCCTGGTTAAACGCCCGCATATGATATGTGTGTTCGAACACCTCATCACAATCCGCTATTACGGCATCCACATCACCATCTCCGTTTTTTTCACTTGCAACCAGATTCCGTCCGGGATCTCCTCCAACTTCCATGGGTGGAAACCAGTCCTCCTCCGGGTGTACAAGGACAGCACTATCCTTTGCCTGATGAAAATCAAGGACCGGTTCGAGGATATCATATTTCACTTTTATCAGCTTCATTGCTTTTAAAGCAGCTTTCTCATCCGTAGCCGCAATAATAGCAACAACATCCCCTACAAAACGTACATGCCGGTCTATGATCAGCCGATCATAGGGAGATGGTTCCGGATATGTCTGTCCTGCAATCGCAAACCTCTGCTTTGGAACATCCTTCCATGTATAAACATCTACAACTCCCGGAACTTTTTTCGCTATTGCTACGTTGATATCTTCTACAATAGCATTGGCATATGGGCTTCTTAAAAGCTTTACCGTCAAAGCATCTGATGATGTAATATCATCAACATAAACCGGTTTTCCCAAAAGGAGCTGCATTGCATCTTTTTTACGAACCGAATGATTGACTGAATTATACTTCTTTTCTTCCATGAATGCCCTCCTCTGATCTCTTATATTCCAGATAATTTCGAATTCCCCGTAACTGGCCTTCATATCCGGAACATCTGCAAAGATTTCCTGCCAGATAAGCACGGATCTCATCATCTGTAGGATCCGGATTCTCTCGCAATAATGCTATCGTGTTCATGACAAATCCGGGATTGCAAAATCCACACTGATCAGCTCCCTGATCTGCAATAAATCCGACAAATTCAGAAGCTTCCTCCTGAAGTCCCTCTAATGTCTGTACCTCATGACCAGCTGCCCTTGCTGCCGGCACTGAACAGGAAAGCACAGGAATGCCGTCCAAAAAGACTGTACACAATCCGCAATTTGCAGTTTCACAGCCTCGCTTTACACTGTAGCAGCCATGCTTTCTCAGAAAATCGATCAGAAGCAGATCCGGTTCAATAGAATCCACCAGTTTTTTTCCATTTACAATTACTGTTATCTCCATTTCTGCTCCTCTCTCAATTTATTTAATAATCTCTGACTTAATACACGAATCAGTCTGGAACGATACTTTGCTCCGGCTCGATGATTGCTTCCTGTCGGAATATGTTTCTCTGCCCACATAGCAAAGTTCTCTATAGAGTCTTCTGTCAGTCCCTCTGACAGAAGTCCTTCTTCATCCAGAAGAAGCATCGCTCGTCCCGGTCTTGCTCCCACTGATAAACGATATTCCCCGCCTACAACAGAAGCCGCACATGCGATCACCGGAAAATCAGTACTTTGATTTCTTACAGATGCATAAGAGAAGCACCCGGACGTCTTCTTTATGACAAGACGAACCAGAATATCCTGATCCGGTTTCTGTTCCGCAAATTCTCTAAGTGGTATTCTCCCGCCCTGATATAATTCCACATATGTATCCATGGCAAGAAATACCGTCAGTACATCAGAGAAACCAAAACGTCCCCAGATACTTCCACCTACCGTTGCCAAGTTACGAAACTGTACACCGACAATATCTTTTACAGCGTCTCTGACAGAATTTTGTGTATAATTATTTAAGCCTCTATGCAATTCTAGCTGTCGTAAAGATACCATCGAACCGATAATGATCTCATTCTCCGTCTCCTCGATCTGATCCAGTTTCAGATCACACAGATCAATTGCTGTCAATATCGTCCGGTTCTGCATCTTTGTCCATAACATTCCACCGATTATACAGCTACCTTTTTTTTGATTTAACTGATAAGCCTCTTCCAGACTTTTAACACGTATATAATTCTGAATTGTTACCATAAAAAGCTCCTTTAAATGTTGCTTTAGCCGCACTATATCAAAATATATTATAGTAAAAATACTTGTTTTTGAAAAGATGCTTTGCTACAATACCGTTGTATTATTTAAAGTATAACGAAAAGGAGTTATTATGAAAAACACACTAAAAAAATACTTATCCTTATTATTAATCTGTTCCCTGCTTTTATCCCTGGCAGGCTGTAATACTTCATCGAAGCCTGCAGGCACAGGAACAACCGCTTCATCAGAAGCGACCTCAGAAATATCATCAGAAGCTTCTTCAGATGATGTGTCTACAGAAGCTGCCGAAAAAGAAACCTCTTATCCGGTCACAGTTACGGATCAGGCAGACCGCACCGTTACCATTGAAAAAGAGCCAGCTAAGATTGTAAGCGGATACTACATTCCTTCCAGCCTTCTGATCGCACTTGGATTATCGGACAAGGTGGTAGGTATTGAGGCAAAAGCAGACAAAAGACCGATCTACAAACTGGCTGCTCCGGAGCTTCTGGAACTTCCAAATGTCGGAACAGCAAAGGAATTCGATCTGGAAACCTGTGCTTCTCTTTCACCGGATCTTGTAATTTTGCCGTTAAAGCTAAAGGATGCCGCAAAGAGTCTGACAGAGCTTGGTATTCCTGTGTTACTGGTAAATCCAGAAAGTCCGGATCAGTTATCCGATATGATCAGTCTTATTGCCACAGCTACAAATACCCAGGATAAAGCAGACCAACTGCTTGACTTCATTAATCAGGAAAAAGAAATGCTTACTACTTCTCTTGCAACCGCAAACGACACTCCGAATATTTACCTTGCAGGTAATTCTTCTCTCCTGTCAACTGCCGGTCCAGCTATGTACCAATCAGGTATTATCGAACTTGCAGGCGGTAAAAATGTAGCATCTGATATCTCTGATACCTATTGGGCCGAGATTAGCTATGAACAGCTTCTCTCCTGGGATCCTGATTATATTATTCTTGCTTCCGATGCAGAATATACAGTAGACGATGTATTAAGCGATCCGAACCTGAAAGACTGCACAGCAGTAAAAAATAACCACGTTTATGCTATTTCAGGGGATATCGAAGCACTGGACAGTCCTGTACCTGCTAGTATCCTGGCTTCCATCTGGCTTGCCGGAATCCTGCATCCTGATCAGGTTTCAACTGATACTTATACGAAAGAGATGAATTCTTTCTATGAAACATTCTATGGAATCAAAAAATAAAGCAAATTTATATCTTATTGCCGGAAGCGTAGGTCTGATTCTTCTGACAGCAGCTTCCCTGTTTATCGGAAAATACAGGATCACCCTGACCGGTCTGATAGCCGGAGACCCCATGCAATGGCGTGTATTTCTTACGCTCCGTGCCAGCCGCGCTGTTATCGGTGCTATCGGAGGATTTGTCCTTGGCATGGCAGGTTTTGTCTATCAGACCGTTTTTCGGAATCCTCTGGCCTCCCCTGATATCATTGGCGTATCTTCGGGAGCCAGTGCCGGTGCAGCATTTGGAATTCTGTTCTTATCCGGTTCTATGGCGATCACAGTCTCTGCTTTTGCAGGGGCTGTTTGTTCTGTTATCCTTGCACTGGTATTATCTTCCATAACCGCAGACCGGGATGGTCGCAGCATTGTACTTGCCGGAATCGCTGTTCACAGTCTCGCACAGACGGCGCTGGTTTGTCTGAAATTAATCGCAGATCCGGAAAAACAACTGGCATCGATTGAATATTGGATCATGGGAAGCCTAAATGGAATCAGCATCTACTCCATAAAAGGAAATATTATCCTGTGTCTTTTCTGTTCAGTCATTCTATTCTTATTATATCGACAGATCATTCTTCTCTCTTTAGATGATAATGAGGGAAAAATGCTCGGTGTAAATGTACAGCAGATTCGTCTGATTGTTTTGTTGATTGCGACACTGGCTGTTTCCGGTGTGATCAGTATGACCGGACTGATCAGCTTCGTATCTCTTCTGGCACCACACGGAGCACGTTTATTACTAAAAAACAACCGGCTATCCACCATGCTGCTAAGCGGACTGATCGGTGGATGTCTGCTAACCATGGGAGATATATTTGCTCGTAGTATAGCATCCACAGAACTGCCTGTAAGTATCTTTACAAGTCTTTTAGGAGTCCCATTCTTAATCTATCTATGTATAAGGAGAAGTGATCGGATATGAAATTACTGACTGTAAACAATCTGTCTGCCGGATATAATGGAACAGACATTATCAAAAATATCAGTTTTTCCGTCGACTCCGGTCAAATTATTGGTATACTGGGGGCAAACGGTTGCGGAAAAACCACCTTGATCAAGTCCCTGGCAAATCTGCATCCCCATACGGGTAACTGTCAGCTTGATACAATTACTGTAGAATCAGTTTCCCCAAAGGAATTGGCAAGGCTTTGTGGATATATACCACAAAATAACAGTATCTCTTTAGATCTCACGCTTTTTGATGTAGTTATGATGGGGTTCAACCCTGAACTGAAACTGTTGCAGACTCCAACCCGGCAAATGAAAGAAACGGCTATACAGACACTTATCGATGTTGGCCTTGGCAACCGGATGTATGATAATTTTCAAAGTCTGAGTGCCGGTCAGAAACAGTTATGTATATTAGCACGTACATTTGCAGGCAAACGAAAACTTCTTCTTTTGGATGAACCGGAAAGTGCCTTGGATTTTCGGCTGCGTTATCAGGCAATGGAGCTTTTACAGGATTATATCCAACAAAATCATGCTTCTGCCCTGATCACACTACATGATTCAGCTCTGGCGCTAAATTATTGTGATTCACTTCTGATCCTGTCAGACGGCAGATTGATCGGTACGATCATTCCATCTGAAACATCAATTTCCGAGATGGAACAGCTTCTTTCCAAAATATATGGTACAATCAGTCTGTCAAAGCTTAACGATCGTCTTGGAAACAGCAGGCTTGTTATGATGAAGGAGGCTGAAACATCTTGAAAGCAATAACAAAAATTTATTTTGTAAATGATAATAACGAAAAATTTTTTGGAGCCGGACCATGCCAACTGCTTCATATGATCGAAGAAACCGGCTCTCTCCGTTCGGCATCAATCTCTATGGGACTTGCCTATACAAAGGCACTCCGTATGATCAATAAAGCCGAGAAAGAACTGGGATTTTCTCTGACAAAACGCAGCACCGGTGGCAGATCCGGTGGTGGAAGTACTCTGACTCCTGAGGGAAAGGAATGGCTGAAAAAATATGAAACCTACCGGAATGCCTGTAACGAGGCCAACAGCAAACTCTATATGGAGATCTTTTCAGACTAGCGGGAAAAAACATCTGGTTCTGACAGGAGCATCCGGAAGTGGAAAAACAACACTTCTGTCATCTCTCTTTTCCTCTCCGATGCCCGGTGTTACCTCCTGGGTAGTACCGGAAAAAGGAGTCTACCTGAAAAACAACCGTTCAACTGAAACAATCCAGATTGGACGTTTTCATCCGGATCCAACCCATAAGAGAAATCAGATGCTTGCTATTCCCGAAAGCTTTGATGAAAAAGGAACCGCATTCTTATATTCCTGTCTGCATACAACTTCCGAATGGATCACAATTGATGAAATCGGCTTTCTGGAAAGTGATTCCTGCAAATACCGGCAAGCCATACGAACCTTAATGAAGCACAAACAGCTTCTCATGGTCGTGCGAAAACAAAAGCTTCCGTTCCTTGAGGAACTGCGTAACCATAAGGATGTTTTCCTTGTGGATCTCGATCAACCATATGGAAATGCAGGCTGTATCATCATGGCATCCGGTCAGGGTACCCGTTTTGGTGGAAATAAGCTGCTTGCTGATTTCAATGGACAACCATTGATCGATTCCTCTCTTAACATTATTAAGAATCTGTTTACAACATGTGTCGTGGTAACCATTCACAAGGAAATTCAGAGCTTATGTATAAAACAAAATATTCCGGTACTGCTTCATACCTTTCCGCATCGAAACGACATGATTCGCCTCGGTCTGGAAACCATTGGTGAGCATATCGATCGCTGCGTCTTTCTCCCTGCTGACCAGCCTTTGCTTCAAAAAGAATCCATGATCTCGCTGCTTCTTTGTGCGGAAAATGACAGAAACTCAATCTGGCGAACCTGTTATGAAGATATAGTCGGTTCTCCTGTTATCTTTCCGTCTGAATTTTTTGAGGAACTTCAGAATCTTCCTTTAAGAAAAGGCGGCAGTCTGGTAATAAATAATCATCCTGATCGTATTCGTACCTTTTCTGTTTCAGATATAAACGAACTAAGGGATATTGATACACCTGATGATTTATCCCAATTACTCCACGGGAACCTTTAATCATTCTTGACATTTTATTTTATCGTTCTATAATTCATCATGTCATAAAAAAAGAAATGAGGACGAATAAAAATGAACAAGGATCTGACCGTAGGAAAACCGGAATCTGTGCTGTGGCGTTTCTGTCTGCCACTCTTTGGAAGTGTGATCTTCCAGCAGCTCTATAACATTGCCGACAGTCTGGTTGCCGGAAAATTTATCAATGAAAGTGCTCTTGCCGCTGTTGGCAACAGTTACGAGATCACATTGATCTTTATCGCATTTGCATTTGGCTGCAATATGGGATGCTCGGTTATCGTATCCAGATTATTTGGAGCAAAAGAATATCGGAATATGAAGACGGCTGTATCGACTACTTTTATCTTTACGGCTGTTTTACTGGCTGTTATGGTGATCGCAGGTCTGTTCACCAGCCGGGAACTGCTTGCTCTGATCCACACTCCGGACGACATCATGGATGCTTCCCTGCTGTATCTGAACATCTATATCTATGGTCTTCCATTTATGTTCTTTTACAACATTGCAACCGGAATCTTCTCCGCTCTCGGTGATTCCAGAACTCCATTCATCTTCCTTGCAATATCATCCGTTTCCAATATATTTGTCGATATCTTATTTGTAAAATCCTTTCAGATGGGAATTGCAGGTGTTGCCTGGGCAACCTTCCTCTGTCAGGGTGTCAGTGCCATTCTGGCTGTCGCTGTTGTGATTCGCCGTTTAACCGGCATCAGAACAGACGGTCGTTTCCGGTTCTTTGATGGCAGCATCTTAAAACAAATCCTGGTCGTTGCTATCCCAAGCACCCTGCAGCAGAGCTTTATATCCATCGGAAATATTATCATCCAGAGCGTTATCAACGACTTCGGAACCAGCGTTATCGCCGGATATTCTGCGGCTGTCAAGCTGAACAATCTGGTTATCACCTCTCTTACCACACTGGGAAATGGTATCTCAAACTATACCGCCCAGAATATCGGTGCAGGCAAGATCGACCGTATCCGTTCCGGCTTCAAGGCTTCCTTAAAGCTGGTCTGGCTGTTATGTATTCCATTTGCATTGTTGTACTTCACCTGCGGAAGATGGCTGTTACTGCTCTTTCTTGACAATCCGACTGCAACTGCGATCAAAACAGGTATCACTTTCTTATGTATCCTCGCACCATTTTATTTCGTCGTATCCGTCAAATTAATGGCAGACGGAATTCTGCGTGGCGCTGGTATCATGAACAAATTCATGATCTCCACCTTTACCGATCTGATCCTTCGAGTAGTCTTATCTATCATCTTTTCAAAGATATTCGGTTCTGTCGGTATCTGGTGCTCCTGGCCGGTCGGCTGGTGCTGCGGAACTGCAGTCTCCGTCCTGTTCTACCGTGGTGAACAAAAGCGGAATTTTAAAAATGCATTTTCTTATTCATATGAATATAGAAGATAATATTTATCACGATACCGAATATCGTTGCGACCGGTGCTGCAAGTCCGATCTTCATCAGGCTGGCATCCGGCTGGATACTCATATAATAGGCCAGCGGCAGGCGGACAAGCAGGGTCTGGATCAATCCCTGTATCATAACCCACAGCGTCTTGTCATGTCCATTGAAATATCCGATCATGCTAAACAACACCGCTGTTACGATGGTCTCCAATGCGAAGCCCCGCAGATAATCATATCCTTTCTGAACAACGATTCTATCAGTTGTAAAGATTCCTGTCAGAAGATCTCCTTTAAACATTACAAAGATAAATACGATACATCCGATCACAAGGCCAACACCGATTCCGGAATACATTGCTTTCTTCGCCCGCTTCTCATTTCCGGCTCCCACATTCTGCGAAACAAAGGATGCCATCGACTGCATCAGGGAGCTTGGTATCAGCATGGCAAAATTTACAACCTTACAGGCTACACCATAACCCGATGATGCTTCCAGTCCCAGACGATTCACGAACGCACATAATGCTAGAAAGGATCCCTGGGTCAGGCACTCCTGAAGTGCCAGTGGCAGTCCTGTTTTCAGTACTTTTCTGCAATGCTCATTCAATCTGAAATCTGCCTTCGTGATCGTAAATGAAAGCTGCTTCTTTATAAGCAGACAGATTGCAAATACCACGCTCACTGCCTGTGCTGCTACAGTTGCGATCGCAGCTCCTGTCGCATCCATATGACAGCCTGCTACCAGGATCAGATCCCCAATGACATTTACCACACAGGCAACTGCCACAAAGATCAATGGGGATTTACTGTCTCCGAGTCCACGAAATATCGCCGCCAACAGGTTATATGCAACAATAAAGAAAATGCCTGCTCCACAGATACGGACATAACTTGCGGTAAGTCCTACTGCCTTTTCCGGCGCCTGCATCAGTATCGCGATTGGCCGCGAAAAGGCAATCATCACAACAAACAGCACGGCTGAGATCACCGCAAATACGACGGCAGATCCACCGATCAATGCTCCGATCTGTTCCGGCTTCTTCTCACCGATATATCTCGCAATCAATACTGTAATTCCCATAGCAAGCTGTGTAATCACAAATGTAACCAGATTTAAAACCTGACTTCCGGTCGATACCGCAGACAGACCGGAGGTACTGCCAAATCGTCCAACCACCAGAAGGTCAACTGCTCCATATGCCGCCTGTAATACAAGTGCACCAAGCACCGGCATCATAAACGGAATTAACTTCCCAAGTATACTTCCCTGTGTAAAATCTGACTTTGAACTATTCAATGGTAACCCTCCTCTCACTCATGACCTTATAGAATTTACTGATCGTATCGATCATACAGTCCGCTTCATCATCTGAAATGTCATCCATATATCGAACTAAACGACTGTAATAATTCTTATCATATTTATCTGACAGCAATTCACCTTTCTCTGTGATCTGAATATAAGTGATCCTGCCGTCCTCCTCTGAAGCATATTTGCTGAGATACCCTTTGCTTTCCATCTCTTTTACCGTCCTTGTCACGCCCGGTCTTGGCAGCTTCAGATAGTCACTGATATCGGAAATCTTTACATGCTCCTGCTGCTCCTTAATGATATGTATGACATCCATGTACTGAATATATGCTGGTGTAACACCCTCTGGCAGCTCCGGAAGCAATTCCCGGATACGTTTTGCCAGATAACAGGCATCTAACATCCGTTTGATCTTATCTGCATTCATGCTCTGATACTCCCTTCTGATCTTAATTTGTTGAAAAAATCTCTCATAAAAACTGCTCTTTCCCTGCAAATAATGATATAAATTTACTTTCATTTGATAATTACCTTTGTTAATTACCATGGGTAATTATATGGGTGTGTACATAAAATGTCAATACAAAATTCTTGAAAACAAAAAATCTCCCTTTGACTGCGATATATTTTCCACAGTCAACAACTGCGGTCATAATACAGACAATGGGGAGATTTTATTTATATTTTTAAATGAAGTTTTGCTTTTTATCCTACATCGAGATCCAACCAAGTGCATTTGCAACCGAGCTTGCAAGAATGATCAAAGCAAAGATCGGACATATGTATTTGATCATCACAACAAAGATCTTCTTTCTGCGGAATGCACCCTCGCCATGACGAATCTCTTCTTCTATCTTATCGATTCCCACAACTCTTGAAACCAATAAGCAGGTCATAAGTGCTGCGATCGGCATCATAACCGAATTCGTCAGAAAATCAAACAGATCTAAGAACTGCATACCGATGATCTTTACACAGGCGAGCGGTCCATATCCAAGTGATGACAGACTTCCAAGGATCAACATGATCACACCTACAAAAACAGTTGCTTTCTTTCTGCTCCAACCGATCTCATCCTCAAATGTGGATACTGCACTCTCAGTCAGTGCGATTGAGCTGGTTACTGCTGCAAATAAAACCAACAGGAAGAACAGAATACCAACTATTGTTCCAAGTCCCATATTCTGAAATACCTTAGGGATCGTTATAAACATCAATGAAGGACCTGCCTGTAAGGTATCAGGATTACCGCCTGAAAATGCGAATACCGCAGGAATGATCATAAGTCCTGCCATGATTGCAATCGCCGTATCAAACACCTCAACATTCCTTGTAGCATCCTCGATCGCCGTATCCTTTTTCATATAAGAACCAAATGTGATCAGAATACCCATTGCGATCGACAGGGAATAAAACATCTGCCCCATCGCCGCTACCACAGTCATCCATGAGAAATTATCAAAATTCGGAACAAGAAAATACCTCACGCCCTTTAATGCCCCCGGTCTTGTCACTGAATATACAGCAATAAGGATCGATAACACGATCAGTACCGGCATCATGATCTTTGATACACGCTCAATACCATTCTGAACACCTGCAAAGATGATCCCCAGCGTAAACAGACAAAATACGATGAAACAAAGCTCTGTCGAAACGCCATTCGAGATAAAGTCTGTAAAATATCCATCCTTTGCCAGATTCTTTCCATTTCCTTTGACATATTCCACCAGATATTTGATAACCCAACCACCGATCACCGAATAATACGGTACAATCAGCACCGGTATGATCGCATTGATCCAGCCGCCAAAGGACAACCATTTCTTCTTACCAAATGACCGAAACGCTCCGACCGGACTCTTTCTTGTCATACGACCGATCGCAGACTCAGCAACAATCATCGTATATCCAAATGTGAGTGCCAGCAGAATATAGATCAGAAGAAAGATTCCTCCTCCGTACTTTGCTGCCAGATACGGAAACCGCCATATATTTCCAAGACCGACCGACGCTCCTGCCGCCGACAGCACATATCCTATCTTCCCCGAAAATGAACTTCTGTTGTTATTGTTTTGTATATCCATCGTACTCTAACTTCTGCTCCATGTACCCTGAAGCAAAATATCCCTTCTCTTTTTTCTTTTAACAGTGTACAGCTTCGATTCTAACATGAATGATCGATTAAGTCACTACTTTATCATATTTTCAATAAATACAGCATACCCTTCCGTAGGATCATCCACAAGCACATGTGTAACCGCACCGATCAGCTTGCCATTCTGTACGATCGGGCTTCCACTCATGCCCTGACAGACACCACCGGTAAGTGCGATCAGATCCTCGTCCTCTACCTTAAATTCCATATTTTTATTGGCAGTATCGGTATGAACCGCCAGAATGTTGATCTTGTATTTTTTCAGATCCCCATCCAATCTGGAATAAATATATGCCTCTCCGGTCTGAACTTCATCAGGATCTGCGATATACATGGCTTCTGCAGCTTTGTAATGCTTCGCCACATATTCTTCATCCAGATATCCGCCGATTCCGTTATCATAATTACCTTCTACAATTCCGATCAGATCCTTCTTGTAAAGGATCGTTCCCTGAAGCTGTCCCGGCATCGACACAAAGGATCGGTTGATCTTCGTTATATGTGTAGTATAGATACCCCCACCGGTGCTGCTGATCTTAAGCCCGGTATCATTATCCGATACGCTGTGTCCAAGTGCCATAAACTGATTGCCACATAGAAAGGTCACTGTTCCGATACCCGATATGTCATCTTTCACCCACAGGCCTAACATATAAGAATTCTTATTTGTTTTCACAGGTGTAACCTCTGCTACCTGTGACTTTCCGTCCCGCAGAAATGTAAGCCTCACAGCTCCGGTAATATTCCCGGATAAAGCCTGCATCAGTTCCTTTTTTGTTGATATGGCTGTTCCGTTTACAGCTGTGATGTAATCTCCTGTCTGAATCAGGCCGTTACAGGGAGAGCAGATCTCTCCCTGTGCAGTTTCCAACTCACCACAGTCTACAACCATAACGCCATCTGTTTTCAGATAGATCCCGACCGGTTCGCCGGACGGTATCACTTTCTGTCCGGACAGATCATCGAATACAAGCTCCGCATCTTCATACCTGATCTCCTGATCTCCGATATCTCCGTTCCAGAAATAAGCGACTGCCAACAGTGTAAATGCGATCAGATCCAAGATCAAAAATCCGATCAGCAGCGAACGGTAACGGTTCGACGTCTTTGTTCCTTCTTCCATCCCAATACTCCTTTCTGTAAATGCTGCACAGACCATAAGAAACATGCCTCCGGTTTCTTATGGTTATTGCGACAGTCGCCAAGGTCTTGTGCAAGCACAGACTTTGCTCGTTGTCCGCGTAAAAAAAGAGCAACAATTGTTTTATTGCTACTCTTAGTATTGGTTTTTTTGTTCTGTTTTTAATTAGTGTATTTTTGCTTTGTCTGCCAGTTCTTTCATATCCCTGGCATTTTCAACCGCGGCATTTGTGATCTCGGCACCGCCAAGCAGTCTGGCAATCTCAAGCACAGATTCTTCCCGGTCTAACTTGGAGATCTGCGTGATCGTCTTGCCATCCTTTACCACTTTTTCAATTCTGTAATGGCTGTCCGCCATTGCTGCAATCTGTGGCAGATGCGTAATACTGATCACCTGATGCGCTTTTGATATAACCGCAAGCTTTGCTGCCACACTTGATGCTGCTCTGCCGCTGATACCAACATCAATCTCATCAAATATCAGAGTATCAATGTTATCTTCCGATGCCATGCAGGATTTGATCGCAAGCATGATCCTCGAAAGCTCACCGCCGGATGCAACCTCATAAAGCGGACGTTCCTTTTCTCCGACATTTGTCGATACAACAAAGTAACAGTCGTCGATACCGGAAGTTCCCGGATGTGTCAGACGATCAAAATGCATATCGAACCGGATCTGATTAAAACTCAGATCCTCCAGTGCCTCTGATACCCGCTTACATAATTCTTTTGCCTGAATCTTTCGTTCTGCACTTAAAGCTTCCGCTGCCTGATCCAGTTCTTTTTTTGCTGTTTTCACTTTCTGTTGCAATTCTTCCGCATATTCCTCATACTGCACAAGCTTTGCTTCATCCTGCTTCAGCTGCTCCAGATAAGCAAGTACATCATCTAGGGTTCTTCCATATTTCCCTTTTAAATTATTAATGGTATTCAGCCGGTCTTCAACCTCATGGAATTCAGACTCATCGAATTCCATACTCTGCATATAATCACTGACCGATACATTAAAATCATTTAACAGCGAATCAATATTTGTAAGCTCACTGAAGATGCTCTCTATCTCCTCATCCAGACCTTTTATCGCTTTTAAGCTTGCAAGCGCACGCCCGATCTCATTTCCGGCAGATGCGTTCCGGTTATACCCTGTGATCGAATAAACCTCAGAAACTGCTTCTACAATATCCTTGGCATTCACCATCTTACGGTACTGCTTCTCCAGTTCTTCATCTTCACCCGGAACCAGCCTGGCACCTTCGATCTCTCCTGCTTCAAACCGGATATATTCCAGTTTCCGTTTCCGCTCGCCTTCATCCATCTGTCCTTCTTCCAGTTCTTTTCGAAGATCTTCAAATGTTTTATAGCAGTCTTCATATTTCTGTTTTAATGAAGCAAGCGGTCTTTTTGCAAATTTATCCATAATATTCAAATGCTCTGCCTTCTTCAACAGGATCTGCTGCTCATGCTGTGCATGCATATCCACAAGAAGTGCCGAAACATCTTTTAACTTTGCTGCTGTTACTGTCTGGTCATTAATAGTATTCATGGTTCTGCCATTTACTATTCGTCTGGTTATGATGATCTCTCCATCCTCTGACGGTGTAACCCCAAGCTCCTGCAGCTGCTTCACCAGTGATTCATCATCAATAAAAAATAATAACTGACAGAAGCCTTCTTTTTCCGGATCTCTCAGCATATCTTTTGGAAGCTTGCCTCCCATACCAATCTTTAAAGCTCCCATAATAATAGACTTACCTGCACCGGTCTCACCGGTTAAAATATTCAGTCCATCTGTAAAATTGATATTTGCATCTTCAATCAATGCAATATTTTTTATGTGTACATTTAAAAGCATATGTCCTCCTGTGTATTCCATGCACAAAATAACAGAATTTACATCTTTTCAATCTGCGCCTTGATCGACATCGTCAGGTTCTTATCCTTCACAGCAAGGAAGATCGTATCATCTCCTGCGATACAGCCCATCAGCCCATCAATAGCCATATGATCCAGTGCAGCCGCTACAGCCATGGCAACACCGGAGATTGTCTTGATCACGATCAGGTTCTCTGCTGCATCTACAGAAATAATTCCTGTGCTCAGAACCTTCTTATAGGAATCCAGCGTCTCATAACGATTGTTCTTCTCAACGGCGTACCTCTGTCTGGCTCCCGGTACGGATACCTTGGTCAGATTCATTTCCCGAATATCTCTGGAAACAGTTGCCTGTGTTGCCTGAAATCCCTCTTCCTTCAGTTTCTCCAGAAGATCATCCTGTGTTTCAATATCATATTTTTCAACAAGCTCCAGTATCTTTGCCTGTCTTTGATATTTCATCTCAGTTTCCTCCTAATTTATTTCTAAGTATCTCATAAAAATTTACATTACTTGCTTTGATCAGTCTGGTTATCTTCTCCGCCTTGCGGATATCTACCCGGTCACCAACAGATAATTCCACATCATTACCACCATCAAAAGAACAGATTGCCTCTGTATCCTGTGTCTTACGCTTCTTGGTGATCTCTATCGTAATCTCCTCTTTACCGGATAATACGATACTCTTTGCAGTCAATGAATGTGGTGATACCGGCGTGATCACTAATAACTCTGCATCCGGGCTGACGATTGGCCCTCCCGCTGACAGATTATAGCCGGTTGAGCCTGTCGGTGTCGATATCACAACACCATCTGCCTCATATGTATCAAGCACCTGTCCATCAACAGACACATTAAGTCCGATCAGTCTGGAAAATCCTGCACGACTGATCACGATATCATTTAAAGCACTCTTGCGATACGTTGTGCCATCCGCTTTCGTAACCGTACCTGTGACCATCATTCGTTCTTCGATCGTAAAATCATCCGTCAGCAGCCGATCCAGTATCTCTTCGATATTTGCAACTTCCCCTTCTGTCAGAAAGCCTACCGTACCCAGATTGATCCCAAATAACGGTATATCAATATCTTCCGTCTCACCTGCCATGCGCAAAAGCGTTCCATCACCACCAAGAACCAGTACACAGCCAAACTGCTCTTTCTTTAAAGCTTCCCAGTCCGAAAACTCCAGATGGAATACATCCCGCACCATGCAGGTTGCTCCATGCGCTTCCAGATAACTCTGTATTCTGTTTGTAACTGTCGAATCGGTGTCCTTATCGGGATTCACCACGATCATAAAACGATTCATCGGATCTTTACTCCTCTTACAGGCATCTGTGTGATTCTTCCACCATAGCCTTTATATCAAATTCTTTATTTTCCTTCGTCTGATCCTTTGTTATGTACAAAAGATACTCGATATTTCCTTCCGGTCCCTTGATCGGTGAATAGCTTAAGTCAAGTGTTTTAAATCCGATCTGTCTTGCGAAGTCAACGATCATCTCAACCACTTCTACATGCACCTTCTGATCTCTGACAACGCCCTTCTTACCGACCTTTTCTCTGCCGGCTTCAAACTGCGGCTTGATCAGACACACGATCTCTCCGTCGTCTGTCAGAAGCTCTTTTACTGGAGGAAGCGCCTTTGTCAAAGAGATAAAGGATACATCAATCGATGCAAATGCAATCCTGTCTTCGATATCATCCGGTGTCACATAACGGATATTTGTTTTCTCCATACAGACAACCCGCTCATCGTTTCGAAGCTTCCATGCAAGCTGTCCATGTCCGACATCCACCGAATACACCTTGACTGCACCATTTTGCAGCATACAGTCCGTAAATCCACCGGTTGAAGATCCAACATCCATTGCCACTTTTCCTGCAAGACTTACTCCGAAGCAATCCATTGCCTTTTCAAGCTTTAAACCACCGCGACTCACATATTTTAGTGTGTTGCCTCTTACTTCTATCTGTGCTTTCTCATCAAATGTCGATCCTGCCTTGTCTTCCTTTATGTTATCTACATAGACAATGCCCGACATGATGACCGCCTTTGCTTTTTCTCTGGACTCTGCAAGTCCACGATTTACCATCATTACATCCAGTCGTTCTTTCATCTCTACTCCATTATGTCCCGAATCCGTCTGTATATGGATTCAGCATCTATCTTCAACATCTTTCTCAGTTCTTCTACACTTCCATGACGGACAAAGGTATCTTCGATTGCGATCGGAAGTACCTTCACATCACTTGCCTTTGATTCCAGATATTCCTCAACCAGAGCACCATAACCGCCATGCAGAATACCCTCCTCGATCGTTACGATCAGCTTATGTGTCTCTGCCAGATGGTCGATCATCTCTTTATCTAATGGCTTGATAAATCTTGCATTGACAAAGGTCACCTGTCTGCCTTCCTGTAGGAACCGGTTATATAATTTCTCGGTTTCTTCCACCATATTTCCAACCGCTACTAATGCGATCTCACTTCCCTCACGAAGGATCTCGCTCTTTCCGTATTCGACCGGCTCATTATAATCTTTCAAACCGTAATATGCCTGTCCTCTGGCGTATTTGATCGCAATCGGTCCGTCATAGGCTACTGCCCATTCCATCGCTCTGGTCAGCTCATAGCGGTTCTTCGGAGCCATAATGACCAGATTCGGAATATGCGATAAAAATGCTGTATCAAAGATTCCCTGATGTGTCTCACCGTCTGCCCCGACCAGCCCTGACCGGTCGATTGCAAATATAACATGCAGATTCTGCATACAGACATCATGCAGGATCTGATCGTAAGCTCGCTGTAAGAAGGAAGAATATACCGCTACCACAGGGATCATGCCCTCCGCAGCAAGTCCTGCCGCAAATGTTACCGCATGTTCTTCTGCAATTCCCACATCAAAGGTTCGATCCGGGAATTCCTCTGCAAATTTATTGACTCCGGTTCCCTTGCTCATTGCTGCCGTGATCGCAACGATTCGATTATTTTCTGTTCCAAGTTCTACCAGTTTTCTCGCAAATACAGCAGTATAAGATAAACCTTTTTCTACATTTTTCACTTTTCCGGTTGCAACATCAAAAGAACTGATCCCATGGAAATAGCATGGATGCTTCTCCGCATATTTATACCCTTTTCCTTTGATCGTTTTCACATGAACCAGAATCGGTTTATTTAACTTAAATGCACGCCGGAAGGTTTCTTCCATCATGCGTATATTATGACCATCGATCGGTCCGATATAAGTAACACCCATTTCTTCAAAGAACATTCCGGGAACGAATATCTGCTTTAAAGAGTCCTTTGACCGCTTCAATCCTTTCGCAAGCTTCTCACCTGCTACCGGTATATGCATCAGTGCTTTCTCGATTCCGTTTTTCAGATCATTATATGGCTGACCGACACGAAGCTTACTCAGGTAGCTTGACATTCCACCTACATTGTGGTCGATCGACATCTCATTGTCATTCAGCACGACCAGACATCCGGTCTTGACCTCTGCCATGTTATTTAGCGCTTCATAAACCATACCACCGGTGAAAGAACCGTCACCAACAACGGCTGCGATCTTCTCCTGTGTTCCTTTGATTTCTCTTGCGCATGCCATACCAAGTGCTGCTGACATCGCAGTCGAACTGTGTCCTGTATTAAAAGCATCACAATCACTCTCACTGGTCTTGGGAAATCCGCTTAAACCGCCAAACTTCCGTAACGTTGTCATCTGATCTTTTCGTCCGGTCAGGATCTTATGCACATAGGACTGATGTCCTACATCCCATACCAGCTTATCAGCCGGGAAATCCATCGCACGGTGAAGTGCGATCGTAAGTTCCACGCACCCAAGGTTTGACGCCAGATGCCCACCCGTCTCGCTGACATTTGCAATCAGAAACTCTCGGATATCCTGTGCCAGCTCCGGCAGATCTTTCTCATCTATTTTCTTTATGTCATTTGGTTCTTGTATTCGATCCAGTATACTCATATCTTTCATCTCTGTTATTTCTTTCTGTTGACCAGTTCCAGAATCAATTCATCCAGAAATTCATTCTTATACGGAAGCTGATCCAGTCTTGTAACCGCACGCCTGGATATCTCCGCGACATCCTTCTTGGACTCCTCAAGTCCGTGGACCGTGACATAAGTTACTTTACCATTTTCTTCATCTGAGCAGACAGGTTTTCCAAGCACTGCGCTGTCACCCAGAATATCCAGAAGATCATCCTGGATCTGGAATGCCAGTCCGATATCCGATGCGATCATCTCAACCTGCTTCAATTCGTCTTCCGTTGCTCCGGCAAGAACTGCACCGATCATCATGGATGCTTCGATCAACGCACCGGTCTTATTCTCATACACAAAATGAAGCTGATCACCACTCATCTGTTTCCCTGTCATCTCTACATCTACAACCTGGCCACCGATCATTCCGTTTACACCTGCTTTTTTTGCAAGGATCGTGAATGCTCTGGCAACAGTCTGATTCCCCGGTTCCAGCTCAAATGCCTTACAGGCTGTCTCAAATGCATAATTTAAAAGCGCATCACCAGCAAGGATCGCCATTGCCTCACCAAATACCACATGCGAAGTCTTTCTTCCTCTGCGGTATTCATCATTATCCAATGCCGGCAGATCATCATGGATCAGGGAATAGGTATGTATCATCTCGATTGCTGCCATAAACGGCTCTACAACTTTTCCTGTTCCGCCAAATAAACGGTAGGTTTCCTGCATTAATAACGGACGTAGTCTCTTTCCTCCTGCCTGAAAGGAATAGTTCATTGCCGTAAAGATAGTTTTCTGAAACCCTTCTTCTGCCGGTGCATATGTGTATATAATATTCTGTACTTCTTTTGTATGAAGTTCTAATTTATTCTTTTCCACTGTTCTCTCCACTTAATACGATCATTTCTTTTTCAACATCACACAGATCATCCTTACATGCCTGAACAAGCTGTACGCCCTCTGCGTAGGCTGCCAGACTATCCTTTAACGATGTCGCAGGATTCTCTAAGACAGCCGTGATTGCTTCTATTTTCTTCAGGGATTCCTCGATCGAGAAATCCTTCTTTTCCATCTTCTCTGCCATTTCTAATCTTCCTCTTTCACATCCGTTACGCTTGTCTCGATCAGACCATCATGAACACGGATGGTAATGTGGTCATCTTTTTCTATCTCTTTTATCGTCGTTACCGGCGTTCCGGTCTTTTCGATATATCCAAATCCATTTATAAGCTTCGCCGATGGTGACAGACCATGCAGACGTTCTGCAAGAAGCATCACCCGATGTTCGTATCTGTCGTATTTGTTCTTCATAGCACGGTTTAAACGATCTGACAGATCATCCAGATAAATCTGCTGCTGTGCAAGCCTCTGCTTCGGATTCAGGATACGAAGATGCCTTTCTGCAGTCTGCAGCTTCTCCTGATATGCTGCAAGTCTCCGTTTCATCAGATAATCCATCTGTCTGCCCTGATTTATGACCTGATGGACTGTAGACATCACATCCGGGATTGCCTGCTCACAGGCGGCTGATGGTGTCGGTGCTCGAAGATCTGCCGCATAATCTGCGATCGTATTATCAATCTCATGACCTGTACCGGAAATGATCGGCGTCGTTGCATGATAGATTGCCCATGCAACGACCTCCTCATTAAACGCCCAGAGGTCTTCGATCGAGCCGCCGCCACGACCGATAATGATCGTATCTACGCCCATGTTATCCAACACTTCGATTCCATGCGCAATATCTTCTGCTGCCCCATCTCCCTGTACCTTTGCCGGATACAGGATAAGCTGGACATATGGATTTCTTCTCTTTGCGATGTTTCTGATATCCTGGATTGCCGCACCTGTCTGTGCTGTCACGATGCCTACCCGCTTCGGATATGCCGGTATCGGCTTCTTGATATCGAATTCAAACAGTCCCTGTTCATACAGCTTCTGTTTCAACTGTTCATACCGCTCATAGAGATTTCCAATCCCATCCAGCTTGATCTCTTTTACATATAACTGATATCTGCCATCCCGTTCGTAGATATTCACACTTCCGTGGCAGACTACCTGCTGCCCGTTTTCCAGTTTGAAATCAAGACCGGAATATGCATAACTTTTAAACATAACAGCCATGATCGAACCGGTCTCATCCTTCAATGAAAAATAGATATGTCCGGAACTGTGATATTTGCAGTTAGAGACTTCTCCCTTCACATAAATATCACCAAGCAGATAATCACTGCTGATCAGATTCTTGATATATCCATTTACCTGTCCGACGGTATAGCTTTTCTTTGCCATATTCTCACCTAATCTGCAAGCTTTGCAAGAAGTGCATTAATGAAGCTCTTTGCTTCTACATCGCAGTATGTCTTTGCAAGCTCTACTGCTTCATTGATCGCTACCTTTACAGGAATATCTTCATCAAATTTGATCTCGTATACAGCCAGTCTGAGAATCGCAAGCTCCGCTTTTCCGATTCTGCCAAGCTTCCATCCCTGTGAAATACCACTGATCGTTTCATCGATCTCTGTAATATGGGCTACGACTGCCTCTACTCGATCTATAACATAGGCTTTTTCTTCCTCTGTCATGGCTACTGCATCCATCTTGTTATCGTCTTCATCATAAAGGCTGGCATGCTCCAGTTCGAGTTCTGCTTCTTCTCTGATCTCTGAAATGTCATTGAATTCCAGACTGAATAAAATTTTAAATACGGTTTCTCTTATCTCTCGTCTTGTCATATGTTCCTCTCTAGTTTGCGTCTGCCATGCGAACGCCGGCTACACGTATATTTACCTTGGTTACATTAAGACCTGTCATAGTCTCAATCGCCTGCTTTACTTTATCCTGAACCTGTGTTGTCACAGTTGGAATGCTGTATTCATATAATACATCGATCGCAAGATCTACTTTTACTTCGCCCGGCAGTAACTCTACTTTCACGCCCTTTGCCGGATTTTTCTTGCCCAGACGGCTTGCAAGTTCATTTGATAGCGAGCCGGCAAGTCTTGATACGCCGTCTACCTCGGTTGCTGCCAGACCTGCAATGATCGCGATTACCTCGCCTGCGATCTGTACATGGCCGATGGAATTTTCTTCTTCTATATTTTCATACGTGCTTGTATTTTCTTCACTCATTCTGTATACCTCCAGACTTCCTGTATTTGTACATATTGATTCAATATTATACCGCAATTATAAAAAACATTCAACACCCGGAATTGGCGGGGATAATTCAGAATTAGCCACTGGTTTTGTGAGGTATATGCACCCGTATGTGCTGACAATGTGCACTTCATAACGGAAGCTTCGCTAATGTTGTTATATGATACAAGCACCAGCCAGACAGATCATACCTGCATATCCATTCACTTTGTACAATAGCTAATTCTGAATTTGTTCATATTCTTTGAATATCTTATGACTTTATACTAATTTATAGTTTCCAGCATAGTATTTGCATTGTTAATGTTGTTTATTTATATTTTCATATAATATAAATAAAATATATACACATTGCCATATTTACAGCTTTGACAATAATTCAATTTTTCACATAAAAAAACGAATACCTACTATAATGTGATATGTGCATCAAATCATTATAACAGGTATCCGTTTTATAATTATAATCTTTATTATTCTTTTGTTTTATTTTGCCACTACATGTGCCTTTACGGTTGTGGATCGTGTTTTATCTGTTACTGTTACGTTTAATGTAGCAGTATATTCTACGCCATCTATAGTGGCGGTGCTTGTCCAGATATGGGTTCCGGCTGTAAGATATATTACGTTTCCATATACCGTTTTTCTCTCATTGGATCTCCATTTTGTAAAATTACGAATGTCGATTGCCTGATTGTCCGATCCGATCGTGATCTGATATACCGGAAGTACGATTTTCTGATATGGGGTAGATGCGGTTACCTTGCTGTCGCATACCCAGGTTCCTATATCTTGTGCCTCGCTTGCTACAAAGACATCATAGGTTCCGTCCGGAACAAAAATCTGAAACGATCCATCTGATTCCGGGTCATTAAATTCTGACATATCACACAACGTATCTTTTTCTTTTGCATATAAAGATATATAGTATGGTGCAGCCACATTTGTGACCGTTGATGTAATCTTATGTCCGTCCAGATCATACACACAGCCCTTAAATGCTACACTATCCTTCACAATTATTGTAACTGATAAAATCGTTGTTATTGAAGCATCTTCGGTATCTGTTACTTTGGCTTTCAGTGTATAGGTGCCTGTTTTTTCTGTATCCAGAATGCAGTTAAGTCCAAATGCACTTTTGCTGTAACTTATTTCATTTGAACATTGAAGTATCTCATATTTCACACTTCCATTTCCGCCATAAACTGAGGCATCCAGATCAACATGGCATGATTTCTTTGTTTCTCCTTTTTCCTGCCGCAGATAATCATATTGCACAATATCTGCTGCCATTAACCGGTTCTCATCGGCTATCTTCCATGTGATCGTATGATGGACCTTATTACCGATCTCGTCTTCTACCTCAATTTTCGTGGTATAAATTCCGCCTTTTGTAAAACTTCCTGAAAACTCCAGACAATCGGTTATACCATTAAACATATCATCGTCTTTTATTATCTTATATGTAATTCCCTGAGGAAGCTCTCCTGTTATCTTAAACGAACACAGCCCGACCAGTCCCGGTTCATAATATTTTTCATCGGAATAGTGATTGATACTATATCCAACACTTTTTATGATCTCGGACTTTGTCGTCTGCTCTCTTATGATTCCCTTATATGCAGCCTCTCCCTTATAATTCATTTTGGCAATCACAACCTGTACCATATCTCCTGTTACAAGTGCATCTAAAGTATCCAGTGTTATCTTGTATGTTATCTTATCGGAGGTCTTAACCGAATCAATATTACATTCCTTCTTATAACTGCCAAAAGAGTACTTTCTTTTATAGATTTTAAAATCCGAACTGCTTAATTCCTTGGCACCTGTCAATTCTACCTGAACCTGCATCATTCCAATCGCCTTCACACTTTTTACAGTTACAGGTGCCGGAGCCGGCTTTACCTGGTTCTTTACTGTAATCTTGCAGGCTGCTTTCTTTCCGGAACCATCCTTTGCGGTCGCCGTGATCGTAACGGTTCCGGCTTTCTTTGCCGTTACAACGCCTTTGCCTGATACTGTTGCAACCTTTGTGTTGGATGACTTCCATACAACTGCCTTATTGCTGGCTTTCTTCGGTGTAATCGTTGCCTTTAAGGTCTGCTTCTTACCAACTGTCATGGTTGATTTTGTCTTATTCAGCTTTACTTTGGTAACCGGTGTACCGACGGTTACTGTGATCGTGCATTTTTTCTTTTTATTTGCCTTTGAAATCACATAAATCTTTGCTGTTCCCTTTTTCTTTGCTGTGATCTTACCCTTTGCATTTACTGTCACGATTTTTTTATTGCTTGTCTTATAAGTAACCTTCTTTGAAGCTTTTCCGGTTACGGTTACCTTTGATTTCAAGGTAAATGTTTTTCCTTTTTTCAGTGTCAACTGCTTTGCCGGAAGATTTGTTACAGCAATTGACTTCACCGTTCCTGTAGCAGCATAGCTCTCTCCCTGTGGAATAGTAAGGATAGATAGTACGACTGTTACAGCAAGCACCCATGCAAGGATCCGTTTGGCATAGCTCATATTATGTATTCGATTCATATCCTGTCCTCCTTACTGACGATCATATGCCTTTACTGTCAGACTCTTGCCGTTCACAGTAAATCTGGCATAACTTTTACCATCTTCCGTCTTAATATAATAAGTACCATTTGGAAGATAAAGCGTATCTCCTGATTCATATCCATACGCATTTGCACCATTCACATCTACCCAATATCCAAATGATGTGGCTGTACTCTTTTCCGGATCCGGAACGATCGTTACCGGATAGACCGGAAGTTTCACATCAAAAGTCATCGGCTCATCACCGGAATTCACCGGACATTTCTGATTGTAAAATGTATACTTTGCTGTATGACTTGCATTATAAAAGGTAATATTATAATTTCCCGGAATAATGGTATAAGACATTGTACCATCTTGTATTGAACCACTGGTAGAACTCAATTCCTGTGTTGGATCATCCGAATATCCATGAAAGGAATAATTTCCTCTTCGGATCGGATCACCATTTGCATCCCGGACAATCGCACTGATATGTGCTCCATCAATAATTGTATATGTAATTGTCGCAACCGTATATAGGGCCGGGTTATTCTTATCTGTTGCCTTAACCTGAATCTGATATTCGCCGGCATCTACATTTTCAAATGATACACTCATATAGCCTGATGTCCTGATTGTCGCCTGGAAAAGTTCATAATCCCCACCGGCTAATTCATATGTATACTGCCCACTTCCACCGTATACAGAATATGGCTTATGATAGACGCCATTCTCCCGTGAAAAATACTGACATGTCGTACTACGTGAATACAACTGGTTTTCATCATAAATTATCCAGATAATGGTCGTCTGATATTTATTTCCCAGTTCATCCTCGCAGGTCAACAAGCTCTGAGTCTCACCTGCTTCTGTCGGTGATCCTGTAAACACAATACTTTCATCAATTATATCATTCAATATATAATAATCCATTCCTACAGGCAGCTTATCAATTGAATACGTCCTGTAACCGGTTCCATAAGTAAGATCATCATTGTAGCTTTCCAATGCTCCATTTACTTTGATCGCATAGTATCTGGTTTTCTGAATATTAACTGTCTTATCCCGATATATACACTCCTTATATACACCGCCGGTTTTGACTGCTACCTTGATATATGTATTTTTCTGAAACTCATCTTCATCGTTGATATGCAGTATATATGTGATATGATCACTAGTTTCTGCCTGAACTACTTGATACGGTTTCTTATAGGTACCATATGAATACTGCTTTGCAAAGATCTCAAAGTCTGCCTTTGTAAGTACAACCGCCTTGGAAAATGTGATTTCTATGCTCTCCACTCCAAGAACCTTCATACTTTTGATCGCATAGTCCGGAGCAGCCGGAGTTGGATCAGCCGGCTTTGCTGCAGATGCTTTCTTTACTGTTACCTTGCAGGAAGCTTTCTTACCGGAACCATCCTTTGCTGTTGCTGTGATCGTAACTGTTCCGGCTTTCTTTGCCTTTACAACACCTTTGCTGGTTACAGTTGCAACCTTCTTATTGGATGACTTCCATACGACTGCCTTGCTGCTGGCTTTCTTCGGTGTAACCGTTGCCTTTAAGGTCTGCTTTTTTCCAATTGTCATCGTGGACTTGGTCTTGTTCAGCTTTACCTTGGTAACCGGTGTACCGACTGTCACTGTGATCGTGCATTTTTTCTTTTTATTTGCCTTTGAGATCACATAGATCTTAGCGGTTCCTTTTTTCTTCGCTGTGATCTTACCCTTTGCATTTACCGTTGCAATCTTTTTATTGCTTGTCTTATAGGTAACCTTCTTTGAAGCCTTTCCGGTTACGGTTACCTTTGATTTCAAGGTAAATGTTTTTCCTTTTTTGAGTGTCAGTTGTTTTGCCGGCAGGTTTGTAACTGCCACAGATTTTACTTTTCCAGTCGCCGCACTTACTTCCGCATCCGGAACCGTAAGTATGGACACTGCTACTGCTACTGCAATTACAACTGCCAGAATTCGTTTTAGCACTGACGTCTTTGCGTGTTTTTTCATAAACATAGCCTCCCTTTACTACCTTCTTCTCCCGATTTTATTTGCTCGGAATATTATATTACCCACAGGTTATCATAATTTCAGGTATACCTGCGGGTAGTATTTTTTTATTTTGCCACCACGTGCGCGGTCACTGTTGCAGACCGTGTAGTATTCGTAACTGATATCTTGAGAGTTGCCTGATAAGTCACACCATCTTTCTCCGCGGTACCGGTCAGTGTATAATTACCAACCGCCAGATAGAGGTATCCGCCTTTTCCCTGTACAACTCCATTTTCATCCTTCCACTCTCCCATTTCGCTAAGATCTGCAAAATCCGTATTATCCGACACGATGGTCTGTTGATATACAGGAAGAGTTAACTTAACTTCATTCGTAGCTGCACTTACAAAATAATCACTTGCATAGGCTCCTGTTCCGCCTCTTTCATCCTCAATCGAGATATCATAGACTCCTTCCGGTACATAGCTGTATATTGCCATTCCATCGCTAATCTCCCCGACCTCTCGTGCATAGCTGATCTCACTGTATGAATTATCCTTCCACTGGGATTTAAGTCTGCACAAATAAGTATCTATACCGGTATATTTGATCTTATTTCCATCCAGATCGGTAGCTGTAACACTGAGCAGGACTCCCGGCTTTATAACAAAGGTTACTGTACAGTATGTGAAAACACTGGCATCCCTGCTGTCAGAGATCTTTATCTTCATGGTATATTCACCAGCCTGATCTGTATCAATCGAACAATACTGTACTCCGGTTGTTGACATCACCAAATCCAGACAATCTGCTTTTGACACAACTTCATATTTGTAACTGCCATTACCACCAATAGGACTTATCTGTGCTCCATACTTTACTGTATAAGTTCCATTTGGTTTGTTTGGAGCTGGAAAACTCAGGCATCCATATTTTGTAATATCCTGTGCTATGACTGCCCTTTCATCATATACTTTCCATACCTTGATATAATGAATCTTATTTCCAAATTCATCTACGACATCAACCTTTGTCTCCCAGATTCCTGTCTCTTTTAAGGTACCATAAAACTGCAGATAACCGGATTGGTCTGCGTCATCTACCACCTTATACGAAAGACCGGTTGGAAGATTGCTTACTGTATATACAGCATAGCCCTGTACATCCGGATCATAAACGCCTGAAGTATCTAAGGAACTGGTCCCTACCACTGTTCCTTTCTTACGTCGTACTTCCGATCTTATTGTTATCTCTGTCGGCTTTGTCCGATATGTCAGTTCTTTTGTACTGTTTAATGTCGGAACAGATACCTGAACAATATCTCCATTATAAAAAATATCCTGTTTGTCCAGATAAAGCTTATATGTAATGTTATTTGTTGTTTCCAGATGATCAATCACACACTTTCTTACAAAGTTCCCGTATCCATATACCTTACTGGATACTGCAAAATCCGATGTCTGTAATATTTTTGCCTTATTTAATGTCACCTGGATCACTGCTTTATTCACAATACTCACGTTCCGGATCACAACCGGTACTTCCGGAACAACCGGAGTCACCGCTGCTTTCTTTACAGTGATCTTACAGGCTGCTTTCTTACCGGAACCATCCTTTGCTGTCGCTGTGATCGTAACGGTTCCCGCTTTCTTTGCCTTTACGACACCTTTGCTGGTTACAGTTGCAACCTTGGTATTTGAACTTTTCCAAATGATTCCTTTATTGCTTGGTTTCTTCGGTGAAAGGGTTGTCTTTAAGGTCAGTGATTTACCGACATTTAAGTTTGCCTTTGTCTTATTTAACTTCACCTTGGTAACCGGGGTACCAACTGTCACCTTGATCTTACAGGTCTTTTTCTTATCTGCTTTGGAGTAAACGGTGATCGTAGCGGTTCCCTTCTTCTTTGCCGTGATCTTACCCTTTGCATTTACAGTTGCAACTTTCTTGTTACTCGATTTATATGCGACCTTTTTGGAAATCTTTCCTGTCGCTGTTACCTTTGTCTTTAAGGTAAAGGATTTTCCTTTTTTTAAGGTTAACTGCTTTGCCGGCAGATTCGTAACCGCTATGGTTTTGATCTTACCACCGGCTGCATAGCTCTCTGTCTGTGGGACAGTCAGAATGGATACTGCAACTGCGATCGCTATCACCCATGCCAGAAATCTTTTCACAGACAAATTATATCGTCTTTCTTTCATCTATACTCTCCTTCTGTAGATTCCCTAATCTATTCTCATACGAACCTTATTCTTTGACATATGCATATGCGGTCGTATTACTTCCGTTCACCGTCACATCCAGATAAAAATTATAAATTTCACCACTTATACTCTTTCGACAGGTTAAATGATGAGTTCCATTTTCCAGATAAACGGTTTTGGTCGATCCATAATAACTTCCATCCGAAACATCCTGCCAATTGCCAAAACCGGTTATATTTTTCACTGCATCTGGCACATCCGGGTCCAGCTCTATAGTAACCTTATATACCGGGAGTGTGACATCAAATGACCAGACCGGATGCACATCATCTGTTCCATATGCCGCTTTCTGAGTCTTCAGATTATAAACAGTAGTACCTACTGTTCCACTATAACTGGATACCGCAACATCATAAGTACCGGCTTCCAGATCATCCATTAAAATGACTCCATCCTTACTAACACCATTCCATCTGCCGCTTACCTCATCCGTATACTCGGCATATTCATTTTGGTTCTTCATAGTGAATTGAAAACTGGTCAGTGGATCGCCATTTGCATCTTTTACTTTACCCTGTAAATAACCGCCTTCTATAATTTTTAGTGTAAGAGTTCCTGTGCTTGTCATAGAAGTGTCTGTCTTATCTGTTGCACGGATACGAAGCTTGTAGGTTCCGGTTGACAGTTTTGGGGATGATACCTGTATCCCGGCTCCACCATTGATGAGTGAAGAAACTGCTAATGCAGCACTGTCACTTTCTTCTCGTAAAATCTCATATGTATAATCGCTCGTATCAGTACCGTTTCCGCCATATACCTTAAGCTGTGGAAGCGTAGTTCCCCATGCAGTTGTCAGAACCTTTTCCGCATCCTTTACAAGCAGTTCCGTTCCATCATAAACCAGCCAGATGATAGTCATACTGAATTTGTTACCAAGTTCATCTTCATAGACTAATTTACTTGTATATTTCCCTTGCTTTGTCACGTTACCGTTAAATTTAAGTGTACATGTGGCAGCAGCTGTCTTGATCTGATATTTAACCCCTGCCGGCAGTCCGCTGACAGAGCAATTGGAATAGCCCTTTCCAAGTGTCTGACTCTTATCAACAGAATCTCCAAGTTTGTATACATATGTTTCTGATTTTTCTATCGTATAAGTTTCATCCCGATAGATACATTCTCTTGACAGATTTAATTTTGGAACTACTACTTTTATATAGGAGTTTTTCTGTAACACCGAATCTCCTGTAAGCTTAATCTTATAAGTAAGCGAATCCGTTGTTGTTATCTGTCCGATCGTATACTGTTTCAGATAGTCTGCACTTTCATATTTCTTTGCCCATACCTGAAAGTCCGAAGCCGTGAGTGCTGCCTGCTTTGTTAATGTAATGGTTAACAGATCCGGCTGTGCTATATTCAGGCTCTTAACGATCAGTGGTTCTTCCGGTGTCGGGATTGGTATGATCGAAGCTGCTTTCTTCACTGTAATCTTACAGGTGGCTTTCTTACCGGATCCGTCCTTTGCTGTTGCCGTAATCGTGACGGTTCCTTCCTTCTTTGCCTTTACAACACCTTTGCTGGTTACAGTTGCAACCTTCTTATTGGATGACTTCCATACGACTGCCTTGCTGCTGGCTTTCTTCGGTGTAACCGTTGCCTTTAAGGTCTGCTTTTTGCCAATTGTCATCGTAGACTTGGTCTTGTTCAGCTTTACCTTGGTAACTGGTGTACCGACTGTCACTGTGATCGTGCATTTTTTCTTCTTATCTGCCTTTGAGATCACATAGATCTTAGCGGTTCCTTTTTTCTTCGCTGTGATCTTACCTTTTGCATTTACCGTCGCAATCTTTTTGTTGCTTGTCTTATATGTAACCTTCTTTGAAGCCTTTCCGGTTACTGTTACCTTTGATTTTAAGGTAAATGTCTTTCCTTTTTTAAGTGTCAGTTGTTTTGCGGGCAGGTTTGTAACTGCCACCGTTTTTACCTTGCCACCGGCTGCATACGCTTCCTGTACCGGCACTGTCAGGATCGAGACAGCTACCGCAAATGCCAGCGTCACGGCAAAAATCCTTTTTATCATTGTTGTTCTTCCGTTTTTCATTCATACCTCCCTGTAAAAAAACTTGTTTTTCATGTTATTCTGCATCTTTTTCTGCTATATAGACATATAGTTTCATTATATCTGACGCCCAACATAAAAACAAGGTAACGCATTCTATTTATACAAAATATCCAGTTGTTTTTGTGCAGTTTTCCCATTGTGCCTGTCTGAGTATAACTCAAATACAATCCCCTCTATAAATGACATGTTGCGCTTTCGATTCGCTGATTCTATATCTTCAGACAGGCACTATAACAAGAACCGGATCTCCCTTGTAACATGACATCCGCGAGCATTTCGACAGGAGAAGGAAATTGCCGGTAAATACGGGTGCCTGTTTGAGCCGTAGGCGAGTTGGCACAGGAGTATTTACGAATAGGGCATTTACTTCGAATCGAAAGCGCTGCTAGTCATTTACAATAGAGTATCCGGTTCTTGTTATAGTGCCGTCCGCTGTGCTTTGAGTCGAAAGCGCAGCAAGTCATTTATAGAGGGCATCATATTTATGTCATAATTCTAGCAGGTGTATTCCTACTTATCTTCGGCAACTGTTATTACAAGCTGGGATACATCGTAGCCGGTTTTTCTGGTTACGATGTCTTCCACCTGTGCCCGTTCGGTGTCGGACAGGTTTGCAACAGGAAGTGTAACATCGACGGTATCATCATTTACGGTTACGATGCAGTCGGTATAGCCTTTTGCTGTCAGGACGGTTTCCGCATCCGTCTCTTTTTCAATCGTATCAGTAAGTTTGACGTAGCTGCTTACTGCTTCATCTTTTGCTACGCTGTCCATGGTTTCATCATTGATGATCGCAAGCAATGCTTCTTTGCTTTTTGCCCGGTTCTGCTCCCTGTTCAGCTTTGCAGTTGCGAGATTCGTTCTCATTGCCTGTGCACTGGTAAGGACTGCTTCTCCTATGTCTTCTTCATCGCTGTTTAACTCCACATTTTCCTCTAAAGCCGCCTGTTCCAGATATGTAGGATCGATATTCTCCGATGCAGCTTCTCCGCCTGCTTCTGTATTATCCGCAGCTCCCATCGTTTCTTTATTTGCCTGATCTGTAAGCTCTTTTTCTGAAGTATCGGAAACGTCAGTTTTCTCACTATCATAGCTGATAACTTCAGCATCCGCATTTGTCTCCTTTGCCTTTTGCCGCAACAGGTCGTCTCTTTTTCCTGCATTGAAATTCAGATAGCCTGCAACTCCGATCATAACCGACAGGGCAAATATCACCAGACGGTTTTTCTTAAAGATCTTTTTCTTCATTCATATCCTCCATGCTTTATTCTTGTTCTAATACAACTATCTTATGCGCCGGGACATCAAATAATGCCTGCACGGCTTCGGTTATTTTTATCGCAATCGTCGGATCGGAAGCCCCCGTACAACTGACCAGAACTCCCTCAATCTCCGGCTCCAGTATTTTGCTCACATAGGGATATTCGCCGCTGTCTGCGTTTGTCATAACAGAAGCCTCACTTCTGTTTTTCTGGCTGCTGCCGTCGGATTCGCTTTCAGACTTCGTCACATCTTTTTCTATAATTTTTTCACCGCCATCTTTTAATGTGATCATGACACTTACCGTTCCGACACCCTTCACCTGAGACAATATCCCCCGCAGCTTCTCCTCCTGAAATACTATATAGTCTTCATAGCCGCTGTTCGCCGATAATATTTCTCCGGAAGTTTCCTGTCCATTATCCGTAGCAGCCTCCCCGTTCTGTTGTTTTCCAGTCACTCCACCGGACGTTTTATCCTGCTTCGTTCCGGTTAAAGCATCAAGTCCGGAAAATCCGTTTTCCTTATCAGACGGCCAGAGAATGACCAGCAGACAAATACCTGCAAGCAAAATTCCCATGCACTTTCGAAGTGCCACATTTTTGTCTTTTTTCAATTCCTGCAGCTTCTGTTTGATGTTATTCCATATTCCTTCCATGCTCTCTCACTCCATTATATGTAACATGTCCGCTTTTAGTACATGTTATTTTGTCTGATATCCATTTACAAATATTTCTATCCTGTCCTCACTGATCTTATATTCTTTTGCGATCTCCTGACGGAGATTTGCCGCATCCATGATTGTATCTGTTGTGCTGTCTGATGTTGTAGAAACAACATCCACCTCAACCGCTGTGACCGTATAACTCTCATCAAAGGTAATCGTTACCTTACTATCCAATTGAAATGTATCACGCAAATGATTTTCGATCATAGTCTCCATGACATCTGTATAATATGTAACATCGCCATTTCCCGGTGCGCCTGCAACAGATTCATAGTAATAATCAAAGCTTAGAATGTCGTTCAAGCCTCCCGCACTTAATACAGGTGTCAGAACAATGATCGCCAGTACAAAACCAACCGCCGTCTGCATATATTTTCTGTATTTTTCATCTGGGAGCAAGAAAAATACTAGCGAGGAGAATAATATAAAAAGGACGATATTTTTGATCCAAGCTAACAACATCCAGCACTCCTTTCCACCAATTTCTGAAAAACGGTTATGCATGTACCCGGATGGACAACCAGCTTTTCACCTCGCAAGCAACGTCATAAGTGTGAGGGAGATGATAAATAAAAAGGAAGCACACCAGATGCCACGCAGCATCAAACCGATGGTCTGTGCCATAATGTTAATGCCGTCGGAAAACCGTTTATCTCCCAAGGGCTGCACAAATGCGGATACGATACGGAGAGTCAGATAGATCACCGCGATCTTGGTAACCGGCAGAAGCACTGCCAGCAATACGACGACCGCGCCCGCAATTCCGATAGCATTTTTCAAAACCATACCCGAACCGAGCAGGATATCCGAGACGTTCTTGACCGTATTTCCACCTGGCAGCATCCCGAACGCTTTTAAGACGGCATTTCGTTCCAACTTGTCCACAGAGGGAACGATCACACCCTTTATCACATTCATTCCTGTTACAACTGCAAACATGGTTTTCAGGATCCATCCTGCAATATTCCTCAACAACGTAACTGTCCTTGAAAAATGATCCTCGGCATTTAACTTATTCACCAGTCCAACCACCCCACTGCATTTGGCAAGCGGAAATACGATCTGAATGATCACCTTCTCGCACAGAAAAATGATCAGCACCGTGATCTGATAGGTAAATTCCGCCGTGCCTGCACCATTTGTATAGGAGACAGCCAACGTATAAGCAGGTATAAAGGTGATCATCAGATCCGTAAGATCCGAGACTGCCGACACCGCTATATTGGAAACGATCGCAAACATTCCGAGCAGGATGGATACCACCATCAGATAGGTGACGAAGAAGCCGTTTCCACCTACCATCTTTCCAAACTTTCCGGACAGATTCGTGAACACCGAACCCAGAATGACAACGGCAAGAAGCTGAAGGAGCAGGCGATTATTGCTTTTTATCTCTCCTGTAAGTGTCTGCTGTATGGTTTTCAGACTATAGTCAAGCAGTCCCTGAAGGTCTCCGTTTCGTATATAGGATACGACCTCCCGAAAAGAGAGTCCTGCCTGTTCTTCTGTCAGCATGTCCATCTCGTCAAAAGCGTTTTCGTCAAGTCCCAGATCCGTCTCATCGACATCTGAGGTAGCTGCCCTGCTGGTCTGCCCGCCAAAACACACCACAGATAATAGGATCGTGAACGCCATTACGCCTGCTATAATCATTTTCGCTTTTTGTCCTCTCATAGTTCTACCCCATCAGACGAACGACCATATCGATCACATGGAACAGGATTGGCAGACTCATCACCACCATTGTCACCCGTCCGGCAAGCTCAATATGCGAAGCGATCGCTCCATAGCCTGCGTCCTTACAGATATTTGTCGCAAATTCACAGATATAGGAAATGCCAAGCATCTTAAGCAGGATCGATATATACTCCATATTGATATTGATGTATCCGGTGATGCGGTCGATGGAATCCAGTACATTTCCAAGTCTTCCTATGATAAAGCTGACAATAAATAAACACGCTCCAATACTTAAGAGCGTGCTGTATTCTGCATTCATTTTCTTTAGTTTTATCGCTACTAAAACGACCAGAACCGATGCCATACATACCGTAACAAGACTCATGCCTTTTCTCCCCTATCCACCGATATTTACAAGCTTCATAATGTCATTAAAGAATTCTACGATATATGGAATGATCCACGAAAGTACAAGAATCAGTCCTGCCAGATTCAGCAGGAATGCCAGCTCGTCCTTCCCCGAATGCTTTAATATCTGATTCAACAGTGCTACAAGGATTCCTACCGCACCTATCTTCAATAATAACTGTATCGTCATAAGCTCCTGCCACCCTTACCCTATCAGTATTATCAAAAAGATTCCTCCGAGTAATCCAAGTGATCTGGATACTTTATTTATCCTGCGTGCCCTGTCCTTTTGTTCCTCATACTCTGCCTGCATGTTCTGTTCCCACAGCTTCAGATTCCTGATCTGCATATCGACATCCATATAACACAGCCATTTTCCAAGCTCTTTTACCGCACCGATCTGTGCGTCCGTCAGATAGCTGTGTTCCATCAGACTTCCGATACTGCCTGTCCAGATCTGCTCAAAAGAAGAAGCATATTCTTCCGTCCGGAACTGCAAAGCCAGCCCGGCAAGCCAGTCTCCGATCCTTCCCCCTGCTTTATCCGATCCTTCCCGAATGATCTCGGTGATCTCCGATGCACTGTATGCCAGATGCCCATTTGCCATCCGGACAAATATCAGAAGCTCGTAGATATCTTCCACTCGCCGGTTTTGATAAACTCCTATCGTCTTTCCTATCCCATAGGAAGCTGCGACCACCAGAAGCATTCCAAGAATCTTTATATATAACATATGTACGCCTCCCTGCACTTATGACAGTTCTGCTACAGCCGCTTCATTTTCATATGCCGATGTCAGGCGTTCATCCTCTGCCATAAAGAGAACACTTCCCCGATCGTCAAATATCGTCCGGATCTCTCCTGTCCGTTTGCGATTGCTCAGCACGATATATCGTTCAAATATCCTCTCATCGACCAGCTTCCGAAGTCCCGGACGATTTCTGATATCATCAATGGAATTGCCATGTACGGTTGCGATCAGCTTACAGCCGCAGTTGATCACGCTGTAGATCGCATCGATATCATCCCGGCTGCCGATCTCATCCACCGCTATGATCTGCGGTGACATCGAACGGATCAGCATCAGCATTCCATATGATTTTGGACAACAGTCAAGAATATCCGTCCGTATGCCGATATCATTTTGTGGTACGCCTTTGTAACAGGCTCCGATCTCAGATCGTTCATCTACGACACCGATAGTATTTCCTTTGAATCCTGGAAATCCATCCGACAACATCCGGATCATATCTCTAAGAAGTGTGGTTTTGCCACATCGCGGTGGGGAAATGATCAGTGTATGAAATGTCTCATTTCCATTTATTATGTACGGAAGAACCTTCTTACAGCATCCCTTAACCTGATGTGACAAACGGATATTGATAAATGATATATGTCTGACACTCTTGATCATTCCAGATTCCAGAATGACTTTTCCTGCAAGCCCTACACGATGTCCCCCTTGAATCGTTATAAATCCCTGCCGGATCTCATCCTCATATGCATAGAGTGAATAGTTACTGATATATTCCAGCGTTTCCCTTATATCGGCAGGTGCTACCATATATGCTTTCTTACATTCTGTGGTTCGCTTTCCCTTCTCCGTCACAAAATATTCCCGATTATCATAGATCACGATCAAGGGTTCATTCATCCTAAGCCTTATCTCCTGAAGCTTGTTATAATCATATATCTCACTCGAAAATATTCTCCTTAACGCTACGGATAATATCTTCAATATTTCATTCTCTCTGCTTTTTTCCAAACTGATCCACCTCATGCATATGTCATCTGTAACCATTTTCACCTGTCAGTTCCATCATCTGCCAATACTCGAAAAGCATCTGCTTTTCTGATATGATCTGATACCTAAAGTAGGCTGTTACACACTTCTGATAGTTATAATGTATGCATGACAAATGAAATTTAGAACAAAAAAATACCACATTTCTTTCTGAATTTTTCAGAGTGAAATGTGGTATCTGCTTTTACAGATTATCGTATAAATCTTCCGTAAAGGTCAGGCTTCCCCGATATCCCGCATATGTCCGGTTAAATATCAGCCGTTCATTCATCGGAAAGGAGGTCAGGATGAACTGACAGTCCTTTGTCAAGGCCACTTCGCGGTCATTGCTGCTGCCATACTGTTGATCTGTTGACCCTGCCGAACCTGCTCTCACGCACACTGGAATATTGAACGTTTACCATGTTTGCTACCTCTCTTTAGGTTCGTTATTTTATAATTATTAAATGACGTACTGATCTACCATCAGGTTGTTTTGCCAATCGACGAGATCGGCTAATGTGATGCCCTCTAATACATCCTGTATTGCCTGGTCAAGTTTCTCCCAGATCAGTACACTGACACACATACTTCTGTTTTCGCAATAGGCTGCGTTAGCGCCTACACAGTCAGCAGGTGCCAGACTTCCTTCTACCGTTTCTAATATCTGCCTCACCGTATAATTCTCCGGTGAAGCATATAACATGTATCCTCCACGCGCTCCACGGATACTTTTTACCAGTGATGCCTTATTTAATATTGCAACGATCTGCTCCAGATATTTGTCTGAAATATGCTGTCTTCTTGCAATATCCTTTATCTTAACCGGCTCACCATTATAATAGGTGGCCAGATCCAACATCAGTTTTATCGCATATCTTCCTTTTGTTGATATCTTCATCTTGACCTCCCTGTCGTTGTTATCTGATTCAAATGATTCCATACATCTGTACATCATCTGAATCTCATCTACTTTTTCTGCAAACATGATAAATTATCATTTTGCATTATAGTATACTATTTCTATAGGTTTTATCAAGTACAAATTTATTTTTTATGGCAATCCATCCGGTGTTCCACATCCACAGCCACCATGACCACCATGTCCACCACAACAGCCTGCTTCTGTATGATCACCTTTGATGTTACGCCCGGTCGCTCCTCCACATCATTGATCGTCCGCTCACAAAAACGGCATCCGATGTTGCATCCCGGACTCACCGGCATATGAATCCGCCCGGCATTATTTTTCTGTCCTCCAAAACACGGATGTGAGTTCTGAAGATCCTTATATGTATTGCTTCCCATTTACTTCACCTCGTTTATCCTGAACCATAAAAAAGACTTTGTCCAAAACAGCTGCTCTCTTTATATCCCCAAAGAGACTGCTGTTTCAGGCAAAGCCTTTTTCATTGTATTATATTTTCTCTTTCATCTTCTTAATGATCTCTTCATTTGCAGTACTTACTTTGCGTACTCAAAAAATCCGGAATCTGCGGATTTATTATAGATTGCATAACAGTCAAGTGTTGCTGATCCATCAGCACTTTCCTGCCACCAGGAAAGGAATGCTTCCGGCAATTCTGAGACAGGTGCATCCGGAGTGTAGAAATAGATCTCCGTTCCACTGTCCATGCCGGATGGTTCACCCGCTTTATAACGGATACCATCTTCGATTTTTTCCTCATCTTCTGCTACTTTCACGCTATCCAGAGTCATCGAATATGTATAATCGTTTACCTTCTTGATATCTTTGAACTGTCCGCTGAAATTACAAACATATACGGTTCCATTTGGGTATTCATTCTCATCTCGTTCTCCCATTTCGGAATCAGAAAATGCTCCTGTAAATGATCCATCCTGTGATAATGTTAATGTTGTACTCCATCCACCGGCTCCACTGCTAAAGATCATGTCTATCGGATATGTACCAGGCAGAGCGGATACAGCTTCTTCCTGTAATTCTGCTGTAGAAGTACCTACCTCTGTAGCACCGGCATCTTCTTCGGAAGAAGCCGCTTCAGTGGTCTGTGTCTCAGTCTTAGCTTCTGTGCTGGCTGCCTCTGTTGTCTGCGCTTCCATCCCGGCTTCTGTACTGGCTGCCTCTGTTGCCTGTGCTTCCGTCTTCTCTGTCGTTGCTTCGGTTGATACCTCGGTTGTTCCTTTGTTCTTTTCTGTTGACTCTGAGTCTGCGCCATTGCATCCTGCCAGCAAACTAACTGCAAATGTTGCCGCAAGTGCTACCGTCATAATCTTTCCCGACCTGGTTCTATTCTTTCTCATACCTTACAATCCTCCTGCATTCATCTGTAAATACGTTTCTGGAATTCTTATTGTGAATCTCATCACAATGCTTTTCTTCGGCTGTTTTTCGAATATACAAAGTATATGTCCGTTATCTGATTTTGTCAGCTTAATTATTCTTTATAGATATTGCATTTCGTTTACGATTGTTACGGTTCTTTAACCAATCTTTGAACTCCGGCAAAGTCTTTCTTCCGGCTTCTGTAACCGGCTTCACCCATTTGCCTGATCTGGTATAGGCAAGCTCGATTGCCAGGCGCACCAGTTCATCCGTATATACAAATGAAAATACCGCGAGGAAAGGCAGATGTAAGACCATACCTGCGATCCACGTTGCCGGAACGCTGACTAAGAATAAACCGCCAATCTCCACATAGGTTCCGACTCTCGTCTCGCCTGCTGCCCGGTATCCCTCATTCATAATATAGTTACAGGTTCGAACCGCACCGAAGAACAAGTAAATGTATAACATATACATGCCATACCGAAGTGCCTGATCACCCAGTCCAAATAAGCCAAACAATGGTTCATGTAATAACGCACAGATCAACACGATCCCGAAAGTAACTGCCGGGCAGAACAATGCCGACCGCTTCATAAACCGATATGCCCCCTTATGGTCACCGGCACCGACAGACTGTCCGATCACAACGCTGGTTGCATTTGATAAGCCGCCAAAAAATGCATAGACAAAGCCCTCGCATACACGGAAAGCTGCCATGGCGGCGATCGCAGATTCATTCTGGTGTCCGATCACGATATTGATCAGCATTTGTCCAACTCCATAAAACAATTCGTTACAGAGGATTGGAAATGCATTTGCCAGATATACCCTGATAAATCCGCCATGGAATAAGAACATCTGACTCAGACGAATCCGCACCTTACATTCCGAACGCAGCAGGTAGATAAGCAGCAATATTAAATTGATGATCGCAGATGCAAGTGTTCCGACTGCCGCACCGGCAGCCCCCATTTTCGGTGCGCCGAATTTACCATATATCAACACGAAGTTCAAGCAGAAGTTCACTACCAGTCCTACGATGGAACAGATTAGTGGTGCTTTCACCCGCTCTGTGGAACGGAGCAGGAAGCTGATAAGTACAGCAAATACCTGAAGCGGATATGCCCATCCGACAATCCGCATATATGGCTTTCCGATCTGGATAAATACTTCTTTATCTGTATATACACCCAGTAAAAATTCCGGTCTGATGATACAAAGGGATGCAAATGCAAATCCCACGATTGCCATACAGATGAAAGTGATACCGAATGTACGATTAATTCCCTTTTCATCATCTGCTCCCCAGTACTGGGAGAAAAACAGGATCGATGCGCTGGCAAATCCCCAGTAGCAGCTGAAGAACAGCGAGCTGATCTGCGAACAGATACCAACTGCTGCCACGCACGACTCTCCCAGCCTTCCGATCATGATCGTATCGACCATACTGGCTGTTGTAGTTAATAAATTCTGTAATGCGATGGGAAATGCAATCGTTAACATCACATACAGAAAAGATTTTTTATTTTTCATTTGTTCGTTGTCCTTTTCATAAGTCTTTATAAGTCACTTCCTCTTACTGTACTCTATCATTGAAGGAAAGGCAAGTATCAATCATTATGATAAGGACTATATTACCCATTAAGCTTCAGCGCATTTAATATATCCACATAGACATCCCCTGCGCCTGTGATCATCAGCAGCTGGGTCTCACTCATATCTAAAAATGCATCCAGTGAATCACACACCCGAAGCATCGTCCATACCTGCTGCAGACTCCGAAACAGAGAATTATAAAATACATCTCTGGTTGTATATTTCATACCATCAAACAGCCTTGCTGTAACCATCCGGATATTTTCCGTCCGTTTATTCAATTTGTCCAGCTTCTTTTCCTGCGACGGGTCAATTGCATGATAAGTAACACGCAATATGCTCTCTAAAAATGTCTCAGTCATCATCCGGTCCGTCAGGAAATCGTACTCCGGCATACAGATACTCATTGCAATAACCGGTTTCTTCCCCGGTGTATAATCCTGTATATGATTTCCCTCTTTGTCGTATAGGGCAAGTACGCCTTTCTCTTTTAAACGGAGCTTATGCCATAGGATCTGTTCCTGTGCATACAGCATCCCCGCACCAAGTGCGCTAAGAACATCCACATCATTTGCCTGCTCATAACTGCCCGGAAGCGGACATTTCTTGAGTTCCACAAACATCACCCGCTCGTTTCCTTCCAAGATCATATCGCAATCCCGTTCCGGCAGATCTCCATCCTGTCTATACTCCCCTGTGATATATGGAAAATGCTTCTCACGAAACATCCGATAAACCATTTGCTCCAGAAGTTTGCCTTGATGTTTGCTGAACACCGAGCCTCGTTTCGCATATATGATCTGAAACATCACTTCATAAAACGCATACCCTTCCATTCTGCCATCCAGACAGAAATATGTATCAGTATCCAATCGGACAAACGGCTTCTTCCAACTAGTTGTCGCATCCAGATAATAAGAAAAATCAACATTTACAAGTTCCGCATCCATTGCAACATCCTGCAGGATCTGGTCTAATTTGTATGAACTGATGCCAAGCCGGTCTGCCAGTTCCTCCCTTTTAAATATCCTCGGTCCCTTTGCCTCTTCCATCACATACATGGCAAATTCCAGATAATTGCAAAATGAATAGACTCTTACCTTCTCTCTGCCTGCGCCATAGCACGGTTCCAGCATATTCTTTAAAAGAAGTCTGACATACTCCGGATGATATTGTCTTGGTATACATAACTTTTCAAAGCAAAGATTTTTTGCCAGCTTATATGGGAAATCCTCTATCTCTGCATAGACATCCTCCCATACCATATATCCCTGAAGCTGCAGGACTTCCAGATAATCCTGTGCCAGTTGGATCAACTCCTGATATCTATGCTCTCTATATGCGTCTGTAAATATGAATTCTGATTTAAGATATTTTAAAGACAACTGCAGCAAATACTGATATGGGGTTCTTGTTCTGATCGTTTTTCTTTCGCCAAGCGATCTTTTATTCCGATAGATCAGATATCTTCCGAGCCTCTCATGATACCGGGCAGATATCTCCCGATCAAATAACTGCCGGATCACATACATTCCGCCAAGCTCTTTTACCCGTCTTTCCAATTTCGCAACCAGCCTCTGCTCAGAATCCCCATCAAACTCCGGTTCCCCATTTACAATATGAAATGAAAATCCTTCATTTATCAGATTCTTTATTGATCCGATCAAAACTTTTGTCTCTTCTGATACCTTTGGCGCATATTGCTTATTTGCCTTTTTCGATGCCTTATAAAGATGTCCGGCAGCCTCCATGACCTGCGGCAGATCATCCATCTTGAAATAGGTTCCATTGGGCAGATATGCCAGCATATGTCCAAGAATTTCCATCTCAAGCTGCAGATCCATATGATTTATTGCTTCCTCAAGCTGTAACTGCACAATCACCTGGCGAAAATCAATACTCCGGAACCAGATTCCTTCATACGCCTTTTCTCTGGCCTCTTCCCGCTTGTCTATATTATTTGTTTTCCCGTCGTCGATGAATGGCGCCAGACTTTTTATAGCTACTTCGCATTCATCTATTAACCGATTATTATCCAGCCATGTGTGGGTGCGGAACTGGGCAGCTAATTTTAATGCGGCCTGATATAGGTTGTTGAATGTTTTGGTGTTTGGTTGCATGGTTGTCCTTTGTTTTTTCTACTTTTTATAAATCTTCTGCCTTATATATCGTATAACCTTCATAATAATAACTATGATCTATACCCTTCATATACACTTCTCTATCATCAATCCTATCTGTCAAAGCCTGTTTTAAGATATACTTTATCTCAATATCTTTAATTGAGCTTCTCTCCATAGCGAGCAAATAATCTTCTTTATCAACTGTACTCCAGTCAATTACCTTTTTCAGCTCTCTCTTCAAAATTAAATTCAGCCATATTCGTGTGCTTCGTCCATTTCCTTCTCGAAATGGATGCACAACATTCATCTCTACATATTTTTCTATAATCTCATCAAATGTTGACTGTGGCATCTTCTCAACATTTTCTATTGCTGCCTGCAAATACATAACCGGAGCATATCTGAAATTACCTTTTGCAATATTTACGTTTCTTATTTTGCCTGCAAAATCATAGATTTCATCAAATAAATATCTATGAATTGCCGCCAGCATCTGAAAAGATCCAGCTTCATAAGCATCCAGATATCCATTTTCAAATAATTCTACGGCTTTTTTCTTGCTAATCTTTTCTTCCATTCTAGCCAGTTCTGTAGAATCCGTAATATTAAGTTTATTTTCTAAAGCCATCAGATATCCTTTCCTGTTATATTATAAAATGTATTATAATTTTGCTGCTGCAACATATAACAATTATATTCTGTTTGCATATGCACCAGAAACATTCTGCTATATTTATTATAGCATAATTCGTATATTCTTCTATTCAACATTTAAATTATAAAGAATGAAATATTTCTAATTTGTCTTGATCAATGTATAATCATTTGCCGAATATCTGTCTTCAAGTTCAACACACAAATCAAGTTCCACTTTTTCACATATCTCATTCAAAGACCAAATCGTAAAATTATAATCTCTGCTCTCCCACTTTGATACCATTCCCTGAGTGACGCCCATAAAAGTTGCAAACTCTTTCTGCGTCATTCCCTTATCAAGTCGTTTTCTCTCAATTGTTGCAAAAATTCTGGCCAGTTCAACAGTCGATTTTAAATCCGTTTTTGACAAACCATCCACTACCCAACTGGTTGGTTTTGCCTTTGCTATCTTCTCTGCCATTCCCATGACTCATATTCCTCCGTATTTCATTCAGTAATCTTTTTTAGCATAAAATTACTTATAGGTAATATTTTTAACTAAAAAATTCCTTCAATAACAAATTTCTTTGAAATCTAATAGCATATTACTTTTTTCATTTTTCATACATATTTATGTTTATTTGTGTTTATGAGATTATGACTATTCTGAATAATCCCTTATATTTTAATGTTCTATTATCATCTAATTGCTCAAATAAAAATCCTGGAAATATTAGCTCTGTTCATTAATATTTCAACGCCCAAGTCGCACCACCCATATCATTTAATAATGCTACACTGGCATAATATTCTTTTGAAAAATATATACCACATAAGCACTTTTCTAAAATTCATTAATTAACTAATCATATCCTTCCTTTCCAAGTACTTTCAATTTTGCTTCTAATTGAGTAAATGTAAAAGTATCATCAAAATATTTTACTCATCGAAAGCTTATCAAATTCTGGCTTAACCTCAGTTTCTCAAAATAAATATATTGCATCATTATGAATAACCTAACAAGTTTTTTGAATAGTCGTTTTTCAGCACTTTTTCTAAATGCATCTATTTTGTTCTTACAACTTAAACCATTTTCACCATTGTCTGTCACGAATCATATATGCTTTAATTGTTTCAATACCGAACATATAATTTAATTTTGTAATATCTTTACATCATACAGTAATCATTTTCCATTTATGCTATTCTACAATTTATCGCATACATAATTCTAATCTTCCTTTATTGCTTCCTCAAAAAAATCAAACGCAATATTATATATTACTTCATCATCTGCAGATATAGTTCTTGTATGTGCCCCAGCCGATCTTGATTTATTCAAAACATCCATATATGCTTCAAATTTGGTTTTATCAGGAAATAATTTCTCATAATATTTCCAATCTTTTTCCATAATAATTTTTATCTGTGAAAAATATAATTCTTGGATCGCATCTTTTAAACTAACCGCATTAATCATTTTTGTTTTCTGAGTTGAATCCTGCGTTGTTTTATCAACCATTGCTATCAATTGGTCTTTTGCTTTTTTCCCATACTTGGATTTTAGCGAAAACTGTATTAATTCTCGTAATCCTTCTTCTATATTATCCCTTCTAATATTAATCCTTGCCCTCTTATCTTTTTGTTCTGTCAATGTTGCATCATACACAAATTTACTTTTTATATAATCTTCAATAGATTTTATTCGTATAAAATATTCGCCATTTTCTTTTTCTATTATACAATATCCAATTAAATGCTGTATTCCTATATTTCCTAATGCTATTTCTTTTCTAAATGATTCTCGTCCATCTAATGCAAGTCTTTTCAGCAACTCAAATTCTCCTGGATAATAATTCTCTATTACTCCAAGAATCTGTTCAATCACACTTGTCATTCCTTGTTTATATTCATCACATTTTAATGAATAACTATTCCTTGTAACTACTGTTGGGCGCCTTACATGTCTGGCATTTAAATCATTATTTATTTTGCTACAAACTTGTCGAGTTAAAAATGGATGTCCGCCATAATCCTCCATCAATTTACCATACACGGTGTCTTCAAAAGATATACCCAATCTTCCTCCTATACTTGATATCATATTTTTTATATCATCATATTCAAAAAGAGTAGTATATATTGGGTTTATCATTCCAAATATAGGATTATCATACCCATTTATCAATGGGGTTTCAACGCACATTGGATTAACTCCAGCAATGGTAAATGCTAAATATTCACTATGCATTTGCAACAATGCTCGTATAGTCTGCCAAAAATATAACGAATCATTTTCCTCTCTCCACCACTTTGCAGGCGAAGTCGAGAAACTTATACTCTCAATCTCATCTAATATAACGAGAATCCGGTTTTTCCCAAATATATTATATATTCTACTTATATCATTATGAAAACTTTGCACAGCATTCTTTTCATTGTATCTGTCTTCTCCTAAGTCAAAATTAATTTTGCTATATTCACTTTCTCTTTCATCTTCAGTATTATAACCAGCATACTGATCAACAATATCTATAATAATATATTTCAATAATTCATTCCATCTGTGATGATGTAATCCAGAACAATCAAAATAAACTGCAATACCACCAGAATCATCTACACGAAGTTTCAACAAATTAAGGATTGATGTTTTTCCTATTCTTCTCAATCCAAACAAGCCCCCAGCCTCTCCCTGTTTATATCGCGCATACAATTCAGATATAATATTAGTTCTATCTTTTCCAAAAAATAACATGTCATTTTTTAAAGGACTCGCTATACCAAATAAATCTTTCTCATATAAAAATTCTCTCATTCTATTGCTCAATGTATTTTCATCAAAAGAATTATTTAGTTCTTCTATATAAAAAGGAACAATAAGTCTGGCATCTGGATTTTCAACTCTATCCCTTTTTATAATATTTACTATATCTATATCCCCATCTATAAGAAAACAAGTTACTTTATCTAATCTATTTTTAAATTCTGTATTCGTTACCAACATATAGTCTATGAAATCTTTTGTTCTACTTTTAAAATCTTTCATTCCATCCGTACAACATACTACTAGAATTTCATTTCCCAAATTATACATACTTTTCATTACTTCCGTAGGTTTAAAAAAACATACAGGATATCCCGAACTTTTAAATTGTATTACTCTTGAAAATGTAATCAACCCAAATTTAGCCAACGTTTTTATGGCTCTTATCATCGATACATTTCCCTTTATATCTATTGGTTTTCCTTTTATTGTAGCAAATCCTATTTGAGTATTCATAGTTATATATCCCCCTATCTAAACTTATCATAATTATATTTTTCTCAACTAAACAATTAGTTTTATCCAAACATTCATAATTGGAAAATTCAGTGTTTATTTATCTTCTTCAAAAGTTTGTCTTTCATAGCAAGTCTACTTTACGTTATATAAAATATATTTATTCAAAACTTTTACTGTTTATTTTTAATATAGATGATACATCACATAAATTATAAATTTTATTACCTTCTGTTAGAAATTGAAAGTCAACTGACATTTTAAAACACTCACCTAATACATTTTCCATTCTATATGTAAACGATATAGAATCAATCTCCTTATTAATTATTTTTTTTACCAAATCATATTTAGTTGCATACACGCATATAAGAGTAGCTCCTGGTTTAATGTCACAAGCCCGACATATCCATCCCTCATTTATATTTAGCTCACCATTTGTTTTTATATCCCTACAATTAAAATTCCTAATATTCTTCTCTCCATCGTTTTTAAATATATGCAAAAATGTATAATACTGATTAAAAATTTCTTTATTTGAAAGTAAATGCACATATGGATCTGTATCACAAGTACTAATTTGAAAAACATCATTTTGTATATCAAATATTTTTTCAAATTCTTCATTATTAAAATTATAATAAATACAATCCATATTTGTTAATATCGGATGGTATTTCGCTGCTTCTATTTTTGAATTCAAATCAATCAATGAAACACTTTTAGTTGTTAATTCTTTCATCTCTTCCTGTAAATTTAAAAATCTTTTTTCAGATTGATCAGATAATTCTTTATATCTTTTATTTTGGTAAAAAGCAATACCTCCCAGCACTATCGTTCCAATTGCTCCAAGATATGAGCCTATAAATCCGAACCATGTTTCTCTTGAAAGATAAATATGCAAATTAAACGGCCAAGAACTTTCATTTAAAATAATTCTTTCAAATATAAATGGTAAAATAATAATCAATGTGACAATTATTATTGCAAAAACTATATTTTTAAATACTCTATTATTTACTTTATTTTCTTTTCGCATTCTACTCCAACATCATCTATTTTATATAACGATTTTTTTATTTTATGGATTATAAATTAGAACAATATTTATTAAGACCTACATAAAAGAAATCCCCCTCTTTATTCGATACTATATTTTGATATTACCCTCATTCATATACAAAGTCAACATTCATCAATATAAAAATCTCCAAATTTCCATTTCATTATCTGCTGCTGTCAATTTATTTTTTCTTCTTGTACAACTACTTTTATTTTTCTTCCACTTTTTGTCCTTACCATTTTCATACACAAATTCCTTTTCATCTTCATAATTCATTAGTATATCCCCATAACATCCTGAAATTATTTCCATATACTCTAAATGCACGATAACACTCACATCCTCCACCACTCCGGATGGCTGACATACCACTGAATCGTTTTCTTGATGCCATCTTCAAACTTCGTCTCCGGCAACCAGCCAAGCTCCTTATATATCTTTGACGCATCAATTGCATACCGCAGATCATGTCCTTTCCGATCCGCCACATAAGTGATCAGGCTCTCCGGTTTATTCAATTCTTTGCAGATCAAACGGACAATATCAATATTTCGCAGCTCATTATGTCCACCAACATTATAAATTTCTCCCGGAGTTCCGGCATGAATAATCCGGTCGACCGCTTTGCAATGATCCTCTACATATATCCAATCCCGGACATTTATACCTTGTCCGTATACCGGAAGCGGCTGATCTGCCAATGCCCGTGTTATCATTAGTGGAATCAACTTCTCCGTAAACTGATATGGTCCGTAGTTATTGGAACATCTGCTGATCGTCACCGGAAGTCCATAGGTTCTGTAATAAGACATAGCAAGCAGATCCGCTGCGGCCTTTGAACTGCTATATGGCGAACTGGTACATAATGGCGTTTCTTCCGTAAATAACAGATCCGGTCTGTCAAGCGGCAAATCTCCGTATACTTCGTCCGTGCTGATCTGATGAAACCGCCCCACCTGATACTTGATACACGCATCCATCAAAACCGCTGTTCCTTTTATATTGGTATCAAGAAAAATTTCCGGCGACTCAATAGAACGATCCACATGTGACTCCGCAGCAAAATTTACAACCACATCCGGATGTTCCTCTTCAAACACCTTATAAACAGCATTCCGGTCACATATATCTGCCTTATAAAAACGGAAATTCGCTTCCTCCATAAGCGGTTGTAATGTTGCAAGATTCCCCGCATAGGTAAGCTTATCCAAACAAATAATCCTGTAGTCCGGATATTTTCTCTTCATGTAAAATATAAAATTACTGCCTATGAATCCGGCTCCACCGGTCACTATTATTGTTTTGATTCTCATATGTCTATCCCATCATGTATATATTTTATGTATGACTTTCAGTTACTCTCAGTAGAACTTTGAAATCAAATATCTTTGTTCTCCGCTTCTGAAGCCACACATTTATACAATGCATAAGCTCCAAGCGTGAAACCATCATCAATCTTCCCTTTATTTATCCAGGACGTCAACTCACGGTCACTAAGCTGTTCAATGGCTACTATGCCTTCATGATCCTCGACCAATTCCACTGAATCTATATCGACACTGTACACATATGCACATCCGCCGGTCAATCCGCTGTCAGCAACAATCCGTCCAAGAAATACCGGTGATTTCGTGATGACAGCATGGATTTCCTCCTGTAACTCACGGATCGCATTGTCAGCAGGAGTCTTGTCATCCACCTCTGCAAATCCCCTTGGGAAAGCATATTGCATACGTCGAATCGCATGCCGATACTGCTTTAACAACACAAATGTTCCTTTATATCTCGCAATGATCACAACACCATTTTTACCTGTTGGTAGTACACGCTCATATGGGAAAATGCCATTTTCGCCCTCAATTGGATCTACGATCATAGTATTGTATTTGCTCTGATATACCAATCCATACTTCCGGTGAAATAATTCTTCCTGCCGGATCAATTGTGCGGTCAGATCACTATCTTCCACATTCGCAATAGGATAAATGGAAGATTCAGCAAAACACTTTTTAGGTTCTGGTTCTGATTTGCGTAATGCCCGATATTTCTTTAATTCTGCCGGACAAATATAGGGAATCGTTTTCCCTACATTATATGGTTCTGTCTGTTCTGTCTGCACCTTGTCTGAACAAGAATAGGCTGTAAATTTACGCTGGCAGATCCGCCATCCATCTACAACTGACTCTCTGATCTTTGCCAGAGCATCTGATAATGGTAAGAGCCTAGGAAATTTCAAAGAAATTATCGTTGAAAGCATCTCGGTTACAAACAACCAGACAATTGTCTCAATCACACTGAGCAGTGCTGTATTAAAGGAAATAATCCCTTCCATCATACTTTGTAATTTATTGAATCCAAGCTCAATGCCACATGCCACAATAATGCAAAGCGCAGCCATTCCAAACCCATGTGCAATTTTTCCTATTATATTTCTCTTATTCTGCCTGCGTTGCTCCTCATCCTTATATTCATAACGATAAACAACCTGATCATTCGTTTCATCTGCACGCCCAGCCTGTGAATAATCGATATATTCTACAAGACGGACTACACGGTCTAACTGCTTATATAATTGATCATCCTTGTCAGCAAACGACTCAAACTTATTTGTCTCATCCGTTAAGAAACGATCCTTCGCTCCTGCTCCATTCCTCCAAGTTTTAGCAAATCTGCCAAAGAAATCCACACAGAAGCTTGACTTGTCCCCTGATTCCCGCCAAAGTTCATCCACATTATAATGCTTGGAAATATTGCAAATACTATTCTCACATGCATAATTATAACAAAGATCAACTATAACCTCTGCATACTGATATGAAAGAATAACTTCATCTGCAATACTTTCAGGTACAGTCTGCCATTCTTTTTTAATTTCACGAATATATACTGAACGATTATTATTTTTATTTTTCCAGGCTTCCAATTTCTCCAATATTCCAAGTGAACGCCGAAAGGCTTCCGCATCTACATTTATCATTTTATTATCCGGAAGATCTTTAAAAGCTAAAACAGCAGCCATGAAATTTATAAATTTCAGATTTTTATATTCCGATTCATTTCTTGGATCCAAATAAATATCAGGCAGCATACTGATTCGCAATACTGTTGACAGTAAACCTCTCAGATTCTTTAAAATAGCCTGATATTTTCCTAATTGATAATCACGATCCTTCTCGGACAGATAATCAACAGGCTGTTCCTCCCCATTTATTACTTCCACAAATAAATCTTCCAGCTTATCTTTTTCCCGGTCATCCAAATTATCTTTTGTATAATCATTCAACTCTGAAAGATCGGAATATGTCAAACAACGTTTCATCAAGGCAAGCAGACGTTTCTGGCTATATTTAATCGGAATTGCTGAATATATAAATTCCTTATCCGCATCAATCGAATTCAACAAATACTGGGAAACGGTACGGATATCTCCAAACCGGGAAATACGGATGGCACCCATTTCAAATAACCGGATCAACTTCTCTTCATATTTATCATTACAAAGCAGGCTGAAAAAGCCGCGCGAATTAACCAACTGGTTGTATGTCATAACAACCACATTTCCGTTTAAAACAATCTCGTCTAATAAGGCATTCTGTGCAATCTCAATCTCCTCATCTGTTTTTCGAACAGAATCCAATTCAAATAAATATACATTTTTTCTTATCTGTGGTTTTCTTTTATCTTTCATAATAATGTATCCTACTCTCTCGTTCATTCTACAATAAGTGGCTCAAAAAGATGTTGCATTTGCCCTATAATTCACCATATAAAAACTCTATTTATAAATCGAATCCAAAGTGAGTAATACAACCTCTTCATCTGATAATGATTCAAACCAATCTGTATATCCCGCTAATGAAAATAATATATATTTCGAAACCTTATACTTAGCAGGTAAAAGTTTTCCTCTACTAACCAAGGTTTCATATATAGATTTATCAATCTTTTCATTTTTGAACTTACATTCTCCAACAAGCGCTTTTTTGTCTACCTCTGACAAAGCAACAACATCTATGTCTACAGATTGTGTTCTCATATTGCCCTGCTTATCCTTAATATTCTCTACTCCCCACCATGTTCCTACAGAAGTGATAAAGCAACCATATTCTCCTATAATTCCATTCTTCAAGGTATAATATCTGCACATATCTTCAAACACTGTCCCCATAAAAGAATGTAAAATTGGTTTTACTGCTTTTTGATAATATATCTCGCCTTGTCCTATTTCAATGACACTGGTTGCTTTTGGAATAAACTCATACCAGAACTTAAACATGTAATCTTTCAAAACATACTGCGTTTTTTTCTTATTCTTCTCCTCTGTAATACATTTTTTCTTTTCAACTAATCCAACACTGATCAACTTATCTAACGAATACAATACTGTTGGTTCTTTCTCACCAATTTTTGCTGCAATCGTATTTAGTGTATTATTACCAGAAGCAATTTGTTCAACAATATTATTTACTATTGTTATATCTGAAAATTCCTGCATCAACATATTTCTTGTTTCATCATACAGATATCCATCCTTCTTAAAAAATAATCTTACGATATTTTCATCAATACTCTTTCTTGAATCAATCATTGACAAATACTTTGCAACACCACCGGTAATACCATAACAAATTGCTTTATCCTCATTTGAATAATTCGGAACAAATTTAGCTGCATCTAAATAGTCAAATACCTCTAATTTAATTTGCGAATCTCTTCTTCCAAACAAAGGACTCTTTTCGCTAAGTACCTTCTTTTCCATAAAACTGAGTGCTGAACCACATAAAATAATTTTTAAATTTTTATTTTTCCAAACAGTATCTATATATTTCTGCAATACAGATAAAAGTGCATCGTCTTTTTCTGCCCAATACGGCAATTCATCTATTACAAGAATCAACTTATCATTGCCCATATTTTTATCAATAAAATCAAATACCGCCTCGATCGTATTAAAACTAACATCTTCCACACCAGGCATAAATAAATCCAAAACCTGTTTTGAAAATAATTCCAGGTTCCTATTTTTGCCAACCTTGGTCGCAGTATAAAATATAGTTTTCTTATCTTTGATGAATTCTGCAATAAGTGTAGACTTTCCAATACGTCTACGACCATATATAACTGTCATGCCAATTCCATCTTTGTCATAAAATTCTTTCAAAGATGCCAATTCTCTTTCTCTTCCAATAAACATTTAACGATCTCCCTCTGATGTGCTTTTATTCAAATCGCTTTTAATAAAATCAATTTGAATAAAATATAACATATGATATATTATATAGCAACGTTTTTTATATATTCAAAAATTCAAAAAAATAATTATTAACTAATTTTTTCAAAGCTCAAATGTCATGAGTGAATAGGTCTGTTATCAGCCTTTCCGTTAACACTTGAAATCAACTTCTGTTTATGATATCATCAAACTATAAAAGGTGCTACCGATAGACGGCTAGCCTCTTAGTTATTTAGCAATAAACGATCGCCAAGTCCTACGAAAACTAACGGCGGTCGTTTTTGTTTGTGTTATTATGTTCTTCATCTTCTTTCCTGCATAGAAATCTTTCGATCTTCTCAACAAGTTTTCCAACTGCAATTCCGGCTATAAAAATAGTAAGAATAAATCCTACCAAACTTATGTACTCCATCATCATAATCACACCACCCTCCTTTCCCATACGGAGGGCTTTTGTAACAGTCCCTCCTTTGTGCAAGAGGGCCAGCCGCCTACCATCTCAATAGGTTACAATAGACTTTCATCCACCTTAACCTAAGGATAGCACCCATAAACATTATAGAACAAATGTTCTTGTCGTGCAAGTATTTTCTAAAACCAGAAAAGTCCCTCACCTCTCGGCAAAGGACTTATCTTTCAATCCGACTATTTATATATCCCATATCGGTCAGCGGTAAACCATTCTGATCTATCTTTTTATTACCACATGAAAACGCCTGAAGACTATTAATATCTTCATGGTTAACTGAAACATATTTTACTTTACATCTTCACCAAACAAATACTTCAACATATCCCCACAAATTTTAAAATCTATCCAGTTCCGTAATTCTTCTACTGTAAATTCATCTGCTACATTTCTAATACAGTACTTTTTACAGCCATTCCAGTTCTTCCAAACTTAGTTTCTCTAACATAGCTCTTGTTTCCGCTCTTTTCTGAACCCCTATAACATATCTTCCAGTTTTCTCATCCATCATGAATCCAATTGCCAGCAGCAGCTTTCTCGCATGATATTCGTCAAAATCCAATAATTCCTGTATCGCCAAAACACTACATTCGCCTGTACTGATAATCGCATCCAACTGTTGAATCACCGAAATCTTTTTCTCTTCATAATACGGAGCTACTGCACACAAAGCATCTATCAACACTTGCCCTATATCTAATGGTACTCCCAATTCCGGACTTTTATTTCTGAGTATACTAATAGCAATATTAACTGCCACTGTACCTCATACTCGTCCATGTCCACTTGCAGCAGGCAGTCCCGTTTCGTACTCAATTCCTTCTTGCAAACACGCTGGATGAGTTACCAAAAAATCTTCTAATGTAACCCGATTATATGGCACATTCCACTCTAACTGCCCTTCTATAATCATATATGGAAATGTATCATTCAATAACTGGCAGCCGTCATCCATATAATAGTTAAAAAATGTCGAAGTCATACCACTAGATCTCACCACATCCAATAACGGAAACTTCTGTTGTTCTTCTAATTCAATATTTATCAAATCCATCTGATCTAATACATGTCTAGTCACTAATAATTTTTTATCTGCCATCTTCCCTCCTGATTCCATTATCTATAAATACAACCACTTGCATTTTTCATATGTATCAACCAAATTCCAACGGTAATACCATGTGGATTCCCGCTTCTTGTGGGCATAAAATGCCCCGACTTACATTGAAAAAAGCAAAACAAATTTAAAATATGAAATACTAAACTTGAAATTTCCATGATGATTTTGCTAGAACAATTTCAGAAAAAGCCATTTTCTTGAAATTTCTTATTACCTCAAGATGAAACGTATCGAATATCCCGACATTCTTCGTAAAGACACCTAATAGCTTAACTATCCGCACTAAATCGATGATACTTTTTATATAAAAATCCACTCATTTATTCTTTCTCAATATACGCTAAACAAGATGGACAAAAACCGTGAACCATATCATCTGCACTCACCAGTTCCCCACACCGATCGCATTTCTCAAGTTCATTATCGCAGCCGCAATAACAGCACCGACCTGCTGGTAAAAAGTCCTCATTAATAGACACACCAAATTTCCCACATTGGATACATGCAAAATCTGCAGTCCAGTCATTAAGACCTTTATTCTCATAAATATAGGTGTTTAATTTTTCCGGATATGGATTTAATTCTTCATCAGTAAATCCAAATAAATTATCGCGTAAATCATTCATCTCAGAAGAGTCATATTCAGAATTCTCACTGGCTTCCATAATACACTCCTCCCCTTCATATCCATTTCCATTATGAAAATAAATATTTCCTGAACAAATCGTCCTTCCTGCGCCATCTTTACACGCTACCTTACATGTGCTATCTTCACCCAAATCATCATCTATGGAATATTCAGCAGTAACATCTACACGAAGTGAATTATCTTCTAATACCGGAGATACAATGGTAAAACAAATCCCATTATCCGTTATAGTCTGGTAATCAGATATTTCATAGCATACATCCAAATGATACCGTTGATACGCCTCACTATATAAACCATAAATAACTTCATCGAACCAACTTTTTATCTCATCCGCATCAAGAATATCAACACCTGCTTCATTTGCTATACGCTCACGATAATATTCCCTCTCATTCCGTTCTTCTTCCTGTATTGCATCCCAGGTCTCCAATACTTCATCTGATGTTACTTTGCTTTCAAATTCAGCATCTGCCTGACGAATAAAACCATCCATTTTATTAAAATCACCCAATATGATCTGATAAGAACTCCAGGACAGAACCTTGCTATGTGCAACATGATTTCTATCCTCTGTAAAATTATGTATCGCCTGCTTGAATTGCTCCGGATTTTCAATATATGGCACAAATAAGTCGTTCCATATATCTTTTTCTACTGTACGGTTCGACTTAATAAATTCTGCTACATTATTGGCATTTTTGCCATTTTCTGCTATCTCTAAAACTTTTGCATACTGGCTTTTATCTAATACAATCGTATCCTTATATACTTTTCTTTCAAACATTACTTTTTCCAATGTTTCCAGTGTCATTGAAAGAAAGTCCGCATTTATATTCTCAAATTCCGGTACACGTTTAATAAATTTCTGCTTCAAATTTTTTACCGACTCTGCCTCTTTTTCTAATCTGGTACTATTAAGCCAGTCAATTCCCATAAAATGAATCAATACCTTACTGGCAAATGCACGGAGATTATTCTCAACAATAAATGCTCTTTCATATGCTTCTTTACAGAGATACGCTGATTGCATATCAACTAACCAGGTACAAACTTTCAAGTCTTGAATTCCTTTAAATTATAAACTAGTTAACTCAGTCCAAAATTATTTAATCTCTAAAACTAAAGAAATATTTATACATCTGCAAACAGACATCTTGTAACCCTAATTCTTATTATCTCAATGCTAATTCTCCACGCGAATATCTCACTCTTGACGAATTTTTTCCTATCATATCAAAACATTCTAAAAGCATTTTAACTAGCACTCTTTCATCATGATACGAAATAATATCTTCTGAAAGTTTACTATCTTTTAATAACCAATCCACTAATTTTTCTACCATTTCATAATTGTCTATATATGCAATAGAATTTTGTATTAAATAATTATAAACCTTGTTCTCTATAATAGAGTAATACTTATCCGCACATTTATGAATCAATGTCAATACCTCTTTTTTTTCTAACAACGCCTTATAATTCAATGATATTCCATCTCTTTTTTCCATACACGCATACTCAATATGCCTCATAGCTTCATCAATATTGTATTTTGAAATAGAATATTTTTCTCGTTTCTTTTCTTTATGATATCTTTCTAGTGCTTTATCATACTCTTCCTTGACAATATAGACATTCATCTCATCCAAAAAAGAAAAATATCTTTTTATAGTATCACATAACTCGGTGTTATCTGTTCCCTCAATAAGTTCAAATTTCAAATAATAATTTAACCAATTTGAATCATACTCTATCTTTTTAGTTTTATAACCCCAATTTACAATCCTATACGTTATATCCTGTGTTGCTTTCACAGTACATATTAATTTTTCGCATTCTAATACATAGCCAATTATACGATTATCTTCTCCTTTTCGATAAATAAAATATCCCAACCCAAAAGTTCCAATGAATGATATACAATTTTCACATATACTTATAATATCAGCCTTTGTAAAGTGATCTCCATTTATAGTATAATATATGTATATTAAAAAATACACTGATATAACACATGTCAGAGCTATAACTATTGGAAAAAATATTCTTCCCAACCAATTTAAATAACCTATAAATTCTTCTTTTTTAAATATATAATACCAATACAATATCCATGATATATATATTACGCATATTATAACTTTAAAAATCATGTTGTTTCTTCTCCATATATTTATTTTGTCTATAACCACTCTTCTGCAACAATTAATTATCTATGTTTAATGTTGATATAAGCTTCATTCTGCTTTTTCCAAATATATACAATATAAATTTATCAATTATGTGGGGTTCAGAGGTATGACCTCTAGGTGTCATTCCATTTATCTTAAGTCTTATCTGTCCTTTGATTGTTTATTTCATGTAGTCATCCGGCTACGAACCCCAACCACACCCGTAGGGAATCCCATCTGAACCCACATATACGTCAATATTCCAGCTCTCATTAATGCTCCTCCGTCAATCTCAATATATTTAACGAATCTTTTGCCTTTAAGTGTCACCTTCATACAACTCAACCAAATTCTAAATAAAACAATAAATGACTTTATTATTTAATATATCTATATACTTACTTCACTTCATGGATTTTAATTAGATCTGCCCTCAAAAAAGGCATAAAAGAAATCCCCCCTCTATTCGATTATTTATATTTTACATATTACCCCTATCCATACGCAAAGTCAACATTCTTCGACATTCAAACGCTACTTTCCGTATCAAATAAAAAAGTCGGAACAGCCAGCCTTGCTCTCCAAGGTTTCGTCATTCCAGCTCAATCTCATTTATTTCCTATTGACCACCAATCTATATATTACCCTGCATATGCTCACAACCACGATAGCACTCACATATCCCAGCGCATCCAACACCAGATCAAAGGAATCAAAATGTCTTCCAACAATGAATAACCGAACTGACTGATCGCACAATGATATACACATACAAGTTAATACTGTCAACACCAACATGGTCCCGATATTCTTCGTTACAAATGCATAAAAAATACTAACACACATACCAATGATCAGAAATTCAAATATATGCGCCCACTGACGTACTGACCAATCTACAAATGTACTGGCCCAGTTAAGGAAATCTTCCACAACAGGCAAATGTCCTACCCTTTCCGAAAGAGCAAACGTATCATCCGGTGTCTGGAATGTCAAATAGAATAATATACATAAAGTAATCAGAACAAATATCAGTGAAATAATCAATGGTTTACTATCTTTATTACCAAGCAATTTCTGCTGCATAAACATCCCCCTTTTTTCAACAGGATCTAAAAATTTTATACTTCTAATACAAAAACATCATCCTGATCTGAAATCAAGAAAAAAGTCCCTCACATCACAGCGAAGGACTATACTTTCGACTCAACCATTTATATACCGCGTATCGATCAGCGGTAAACTCTAAACCCGACCATTTATATACCACATATCGGTCAGTGGTAAACTTTCTACTCTACTGTCACACTCTTTGCAAGGTTTCTTGGCTTATCAACGTCCAACCCTCTGGCGACAGATACATAATAACCAAGCAACTGTAATGGTACAACTGCAAGACTGGCAGCGAAATGCTCATCCGTCTTCGGAACATATACAGTGAATTCCGCTGTGTCCTCGATGGAATAATTGCCTACAGTTGTAAGTGCCATAAGGGATGCACCGCGGCTCTTGCATTCTACCATATTACTAATCGTTTTCTCATAAAGTTCCGGCTGAGTCAGCACGCCGATTACAAGAATGCCGTCCTCAATCAGGCTGATCGTTCCATGCTTTAACTCACCGGCAGCATATGCTTCAGAATGAATATAGCTGATCTCTTTTAACTTAAGACTGCCTTCCAGACAAATCGCATAATCAATGCCACGTCCTACAAAGAAAATATCCTGTGCATTCGCCTGTTTGGCTGCAAACCACTGAATCCGCTCCTTATCTTCAAGGATTCTGCCGATCTTATCCGGAATCGTCTGAAGCTCTGTTATATATCCTGTATACTGTTCTTCTGTGATCTCACCACGAACTCTTGCAAATTCTATCGACAGCATATATCCCGCAATCAACTGTGCACTGTATGCCTTGGTTGTAGCCACCGCAATCTCCGGTCCGGCAAGAGTATAGAAAACATTATCTGCTTCACGGGCAATCGATGAACCTACAACATTTACGATACCAAGAGTCTTCACTCCCTGCTCTTTTGCAAGACGAAGTCCTGCAAGTGTATCTGCCGTCTCACCCGACTGACTAACCACGATAACCAGATCATTTTTATTCAAAATAGGTCTTCTATAACGGAATTCCGATGCAAGCTCCACACGAACAGGAATCCTTGCGAGATCTTCCATCACATACTGAGTAACGACCCCTGTATGATATGCAGAACCACACGCTACAATAAATACCTGTGATATGTTCTTAATATCTTCCTCACTCAAGCCCATATCGCTCAGGTCAATTCTGCCATCTTTAATCTTAGAATTCATCGTATCCAAGATAGCCTTTGGCTGCTCATGAATCTCCTTCATCATAAAATGCTCATAGCCACCCTTTTCAGCAGCCTCTGCATCCCATTTGATCTCAACCAGATCTTTCTGGATCTCATCGCCATCTAGATTGTAAAATGTTGCCTTACCGTCAGCTAGACGACCAAGTTCCATATTTCCAATGTAATAAACATTTCTTGTATATTTCAAAATAGCAGGAACATCCGATGCGATATAGCAATTTCCATCAGCAATACCAATAATCATCGGGCTGTCTTTTCTTGCAACATAGATTTCATTTGGATACTCTTCAAACATCATTGCAAGTGCATAAGAACCACGAATACGAACCATCGCATGATTAATCGCATCTACCGGTGTATGTTCATATTTCTTGTAATAGTAATCCACAAGCTTCACAGCAACTTCTGTATCGGTTGAAGAATAAAAAGAATAACCATTCTTAACAAGCTTCGCCTTCAGCTCCTGATAATTCTCGATAATTCCATTATGTACACCTACAACATTTCCATCATCACTTGTATGAGGATGTGCATTTGTCTCTGATGGTTCACCGTGTGTTGCCCATCTGGTATGTCCGATACCACAAGTGCCAAATACAGCATGTCCGGCATCTGTCTTCTCAATCAGACCTTTCAAACGTCCTTTTGCCTTAACGATCTTTATCGCTGAGGCATTATCTCTGACAGCAATACCTGCTGAATCATAACCTCTATACTCTAACTTTGACAGACCATCCAAAAGAATCGGTGCTGCCTGTTCCTTACCTACATAACCAACTATTCCACACATTTGTTTATTCTCCCTTGCTCATTGTTATTTATCATTTGAATCAATGATTAAATAGATTACTTTTGTCAACCTCATATGCGATTGTATCACTCTTTGAAATGATATTCAATCTCTTCAATTTGAATTCGATTTTTTCATGTGCTGGTAAAAAATAGTCGAAACCATGCTAATAGACTTAACTGCATTCAATAATGTCAGCTTCTATTGTTTTTCTAATACAATATTTATAAATCTATCTGATTCAATACGTATCTGACTGCTAATGCTCTCTTGTCAGCCATCTACCTTATTTTAGTTTTCTCTTGCCTAACATCTAACATTTAAAATCTAATATTCCATGTGCATATGCAGCAAAATCCGTATTTCATCGTATTCTATATGTACACTCCGATTGCTTTATTTGGACGTCAGTTTTAATTTCATTTTCTACAAGCAATTTTCTAACATCTGCTTCAGACTCAAAAGTAGATTTTTCACAAATCCTGAATAGTCTTTAAACGTAGGACGAATGCACTTAATCCATGCTGATGCACCCTGTTCTTTCAAAGCCTTATAACAAATATCTGCCATTTGCGCTTCGAATTCTTCCGAATTCATAAATAAAAGCATCACACGCTATCGCATTGGATTGAATACTGCTTGGATGCGGTTTCTGTTGCTTAATGCCATCATTATGTATAAACCAATTTATATCAAATCCCAACGATAGTCCTTTTGTATGATCTCCATACTCAGTCCATTGAGAGGATATATCTTCTTTTTGACAAAAGCAAACTCCATACGGTGGTTCAGTTTTGATTTTCGTCTTATATTGTTGGTCAATCTGCTGAATAGCACTATCTAAGATATTCTTCGGAATGTCTGTTTGTTCCAGCCTTTGCTTGACTTGCTACCAAAGAACAACAAAAGTTCTGATGACTTCCTGTTCATCATTAGAATCTGTTAAATCGCACAGCCAAAGCACCTTACTCTTTAAAATATTTTTAAACGTTTTAACTGTACAATAATGATAAACCAGATATGTTTCGCTCATTCACAATCACCTCAGTATTTTCAATATTGCAAGACACATCTACTCCTACCGCTACATCAAGCCGCCGAACATTCCCCCACTGCGTTATAGAAGATGTCTGATAGCTGTAACCCATCATGATCGTGCTGCTTTTATCGGACATACCTTAATGCATTGATAGCACCGCACACACTTGCTTTCATCAATCTGCGGATACTCAAATTTCTCTTCATCCTCTACCATTGAAATAGCTTCTTTCGGACAAATAGCATAACAGGCTGTACATCCACAGCATTCTTCTTTTCTTTTATATAGTACCGGTATTTCTCTTTCCATATCCAATCACTCCAAGATTGTATTTTTTATTATAGTAATCAACCAGCTTAACAACTACTTCTGTATCAGTCTGGCTATAAAAAGTGTAACCATGCTTCAGCAGTTTTTCTTTCAGTTCTGTGTAATTTTCGACGATACTGTTATGTACACCGACTACCTCGGACTCCACTGCACCAGATCCAGAACGAGTACAGTTACCAGAAACATGCGGATGCGCATTAATCTGGCTTGGCTCCCCGTGTGTTGCCCGGCGAGTGTGTCTAATACCACAGGTTCCTTTCAATGCCTTACCGCCAGCTGTTTTCTCAATCAGATTAGACAGACAACCTTTTGCTTTCATGACCTGTGCCAGACTCACGCACCAGAATACGGCCAGTATCGCTCAGTGCTTCAGCAACCTTGGGCACCGCTTCCTGTGCAGCAGGATCATTCTGTGCGGCTTTCTTATCGGTCACAAGGACATTCTCCAACACCTGCGGATAGATTTTCAACGGTACCGCCAGTTCACTCATCGTTTTCTTCTTCGCCAACATCACTTCCATCATCTTCAGACTGGTCAGGATACCATCGTCAGTGGTTACATACTTAGAGAAGATGATATGACCGCTCTGCTCACCACCAATGCGGCAGCCGTTTTTAACCATGTATTCATAGACATATTTGTCGCTCACAGCGGTCTTAGCGTAACCGATACCTTACTCATCAAATGCTTTGTACAGACCAAAGTTGGACATGACCGTAGTAACAACTGTATTATTCAGCAGTTTGCCGCGTTCTTTCATATAGCAGCCATAGATGTACAGGATATCCGTTCCAAAGTATTTAGACATTTTTTATTCTCCTTACAATCAAACACGAAACACAAAGAGTAAGCCGTATTCTAAATTACTCTCTGCCCCCCCGATCACTCGAAGCATACTTTTCATTATTTTCTTTACCTTCCTTTTAACTCTTGTTTTTAAAGAATATTTAATCGGAGCTGCATATTTTTCTTCCAATTCTTCAAAACTCATTGTGTACATATCGTCAAAAAAAGTATCTCTTTGTGATGGCCTTATACACGACTTATATTCAGCTGGATTTCCTTTTACACCAGCTTCATATGTCACTTCTTTTAATTTCATTTCGCAACTGATATAGTTAAATATTTCTTGTCCCTTTTTTGTTCGAATTAATACGAGAGATGTTCCTAACCCGTCATTCATTTCAGGAGCAACATCTTTGATTCCCCAAAAATCTGCAATTGTTAAGTCAGACTTTCTTTCTTCCTTGGCCGCACACTCATAGCAGGATGGCCGCAGGCAATAATCTCTCAGAAACATCTGCATATAAGGATCTTTATCTCTAGATATATACAGTTTCTTTTCTTCACTCTGCGGTATATTTTTAAGCATCTCTTTCATGCCAAAATCAACCCAACCGTCATCCTTACAACGAAAATTAATATCCCTTAGCTTGCCACCATTTTTCTTTTCCTGGTATTCTGCGTATTTCTTCCATAGAGCTGGTGATGGTGCACCATGGCAAATTACATCTACACATATAAGATTGTCATAATCTCTTTCAAGAAAATTCTTTAATCCATTTACTTGACAGCCTGTTCCGGTAAATAGTACATGTCTTCCAGCTATTAAATTCCTTTTAACACTCTTAAACGTATTTCCTATCTTTGCCTGAAGATATTTTGATCCACGTAGCCTTGCCATTCCCACTTCATCTGTAACTGCAATAAACTCTGCTGAATAGCAATCCTCAGACATTGCGACACCATACACAACGCCTTGTTTATTAAGCACATACTCTGCCAGAGAGGAAAAAACTGCCCCAGAAGAACTGTTCAATCTCAAATCTTTATTTATATTGTAACAAGCATATACTTTTTCTGGCTTCATTCGCATTCCTCTTCTATAATCATTTCCTAAAAATTTTCCTAATTGGTCCCATAACTAGCTGTTTCTCTTCCGCATTCACCCCTAAGAAAAACATCGAAAGTGCATACACGATCATATATATAATTGCAAACACTCCCAATTTAACGAGTCCCGTAATACTGGCAAATTTCATAATGAAAAATCCGACTACACAAGGTGCAATCAATGCAGGGATAAACTTTGCAATTTCTTTCCAAAAATAAATCATGTTCATTCCAATACGGGCATGATAATACCAATTCATGAAGATAGCATTACCCGCAATAAGAGAAATAGCTGTTCCAAGCGCAGCACCAGCTGGTCCCATAAGTTTAATCAGCGGAATGCTGATAAATATGTTGGCAATTGCAATTGCCAAATAGACAACTGCCCTTGCCTTATGCATATTCTTGGCTCTTTGAATCTCAATTCCAAGATTTTGTATTAAGGGAACTGTAACAGGAATAATAAGCAACAGTGCCACAGCATACGAAGCACCGTATTCCGTCCCTGCCCAAATTTTTACAAAGGGAACTCCAAAAAATATAAATCCAGACAAAATCAGTCCTAAAACCATAAACTGAATTCGTCCAACCTTTGTAAAAAGTTTAGTTAATTGATCATTATCATTTGTCTCGGCAACAATACGATTAACTTTTGGAACAAAAACATTTGACACGGACGAAGAAAACTGAAGATATAATGTATTAATCTGTCCGCCTACTCCGTATACGGCAACTGCTGTCGTACCAGCAAATCTACCTAACAAAAATTTATCTATGCTCCAATTAATTTGATCGATAATCTGATTCAGGAAGATGAAAAATGTAAACACCCACATTTCCTTAAGCAAACTAAGTTGAAGTCCTCTAAACGCGAATCTGATATGTAATTTTCTAAAACAATAGAACATATTAGATATCAACAATACAAATGTAAGAAATGTTGTTACGGATACCATGCCTATTGATCCGTACCCCATAATAAGTAATGGCAACGTCAAAAAAGGACTAAATAAATTCTGAAGAAGTATCAGCAGTTTTTGAAACAGAAACTTTTCGTGCGCCGTAATTGAGCAGTTAAATACACCATTCGGAAACGTCATTGCAAGGTTTATAATGAGCAGTCCCATCAAAACCTTAGCGGTAGCATATTCGCTTTCTGTAAGACCCGTACCAAAAATGCCACGAATTTTTCCTATCATTACAAGTCCACATAAAACACAGATAACAGAAATGGAACAGAAAATAAGCATAAACATTCCGTTCAACCTTGCAACGCCATCTTCATCTTTCTGTGCTTTATACCTTGAATAAAACCGTAAGTAGGAACTTCCAAATCCCAAACTTAAAAGACTCAAGTAAGAAACCACCGAATACACTAACTGATACAATCCGTATTCGCTTTGTCCCAAAAGGCGCAACATAATAGGGGTGTAAATTAAACTAACTAATATTTTTACTAATTCACCAGCATATGATAGTATAACACCGGCTTTTCGCTGATTAATCATATTTTTCATTTTTCAAAATTTTCTATTCTAAACCTTTCATTTATTAGACTCATTTACTACACAAACCTCATCCTGTTTGAACCCCAATATAATTTTAGCGACATACAATCAATTCTTCAATGCGCTACTCAAAAACTCTCTGGAAGATTTTTGCATAGTAAGAACATTTTTATCGACAATCGAGTAATCGATTGGATTAACTGTTTTGGTCACTAAATTTTCATTAATAGAAATGACACGATCCGGCGTTCCGTACAGTTTCACTAAATCATATATTCTAACGTTCATCAAATCTTCAGGATTATTTGTTGGTCTCTCTAACAAATAAAACTCCTTATGAAAAACATAGGAAAATACACCTGCATGGAATGAATCTGTTACAACAATTTCTGCGTGCTGGATAAGACTAAGAAATTCTGGAATTCCAATATCATATAACTGTTCATCACCAAAATGCCAATCCTGTGTCTTAAACTGAAAAACACTGCTATTAACAATGTGTGGAAGCGTGACAAGCTTTAATCCCTTTTTCTTAGCAAATTCTTTTATTTGTTTTCTTTGATTTCGGTCATCACCAAGCATATAACAAAAAATATACTTTCCATTGATGCACTGCTTTCCTGCTAACTCATGCCAACTTTCTCTGTCTACTAAAAGTGTCGGATCTAATACATGTTTTGTGTTATCAAAAATGCACCTTTTAAACTGCTCCACCGTTGCCTCTTCTCTTAACGAAACAGCAGAATATTTAGCTAATGCCTTTTTCATATATTGAATATACACATCCGGCAGGTTGCTTACCGATACGCTTGATGCATATGAAAAAACAATTTTATGATCTCTAGCATTTAAAAAATTGAATACATATCCATCATCAACCACACCTGGTTTCCAGATCTGATCGCTTCCACTTATAAAAATATCATATTCCTTTTTACACTCAGAAATTGTTTCTTCTGTATAAACTTTAGAATGCCTAATAGATTTTTCTCTAAATTCCGATACTTTTTCTGTACGCAAATTCAAGCATTCTGAATACCGCTTTGCAAAGAATCTTGTTACTATCTTAGAATATACGCGCCATACAACTTCAGCAATGCCCATTTTTACCAGTTTCTGCATTTTCGTCTGTTGCGGCGGCAGATATAACGGCTTTATATTCTCTCTTTTATAAGAGATTAGTTCACTATCATATCCCAATTCACTAATATACTTATCCAAAGCATAGGCTTGCAATAAGCCACCATAGTTTTTACTATTATAATAAAGTGAAATTATACCTACTTTTTTCATCTGACCTTAATAATCCTCTCACCTACTATCTATGAACAGCATTCAAAAAACCATCATAAAGAGTAACCAATGTTATTTTGCTTGAATCAATGTTATAACCTGCTTCGTTTATTTCATCCAAGTGTGATGTTCTTGTTTTTTTCCAATTTACTTTTTCATTCATCATCCTTTGTGCCCATTCAAGCGGAGTTTCATTTAAAGAATAATACCTGATATTTTCTGTAAGTTTTGTGTCTTCTGGAACTCGATCTGAAGCAAAACAAAATAATCCAGACGTCTGTGCCTCAACCGCAACCATTCCTAATCCCTCCATTTTAGAAGGAAAAAGAAGTATGTCCATTGCAGAATACCATTTTTCAACATCACCCACACTTCCCATAAACAGGCATTTATCCGCTATCTCAAGCTCTTTTGCTAACTCTCTAACCGGTTCATCCAGTTCTCCCGCTCCTAGCCATAATAGCCTGGCATCAGGCACTAATTTCTGGAATTCAGCAAATACTCTTACTGAAAAAAACGGATTCTTTAAATAACTCAATCGTCCGACTACTCCAACTACAACAGCATTTGTCAGCCCAAGAGATTCTCGAATTTGATTTCTATTCTCCTTGTTGAACACATATTTTTCGGCATGGATTCCATTGGGGAGGATCTTAAAATTTCCTATTCCAAAGATTTCGTTGCCTGCTGCTGTAGAACAAGCTAAATGTGCATTAGACAATGTTGAACACAAATTATCAAAAACAAAAGATTTGATTTTATTTTTGTAAGTATCTGCCAGCTTCTGAGCATGGCTATGATACACTCTAACCGGAACTTTGTTTTTGTACGCAGACAAAAGAACGGCCGTTCCGTTATGATTTGGCACATTTACATGAACAACATCATACCGTTGCTTCATAATTTCATCCAAAAATCTCATCTTTTTCTTACTGATATAAGAATCAACTTTTGGAAGAAAAAACACCTTTCCACCATTTTTAACAACTTTCTTTTCATAAGGTGAATTAACTTTTTTAAGCACTAAAAAATCAACACAGCTTGAATGAGTCACAAGTTCATCGTAATAATTCATCATACAATTAGTGACTCCATTATTCTGTGTAAAACTATTCACTACAATAAGGACTTTATTTGCATTCATTTTTCTCACTCTCATATAAACCGATATGGTACCACTCCATAGAATTCTGCTGCTTTGGTTATCGTCAGCCAAACAAAGTAAAAGCCAAACATAAAATATATGCAAGCTCTAACAATTGGCTTATTGGATTTCAACTTCATTGAACTGATTGCATAAGGGCAAAGAATCAAAACAAAAGGTGTAAAGTATAGCGAAAATCTGTTCAGAATATTCATGCGAAAAATCAGCAAGTTAAATGTCGACGCTATCAAAACCATGTATAGTAAAAAACTCTCATTTTTCGCCAAACAATACATACTCTCATCACCTTTAAAAAGATGCTTTTCTGTTTTCTTTTCCCATACCAAAACATAATAGCCTAGTAAAAATGGTACAAATGCAAGGATGAAATTATAAATCGTCTGGAAATTTATATGTCCAACACCTTCCGATGCACTTGTCAAATATCGTTCATAATTATTTCCTGTTCCAAAGAAATTGAGTGCAGCCGTATAGAAATTCATATAAAACAAGTAAAAAACCACCATTACTCCTACACCAATGATTATTTGCTTTTTTGTGAACCTTAGCCGATCAAACAGAATCATCAGTGTACACAAAATAGCTGAGCTGTGAAAGGTTGATGCCAACAAAATCAACAATGCAAATTTTATATAATCCTTTAGCCTTCTTTCGCTGTTATTCATCAATGTATAAGCAACCAATATGATTGAAATTGCCAGTCCCTGCCTCATCATTGTCATAAATCGATAGTAAAAACAAGTGAATAGCATAAGCTCAGTGCTTAGTATAACATCTGTCGACTCCTTATAAATAAAATAACCGAATGCTGCACACATTAGAAAAGAAGTTACAAAAATAAAAAATTGCACATCGCTTGAAAAAACATGTAGGAATCTAGTAAAATAGCAATATCCAATTTCGTAGCCAATCGTAGTTGAAAATGTAGGAATCTGCGACCAGCTATAATCTCCAATCATATTAAAACGTTTTGCATAGTGCCCCGCTAAATCCGTTCCAACACTTGGATCTCTTAAACTTGCCACCAAAATCAAAACACCAAATGTAACAATCAGATATATTTTTCTGCGTCTATTTGAACTGTTTGCTCGATACAATTTACCGTATAAATATATAAATACAGCTAATACAAAATAGATTGCCATCTTTATTCTCCTCTTTAACTTTTTCCCACCAGTTCTTTCAGCTTCTTTTTTAACCCAATCGGAATTGATGCTTTTAATGTCAGCGCCACTCTTTTTCTTCCCAATCTCTTTTTAAATTCTTCATCGACCGCATCATACCCATCCGTATGATACAGCCTCAGAATTTTTTCTCGATCTTCACTATAATGAGATGGCTCTCTCAACTGGCCATTATTGGCCGCAATTCGTGCATAGTCGGATGAAATCAATTCCAATGAATCTGTTTCTTTTACCAGCTCCATACCTTTATCTGTATTAACCAATATGCTGGAAATACCATCATAAATTCGGTCTCTCCACTTCTTTTCACGAAAAAGTTCTGGGTGTACTTGCTCAATGCCCCAGTAATCTCCGATGGTTATATCGCTGTAACGAATTTCAGACGCATATTTACAGCTATAACAATTTTCTCGATCTAGTTTACCTTGTAAAAAATACTCATAAAATGATGATAGCCTACAATGGATGTTTCTATTTTTACTCTTAGCACAATAGCTAATATAATAATCTTTCCAGCCTTTTTTCTTATCCCTAAATTCAAAAGTCTCTACGCTATCTGAAAGCGTGTGGATATAATCATTCAAGAGCTTCTGACTTGGAACTCCATGGCAAATGATGTCAACCGTATAAAGATTATCGTATTCCTTTTTCAAGTAACCATTTAAAGAATCTACTTGACACGGCGTACCGGAAAAAAGAACTTTCTTGCCTGACTCAAGATCCTTTTTAATGCAAGGCAGAGCGTCAAAAATGGTACTCTGCACATACTTGGAACCTTGAAGTTTTGGAAGTTCCTCAATCGTGTTAATTCTAATATGCTGCAACACATAGTTTCCGTTCTTTATCTCATATGCCGCACCGTATACAACTCCGCCATTCTGAAGTATTTCTGTCGCAAATGCGCTGAATGCGCCTCCGGAGGATGATTTCATTAACTGATCATGATTTGTATTTGTTGCCACATACCCTGCAATCGGTTTAAATGCCTCGTGAGTCTTTTGATAATTGCATACCGTTTTACATAAACCACATTGCACACACTTGTTTCTATCAATCTGGGGATAAATAAATCCGTCTTGATCTTCTGTCATTTTTATTGCGTTTTTCGGGCATATGCTGCAACACGCACCGCATCCGCAGCAATTTCTCTTTTCATGAAAAAGCTCTATGTTATTCATCCGATTCACTTCTCCCCTTTCTGATCCTCATTCAAAAATTCTTCTGGATAAATGTTGTTGCTTTTACTCTTTCTCGTTCAAGCACATCATTGACTTTTGCAAAATCAATTGGTTCGTATTTCTTCTTATTATTCATTACACGATGTTCTGTTCCCGTAAGTTCCAGCACACTCTGCAATCTGGAATTATATTTACCAGGATAAAAAATGAAAAATTCTTTGTTGAAATTTAAAGAGAAGGCTGTACAATGGAACGAATCTGTAATCACATAATCTGCATAGTTGATCAACGACAAAAATTGATTCACTGTCGGTGTGTAGATCATTTTTCCCTGTTCTTTTAAGTGGTTCAGATAATAGCTCATTCTAACAATCCTACAGCCCGTTTTTTCAGAAAGTTTTTTAGCGAACTGTTCCATCTCTGAATTTGGATTTAAACGGTAAATAATAATGTATTTTTCCCGAATCATTCGAGGGGCAATCATGTCACTCCACTCCTCTTTATTCAGCACAAGCGTCGGGTCAAGGATGTGTTCAACATTTTTATATCCAAGTTCTTCCAAAAGTTCTTTAGCTCTATTTTCACGCACCGAAATTGCACTGTACTTGTGTACATAATTACTCATTTCGGCACGTTCATCTTCCTTAATTGAGTTCATACCAATGCTGACCGCATAACCAACTCGTTTTTTTCCATCGGGAGCAAATTCCAAATAGTATGCTGGAAGAATGCCGCCATTGTATTCGCTATTCCAAGTCTGATCGCTTCCAGTGCAATACACATCGGCTACCGGTGGATTCTTTTTTAAATCATCATAGTCCTTATATCTTCTTGTCAGTGATACATTTTGTGCTAAAAAATTCACACAGACCTTATTTCTCTTTATATTTTCTATTTTTTTCAATGCGACATACGCTACTGACTTCAATACATTTTTTCCAAAATGCTTGCTCTCAAGCCCATCTTTGAGCATAGCATCTTCTTCCGCATTCGGTCTAACATAGTCAATAATCTCAACCTTATGCCCCATCAACTCCAGCTTTTTTTGTGTTGCATAGGTCTGGAGCACAGAGCCATAATTTCTAATATAATGTAAAGTAATTACTGCAACCTTTGACATAGTTTCTCCTTATTATCCGACTAGCTTTTTTTTCATAACCTTCATATACAGTGCTGGACTAACAATAAACAACAACATCTGAATTTTCTTTACTGCATGAAGTTCCGATGTCATAATTTCCCATATACTATTCTTTAATTCCTTCTTAACGAGCTTCACAGCCTCTGAATCCAGTTTTCCTGCACGAACCATAGCATTGGCAATAGAAAGATCACCATTTACGCATTTATATCCTATAGCCAGTTTCTTCATAGAGGCACAGTTCTGTGCCACTTCATCCATTATAAAAGTGACATTACTGTTTTGTTCGTAATACCAGTCCATGGAGTGCCCCGCATTGTATGTTGCTGCCCCCTCACGCTGTGCATAATACGCATAGAGAACATACGGCACATAAACAATGGTTTTGCTTTTAAACATAGCACGCATCAAAAATTCTAAGTCTTCTGCCATTCTTTTACTGGTATCAAAACGCAGATTCTGGATAAGTTCCCGTTTGAAAAGTTTATTCCACACTGTCACTTGAACTGGCCGGCTAAAATCTGCTATGAGCTCAAATGCTTTCTTATTGTCAAATTTCAGCACATTGAAGTCATCACCCGAAGACCTGTGTACAAGTTGATCAGTCGCACCATCAGTAATTGCAAATTGGCACATAGCCATCTCTGCATCAGCCAAGACTGCTTGCCGATACATATCCTCAAACATCGTAGCAGCAACGTAATCATCACTATCCACAAATCCTACGAATTCACCTGATGCCACTTCAAGTCCACTATTTCTTGCTGCTGATACCCCAGCATTCTTTTTGTGGATTACGATAACTCGCTTATCCTTGGCAGCATACTCATCGCAGATATTTCCGCAATTGTCAGGCGATCCATCATCCACGAGTATAATCTCAATTTCCTTAAGTGTCTGTCCTAGCACAGAATCCAGACATCTAGTGAGGAATTTCTCCACTTTATATACAGGGATGATAATAGAAACTTTAGGTTTCATTGTACCCCCCCCATTAATTCTTCCTTGTGTTTAATAACAGATCCTGCTGGTACATCCTTATAAATCAAACAGTTTGCACCGATCACGCAATTATCACCTATGTGCACTCCTGCAAGAATTGTTACATTACTTGCTATCCAGCAGTTATTTCCTATAGAAACTTCCTTGCTTGTGAATCCCTGTGAATGAATCGGAATTCCAGCATTCTTCTCACTGTACTTATGGTTATGGTCGTATATCTTAACACCCTCGCCAAAAATGCAATCATTTCCAATCTTAATTTTCTTTATTGACGTCGCTGAAAAATAATTATTCACAAAACAATTATCGCCAAATTCAACACGACCTGTAGGTTCAATATACAGTTTAAAATTACCTCTGAATTTAAAATGCTGTCCGTATACAAATCTATCTCTGTATACGAAACGATAATATGCAGTTATCACTATCCGTCTGGCATTTATTAAAACTCTATGAACAAAAAACATGACCCTTACTCCTCACTAAGCATTCGTTCATAGCACTCCATCAGTTTTATAACGTGATGTTCCGAAGAATACTTTTCTCTATTAAAATCTTTTTCAATGTTGGACTGCAGTTTGGTTACAAGCGCATCACTTTCCATACTACAGATAGCCTTATAAAGAGCATTTACTTTTTTCCCTGAATAAATCAGTCCATTATATTCATGCTGAATGTAATCTTTACCGGCTGAGCAATCTGAAACAATACACGGCAGACAATATCCTCCCATTACCTCCGGGATAGTTAACGGAGCACCTTCATACCATACCGATGGGAAAACAAGTGCACGTGCCTGAAGGATATACTCCTTCATTTCCGCCTGTTGTTTCCATCCAACAAACTCTATCATGGGGTATTTTTTTTTCAGATCATCCAGTCTATCTCCAGAGCCAATTACCAGTCCACTCACTCCGGCTTTAGTGATTCCCTCACAGAAAAAATCTATGCCTTTCTCATACGACAAGCGGCCAATATACAAATATTTTTTATTTTTGCTGGCAGGAACAATTGACCGCAGTTCAACATTGATTGGATTCGTAATCACCATCTTTTTATAGCGAAAAGGAATTCGTTTCTCAGAAACATTCTCATTGAATTTTGAAATAAATGCCACATATAAATCTGTTCCTTTAACCAGCTTGTGCATGCCAATCTGCCGGATAATTCTATACAGTTTATATATGTAACTTCTCTTGTCACAGTTACACGTCACACAATCAACGCTCAGTGCTTCTCTTTCACATATCTCTTTCTTTTGAAAGTCATAGCAACAGCCGTTTGGACATTGTAGAAAGTAGTCATGCATTGTCACAAGAACTTTAAATCCCATCCTCTTAATTGGAATAAAAATGGATGAACTCAGTACCTTTGACCAGCCGTGCATATGGATAACCGTATCTTTAGGATCATACTCTTTTAACAACTTCTCCATCTCCTGCCGTGCAGAACGATTGTAAATTCCTCTGATGATTCCACGCAACCTGTTGCTGTCTTTTATTGCTTCCTCTTGATTCAGGCATATAACATGTACGTTGCTATTTTTTAGCTCATCACATACCGAACCTTTTCCTGTAAACATGACAACATTGCTGTCTGTTTCTGCAAGTGAAACAGCACTTGTAACAGCTACTCTCTCAGCACCACCAGTTATATTTGCAAAATCACAAACAACAATAATATTTTTAACCTTCATGTCTACACTCTTCCCACCTGATTATTCTATCAACAGTTCTTCAAATTTTTTTCTTGCAACATTCCAAGTGAAATTATCCTTAATAAAGTCACTTCCATTTTTTCCAATTAAGCATCTATTGGCTTCATCTGTAAGCAGATCAGTGACCCAATCTGCAAACTCCGAATTATCGTCTGCAACAATCCAATCTTTACCGTTCACAGCATTTATATTTTCGGCTCCAATGCTTGTCGTTACAATGGGTAGTCCCATCGCCATTGCTTCAAGATTTTTGGTTTTTATTCCACTTCCAAATGTCATTGGGCAAACAAAAACCTTACACCGCTCCAGATAATCTCGGACGTCTTCTACACGTCCAGTAAAATACACGTGTTCTGATTCAAGCTTACGCAATTCCTCCGATACACCACCACCAATAACCATGAACACTGTATCCGGAACCTTTTGCAAAACAATTGGTAGGATTTCTGAAATAAAATGTCGGACTGCATTTTCATTGTGTGCTACACTCATTGCTCCCAAAAAGCCGACTATGTTTTTTGTTGCCTTAGGTTCGCGGTAATAGAAATAATCCACATCCACACCTATCGGAACTGCAACCGCTTTGTCCTGTTTTAATTCCTGATTAAATTCATAGGCCTCTTTTTCTGCGACAAATACTGTTTTTTCACATATCTGTCCAATTTCTTTTTCATATTTTTCCAACAAAGTAACCTCATTCTTCATTACTGCTAATTTCAAAGGTTTGACCAGCATTATTGCTCGGAGAACTTTCGGCACAGTATAAAGAAATGCCCCGTATGGATTTATTCCATCAATGTCATTGTCTAACTGTCTTTTGTAGCGCAACGAAATTCTATCATCCAGATCTGCAATTCTAAAAGAATCTATGTCTCTTATGTATTCAGTACTGCGAACCATGTCTCCAATTACGTATTTTGGATGTTCTTTTTCAACAAGTTCATCTACCATCTTTTTTGCTTCAGGACTCCAGTACAATGCTACCTGCATCGGTTTTTCATGCAAGATAATAGAATCTTTTACAATTCCCAATATGCGGCTTTTTGCAGACGCTTTTGGTAGGACGATTAATTTATCAATAAATTCCGGTTTTTGTGTAGGATCATCACTGCTCTCCAAAAATGCAGCGACAACCAATCGATAACCCAATTCTTCTGATAAAATTCTGCAATAATGATATAAAGATGTCTTTCTGCCAGAAGATGCCGGAAATGGAAGTCTTGGCATTATAAATAATATTGTTTTTTCTTTACTCATCCTTAATTTCTCCAAAAAATTCATTCTCTAGCATCAGACACAGACAATGGTAAACAGGAAGATGCAATTCCTGAATCATATATGTCTCAGTCCGTGGAACTTTGATACACACATCACTCATCTGCGCTAACTTACTGTCCTTTGCACCGGTCAGGCCAATCACCTTCATTCCTTTGGCATGAGCAGTCGTCGCTGCATACAAAACATTTTTACTGTTTCCACTTGTCGAAATGCCAAGAAACACATCCCCGGTCTTGCCATAGCCATTTACCTGCTGTGCAAAACACAGAAGCGGTTCGCAATCATTCATGTACGCAGTAGATAACGCCGGATGTCCATCCAGTGCAATAGCAGGAAGCGCACCTTGCAGGTTTTCTACAAGAACAGTTCCAAGCTCCTTATTTTCCTTAACAAGTTTATCTGCGAAATCTGCGTCTGGTTTTCGAGGGAGTTTGAAGCCTTTCATTAATTCGCCAACAATGTGTTCCGCATCTGCAGCTGATCCACCATTGCCAGCAATCAGTAGCTTTCCACCGCAACCATAGCAGTCTCTAAGAACTTTATATGCCTTCAAAATATCATCTTTTGCCACTAAAAGTTCAGGATATCTTTTTACAAGTATCTCAATCTCATTCATTCGATTTCTCCTTAATTATTCTGGAAGGATTACCAGCAACAACGACATTTGGAGGAACGTCATGTGTCACTACGGCGTTAGCACCAATAACCGCATTGTCACCGATTGTCACATTGCCTAATACACATGCACCAACTCCTATCATCACATGATTTCCAATTACAGGTGCACCACCCTCATTAATTCCTCCTGACCACTTGCTACCTAATGTTACATGTTGAAAAATAGTACATTTTTCGCCAATTATGCATTTGGGATGCACAACACAACCAAGTCCTCTATGGTAAAAATAGGTTCCTGCACCTATTGAAGCTTTAGCACTGATTGAATTTGCAAAGAGTATGTGTTCTAGAATATCTAAGAATCTTCCTATCTTCTGTAGCACTCCTCCATCTCGATTAATGAGAGCATGTGCCCACTTCCACAATATGTTCATTTCTCTCCTCACTTCATACCTGAATTTACAAATGAAGATAGCGATTTAACCGTAACCATCTGACCATAGTTTTCATCAACTTCGCTTAAAAGCACAGTCTTGCATCCAGCATTGATGCCAGCTTTAACATCGTTTTCCCCATCGCCAATCATCCACGACTGTGACAAATCAATGTTATAATCTTCTGCTGCTTTCAACAGCATTCCTGGCTTCGGTTTACGACAGTCACATTCAATCTTCAGTTCCGGGCACTCACCTTCATATCCCTTATGAGGGTGATGCGGGCAATAATAAATGGCATCCAAATATGCGCCTTCTTTTCCAAGGAGTGTTTCCATCTTATTGTGGATTTCTTCAAGTTCATCAAAAGACACTTCTCCACGGGCAATAACCGGCTGATTTGTCACAACAATTGCTAGATAACCAGATTCATTAATCTTACGGATTGCCGTCGCAACGCCATCAATCAATTCAAAATCATCTATCTTTCTAAGAAACCCAACATATTTATTGATAGTACCGTCTCGGTCAAGAAATACCGCCTTTTGTTTGTTTTTCAGATTTTTTCCAGAGACTCTGCCCTCTTTATAATCTGCACATACAGAGTAATACCTCTCTGGAGTGCCCATGTCTTTGACATACTCTGGACTGTCATAACAGAACATCTTTCCTGTCCCCGCTAATGGTTTCAATAACTGACGATCCAAATCGACTTTTACCGGTTTACCATTTGCGCCATTTTTACCTATTAAATCTGCATCAATACCGGAAAACTCCAGTACTTTAGGATTAATAACATGTAAACCTGCATTCACACGATTTTTGTAGTACTGTGGCCGTGCATCTTCCTTGGTCAACCACTTTTCGACTGTGCCATTTTTATCCGCGACAATTAGTCCGCTATCATAGGGATGACTATTCGGATGCGTAAAAAGTGTAACCAATCCGCCACGTTTCCGGTGAAAAGCAACAAAGCGGTTAAAATCCACATCAAACATCGCATCTGCATTTAGAAGCAAAAAATCAGATGTCAGCTTATCTTTTATTTTGAACAGCGCACCTGCATTGCCGAGTGGCTCTTTTTCAAAATAGTACTCAATATGTACACCAAACGGCTTTCCTGTTGCCGGAGAGTTTCCAGAACCGTCACCAAAGTAATCCATAATAATATTTCCCAAGTGACTTACCGTCATAATAATGTCATCAAATCCCTGATCTTTCAGACATTTGATTTCTCGTTCCAATACCGGAATGCCTTCAATTTTTATCATCGGCTTAGGAATATCACTCGTTACAGAGGAAATACGAGTGCCTTTCCCGCCTGCCATAATCACTACTTTCATGTCTCTAATCCTTCGGTGTATAGTCTTCCGGTGTATAATGGATTATACGCGTTCCACTATCTTCAAATTTGAACGGAATATAGAGTAGGTCGCGCATCGCCCAACGAACAGCATCCTGTCGTTCCGGCTGTACATAGAATACAAGGAATCCACCACCGCCGGCACCAAGAAGTTTTCCGCCCAAAGCACCAGCAGCCATTCCTTTTGCATAAAGTTCATCAATGCTATTTGTGGACACCGCTGATCCCGTTTGACGTTTCAACTTCCATGTGTGATCCAACAACCTACCGAAATCATCAAGATTCTTTTCCTTATCTGTCAGAACTCTCTCTGCATCGTCAACTAAAGACAGCATTTCTTTTAACTGTCCTGTTTTATCAACCTTACCTGAGGCATTTACTTTCTGAACGTCAGAAGAAAAGCGAGTAAAACCAGTAAAGAACATCATTAAATTTTGATTTAGTTGCTTCTTTCTCTCAGGTGAAATGATCATAGGTAGGACTTCATATCCATCCGCATTAAAGTTGATACGATTAAATCCACCAAATGATGCTGCAATCTGATCCTGCCAGCCACCTGCTTCCTGACACAGATTTCGCTCCAGATAAATTGCTTCATCTGCCAATTTTTTCTTATCAGCATATTTTCCTTTTAGCGCATAAAAGGCATTCAGCATTCCTACTGCAAAAGAACTTGATGTTCCTAACCCGGAACGTGCTGGGAGATCAGCTTCATATGTAAGACGAATTTCGTGCATGTCTAGCATCTTCATCGCATTGCGAATTGCAGGATGTTGAATGTCATCGATATTTGTCACACGCTCAGTTTTTGAATAAGATAACTCAGTAGAGTAATCAAAGAAACGTGGCAGGTGTCTAACGTTCACGTAACAATATTTATCAAATGTGGTAGACAAAACGGCACCGCCATGTTCTTTAAAAAAGCTTTCCATATCTGTTCCACCGCCAAAAAAAGACATACGGAAAGGTGTCTGTGTAATAATCATTTATTTACTCCTCTGGTCCTTCTCGAACCAATCCCTTAAAAGTATCTTCATATCTATGTACACATCTGCTCTTCACAGATAGTATTTCTTTTTCCTTTTGCTGCTTCTAGTCAGCTAAGTTTTCCCTTAAAATTTCATTATATCCAAACCAATATCACATCGATCCTTCACCCTTCAACACAACACCCACTGTCTTGAACAGTATCTTGATATCGTTTACAAGACTCCATTCATCGATATACTTACGGTCTAATCTTACAACCTCATCGAAATCCGTGATATTACTTCTTCCGCTGACTTGCCAGAGTCCTGTGATACCCGGTTTGATCGCCATACGTCCTCTATGATGGGCGGAATACTTCTCCCATTCGTCCTCTGTTGGCGGTCTGGTTCCGATCAGACTCATATCACCCTTTAACACATTGAAGAACTGCGGGAATTCATCGAGTGACCAGTCACGGATCCGGTTTCCGATGCCCTTCTTGATCGTACCATCCGGCAGCTTCTTGCAGCCAATGATTCGCGGATCATATTCCATCTTGAACATCATGCCATCCTTAACCTGATTCTGCTCCATCAGCTCTGCTTTTCGTGCTTCAGCATCCATATACATACTTCGGAATTTATAAATCTTGAACTTCTTGCCATTCTTACCGATACGGTACTGGGAGAAGAAGATCGGTCCCGGTGATGCGATATAGATACATGGTGCAAGAATGATCGTAAGGATACCTGTAAAGATACATCCTACGATTCCGCCTAAGATGTCTATTGCACGCTTCACAAATGCCTGGTAGGTTGTTATATATGTAGTACTAACGGTCAATACATGATGACCAAGCTGTTTATCGAATACATACTGATAATCGGAGAGCTCTGCCGGAACACGGACACGTACATGAACCGTAATCCCCATATCTGCGAGTTGTCCCAGAAGATTTTCAGGGATATGCCTCTCAAATGGTATATTCACATAGACCTCATCTACCCAGCCATGCATGATCTGCTCCAGAACTTCATCTGTATATGCATATATACCAAGCTCCAGATCCGTATATTCTGTATTATAGCTTTCTGCCTCATCCTCAGTTGCATCTAATAATACTATACCTGCAACCCGATACAGATTATAGTATTCTGTATCCATTTCTGCAAGCAACGCATCCAGATATTCTTTGACTGTCACGATCACAATAGATTTCTTTGCCACACGATGTCTTCGTATATATTCCTTCCAGAGAAGTGTGACCACATAACCTATGACCAGATAAATCATGCCAAACAAAGCCATAACCTTTCTGGAATAGGCCGCACCCATTTTCATCATGAACAGAACGAATACTGCCAGAAGTACAACCAGTACAGACTGCTTCACGGATGCGATTGCTTCACGGAAATGTCCACGTTTCAATACGCCTTTATATATATGACATACTATGGTAACCAATAATTGAAATAATGTCAGAAGTACGGCTATTGTCCGATATAACTTACTATGATACGGATTCTCTGTTCCCATCCGTATAAAATACGCCATACAATAAGATGCATGCAGTGCTACCAGATTCAGCACTGTAAAATCCAGATGTTTTAACCAGCCCTGCGGCCCTTTTCTATACATTCTATTCCCTCATTTCCCTCATAAATGTGTTCATCATGTATCTTTATCAGGTCAAATTATATAAATATAGTTGTTAATGGTTTAGAAATTCTTAACGCTTCTTAACCACTAACAACTATAATTCAATTCCTATTAAAAGTCAATTTTCTAAGCTTAAGTTGAATGTAGAAATTTCTGAAAATAATACTGTTATTTTAGGCAATTTTTCCAAAGTATTCGACGCAGTTCTACAACTTATATCCATTCTTCTTTAACAGCTCTCTCGCCGTCTCCGGTGAATCCACGCCCTCTGCATTCTTGATCGGTGCAAATTCATACTCTCTGATAACTTCAAATGGTAAGCAGTCATTCATAAACTGAAGCATATCAAGTGCAAGGGTTTCAAACTTATAACCATTCGGCTCCGTTGGTTTCACCAGTTCCTGATTCTCATTCATATAAGGTATCGCCTTTTTTGCCATATGAAGCGGCATTTTCTGATTCAAAAGCTGTTTTAACTGATTAACTGGGAAGATATAATTTAAGATCACCCCATAATTATAAGCATACTCGCCCATAACCGTTTTCTCACACCGCATCTCATCCGACAATTCATAATATTCTACTATGTAAGGCTTGTTGTCTTTCTTGCACAACACCCCTACCCGTTCATATGGATCTGCTTTCTTTACGACTTTTGCCGCCGACTGATAATCTTCCATCATCATTGAGCCAAGGAATACCGGGTCTGCGATCTTCTGTAAGACATTGTCTACAGCGAATACATTGATATACCGGATGCCTTCTTTATCAAGCTGATCTACCAGTCCTGCCCGTTTCATGGATGAGAACCAGCCGCCATTTCCATTTGGTGACAGGCAGATCTTTGATGGTGCTTCCATCAATATCTTTCCATTAAAATCAACGGATGGTACCAGCTCCTGTTTAAAGAAATGCAGATACTCCTCCTTATATCCAAAGTTCTTATGCTCTGCAAAGAAGGATGTCGTTGCTTCGTAGTTCTTATCACTGGTCATGATATAGAGATGGATCCATCGTCCAAGTGTCCTCACAACAGTCAGGATCGTTTTCACCTGACATTCGAATATATAGAGATCTCTCGTCAATCCGATATTGTATGTGCCCTTCGGCCCATCAAATCCAAGTCTGGTTCCCTGACCTCCGGCAAGCATTACAAGGGCAAGCTGACCCTTCTGGATTGCCGTTTCACCAAGCACCTTATAGGCAAATTCATAGTCTTTGATCGTGTCAAGTGTCAAAACCTCTGTTGGTGTGATCATTCCTTCCTTACCGTCTGATTCTTTCTCTTTTAATACATCAAATATAGAGAAGTCGATTTCTTCAATCTGGGAAAGCAGGCTCTGCTTCTCCTCATCGTTTAATTCATCATAATAGGCAAGCACATGCTCCTGCCCGTACTTTTTCAAAACTTCTAAAGCGTTTTCATATGTCATATAATTTTCCCTCATTTCACACTATCTATAATTTTTAACTCGTTTCTTCACCGCAACCGTCTCACCAAACACTTTGAATACATCCTTTAACCCGATCCTTCTTCCGCCCTTGCTGTCATCCCGGCTGTAGTTCAGCTCGATCGGAGCTTCGCAGATCTTTCTGCCATCTTTTGCTGCCATGGCAAGGATCTCAATATCAAATGCATATCCTTCTGCCTGCATCCGGCTGACGATCGGTTTGATCACTTCTTTTTTGAATAACTTAATACCGGTCTGTGTATCGTGGGTGTTCAGATGGAACATCATCTTTAACATCAGATAATATCCATAGCTCATGATCTTACGCAGCATCGGATAATGGAGCTTCGACTCCGGATGCAGCTTGGAACCGATCACGATATCGGCATCCTGCTCCTTCATATCCTTTAAGAATCGTTTCAGCAGGATCGGTGGCAGTTCCAGATCGGAATCCAGAAATGCGATGTATCGTCCCTCTGCTGCTGCGATCCCTGTCCGGATGGCATGTCCTTTTCCACCATTTGGCTGATATGAGATTCCTCTGATATGAGTATCCTGCATTTCTGCCCGGCGGATGCACTCTGCGGTGTTATCTGCACTTCCGTCGTCAACTGCTATGATCTCATACCGTTTGACGAAACCGGACAACACTCTGCTGGTTTCAAGCAGATTATCTGTTATATGTGCTCCTTCATTATAGGCGGGCATGACGACAGATAGTGTCACATCCCCTTCCTTATTTGTTTCCATGGTCAACATTCTCCTGTCTGACAGTCTTATTCTTCTATGTTCGCCTGTTTTACAATACCATAGACTGCCTCTCTGACGATTTCCGACATGGATACACCTTTTTGCTTTGCATACTTTGAAAGCAGTTCATGTGTATCTGTGTCGATCCTAAGTCTTAGAATTGTGTCTTTCCGTTTATCGGTCGGTCTTCCCGGACCTCTCTTGATTTCCTCTGCCATCTCCCTGCTCCGTTTCTTTTTATTTAAAGAAAATATTTCTTTACTCCATGTATCGCATATCCTGCAAAATATCCAAGTGACTTCACTGTTCCAAATCCCATCTTCCGGTATACCTGATACGTCATCTTTGCAGAATGTAATTTGGAACCTGATTTACTGTTCTTCACCATCCGGTAAAGCAATAACGGTTCATTGATGCCTGCTGCCTCCCCGTATTTCTTAAGGATTTGCAGCCAGCAGATATAATCCTCGTGAGCATCATCATCCCCCATCGGGAACTCTGCTGCCACCTCTCGCTTCATCACTACGGATGAGCAGTTGATCACATTCCCATACAGTAGCATCTTGTAAGTGATGTTCTCCGGTACCGGTAAGATCCGTCCGGTATGGGTTCCGTCCTCTTCCATCAGTTCTCTGGCAGTTGAGGATAATACCACTCCGGTCTTCTTCATAACAGCAAGCTGCTTTGAGAGCTTTCCCGGCCGCCAGATATCATCGGAATCTAAGAATGCTACATATTCACCCTCTGCAAGCTGTACGCCCTTATTTCTGGTTGCTGCTACACCAAGATTGGTTTCATTCTTATATAGTCTGACCTGTGGATTGCTTTTATATTCTGCCAGACACTCCGTCAGATCCTCCGGTGAACAGTCGTTGATCACGATGATCTCTGATATCACATCCTGACAAAGTGCGGAATCGATTGTCTGTTTAATTGTTCTGCTGCAATTATATGCCGGAATGATCACGGATACTTCTGGTTTCATTTATTTCTTTTCCTCTACACTATAGAAGGCATCCTCGGCTTCATCATGCGGATGCTTGATGCCTGTTTTCTTTGTCTTGTCTTCGCGGATCGCTGTCGTCTGATTTGCATCAATTCCCTCTGTATTCTCCTTCTGGAATAAGATCTTGAAGGTCAGCAGGATCAGCTTCAGATCCAGCCATAAGGAATACTGCTCATAATATGTCAGGTCAAGCTTCACCTTATCTCTCGGTGTGGTGTTATATTTACCGTAGACCTGCGCATATCCGGTAAGTCCGGCTTTCATCTTCAGACGATAGTCGAATTCCGGGAAGGTCTCCCTGTACTGTGCTGCGATCTCCGGACGTTCCGGTCTAGGACCTACGACTGACATATCGCCCTTTAAGATATTAAAGAGCTGTGGCAGCTCGTCTAAGTGTGTGGCACGGATCACACGGCCAACCGGTGTGATTCTGTCATCATGCTTTCTTGCAAGCTGTGCGCCATGTTCCTCGGAGTCCATCCGCATACTTCTGAATTTCATGATCTTGAATACCCTGCCATTTAAGGTCAGACGATCCTGTTTATAGAATACAGGGCCTCTGTCATAGAGCTTGATCGCAAGTGCGATCAGGATCATAAACGGTGAAAAGATAATGATCATGATCAGGGATACGATGATATCCATCAGACGCTTGAAGATCATATCTTCTCCTGTCAGTCCCTGGTTTCTGGATAATAATAACGGTGTATCAAACAAATGGATCGGTTCTGCTCCTAAGATAATGATATCCGATAACTTCGGTACCACATACGAACGGATCGAATGCTCGAAGCAGTATTTTACCAATTCGTTTCTGATATATGCCTTTGTCTCACAAAGGATAACACCATCGTACTGTAAGATTTTTTCTTTTAATGCTTTCTCACCTTCACTGACATGAATACGGTCAGCAATGATGTATTTGTCTTTTCTGGCATTGATCTTATCAATGAATTCGGTCGGTGTCTTATATCCGTAGACAAGCAGTAAATGTCTTGGAGGATAAAACTTACGGTACATCATCCTACAGACAAATACCCATATAAATATAACTATGACCTCTAAGAATGTAAGCTCGATCATGTTCAGTGCCGGCAGATAATTACGGGCAATGATACACAGCTCGACATAACCTACGATATTTGCACAGACCAATGATAATATCTGTGAAAAGAGAACATCCATCACCCGGAGGAAGCCTACTTTATAACCACCATACAGCTTCGTAAATAGATAAATGATAATCGCATACATACCGATTACCGCCCAGTTACCTTTGTTCCAGAACGGAATCTGGATAGCCTGAGTATTATCTGCATATTCGGTATACCACATTCTCGCAAACAGCAGTACTTCCGCAGCTAACAGAAGCACGCCTTCCGAAAATGTGATAATACGTTTGTAAATGTCTCTCTTTCTCACATGTCTGGTTTCTTCCATATCAATCTCCATCCCACCATGAGAGGTGGTCACCAGGTGGATATGCCACCTGCTTTCTCTTCATTTTTTTCTATTGGTATCGATTATTTTAACAGTTCACGGAGCATCTGGTTTACGGATGCCGGATCTGCCTTGCCCTTCATTGCTTTCATGGTCTGTCCAACCAATGCGCCAAGTGCTTTTTCTTTTCCGCCACGGAAGTCTTCGATTGCTTTTGGATTATTGGCAATAACTTCTTCTACGACCTTGCGGAGTGCACCTTCATCATTTACGGTGGCGAGTCCATGTTCTTTTACATAGCTTTCCGGTTCAATATCATCTGTAAATATCTTCTCAAATACTTCCTTTGCGACATTGCTGTTGATGGCTTTCGCATCTACCATCTGTATCAGCTTTGCAAGGTGCTCTGCACTAAATGACAACTCATCGGCATCGATGGAATGTTCTTTCATCAGACGCATGGTCTCTCCCATCAGCCAGTTGGATACCTTCTTCGGATTTGCTCCGAGAGCGATCGTCTCCTCGAAAAGGTCTGCCATCTTCTTTGTATTTGTAATGATATCTATATCATAGTCTGGGATATCATACTCTTCTTTATACCGGATCTTCTTCTCATCCCGGAATTCCGGCTGACGGCTTCGGATCTCCTCCATCCACTCGTCACTGATCTGTACCGGTACAAGGTCAGGATCAGGGAAATAACGGTAATCCTGTGCATCCTCTTTGGAACGCATAGGATATGAATATTCCTTGGTATCATCCCATCTTCTGGTCTCCTGTACAACCTTTTCTCCTGCTTCGATCAGATCGATCTGACGTTCTCTCTCATTCTCGATCGCGTGGGCGATAGCCTTGAATGAGTTCAGGTTCTTTGTCTCTGTTCTTGTTCCGAATTCTTCTGCTCCGACTTCACGAACAGACAGGTTGACATCGGCACGCATCGAACCTTCATTTAACTTACAGTCTGATGCTCCGAGATACTGGATGATCAGACGTAATTTCTCAAGATAAGCAATTACTTCTTCCGCAGAACGCATATCCGGCTCAGATACGATCTCGATCAGAGGTACACCGGAACGGTTGAAATCGACCAGTGAACTGTCTGTATATGGATCATGTACCAGTTTACCTGCATCCTCTTCCATATGGATCTCATGGATCCTTACGAATTTCTTCTTGCCCTCTACTTCGATCTCTACCTTTCCGTTTCTGCAGATTGGGTAATACAGCTGGGAGATCTGGTAATTCTGTGGGTTATCCGGATAGAAATAATTCTTACGGTCAAATTTACAATTCTGTGTGATCGTACAGTTGGTTGCAAGACCGACAGCAACTGCTTTTTCTACTACCCCTTTATTCAGTACCGGAAGGGAACCCGGCATACCGGTACAGACCGGACATGTATGTGTATTCGGTGCACCACCAAATGCGGTACTGCAGCCGCAGAATATCTTCGTCTTTGTCGCAAGCTCTACATGAACCTCCAGACCGATCACGGTTTCGTATACTTTACTCATCTTACAGACCCCTTTCTGCTACAGCGGCAGGCTGCTTGTACTCTCTTGTCTGCTCAAATGCATATGCCGCCTGAATGATTGCTTTCTCGTTAAATGCATCTCCTACCATCTGGACACCGATCGGCATGCCGTCTTTGTCGTACCCGCATGGAAGGGAAATACCCGGAAGTCCTGCAAGGTTGACCGGAACGGTGTATACATCGCCCAGATACATCTTGATCGGATCGGATAAGGATTCACCCATGGTCAGTGCAGTTGTAGGTGCAACCGGACCGAGGATGATATCGTATTTTGCAAATGCTTTATCATAAGCCTGTTTGATCAGGGCTTTTACCTTAAGTGCTTTTACATAATATGCATCATAGTAACCGGATGACAGGGTAAAGGAGCCTAACATGATACGTCTCTTTACTTCTGCGCCGAAGCCTTCGGAACGTGTCTTCTTATACATGTTGTGAAGGTCTGTGTACTCTGCTGTACGATAGCCGTATTTTACGCCGTCGAAACGTTCCAGATTCGAGCTTGCCTCTGCGGATGCAATGATATAATATGCAGGAATTGCATATTCTACCATACCAAGGTCAAATTCTTCCACGATCGCACCTTTTTCTTTTAACACTTCAGCTACATGGTACACAGCATCCTTGATCTCAGGATCCAGTCCTTCTGTGAAATAGTCCTTTGGAAGTCCGATGCGCATACCTTTTACATCGTCCTTTAATGCGCTTGTAAAATCATTATCCATACGTTCTACAGATGTAGAATCTTTCTTATCATACTGGGAAATGATCTCTAATATCGTTGCACAGTCTGTTACATCCTTTGCAAGTGGTCCGATCTGGTCAAGAGATGAACCATATGCAACCAGACCGTATCTGGATACTCTGCCGTAAGTTGGCTTGATTCCTGTTACACCACAAAATGCTGCCGGCTGGCGGATCGATCCACCGGTATCGGAACCGAGTGCACACGGTACTTCTTCTGCTGCAACAGCGGCTGCTGATCCACCGGAAGAACCACCCGGAACTTTATTTGTATCCCATGGATTCTTTGTCTCGCCATAATAAGAAGTCTCGGTTGTACTTCCCATCGCGAACTCATCCATATTTGTCTTGCCTACGATCACGGCTCCTGCTTCCATTAATTTCACAACAGCATCTGATGTATAGGTCGGTACGAAGTTTGATAAGATTTTGGATGCGCAGGTGGTAAGTACACCGTTCTGACACATATTATCCTTGATCGCGATCGGCACACCTGCCAGCGGGCCTGTCAGCTCGCCGCTGTCGATCTTCTTCTGTATTTCTTCTGCCTGTTTGAATGCACCTTCTTCATCTACGGTGATAAAACAGTTATATTCTTTGTCGTATGTCTTTATATTCTCGATGCAGGCTTTGGTTGCTTCCATAACGGAGATTTCTCCGGCCTTGATCTTCTTTCCAAGCTCTACTGCTGTCATACTCATCATATCCAATGTCCGTTACCTCCTAATCAAATGTTCTTGGCACCTTATAGCAGCCATCTTTCTGCTCCGGTGCATTTGACAGCATATTCTCTCTGTCGTCACCATTTGTTACTTCATCTTCACGGAATACATTATTATAAGAAAATGTATGGCTCATTGCTTCCACATTCTCAGTGTCCAGTTCGTTTAACTTACTTACATAGTCAAGCATATCTGACATATCTTTCTTTGCCTGCTCCTTCTCCTCATCGGAAAGCTCAAGCTTCGCCAGAATACCTACATAATCGATTGTTTCGTCTGTAATAACCATGGTATGTCTCCTTGTCTGGGTTTTATTAGGCAATTGCAATACTACTCTTTACTATGTTTGGATACTTTTGACCTTACCAATCAGGGGACGCTTTCGCTCGTTTCGGTCTGCAGCGGTACTAAGATGCCGCTTATGCGCCATCTAAGGACCGGCGACCTCAAATGCCCCTGTATTAGTAAGTCAAAGTATCCAAACAACATTCAGACTATTGTTTTCGCAATTGCCTACTATTATTTATAGTACCACAAAATTAGTTAGAGTGTACCACATAACTCCGTTGTTTGCAAGTCTACATAAAAAGGAAGGCATTCCACCTTCCTTTTTTCTGTCTTTGTAGCCATTCACACCTCATCATATGCAAAGAGGAGTGTGATGAAAACCACACTCCTCTTTGTATTCTTCATAAAGAGTTTTATGCTGGTTGTCAGCCTCGATATCCAGTTAAGATATCTAAATCGGCGTGGAAATCATTAAGTCCCCCACGTGGACTACAACCATATCCTGATTGCACGGCTCGATATCAATTAAGATATCTAATGAAATGGATTTTTTACCCTGCTCCATTTGCAGCCCAACTTTTTACGATGCTCTTTCATCGAGAATATCTCTATTCTTATATTTATTATACTCAAATCATATTATAAAAACAACATTTTTATAGTTATTTTATAACATGCCCTCTAAGGTCTCACGGATTGCCTTGATAAAGTTCTCGCTGTTTAATACAGTTGGGTTCTCAAGGGTTGTGATAAGTGCAAGATCCTTTGTCATCTTTCCGGATTCGATCGTTGCGATCGTCGCTTTCTCAAGCTTGTTTGCGAAATCAACCAGAGCGTCGATGCCATCCAGTTCACCACGTTTTCTAAGTGCGCCTGTCCATGCAAAGATTGTTGCAACAGAGTTTGTGGATGTTTCTTCACCCTTTAAGTGCTTGTAGTAGTGTCTCTGAACTGTTCCGTGTGCAGCTTCGTACTCATACTTTCCATCTGGGGAAACCAGTACAGATGTCATCATGGCCAGTGAACCAAATGCAGATGATATCATATCACTCATTACGTCACCATCGTAGTTCTTGCATGCCCAGATGAATCCACCCTCGGATTTCATAACTCTTGCTACAGCATCATCAATCAGTGTATAGAAATATTCAATACCTGCTGCATCGAATTTCTCTTTGTATTCTTTATCAAAGATCTCCTGGAAGATATCTTTGAATGTATGGTCGTATTTCTTTGAAATCGTATCCTTGGTTGCAAACCAGATTGTCTGCTTGATATCCAGCGCATAGTTGAAGCAGCATCTTGCAAAGCTTTCGATTGACTTATTGATGTTGTGCTGTCCCTGGATCACACCCGGTCCGTCGAATTCATGGATCGTCTCTTTGATCACTGTACCATCTGCACCTGTAAATACCAACTCAGCCTTACCGGCACCCGGAACCTTGATCTCTACGTTCTTATATACATCACCATATGCATGTCTTGCGATTGTAATAGGAGCCTTCCAGTTCTTTACACATGGCTCAATGCCCTTTACGATGATTGGTGTACGGAATACAGTTCCGTCGAGGATTGCACGGATCGTTCCATTTGGGCTCTTCCACATTTCCTTCAGATCATACTCTGTCATACGTGCAGCATTTGGTGTGATCGTTGCACATTTAACAGCTACGCCATACTTCTGTGTTGCATATGCAGAATCAAATGTTACCTGATCATTTGTCTCATTTCTATATTCAAGTCCCAGATCGTAATACTCGGATTTCAGATCGATAAATGGATAGATCAGTTCATCCTTGATCATCTTCCAGAGAATCCTGGTCATCTCATCTCCATCCATCTCTACTAAAGGGGTAGTCATTTGAATTTTTTCCATCTTGCTCGTTCCTCCATGTTCTTTTATTATAGTTCTAATTACTTATCTGTTTTTATACACGCCTAGAATTATACATGAAAAATGTTGCTATTTCCAGTTTTTTGAAAGTTTTTTACACATATCCGTAAATTCCACGCACGGACACTTCCCCGGATATAATGATCGACTCCTGTCCATCTTTATCCTTTACACGAAGTCCTCCATTTGGTGCAAGTCCGAGGGCTGTGTATTCTGTCCGGTTATATCCTTCGATCACATAGACCTGTTCATCCTTGTTCACAAGGATGGAATTATATTCATCCAGCATAAACTGAAGATCCTGACATTTGACAAATGCGTCATACAGCTCTTCAAAATGATTTGCCACACTGGCGACCAGTTTGCTTCTGTCACAGCCGGTTCCGTTTTCCAGCTTGATCGATGTCGCCTTATCTGCCAGTTCTTCCGGAAATTCCATCATGGATACATTGATGCCGATACCTACAACTGCATATTTGATATCCATACCTTCCGAACTCATCTCTGTAAGAATGCCACAGATCTTCTTGCCGCCGACTACAACATCATTCGGCCATTTGATCTGTGCCTGTAAGCCCGCTGTATCGGCAAGAGCACGTGCCGTTGCAAGCGCCGACAGGATCGTAAGTCTGGATACATTCTCGATCGGCACATCCGGACGGAGCAGAAATGTCATGGCTATGCTGGTTCCCTTCGGAGTGCTCCATGCCCTTCCCCTTCTTCCTCGTCCTGCATTCTGTTCGTTTGCAACAAACAACGCTCCGTGTGTTCCATCTGTCTCTCCTGCAAGCTTTGCCCGTATATTTGTGGAATCCGTCTCATCATAATAATACAGTTCTCTTCCGATCACCGATGTCGTGAGCGCTGCCTCTATCTTCTCTTTCGTAACGATATCCGGCTCTCCGACCAGACGATAGCCTTTATTATTTACAGCATCTATAATGTAGCCTTCTGCCTTTAAGGCATTGATGTTTTTCCAGACAGCGGTTCTTGAGACACCTAATTTCTCACAGATTGCCTGACCGGATATATAATCACTGCTTGTCCGAAGCAACGCAAGGATTTTTTCTTTCATGATTTACCTTCTTTCTGTCTCACTTTCCTGATAAATTCCCATCTTCTTTAATAAATGATAATAGATTGCATCGCACTTCTCACGTTTTCCGCTGAACGGCAGTACGAATTGCTCTTTTCCTATATCGATCTTCAATATGTAATATGGCAAATGCGGATCCGGGATGACCAGATTCACATTTGTAATCTTCTCATATGGTGTATGATAAGATTTCTTTCCCTTTTCTATGATCAGTTCATCGTCTTCAAAATGATAGGTCAGATCAAATGCCGATTTTCGAAATGATGATTTCACCAGCACCAGTCCGTATACTCCAAGTGCAAGACCAAATGCCAGCTTAAAAATACGACCACCGGTACTGCCATGGGATTTGATCATCAACAGGATAAATGCTGCTCCGATAACAACAAAAAATACACCAACCATCCGGTATGCAATTCTGGTTGCTCTGTTTTTCTTTACGGTATGCTGCATGTGTTTTCCTCGTTCTTTCTATATATTTTCTGTTCTCTATTATATTTTCTACAGTCATAAAAAGCAAGCCGGAGTAAACATGACATTTTGCACTAAAACCCCCGACAAAAAACATGATTTTTACCAGATTGATTTTTCTTATAAAAAGAAGTAATATCCAGTATGCATTTAGAATATGGAAGTCGTTGCGGGCAGTTTATTTAATAGAATCATACGACTTGCCAATACAGGGACATTTGAGTCCGCCGGTACTCACATTTTGCACTTAGTGAGTGCTCGCACGAACTTAGAGCAAAAGCGCACCCTTGTGGTGCGATGGCGCATAAGCGGCATCTTAGTACCGCTGCAGGACTCAACGAGCGGAAGCGTTCCCTGTTGGCAATGTCAGTATGATTCGTAAATAAACTGTTCGCAACGACTAAACTAACACAAGGAGGTAAAATCATTGAAAAACTTACTGAAAAAAATTAACGGTTCCAAGGATCTGACTGAAGGCAATCCTATGAAACTGATCTTGAACTTTGGACTGCCATTATTATTTGGGCTTTTATTCCAGCAATTTTATAACATGGTCGATACAATCATCGTTGGTAAATTTCTGGGTGTCGATGCACTTGCAGCCGTCGGCTCAACCGGATCGATCAACTTTATGATACTCGGTTTCTGCATCGGTATCTGCAATGGTTTTGCCATCCCGGTTGCTCAGGTCTTTGGAGCAAAGGACACTGATAATATGAAGAAATACATTACAAACTGTGTCTGGGCTTCGATCTTCTTCGCTGCCGTTATGACAGTTGCAGTCGGAATTCTTACCAGAAATATTCTGATCTGGATGAAGACACCGGACAGCATCCTGGATCAGGCATTTATCTACATATTTATTATATTTATGGGAATACCTGCAACCTTCCTTTATAATATGGTTTCCGGTATCCTGCGTTCTCTCGGCGACAGTGTAACCCCTGTTGTCTGTCTGATCGCATCCTCCCTGTTAAATATCGTACTGGATATCCTGTTAGTTCGTCCGATGGGTGTCGCCGGTGCTGCTGTTGCAACCGTTGTTGCACAGGCAATCTCCGGTGTCGGCTGTCTGATCTATATGTGTAAGAAGCTTGGATATCTTCATTTTACAAAACAGGACTGGGCATTTAGTATGCGCCACTGTCTGACCTTATGCGGTATGGGTGTTCCGATGGGGCTTCAGTACTCGATCACAGCGATCGGCAGTGTTATTCTTCAGGCTGCAGTTAATTCGATGGGCGAATCCGTTATCGCTGCCGTATCCGCCGGAACAAAGATCTCCATGTTCCTCTGCTGTCCGTTTGATGCCATGGGATCGACAATGGCAACCTACGGCGGACAAAATGTCGGTGCTAAGAAAATGGATCGTGTGGATGCCGGCTTAAAGGCATGTATCAAACTCGGTATCGCCTATGCGATTCTTGCATTTGTATTTATCCTGTTATTTGGCAAGAATCTGGCACTGCTCTTCCTGGATGCAGAAGAGACAGAGATCATCAAGCTTGTATATTATTTCCTGCTTGGCAACTCAGGAGCTTACATCCTGCTTGCCCTTGTAAATATCGTCCGGTTTATGATTCAGGGGCTCGGCTATTCCGCCTTTGCCGTTATCGCAGGTATCTGTGAAATGGTTGCCCGTACGATCGCAGGCTTTATCCTGGTACCAAAATTCGGTTATGTCTTTGTAGCACTCGGCAGTCCGCTCGCATGGATATTTGCAGATATCTTCCTGATTCCTGCCTATATCTATGTTGTAAAACGTCTTCGCCGCAAGTTCGGTCAGGAGACCCCGGCGATGCTGAAGCGTTGTCAAAAGAGCCTTGCATAAAAAAATAGCGATGATGGATTTGTACAAACAAATGCTGTCGTCGCTATTTTTTTGATACAGTTTTTTCACACAATTAAAAAATCCATACCGGCAACATATATATTCACTCAAATACATTTGCTGCCAGTATGGATTTTCTTTTTTAATTCTTATTCTTTATTTATTTCTGTAGATAATGTCGGTTCTCTTTGGTCCGTTTGAAACCATAGTGATCGGATATCCGATATGTTTCTCAATGAACTCAATGTAGTTTCTGCAGTTCTCCGGAAGATCTTCGTAGTTCTTGATACCACGGATATCTGTCTTCCATCCCGGCAGAACCTCATATACAGGCTTTGCTTTCTTTAACTTAGCTGTTGTAGGGAAGTCTGTTGTTACTTCACCATCGATATCGTATCCGACACATACAGGAATCTCATCCAGATAACCCAGTACATCAAGTACGGTAAATGCTACATCTGTTGTTCCCTGCATACGGCAGCCATACTTGGAAGCTACACAGTCGAACCATCCCATACGTCTTGGACGTCCGGTTGTTGCACCGTACTCACCGCCATCACCACCACGACGTCTTAACTCATCTGCTTCATCTCCGAAGATCTCGCTGACGAACTCACCGGCACCTACAGCACTTGAATATGCCTTTACTACTGTTACGATCTGCTTGATCTCATATGGAGGAATACCGGCACCGATCGCACCATAAGCAGCCAGTGTGGATGATGATGTAACCATAGGGTAAATACCATGATCCGGATCCTTTAATGTTCCGAGCTGACCTTCTAACAGAATTGTCTTGCCTGCTTTGATCGCTTCATGGAGATATGCGGATACATCACATACATATGGCTCTACGATAGCCTTGTACTCCATCAATGTTTCATATACTTCATCTACTGTAAGAAGTGGCTTCTTATACAGATACTCAAGCAGAACATTCTTGGATGCGATAACTCTGCTGATCTTATCCTTCAATTCTTCCTCTGTGTCAAACAGTTCGCTTACCTGGAAACCGATCTTTGCATATTTGTCTGAATAGAATGGTGCGATACCTGACTTTGTAGATCCGAATGACTTACCGGCCAGTCTCTCCTCCTCGTACTCATCAAACAGAATATGATATGGCATAACCATCTGTGCTCTGTCTGAGATCAGGATCTTTGGCATTGGAACTCCCTTTTCTACGATGCTGTTCAGCTCTTTGAACAGAACCGGGATATTTAATGCTACACCATTTCCGATAACACTTGTTGTATGATCATAGAAACAACCGGACGGAAGTGTATGCAATGCAAATTTACCATAGTCATTTACAATTGTGTGACCTGCATTTGCACCACCCTGAAATCTGACAATAATATCAGATGTTTCCGCCAGCATATCTGTTATTTTACCTTTTCCTTCGTCGCCCCAGTTGGCTCCGACAACCGCTCTTACCATATTTTTATCCTCGCTTTCATGGCATTTTTCCGGAAATATCTTCCGAAATTGAACTCAATTACTTTTACATTATAGCATGTATGTATTATAAGTAAAATCGATATTAATTATATATAGCATAAGTAGTGCTTATATTTATTCTTTACAAATACACCGGTTCGGTTTACACTTTAAATATAGCGATTAGTATAACTGCATTTCTATATTTGATATCGTGTATACATCATTTGATATACATATACCCGATATATGCATATGCATGACCTTAATAACGTTTTTACAATTATCTGTAATAAAATTAACCGGGAGTTTCGACTATGAATATTAATTATGAATATTATAAGATCTTCTACTATGTGGCAAAGACAGCGAGTATCTCTGCTGCCGCCAAAGAGCTGTGCGTATCCCAGCCCGCTGTCAGTCAGGCGGTCAAATCTTTAGAACAGGCAATCGGTATCAACCTGTTTATCCGGACGAAAAAAGGTGTATCCCTGACAGGTGCAGGCGAACTTCTCTACAAACATGTAGCCGAAGGATACGAGGCAATCTCCATGGGCGAACAGCAGCTTGCCCGACTGATGCACTTAGAAACCGGCGAGATCCGGATCGGAGCCAGTGATATGACACTCCAGTTCTATCTGCTTCCGCATCTCGAACGCTTCCACCAGCTCTATCCCGGCATCAAGGTACATGTAACAAATGCTCCGACCCCAAGTACGATCGACCATTTATTTGCAAATAACATTGACTTCGGTATCGTTACAACTCCTCTCCCACAGAATCCGAATATGGAGATTCGAAACGCGCGTGAGATCGAAGATATCTTTATAGCCGGTCCAAGATTTAACGACCTGAAAGGTAAAGTTCTCGACTATCCGGATCTGCAAAAGCTTCCGATCATCTGTCTGGAAAATGACACCAGCACAAGAGCCTATGTGGATCAGTTTCTTGCACATGAAGGCGTCACGCTGACCCCTGAATTCGAACTTGCAACCAGTGATATGATCGCACAGTTTGCAAAGAGGAACCTTGGAATCGGATCGATCGTGGCCGACTTTGCCGGTGACTATATTGACCGTGGTGAGATCTTCCGGTTAAATTTCAAGAAGCACATTCCCAAGCGGAACATGTGCATCATCAGCGACCGCAGACGTGGCATGAGCATCGCCGCTATGAAGTTGATGGAATTGCTGTAGCTTTCCTGTCATCCGATAATTGGTCCTTTAACTGTTAATGAACTTCTGAGCTATATTGATTATAACGCTATAACAAAATATCACATGAATTAATCAGGGATGCATATCCCCTTGTAATGACATTGTGAGGATTTCGTTATGAAGTGCACATTACCAGTAAATGCGAGTGCTTGTTTGAGCCGAAGGCGAGTTAGCACAAGAGCATTTACGAATCAGGTATGTGCACTGAATAGAAACCACAACACGTCATTACAGGGGGATATGCATCCCTAATTGATTCATGTGATATTTAACTTTTATACGTTGATCTCAGCGGTCATGCCAAGTATGTCTTTATTTGCATCAAGTACCGGCTTTACAACCTCTGTGATGAATTCCTCGGTCTGCTCCGGTGCGCGTCCGACAAAGTTCTTTGGCTCAAGGATGGCTTCGATCTCTTCCTTGGTCATGCCAAATGCAGGATCTGCTGCGATCAGATCAACAAGGTTATTTTCCTTGCCCTCTTTCTTTACAGTTGCGCCTGCCTGCATGGAGTATTCACGGATAAGCTCATGCAGCTCCTGACGATTGCCGCCACGTTTTACAGCATCCATCATGATATTCTCAGTTGCCATAAACGGAATCTCCTTCATGAATCTCTGATAGATAACCTTATCATATACAACCAGACCATCTACAACATTCAGATACAGGTCTAAGATACCGTCGATCGCAAGAAATGCTTCCGGAACAGATACACGCTTGTTTGCGGAATCATCCAGTGTTCTCTCAAACCACTGTGTTGCTGCTGTAAATGCAGGATTTAATGCATCAGCCATAACGTAGTTTGATAAAGATGCAATTCTCTCACTTCTCATCGGATTTCTCTTATATGCCATTGCTGATGAACCGATCTGGTTCTTTTCAAATGGCTCCTCGATTTCTTTTAAATGCTGTAACAGACGGATATCATTTGAGAACTTATGTGCACTCTGTGCGATACCGGAAAGTACATTTAACACTCTGGAATCTACCTTACGGGAATAAGTCTGTCCGGATACAGGATAGCATGCTTCAAATCCCATCTTCTCTGCGATCTTCTTATCGATCTGACGAACCTTCTCATGATCTCCGTTAAAGAGCTCTAAGAAGCTTGCCTGTGTTCCTGTTGTTCCCTTACATCCCAGGAGCTTCTGCTGACCGATCATGTAATCCAGATCAGACAGATCCAACATCAGTTCCTGAAGCCATAAAGTTGCACGCTTACCAACAGTTGTTGGCTGTGCAGGCTGGAAATGGGTAAATGCCAGTGTCGGCAGATCTTTATATTCCATAGCGAACTTGGACAGTTCGTTGATCACATTTAATAATTTCTTTCTGACAAGCTTCATAGCCTCTGTCATAACGATAACATCTGTGTTATCACCAACATAGCAGCTTGTTGCTCCCAGATGGATGATGCCGGCAGCCTTTGGACACTGAACGCCGTATGCATATACATGGCTCATAACATCATGACGAACCATCTTCTCACGCTCTTTTGCTACATCATAATTGATGTCCTCTGCATGTGCCTTTAACTCATCGATCTGCTCCTGTGAGATAACCGGCTTGCCGTTTTCAGAAAGGCCGAGTTCATACTCCGTTTCTGCAAGGGCGATCCATAATTTTCTCCATGTCTTAAACTTCTTATCCGGAGAGAAAATATACTGCATTTCTTTACTTGCATATCTCTCGCAGAATGGGCTTGTGTATCTGTCTGTACTCATTTTTACCTCTCCTGTATTTCTTTATTTTACTTTTGAATCTTCACCGCGTTTGAAATCCTCATGTTCTCCACGGATATCTTCCTTTGGTGGCTCCATCGGATATTCCCCTGTAAAGCAGCCGTGGCAGTACTGTCTTCCACCGGAGATCTCTACCAGCCGCTCCTTGCGAAGATAAGCAAGGGAATCGGCGCCGATGATCTTGCAGATCTCATCAACCGAACGGTTATATGCGATCAACTGCTCTCTGTCCGGGATATCCGTTCCAAAATAACAAGGATATAAGAACGGAGGCGAACTGATCCTTACATGAACTTCCTTTGCGCCAGCCTCGCGAAGCATTCCTACGATACGGTCTGAGGTTGTACCTCTGACAATGGAATCATCGATCATAATGATACGCTTACCCTTTACCGCTTCTTTTAATACATTTAACTTCACGCGGACACTGGACTCTCTCTGGCTCTGCTGTGGCTTGATGAATGTTCTGCCGACATAGCCATTCTTGACAAATGCCGTTCCGTATGGAATGCCGGATTCCAGTGAATATCCCTGAGCTGCTGCATTTCCCGATTCCGGAACACCTACAACCATATCTGCATCTACCGGACTGTCCTTTGCAAGACATCTTCCCGCGATCAGTCGGGATTCATAGATTCCCATTCCGTCAAATACGGAATCCGGACGGGCAAAATAGATATATTCAAAGATACATCTTGCATGCTTCTCCTGACACATATCCTTATAGGACTGAATACCATACTCAGGCGAAATCGTTACGACTTCTCCGGGCTCTACATCACGGATAAATTCTGCACCGATCGTATCAAGGGCGCAGCTTTCCGATGCAAGAATATAGGCATTATCACGTTTTCCGATACAGAGCGGACGGAATCCAAATGGATCTCTGGCTCCGATCAGCTTTCTTGGACTCATTACTACAAGTGAATAAGATCCCTTCACTTTTCTGAGTGCTTTCATAACTGCTTCCTCGGCACTTGCACTGTTCACACGTTCTCTTGCGATATGATAAGCAATAACCTCGGAGTCGATCGTCGTCTGGAAGATCGCACCTGTAAGTGCCAGTTCCTTACGAAGCTCCGGCGCATTGATCAGATTACCGTTGTGTGCAAGACCAAGTGTACCTTTTACATAGTTTAAGACTAATGGCTGAGCATTTTCTATCGTACTCGCGCCGGCAGTTGAATATCTGACATGTCCGACACCGATATTTCCTTTTAATTTCTCAAAGGATTCCGGTGTGTACACCTCGTTTACCAGACCCATGCCCTTCATGGAGCTTACCTTCCCCTTTGGACCTTCCGTGTCTGATACTGCGATACCACAGCTCTCCTGTCCTCGATGCTGCAATGCAAACAATCCATAATAAATGGAGGTTGCAACATCATTGTTGTCAAAATCATACATTCCGAAAACACCACATTCTTCATGCATCTTGTCATCATTCTCAAAATAATGGGATCTTATATTCTCGTTCATGTTTTGCCTCTCGTATTTTATTTTTTAACACACTAAGACTTTATACGTTTTCTGTTTTTCTGTCAATGTTGGAATGTGAAAAATTATTCCGGAAATTAACAGCCATTTTCTCTATATTGCATAACCTTTCTCTTTGATCAGATCTACCATCTGATATACATATTTGTTGCAGAGTTCATCACTCTCTGCTTCTACCATAACACGGATAAGCGGTTCTGTTCCGCTCTGGCGAAGAAGAAGTCTTCCGTCAGAACCAAGCTCCTCTGCGATCTTCTGATTTAATGCCTGCACATCCGGATCATTCATAACCGCATCCTTACTGGATACCTTTACATTTACCAGAAGCTGCGGGAAGATCGTCAGGCTCTTGAAGCACTCTGATAATTTACATTTGCGTTCCAGAATAACTTCCATGATCTTCAAAGACGTCAATACACCATCTCCGGTCGTTGCATATTTGGAGAAAATGATATGTCCTGACTGTTCGCCGCCGATAGAATATCCATGCTCCATCATGGATTCAAATACATATTTGTCACCGACTGCTGTCTTATCATAGGAGATTCCCTTCTTATCCAGTGCTTTATATAAGCCAAGGTTTGACATGATCGTTGTTACGATCGTATTCTTATTCAGTTCTCCGCGTTCCTTCATATAACGTCCGCAGACATACAGGATCTTATCTCCGTCTACTAACTCGCCCTTATCATCAACGCACAGACAACGATCTGCATCACCGTCATAAGCAAATCCTACATCCAGTCCTTTTTCTACTACAAACTTCTGCAGTCCCTCAATATGGGTAGATCCACAATTTGTATTGATATTGGTTCCGTCCGGATCATTATTGATTACATAGGTCTTTGCTCCGAGTGCATCAAATACTGCCTTTGCAACCTGATAGGCTGCACCGTTTGCACAGTCCAGTCCAACCCGCATATTCTTAAAGGATCGGGTAGGGATCGTCATCAGGTATCCCATGTAACGGTTTCTTCCCATAGAGTAATCAACTGTGCATCCGATATTTTCTTTTGTAGCCAGTGGAATCTCCGGAATCTCTCCATCGATATAACGCTCGATTTCTTCTTCAACCGCAGCCTCTAATTTGTAACCCATGCCATTGATGACCTTGATACCATTGTCATAGTATGGATTATGGCTTGCCGAGATCATGATTCCACAGTCAAAACCATCGGTTCTGACAATATAGGAAACACTCGGTGTCGGTGTTACATGCATCAGATATACATCTGCACCACTTGCCGTTAAGCCTGCAACCAGCGCATATTCAAACATATAACTTGAACGTCTGGTATCCTTACCGATAACCACCTTTGCCTTGCCTTCCGGATTCTTCTTGCCATAATAATAGCCAAGATAACGTCCGACCTTGAAGCTGTGCTGTACAGTAAGATCCTTATTTGCTTCACCTCTGAATCCATCTGTTCCAAAATATTTACCCATAACTGTAAACCTCTTTCTTTCAACTCAGTTTGAACTACTTAACTTCTTCTTTTTCTTCTTCCGGTGATACCAGTAGAGCGATTGCCCGTCTGTGAACCGATATCTCTGATCTGGTATATTCTCCACCATATTCACCATCCAGGGTCCATGCGATCGGCTCTTCGCTCTCGATCACAACACGATTCGTACGGAATGCCACCATATTAGTCTCATTTGTATTTCCAAGGAGCAGCGAATTGATGATTCTCTGGAGATCTGCAAGATTCTGGATCTTACGGATCAGAACCCCTTCAAACAAGCCATCGTCGAATTCAACTCCATGGCTGGTCAGACTCTTATATCCGCCAACCGATACTGAATTCGATATCATACCGAACATGAACTCACCGGTATATGTCTGGTTATTAAATTCAATCTTCAGATTATATGTCGGAACATTTACAAGACTCTTCATACCCTGTAATACATATGCAGCATGTCCTAAAATATTCTTCATATTCTGAGGGGTTGCATAAGATGTATCCGAAAAAATGCCAAACGCCGCAACATAGACAAAATAATTCTTATTCAGTTCTCCGACATCTACCGAAAAAGGTGCGGCCGCGACAAGCTGTTCCGCTGCCTCGATCGCTTCCTTTGGAATCTCAAGGCTTCTGGCATAATCATTTGTCGAGCCACATGGGATATATCCCAGCGGCCGATTCAGTCCACATTCCATAAATCCTGTAACCGTATTACCAAGAGTTCCGTCACCTCCGGCACATACGATCACATCGTACTTCTCTCCTTCTTCTTTTACGACACGGGCAGCATCGCCGACTCCCTGTGTCAGATAAATTCTGACTTCATATTCTTTCTTGCAAAAGACATCTATCACATCTATAAGACAATTCTTCAAAGTTGTTCGTCCCGCTTTGGGATTTACAATAAACAGCATCTTCTTCATATTCATACCTCATTACTGTTTACAGGAACACATTTATCCGATTGCTCTGTTCCCGTCTGACTTATGCTTTATGCATTGTGATTCTTTTTATATTCCATGTAAAGATCATATCCCTTTTTTCTGAGCTTACAGGATGGACAATGGCCGCATCCTTCACCCGGAATACCATTATAACAGGTAAGGGTCATATCTCTAATAACATCGAGTCCGCCGAGTTCATCTGCCAGCTTCCAGGTCTCCATCTTATCGATCCACATCAATGGTGTGATGATATCGAATTCATAGTCCATCGCAAGATTCAGTGTTGTATTCAATGATTTGATGAAAATATCTCTACAGTCAGGATAGCCGGAGAAATCACTCTGGCTGACACCGGTTATAATGTCGCTGACGCCCTTCTGCTTCGCATAAATCGCTACAAATGTCAGGAATACCATATTTCTTCCATCTACAAATGTATTCGGTGTACCGACCTCCGGTGCATTCTCGTCTACTTTCATCTCACTTCTTGTCAATGAATTTGGTGCAAGCTGATTCAACAGACTCATATCCAGAATATGATGCTCTACTCCAAATTTTTCAGCAATCTTCTTTGCACATTCTAATTCTTTTATATGCTTTTGTCCATAGTCAAATGATACTGCGTATACTTTTTTATACTTCTTAAGTGCCCATAACAGACAGGTCGTACTGTCCTGTCCACCACTGAATACAACAACTGCTTCATCTCTGTTCTTCAAATTCTGCATCTTTCATATCCTCCTATCGGTTCATCATCAATACTTTATTCTGTAAATTCACATCATTCTCAAATGCACCACGGAACGTCGTTGTATAAGTCTTCGTTCCCGGCTTCTTAATGCCCCTTGCTGTCATGCAGCTATGATTTGCCTCGATCAGTACGGCTACATCCGGTGAGCCTGCTGCCTTTCCAACCACATATGCGATATCGGATCCGATCCGCTCCTGAAGCTGCAACCGCTTCGCTACCATGTCTGCGATCCGTGCGATTTTGCTGAGTCCTAAGACCCTGCCATGTGGGATGTATGCCACTGACACCTTCATATCATACATCAGTGCCATATGATGTTCGCAGTAGCTAAACACCTCGATATCCTTTACGAATACCATATCACTTGTATGTGCTGCATCTTCCTCTTTGAATGTCTTGCCAAACATCTCAGCAATCTCATCGTTGGTATAATTCATTCCCTCAAATACTTCTTCATACATTCGCGCAACACGGTCCGGTGTCTCTTTTAAGCCTTCCCGGTCAGGGTCATCACCAAGTGCTACAAGGATTCCACGTATATGCTCCTTTATTGCTTCTTTATCAATTGCCATTTCTACTCCATTCTCTTATTACTCTTAATCTATTATCCAAATAATACGTTAATATCGATACCTGCGGTTTCATCCGTTTTACACTCCGCGCATCTCCGGATCCCAGATATACTTATGAAGCTGTAACTGTAATTTTACACCATTCATTTCATTCTCGATCATAAAATCAACGATATCCTCCGGATTGATCTTACCGTATACCGGACTGATATAGACGTTTGATTTGATATCCAATGCCCATTCATGAATAATGTCTCTTGCTGTTTCCAGATCCTTGATCGAGCCGGATACGAACTTTACCGCATCCTTCTTATCAATGTAGTTATAATTTGAAAAGCACATATTACTTTCCATTCCGCTTCCCGGAAGCTTATAATCAAGTGTAAATGCTACCCGGTCTGTCAGTGCTTTAAACTCTGCGATATCCACACTTCCGTTTGTCTCTACTTCTACCTGAAGCTCCTCATCCATCGCCAGCATCAGGAGCAGCTTATCGATATCCTTCTGGATCAATGGTTCTCCACCGGTTAATGTCACGTTTCTGACTCCGGTTCGTTTGATATAGTCATAGATTTCTTCATCCGTCAGTTCTTCGTATGGGGCATCTGCTTCATTTGCCCATTTGGTATCACAGTAACTGCAATTCAGGTTGCAGCCTGTAAAACGAATAAATACTGCCAATTCTCCGGCTTTTACGGATTCACCGTTGATGCTGACAAATCGTTCCGCTACTTTAAATTTTGCCATTTCTATTTCCTTCTTACTTTTTGTATATGGTATTCTTCGATGTCATTTATCTATTATGACATCCTTGATCTTGCCTGTTATTTATTCTAAGTCTTTTTTGACTTATATTATTTTACGCTATATAGTTTTTCTTCTGCTATTATGCCATATACGTCGCTGCATTGGTCGGGGTCTCATAAACTGTGGTACGAAGCACCTGATATCCCTTATCTGCCATATATTCATAAAAATACTTTGCCAGATTCTCTGCTGTCGGACGCATCGGAAGCTCGATGATACGGAACTGTTCTTCTGCCAGTGCTTCCATCGTTTTTTCCCTCAATGTACCTTTCTCCATAATCAGGCAATGATCCATCTCTTCTGTTTTCTCTCTGAGATCCTTTTTCAGATCTCCAAAATCTACAACCATGCCTCTGGTCTGTCCGTCCTGCATCAGCTTCTCGCCGCCGACTTCAACTTCAACCGTCCAGCGGTGTCCGTGCAGATTTCTGCATTTACCCTCATAGCCCGCAAGGAAATGCGCGCTGTCAAAACTTGAATTTGTCTTTAAACTGTACATATCTTCCTCTTTCTTTTATTTTCGAATGTTATATTACACAGTTGTCAGCTTGTACGATGTAATAAGCATCGACATTTGTGTAGTTTCGTTATGAGACCTGCACTAGCTGCCAGCACCAAGCCCATGCTTGAACCCGTATGGGTGAGTTTGGGCGACTGCTGACAAATAGGCGTGCAGGTCGAATAGAAACGAAACAAGTCGGGCGATTACATCATACAAGCTGACAGCTGTGCAATATAACATTCCTATGTAAAAAACGCGCATATAGGAAAATGCCCTTCATGCGCGTTTTTTCCTAGTTTTGTTTAGTGACAGGATGGTATTAATGAACTGTCAGTTATTCTGTTTCTGTATTGCCTGTCATATCTGACCGGCATCTGTTTTTAGATGTTTAAGAACTTCTTTACGACGCTCTCCATTTCTTCTTTGTCACATACTGTGTCGTGAAGAACAGGAGCTGTACGGATGTCCTCGATCGCCTGTGGAACCTTTACGCCGGATAACTTGCAGAGCTCATCGACTAATTCAAAGTCGCTCTTTGCTGCATAAGCCTCATCGATAGATTCCATAACACTTCTTGTAAACTTATATGGGCTTGCTGTAGAAGCGATAACCGTAGGAGTCTTATCTCCTGTTTCATTTACATACTTGTCATATACGGTCGCTGCTACTGCTGTATGTGTATCCATGATATAAGAATCCGATTCATATACTTTCTTGATCGTTGCCGAGGTTTCTGCTTCTGTTGCATAACCGCCCGCAAATTCAGCAAGCTTTGCTTTCATCTCATCTGTGATCGTATATACACCTTCTGTGCTTAACTGCTTCATCAGTGCTGCATTCTTCTCTGCATCATTTCCTGCGATCTTGTAGATCAGTCTCTCTAAGTTGCTTGAGATCAGGATATCCATAGATGGTGATGTTGTTAAGATAAATTCACGATTTCTGTCATAAGTACCTGTTGTAAAGAAATCATATAATACCTTATTGTCATTTGATGCACATACGAACTTCGCGATCGGAAGTCCCATTTCTTTTGCATAATATGCTGCAAGGATATTTCCAAAGTTTCCGGTTGGTACAACAACATTGATCTTGTCGCCAGCCTGGATCGTACCGTCCTTAACCAGTCTTGTATATGCATATACATAATAAACCATCTGCGGAACCAGACGTCCGATATTGATTGAATTGGCGGATGAGAACTGATATCCTTTCTCGTCCATGTATGAAGCAAGTTTCTCATCTGAGAACATCTTCTTAACACCTGTCTGTGCGTCATCGAAGTTGCCTGTAATTCCTACGACAAATGTATTTTCACCCTTCTGGGTTACCATCTGCTTCTCCTGGATCGGGCTTACACCATGCTTTGGATAGAATACGATGATCTTTGTTCCCGGTACATCTGCAAATCCTGCAAGTGCTGCCTTTCCTGTATCACCGGAAGTAGCTGTCAAAATAACGATCTCGTTCTTTACATGATTCTTCTTTGCAGATGTTGTAAGCAGATAAGGAAGAATGGATAATGCCATATCCTTAAATGCAATCGTTGAACCGTGGAATAATTCCAGATAATATGCACCTGCTTTATGTACGAGTGGTGCGATCTCCGGTGTATCAAATTTCTTGTCATATGCTGAATTGATACAATGCTTTAACTCTTCTTCTGTAAAATCCGTAAACATCAGCTTCATTACTTCATAAGCAACCTGCTGATAGTTCATCTGCGCCAGATCTGTAAGGCTGACATCAAGAGCAGGAATACTGTCAGGAACAAATAACCCTCCTTCATTTGCAAGACCTTTTAAGATTGCTTCTGATGCGGTTGCTGTTTCATTTGCATTTCTTGTACTTCTGTATATCAATTCCATATGGCACTCTCCTTCTGTTTTATTTACTCTTTTGACTTATGCAGGCTTTCCTTTTCTGATGCTTTCATCCAGATATACTGAAATCAACCTGCAAGCGTCCACATTATAGCATACCCATTTTCAAAACACAAGATGGCGGAAGCATCTCTCAAATCTGTTTTTTATATTTTATAGAATTGATCGATCTTCCGCCATCTGTATTGTCTTCTTCCATCTGTTACAAATGGAATAAATTATTTTACCTTAATGGTGATGGTTGCTTTCTTACCACTTCCATCTTTTGCTTTTGCTGTGATCTTAACCGTTCCCTTCTTCTTTCCGGTTACCTTACCCTTAGCTGTTACCTTTGCAACCTTCGGATTGCTGGAGGTCCATGTCACTTCTTTACTGATTCCCTTTGTCGGAGTCAGCTTTGTTTTTAAGGTTATAGACTGTTTCTTCTTGATCGTTACTTTCTTTACTGCCTTTTTCTTCGATGTGATCGTAACCTTCTTAACTGCCTTTTTCATAACCTTAACCGTATAGGTTGCTTTCACCTTGCTGTTGCCAACCGCTGTTGCTGTTACCTTGATCGTCTTTCCCTTAGCAGCTTTCTTCACTGTCAGCACACCCTTGCTGTTAATAGATGCATATTTCTTATCCGATTTACGGATCGTCCATTTTACCTTCTTATTTGTCGCTTTCTTAGGTGTAACGGTTGCTTTCAAAGTCAGCTTCTTTCCCGGAGCGATTTTTTTAGTTGCTGCCTGGATCTTGACCTTTGCCGGTTTGACCGTCTTCTTTGGTGCTTCTGTTGTTGGTTCATCGGTCGTCGGCTTTTCGGTCGTCGGTTTCTCGGTTGTCGGCTTTTCCGGATTCGGTGTTGGTGTCGGTGTTACTGTTTCTTTCTTCTTTACCGTAACGGTGCAGGAGCCTGTAACGCCACTTCCGTCCTTCGCTGTTACCGTAATAACTGCAGTTCCGGCACTTACGCCCTTCACTTCACCGGTCTGCGATACACTTGCCACTTTCTCGTTGCTGCTCTTCCAGTCAAATGTCTTCCGTGTTGCATTTGCCGGTATAACGGCCGCTACTGCGATCCGTTCTGTATCACCAATATTTAATACCACGCTGGTCTTATTTAACGTGATCTTCTCGATCAGGATCGTATCCGGGATCTCATCTCCATTTTCATCCTTTGGTTTCGATGAAAAGATATCCTTTGAACCTGAAGAGGATGCTACTGTATTGTCTCCAACCAGAATAATATTGTCTGATTTGATCGGTGGTTTCTTCGTAACCTGATATGCTCCGACCGTTACCTTGGAATCCTCGATCCGTACAGTATCTGCTTTGATCGCCGTTCCTGTCTCATCTGTTCCTGCAGCAAGCTCTGCATCCCGGATCAGAACTGTACCACCTGCTGAGATACCCTCATCAACCGATACCTTTCCGCCTTTGATCGTTATATCTCCTGCTGCAGATATCTTACCGGATACTGTAAGGGATCCATTTCCGCTGATCACAAGTCCGCCATCCGTCTCGACATTACCTGCGATCGTTACCGTTCCTTTTCTTATGATCTCCGTCTTACCATCTGCATTTCCGATGATCGCAACGGCTCCAACCTCCGCCTGATCCAATGTGATCTTTATCGCTCTATCTGCCTTAATAACAAGCTCCTTATTCTTTCCTGTAATCACATAGTCCCTGCCATCTTCCGTAAGTGTGAGAACCGGTTCCGTATAGCTGACTGTTGTTCTGCCATCATCTGTCCGTAATGCATCCTGATATTCTTTGTCCGCAATCTTTGCTATATCGATCGTATATGGATCCTGAACAAGTGTATATACCGTAAGCAATTTCACTGTTTTTCCTGCATATGCAGTTGCAGTTTCTGCATAGCTGCCTGAAACTGTATACTTTGTAAAGCTTCGTAATCCGGCAAATTCAATTGTCTCTCCATTGGAAGCTGCCTGCTTCCACGTTGTTCCATCCACTGAATACCGGACACCCGCCTGACCGGAGATCCGGATCGTATCCTTTGTTCTTGCAAGAAGTGTCACAGTATCCGGAACTGCTGTCTGTTCTGCCTTTCGTACTTTTACAGAAACCATCTTTTTATAAACAGCATCTTCATCAGAGTCCTCGATCTGATACTGTTTTTTGCTTGTATCACTCCATGTAAATACAACCTCATACTGATTGATACCATTTGCTACTTCCTGTTCGCCCATTGTTACATCCGGGGTGCTCCATGCAAATGTTCCATACTCGGTTGAACCGCCTGCAAGAGTAGAATCAGAAAGCTTCTGTCCATATACCAGCTCGGAAGCCTCCGGGAATGTGATAGCCGGAAGTCCTGCTCTGCTGACTGTTACCGTCACATTCTGTGTGATCGTTCCTGCTGCTGCATCATACCCTGTGATCTGATCAAATGCATAATTCTTCTTTGCATCGGAACGAAGGGTTAATAGCACCTGTCCCTGATACGTTCCTCGTTCCGGTTTCGCTGCTGCATCTGCCCATGCAAATGTTCCATAGGTCTCATCTCCACCAGATAACTTCGACTCGGAAAGCGTCTGACCCGTTACGATCATTCCTGCTGTCGGGAATGTAATACCCGTTACCGGACATTTCTCAACCGTTGCAGATACCGGAATCTGATAGGACTGTCCGTTATCTGCCTCTACCAGCAGATTATCACTGTAAGAGCCTGTATCCTTACCTGTCTTTAATGCCACAACCACAGTTGTCTTATCTGACGCTGCAACCTTTATGGATGTATCACCGGATATTTCAAATGGACTGTCTGTGCTTTTTTCTAACTGTATCGTTACAGATCCTGTATCATTTCCCTTATTCTCTAATACCAGTGACGCTGTCGATCCTGCTTCATATCCATAAATAACAGGAGCACAGGTTAAAGCTGTCCGATCTGTAACAAATTCTGCCTTTGGTGCAGCCTTTACTGTCACCCTGCAGCTTGCTGTGAGATTTGTTCCATCTGTCGTTGTAGCTGTCACAGTTGTCTCACCTGCTCCGACCGCAGTTACCTTTCCTGTTTCCGAAACAGTCGCTACCTTCTTGTTTTCAGATTTCCATGCCACCTTCTGTTCTGCAGTCTTTGGAGTAACCGTTGCGCGGATCGTAGTATCAAGTCCTTCTGTTAATTCAACGATCAGGCTATCCAGTTTGATGGCTGTTGCCTTTACTTCTTTCTCTGTATCATCACCGGAATTTGTTCCATAATAAGTTTTCACGCCTACAGCAGCAAGTTCTGCCGCAGAGGCTGTCTTTGTACTATAATTCGTTGCATTCTTCTTTGCATAAGATAACTTTACTGTCTTATCATTCTTGTGAACCAGATAAAGTCCTGCTGCCGCACCAACCAGTCCGGCATTATAATCAAGTGCTACTTCATTGCAATAATAATCTCCCTGATCGTCTTTATAGGTTCCATCCGCCCCGGGTCCGCCTACCAATGCTCCAAGCAGCGTATAATGATCACTATTTATGATCTTCGAATCTGTCGATCTGGATGCCGCTCTGTGATGCGGATATTTACTGGAGTTCTCATTATAGCCTACGATATAGCATCGTTTATTCGGATTATCTCCTAACATATAGTTCATCTGACTGGTTGCCCAGTCTGCATATGTTGTTTTTCCTGTCAGCTTATCATATACCAGACCGGTAAACTGCTCTGCTGCACTGTATCTGCAGGAGCCCCAGTCACTAACACAGTTAAATACTCCATCGATGGCACTCTTGCCTTTGCATACATCTGTAATACTTGCAATCTTTGCAGTATCCTTCTGCAGCATGCATGCCAGTGCTCCGGTATTTGCCCAGTCGATCACCCAGTACTGATTCACACCATTCCCGGAATTATCTTTGTATGTATTATAAACTGAATTATAAGAGGTATTGCCTGTAGCAACAGCAAGCGCACTTGCTGCAAGTGCATAGTCATCACCATATGACGTAGACGCATAAAATGATGATGCGCCCTCTGTTGCACATGCTTTATTATTTTTCTCTACAAATGTAAAGAGATCCTTTGCTGTCTTTAAATCCTCATTATTTCCAAAGTTAATATAGTTCAATGCCAGCGCTGCGATCGCAACACTCACTTCATCTGTAGCCGGATTGCTCGCATCTGCAAAGAATGCCGGACGACTGATCGTCTGTCCCTCCGGTGCTGTCCATACACCATGATCTGTATTACCGTCACCTACCTGATAACAGAATGCGATAACCTGATCTCCCTCATACACTGTACACCGCTTAAAGTAATCGCAGAAATAATCCGTGATCTTCTTCAGATGTTCCTTCTGACCAAGCTCGTCAAATGCATCCTTGAACTGATAATAGCTCATTCCAAGCATAGATGCTGCATATCCCTGTGGAAGTCCGAATTTCACATGATCGCCTGCATCATGGAAACCACCGGAAGCATCTACATTGTAGGTTTTTCCATTCTTTGTATATGTTACATTTTTATCATAGGTATGGCAGTTTCCACGCCAGGAAAGTGCACAGGTGTCTTCCAGATAACCACACATATTTGCGTCATAGAAATACAGACTTTCCTGCAATGCCTTTGCATAGTTGAATTCTACATCCAGATCTTTATTCGTTGTGGTATCACCTGATGAGGTTCCACCGGAACCGCCGGAGCCGCCTGTATTATCATTGGTATCTCCCTTGGAATAATCTACAGAAGATGAAGTTCCTTTGTTATAATAAACTCCCTTTACCTGAATACTGGATACATCTACATATTTTGCTACGAATCCACCACCTGGTATATCATTCTGCATTGTTCCTGCCGCAAGGACTGCATTTCCCCCACTCTGCATCGGATACATATAGATCGTATCACCATCTGCCACAAAGGTTGCATTCCAACACTTAAATGCCGAAGCTGTACCGGATGGTACCTGTAATACTACGATCCAGTCACAGATTGATGCTCCCGTATTATTGCTGATCGCCATTTCAAAACCTGACCAGTCATTGCTTGGTGTTCCTTGATTCTTCATAGTTGCTGTCACACCTGATGAATACTCTCTCTCTGTTCCAAAATCAGAAGAATCGGAACCGCTGCCGGAATCTCCACCTGAACTGCTGCCTGAGTTTACCAGAACCGCCTCTTTAATCTTGTATGTAATACTTGTTACATTTTCAAACTGAAAACCGAAATTATATAACTGACCGGATTTGCTATAGAATTGTGTCAGGTCCAGTTCTACGGTCTGAGTGCCGGAGCCTGCATTCACATTGATCCATTCACCCTTCCATGTTCCTTTCGCATTTACAAATGCCTGTCCGCCAATATTTCCCGTTCCATTGACTGATGATACCTCGAAGCTGACACGAAGCTTGGTAAGCCCAGCACTCTTAAGCTCCGACAGATCGCTGTATCCGCCATTTCCAAGATCAAGGCTGACCTGATTATCCACATTTCCACTTGCTGTCACCTGATCCGTACTGTAAGACAGCGCAATCGTCTCCCCCGCTGCCTCTGTCTTGTCTGAAGGAATCACTACAAGGCTTACTGCCATTGCAAATGACAGCATCCATGCTATGACCCTTGTAACCCATTTGTCCCTTTGTCTGCTCATACCTTCTCCTTCCTTTTTCTCAAAAGCCGTTCCAGCAATACCATCCCCTCATGCCATGATCTCACTGAAACAATCCTTCTTATTCGCAGTTAAACTAATTATACCAATAACTACCGGATCCCACAATGAAAATCCACTATCCATCCTTACAAATATTACTGGGTATTTTGTTCATTTTAATCTGATCTTATTCTATAAACAGACATAAGGTCCTGACTGCCGGACTACTCATATAATAAACAATGACATCTCATCTGTCGGCTCGATGAACATCGGTCGTCATATAGGAATTTATGCAAGTACAATTTCTGCATGATATGTATAACAGATAAAGCCCATGTGTAGTAACAGTCTTCTATGATCGGGAATGACATTCATGTAGTTTCGTAATGAGATACACTCTAGCTGTCAGCACCAAGCCCTTGTCCGAACCCATAGGGTGAGTTAGGGCGACTGCTGACAAATAGGCGAGTGTATCGAATAGAAACGAAATGGGTCATAACCGATCATAGAAAGCTGTTACCATACATGGGCTTTATCGTTGCCACACAACGAGAAAGGACAGAACCCAAAGGGTTCTGTCCCACTCTGTCTATACTGAATTATTTGACATATACGTCAACAGTTCTTCTTCCGTAGTTTAAAGCTGCCTGATGGCTTGAGAAGAAAATATCGATTCTATTACCACGAATTGCACCACCTCTGTCCTCTACGACATATGTGTGACCATCAATGATAAGTTCTGTACCAAACGCAAAATTACTTGGTGCCGCAATTGTTCTTCCTTCTGTAGCATATGTACCGCTGGCTGTAATTCCATCGGACTTACCACAACAGTATGAACATCCGCAGTAAGCTGTTGTTGTGTATGTACCAAGATAAGTTCCCGGCTGATAGCTGTCATCTTCTACAAGGATTGCACCTGCTGTTGCTTCCTCTGTAGCTTCTGTAGCTTCGATTCCTGTCTGCTGCTTTTTATCTGTAGCTTCTGTTGTATTCTTCTTTGATTTCTTACCGTTTGACTTTGCTAATTCTGTTTCTTCTGTAGTTGTTACTTCTGTGTCCTCTGTTGTTACCAGCTCAGTTGTAATATCTTCTGCAGTGATATCTGCGGAGGATGCTTCCTCTGTTGGTTCTTCAGCAGTCTCTTCTGTAACATCCTCTACGAGGTTTGCACTTGTTGTATCTTCCTTCTCAGCAAAAGCAAGCTCTGCTTCTGTAGCTATTGTGGCATCCTCTGTCGGTACTTCTTCTTTCTTTGCCAATGCAACTGCTTCTGTTACTTTTCCGGTTTTCTCAATCTTAGCTGATAACTCAGCGTCCTTGATTGACTTCTGTAAATCTGTGTATTCAATCTTAGAATATTCAACCTTAGTATCTTCAATTGCTGTAGATTCAAGCTGGGATACAGCTATCATTTTTGCATCGGAATGGAGTTTTGATTCATCGGATGCAAATGCGATCACAGATGCAACTCCAAGGGAAGTGGATACTACAGCAATACCTGCTCTTTTCAGATATTTCTTAAGATTCTCAGAAAACATCTGGCTGGAGCTTGAAAATTTCTTCATAATATTCTCTCCTTAATTTCTTTTCGGTTTCGAAATTGTTACAAAAAGATTAACTCTTGTTTGTATCGTTATTATAATGCCTGACAATCAAAAGGTCAAGCAAACCAGCTATTTTTATTAATTATGTCGTGGCTACAAAATCTATCATCATTATTTTGTGGTATTTATAACCAATTTACATATTAATCATTTGTGCATATTATACATTTTAACATCTTAACAATTATGCAACAACTTAGCACATTGGACACTTCCACGAAGGGAATTTCTTAATTTTTAGTATCAAAACTGCAATTTTTCTTAAAAAAAACAGAAACAATTCAGAAATATATACGCATATAGCTGTAAATATTTCGAAATCATCTCTGTTTTTCGCAATATCCGCTGGATATATTTTAAAATATTTTCAAAACTGTATCAGAAATGCATCTAAAATTATTACATATCCTCTTTTGCACCTGCTTCAAACAGGGAGCCATCGGTCCATGCATCAAGCAATTCCACCATCTCGTCATAGCTCTCTACCTGATTGATCAGATTCCGAAGTCTGGAAGAATCATACATACCTGCCGAATACCATGCCACATGCTTCCGCATCTCATGGATTCCTGTAAATTCCCCTTTAAAATCAATCATCAGTCTGGCATGGCGGAGCATCGTCTCCTTCACCTGCTGCTTATCCGGTCTTGCCGGAATCTCTCCGGTCTCAAAGTATGTCTTTAATTCATGGAAGATCCATGGGTTGCCGCGCGCACCTCTTCCGATCATAAAGGCATCACAATTTGTCTGTTCCTTCATCCGGATCACATCCTCCGGTGTCAGGATATCGCCATTCCCGATCACAGGAATCTTCACAGCCGCTTTCACGTCTGCGATCACGCCCCAGTCTGCATGACCATGATAATACTGTTCTCTGGTTCTTCCATGAACAGCCACAGCAGCCGCACCGCATTCCTCTGCTATATGTGCGATTTCCGGTGCATTAATATGCCCGCCGTCAAATCCGCTTCGAATCTTGATCGTAATCGGCAGCTTACACGCTTTTGTCATTGCTGATACGATCTTTCCTATTAGCAACGGATCCTTCATCAGTGCAGACCCCTCGCCGTTATTTACAATCTTTGGAACCGGACATCCCATATTCACATCGACAAATGCAAATCCACAGTCTTCGATCTTCTTCGCCATCTCTGCAAGCAGCTCCGGGTCTGAGCCAAATAACTGCACACCGATCGGATCTTCTTCCGGGGAAACCGCAAGAAGCGGAACTGTATTCTTATTATTATAGTACAAACCCTTTGCACTGATCATTTCCGTGTATAAAATATCGCAGCCCTGTTCCTTCGCCAGCAAACGAAATGGCTGGTCACATACCCCAGCCATTGGTGCTAAAACAAGTTTATTCGTAAAATCCATAAATACTCCTATGCCTGTTTTTGTTTATCCATAATAATTCGAAGACCATACAGTGTCAGATCCGGATCATAGGTATCGATGCAGTCGGTATTCTCATAAATCATCTTACCAAGTCCACCGGTCGCAACAACCTTCATATTATCAAAGCCGGATTCCTTCCGCATACGCTTTACAATGTATTCTGTCTGTCCGATATAGCCAAGACATACACCTGCCTGCATACTGGAGATCGTATCCTTACACAGTACCGTATCCGGCACCTTGATCTCAATTTCCGGCAGCTTCGCTGTTCCGCTCCATAATGCATTTGCACCCAGACGAATACCCGGTGAAGTTACACCTGCTATAAATGAACCATCTCCATTTACCAGATCATATGTGGTTGCAGTTCCAAAATCGATCACCAGCACAGGTCCGCCATACATATGGTACGCTGCTACCGCATCTACGATACGGTCTGCACCAAGCTGTCTTGGATTTGGAATCGTAATATTAATACCTGTTTTTACCCCAGGCTCCACGATCAGAGGATCTAACTTAAAATATTTTCTTATTCCATTTGTCAGGGAATGCATCACATTTGGTACTACAGATGCAATAATAACTTCATCAATTACATCTAACGGAAGATTTCTCATTCGAAGCAATTCTCCCAAAAATACACCAAACTCATCTGAAGTTCTCGATATTCCCGTCGTCATACGGAATGTCTTCTCTAACTTTTCTCCGTCAAATAATCCCATCGTGATATTCGTATTTCCTACATCAATTGCAAATAGCATCTCTCACCTCTAATAGTCTTCCAGATAAAATACCTTATAAAACAATTCCAGACTGGAAAACAACTGCTGCTTGTCCTTCTGTAACTGCTTGATCTTCAACTCACATCCGATCTCATCATATAACAAATCCTCATCAAATGCTTCTGTTACAAGATTCAGGCTTCCCTCCTGGTCAAATTCAAGCCTCAGTATACCACCTACATCCTCTGTAAACAATACACACATGATTTTTAATTCTTTTTTTATTTCTTCCGGAAGTCCTTTAAACTCCTCATTCAGATAAAATTTCTGTTCGTACTTCGAACTAGCACATAATACAACCTTTTCTGGTTTCATTGTTTCTCCTATCCTATCACATCTGCCATATCATACATGCCTGCCGGTTTTCCTGCCAGGAATTTTGCGGCTTCTACTGCGCCCTTTGCAAATACTGACTTGGAATATGCTGTATGCTTGAACTCGATCACTTCATCGATTCCCGCAAAGATGACCTCATGTTCTCCAACAATCGTTCCGCCACGAACGGCTGAGATACCAAGCTCTTTCTTATCTCTCTTTTTTCTGACCTGACTTCTGTCGTAGACATATTCATATTCTCCGCCTCTTGCTTCATTAATAGAATCCGCAAGTGCTATCGCTGTTCCGGATGGTGCATCTACCTTCTGGTTATGATGCTTCTCAACGATCTCGATATCATAGCCTGCCGGTGCAAATACATTTGCGGCATCCTTTAACAGCTTCATCAAAGTGTTAATTCCAAGTGACATATTGGCTGACTTTAAGATTGCAACCTTTGCACTGCATTCTTTTACCTTTGCAAGCTGTTCATCACTTAAACCGGTTGTACAGAGAACTACCGGGATCTGTTTTTCCACGCTGTAATCAAGAAGTGCATCCACTGCTACTGCTGCTGCAAAGTCAACGATTACATCTGCCGCCACATCACACTTTTTAATATCTGTAAATACCGGATATCCGTTATCTCTGTTATCTGCGATATCAATGCCTGCAACGATCTGTGCATTCGGATCATCCGCTACAAGTCCTGTGATCACCTGTCCCATCTTACCATTACATCCATGCATTATAATTCGAACCATTTTCTTTTCCTCCATTTATCCTGTGTTTTTCTCATTCTGCCGTAGCAGCCGCCAAATCTCTCATGCAGACATGAGCTTTGGCTGAGTACCCGCAAACTAAACAAAAATCCCGCAGAACCTGCGGGATTTTATATACTACAGACAGATTCCTGTATCCCTTCTGTCCATCTTTGTTTATATCATACAGCCTAATCCTCTACCGGATCATCTGTATTTTCTTTTTATTCTAAAGTAAGCCGTACGCTGTCATTGCGGCCTTTAACTTCTCTACATGTGCAGGCTCCATCTCTGTTAATGGCATTCTCATTGTTCCGCCGCATAAGCCCATAAGCTCAACTGCTTTCTTAACAGGAATTGGATTTACTTCACAGAACAGTGCCTCACACAAATCGATCGTCTTTAACTGGATATCAAGACTTCCCTTTACATCGCCGTCCATGAATTTCTTAACCATATCATGTACATCTCTTGGAGCAATATTTGCTGTTACAGAGATAACACCCTTTCCACCTAATGACAGGAGTGGTACTACCTGATCATCGTTACCGGAATAAATATCGATACAGCCATCTGCCAGTTTTGCAAGCTTAACTACCTGTGCGATATTACCGGACGCTTCCTTGATACCTACGATATTTGGTACAGTCTTTGCAAGTGTAACTGCTGTCTCCGGCTGAATGTTACATCCTGTACGGGATGGTACATTGTATAAGATAATTGGAATCTTTACAGAATTCGCAATAGCTGTAAAGTGTGCGATCAGACCATTCTGGGTTGCCTTGTTGTAATATGGTGTTACTAACAGTAATCCATCTACGCCATAGCTCTCTGCCTCTGTAGAAAGGTAAATAGCTGTTCCTGTACAATTAGAACCTGCACCTGCGATAACAGGGATTCTGTGATCTACATATTCTACACATGCCTTTATACATGCGAGATGTTCTTCATGTGATAATGTAGATGCTTCACCTGTTGTTCCACATACGATAATGGCATCTGTACCATTTGCAATATGGAATTCAACAAGTTCCTTCATCTTATCGAAATCAACCTCGCCATTCTCCTTAAATGGTGTTACTAACGCTACACCTGAACCTTCAAAAATTGACATAAATTTTTCCTCCTTAAAATCTAAAACCTGTAAATCCTCGTGGAATCAATTTTACTTCTTCTATACAGTATAAAAGGCCGGCACGCGAGCGCCGACCTTTAGAAATAATATACTTTCTGAAAAAGTAGCCCTCCATCTGTGACGATGACAGTCATACAGTTATTCGCTGCACAACCAGGTTACAGCCCTATGGATAACTGCTTCCTTCGGCGGTATCCCCTTTCAACACATATCATCTACCTCCATATATATCCATATATTTACTGATAAATACCGCGCCTCTACTGAATTTTCTTTTTTCCATTAGATAAAATTACTATATCATTCCTGTCTGTTTCTGTCAATATGTAACAACTTCTTTTCCCTGCCTGTTCATTGCTTTACCGTCCCTTTGCCATGCTACTCCAGACATTCCATTTTGCTGACAGATACCTCATAAGCCGTCTTGCTGATGATCTGGTCATTCCCGATCCGTTTCTGATATTCCCGGCTCTGGATCCTGCCCCAGACCGCAACATGCTCCCCTACCTTCAGCTTCCCTGCAAATCTTGCATTTCTGCCCCAGCAGATACATGGAATATAGTCACTCTTGCCATATGCCCGGTTAACTGCAAGCAGAATATCTGCAATCTCTCTTCCAAGTGGTGTCATACGGTACACCGGCTCCTTGCAGATATAACCATCCAGATAAATCTGATTTGGTTTGTTTTCCGCTTCGCCCTCCTCATCATCCAGTACCGATATCTCCCTGACAAATACCGATAAGATCAGACGGTTTCTCGTCTCCTCATGTTTGTTATAAGAACGGAACTGTCCTCTTGCAACCACCTTTTCCCCAATATGGGAATTTTCTACATCAAATAACCGGTCAGATACCATAAGTGGTATTACGTCATAGGTATCACTCAGTCTGGCAACAACAAGATCCACCATATAAAATCCCTCTCCGAAGATCTCATGACTGAACGTAAAGTCTGACGCGATCTCCCCCGCTACGATCACCTGGTTATTGTTTAATGTTTTTTCCATGCTTTTTCTCCCTTCTGGTATATCCCTTCGAATGTATACCATAAAATATATTCTTATATACCAGAAGATATGCTGCCTTTTTTTGTCTTGTTTTGTCTATTATCCGATCATTTTCGCTGCCTGTATGCTTCATATGCAAGAAGTGTCGCTGAAATTGCAGCATTTAAGGATTCCACCTGACCTGCCATCGGAATACGGATCAGGCGGTCAGCCTTTGCAGAAAGTTCATAGGTCAGACCGTTTCCTTCATTTCCGATCAGGAATGCATTGTTCTTTTCAAGTTTTCCCGCGTACAGATTCTGTCCGTCCAAATGCGCCCCATAGACAACAATTCCATGTTCCTTTAACCGGTCAACCGTACCCATGAGATCATCCACATAGACAAATGGCACCCGGAAGATCGTTCCCATTGTAGATCGTACCACCTTAGGATTGTATATATCACAGGAATCCCCTCCAATGATAATACCTGTAACGTCAGCAGCCTCTGCTGTCCGCACGATCGTACCCAGATTACCGGGATCCTGTATGGATTCCAGCACCAAAAAAGTGTTTCCACCCTCATGTTTAGCCATCACAGAAATCAAATCATCCATCGTGTAATGATATCTATCCACGACAGCAAGAAGTCCCTGCGGGGTTTTCGTCTGTGACATCGACTGAAACACACTGTCTGATACAACAACCAGTCGTCCGTCCTGTTCTGTGATCCCTTTTACAGAAAGCTCCGCTTCATATTTTCTATATGCCGTTTCCGATACAAACACCTGCTTTACCCGGTCAACCGGAAGTTCCCGGAACATACGGCTTCCTTCTACTATAAATACCTGTTCTTCTTTGCGGAATGCCGCATTTTTATTTAACTTGTTGATATTCTTTATCTTAGGATTTGAATTTGCAGTAATGATCTCCATACCTGCATCCTCCTGTCATTTTCTTTTCCAGCAATCCTTCAGGATCTGCCATGTAAGCAATCCAGACACGAACGCTGCTATTTCATCTTATTCGGACGAACGGTTACACGGCTGACACCATATTCCAGCTTCAGCCGGTCTACGATACCGGAAGCTCCGTCTACCATAAAGCCCCTTCCCATATTCTTGTATTGCTTTTCCTGTTTGATGAATATATATACCGGACAGTTTCCTTTATATTCTTCCAGGATTGACAGGAACTCTTTCTCCAGCTCATCATATTCTTTTCTATCATCAAAGCATACCCAGACCTGCAGATCACCCTCTGTAAATTCCGGTTTTCCTGTATTTTCTCTGCGAGGCTTCATCCTGCCACTGTTATTATAACGGCTGAAATCATTTCCTGCCGCCACTTCATCAAAGGTCAGGATCTCTTCCGCGATCAGCTTCGCGTCCTCCTCTGAAACCGTCGCCCGACCCTTTACAAAGATCTTATTATCTGCCGTCAGTTTCTCCCGGTAATCTTCATATTTCTTTGGAAATACAATGATCTCCGTCTGTCCGACCATGTCCTCCAACGTAACAAATGCCATGTTCTGATTGTTCTTTGTCAGCTTCACCGTAACACCTGCTACCATGCCGCCAAGAATACAGATACTCTGATCCGGAACTCTTGCCCGTCCTTCTTCCTCATCGATCATGAAATCCACCGATGAAAATGCCGTTTTCTCACTCATCAGTTTCTCATAATCAAGAAGCGGGTGACCGGATATATAGATACCAAGCACAGATTTCTCAAGTGCCAGCTTCTCCTGCTCGTCATATTCCTCTACATCCGGGAATTTCGTCTTTGCCGCTTCTGCAAACTCACCGCCAAAAAATTCTGCAAATGACATCTGTCCTGCAGATGAATTTTTCCGCTCTTTATAGACTTCATCGATCATCATCGGATATGCCATCATCATCTGGCGCCTCTTCACACCAAAGCTGTCAAATGCACCTCCAAGGATCAATGCTTCAACCGTCTTCTTATTGGTCTCCTTCGGTGTCATACGAACCAGAAAGTCCTTCATGTCTTTATACGGTCCATTTGCCTCCCGTTCTTCTACAATCCGGTCTACTACTGCACTTCCGACACTCTTGATCCCTGACATGCCATATCGTATCGCACCCTTGGCTGCTGAAAAGCCGCTGTAGCCTTCATTGATATCCGGCGGCAGGATCTGGATTCCCATCTGGCGGCAGGACTGAATATAACCCGCCACCTTGGAACTGTTATCCTTTACTGATGACATCAGCGCCGCCATAAATTCAACCGGATAATAGCATTTTAAAAATGCTGTCTGATAGGCAACAACCGCATATGCTGCTGCATGAGATTTGTTAAATGCATATTTTGCAAAATCCGTCATATCATCGAAGATTTTATTTGCTGTTGCCTCCGGGATGCCTCTGGCGATACAGCCCGGCACTCCTAATTCTTCATTTCCATATACGAAATACTGGCGTTCCTTCGCCATGACATCTGCTTTCTTCTTTGACATGGCACGGCGCACCAGATCGCTTCGTCCTAGTGTATATCCGGCAAGCTTCATAACGATCTGCATAACCTGCTCCTGATATACAATACAGCCATAGGTTGGTTCCAGGATCTCCTGAAGCTCCGGCACGTCATAGGTAATCTTCTCCGGATGTTCCTTACCATTGATATAGTTTGGAATAAAATCCATAGGTCCCGGGCGGTACAGAGAGATTCCGGCTATGACATCTTCCAGACTCTGAGGCTTTAACTCCTTCATGAAGTTCTTCATACCGGAACTTTCAAGCTGGAAGATACCCTCTGTCTTACCTGACGTAATCAACTCAAATACCTTTTTATCATCATAATCGATATGATCGATATCAATATCAACTCCGGTCTCCTGCTTTATAAACTTTACTGCATCCTGAATAACGGTCAGAGTACGAAGTCCAAGAAAGTCCATTTTCAGAAGTCCTAATCGCTCGATCGTTGTCATTGTAAACTGGGTGATGATCGAATCATCACCGCCTCTTGCAAGCGGTACATATTCATCGATAGAATCTCTGCCGATCACGACACCGGCCGCATGCATACCGGTATTTCTTGGAAGTCCCTCTAACTTTCTTGCCATATCGATCAACTGTTTGACATCTGCATTTTCCTCATACATCTCTTTCAGATCCTTGCTGACTTTCAGAGCTGTGTCAATATTCATGCCGATCTCCATCGGGATCGTCTTTGCTACCGCATCACAAAGTGCATATGGGAGATCCAGCGCGCGACCAACATCACGGATAACATTTCGTGCCGCCATCGTCTGGAAGGTTACGATCTGTACGACCTTTTCTTTTCCATATTTACGGACAACATAATCGATAACTTCCTGCCTTCTCTCGTAACAAAAATCCACGTCGATATCAGGCATGGATACACGCTCCGGGTTCAGAAATCGTTCAAACAGTAAGTTATAACGGATTGGGTCAATATTTGTGATCTCAAGGCAATAGGCTACGATACTGCCTGCCGCAGATCCACGACCGGGTCCGACAGCAATCCCATGATCCTTTGCATATCTTATAAAGTCCGATACGATCAGAAAATAATCTACATATCCCATTTTCTTGATCGTATTGATCTCATAGGTCAGACGCTCCATCAACTCCGGTGTTACCGGGTTATAACGCTTCCTGATTCCCTCCATACAGAGCTTTTCCAGATACTCCTCGGCCGTCAGTCCATCCGGCACATCAAATTCCGGCACCTTCTGCTCGCCAAATACGATCTCTACATTACAACGGTCTGCAATCTTCTGTGTATTTGCAAGAGCCTCCTTCGCATAAGGGAAAAGCTCATACATTTCTTCTTTGGATTTCAGATAATACTGTCCACCTGTATAGCGCATACGATCTTCTTCATGTACCTTCCGGTTTGTCTGGATACACAGAAGGATATCGTGTGCCTCCCAGTCCTCAGCAAGGATATAGTGAGAATCATTCGTTACGACCATCGGGATACCCAGCTCTTTGGACAACCGCATAACACCTGCATTTACCGTCGCCTGCTCTGCCAGCCCATGATCCTGCATCTCAAGGAAATAATTGTTTTCTCCAAATATCTTCAAATGACGGAGTGCTGCCTCTTTCGCTCCTTCATAGTTGTTCTTTCTTAAATTGACGGCAACCTCACCCGCCAGACAGGCCGAAAGCGCGATAATGCCCTCATGGTATTGTTCCAGCACTTCCATATCTACTCTCGGCTTATAATAAAAGCCCTCTGTAAAACCTCTGGATACGATCTTAGACAGATTCTTATATCCCTGATTGTTTTCTGCGAGCAGCACCAGATGATAATATCGTTCCTCACCTCTGGTATTCTCACGGTCAAATCGTGACCCCGGACTCACATAGATCTCGCAACCTATGATCGGCTTGATCCCCTCTGCCCTTGCTGCCTCATAAAAATCAATAACTCCATACATAACGCCATGATCGGTGATCGCAAGTGAATCATACCCCAGTTCCTTCGCACGCTTTACCAGACTCTTGATCTTCGCCGAGCCATCCAGCAAGCTATATTCTGTATGCACATGTAAATGTGTAAAATCCATATTTATCCCTCCGGCTTTTCAGCCTCTCTTCCGTTTGTTTACTTTCTCCAGTCTGACGTTACTGTCAATAACGATCTTATTTCTATTTTTTCTTCGGTCTTTTATTATGCAGTACTTCCCGCCGTATATAGTCAAAGGTATAATCCTCCCCTTTTTCTGCCAGCATCACCAGCAAACTCTCAAGCAATGCATCCGTTTCCGGATGGAGCAGATGATTCTTTCTAGCCTTACCTTTTCTGAAATATTCCAATGGGAAAGAATCGTTATACTTCTCTTTATTATAATTCTTACTTGCTGCAATCCGGTCACAGAACATCTCAACTACATATTTTTCCGGCATTTTACAGCCCGCTAACGCACCGGAATGATCTGTGCTATAATCTACCCAATATTCCAGATGATGCTTATTTCTTCCTTTATGATGCAGCCAGGCACTTGTATAGCCTTTATCCTCTCGTTCCGCATCATTCGGGCTTCGGTCTCCCTGATAATACTTCACCCCCACTGAGAACTCCGTCCAAGAGTATTTGGACAGATCATGCAGCAGTCCCTGTTTATATAAGCCTACCCGGAAGCAGTTTTTCATAACCAGCCACTTATGATGGTTGATCGTTTTCAAATGTTTATACCAGTTCATGTTCATGAAACTTTTCATCTCCGATTTTATTCTAAATATTATCCATCTTTTTATTGTATTTCATTTTTCCCTTTTTGCCAACACCCAAGGAAGCAGTTACCTGAGAAAAATTGCGATTATTTTTATCATCCATTAAAAACGGATAATACCTTCTCTTTATTATAATTTAATTTCATAATTCTGCCCCTAAACTGCCCCTAAAACCATTTTAAGGCATAAAAATACCCCGAATCCCTTGCTTTCTCTTAGGTTTCGGGGTATAAGGTTCAAAGCCGAAAAAGGGACTCGAACCCTCGACCCACGCATTACGAATGCGTTGCTCTACCAACTGAGCTATTTCGGCGTTTGTTAAAAGTTCCAGATGCCGTATAGCGGAACATTTAAAAGTCCGTTATTCATATACATGTCATCTGTTGAAATTCTGATAGACGTTGCATTGTTATATCTCTGCTTGAACACCTTGGAACTCTGTGCTTTCGTATGTGGCTCTGTCTGTACATCAACCGGTACAACCTCACCATCACCTTCATACACAAAATCAACCTTCGCTGTTGCAGATGATATCCAGAAGAACAACCTGCCAATATTCTTATTCGCATATAATTCTTCCATCGCATACTGCTCGGCTATCATGCCATCCATCGTATCAACGATATTGGTCTGATCTATATCATAATAATGAATGCCTGCCATAATCCTTAAAAGGCCATGATCCAAATGATAGATCTCAAAGGACTTTTCATCCACCTGCTCTGCAAGTGGCAATATACCATGTTTTACACGGTACACCTGACGGACAACTCCGATCCGTACAAGATGGTCAACTGACGACTCATACTCTCTGGCTCTCGCCTTTGGATCTACGTATCCGTACATAAACTTTTTATTCTCTTTGGTAAGCTGAACAGGAATACTGTTCCAGATCAGCATCACCTTTGTTAAAAGTTTCTTCGGTGTTACTTTTACTATATATTCGGTCATCTTGTCAAGTGTTTTTTGCAAAATACCGTCAACTTCTTCAAAATTTTCATTTTTGTAATATGCATTTACCGCTTCCGGCATTCCCCCGGTCACTAAAAATGCATCCAGCATCGTATCTACGCTTGCCCGTACCTCCTCCGGCAATCCTTCCAGTCTCTGGTTCTCAATGTACTTCCAGAGTTTTCTGCCTTTTCCTGCCTTTAAAAACTCATCAAAGGTCATCGGCGTTAACTCATACACAAAGAGATCATCCTGGCATTCTGCTTCACCCGGCAACATTCCATTCACTGTTGCAAGCATGCAGATTCGCACGCCGCTGCTTACCTTGGCATATTCTACCAGATTTGGAACCGCCATTGTACTAAGCTGTACATTATCAAAAATCAATAACTTTCCCTGAAAGTCATATTTATCCAATGAAGTTGTTAATTTCGCATGTAGTTTCTCCGGCTTTCTCTCCTTTGAAATATACTGACAAAAATCCGGATACTGCTCCAGATCGATAAGAATGTGTTCATCAAAAAAACCTGTAGCAAAATCAAGGGCTGCCCATGTCTTTCCTACAAACTTTCCTCCTCTAATGAGTGCTGCTTTATTTTCTCCAATCTCATACCATGTTGCCAGATTGTTCATGATATTTCTAAACATTTGTACTCACCTCTACGACAAACACATTTGTCATTTCTACATGCTGCTTCAACAGACACTTGCCCGAAGAATTATTCTCCGGGCAAGATACTGCTTTAAAACATATTGTTCTAAATTCTATTAAGCATCTTTTCCTATCGAAAGGAATCCATTCTCATTTGCCTTAAGAAGGAATGCAAGACCAATGTTCTTTCTGTTTTCACCTGTTGCTTTGTAGATCTCACCAGTCTCAACCAGAGATTTTGCAATCGTGTTCAATACATCTTTAAACTGCATCATCTCCCGTCTGTCCTTCGAACTAAGCTTAAAGATATACTGATTCTTTGAGCTGATCAAAAGAATACTGTATGTATGGATGTTATCCTTCGAACTTCTGATCGCAGAACCGATCATTCTGGAGTTCGCAATAATAACCTCTGCATTCTCATCTGGCAGATATTCTGATACAATCAGTTTATAAATCTTCAGATAATCCTGCTCTGCTGTCGCATTGACAGGCATCTCAGCCACCGCAAATTCAACAACAGAATCGGCGAGCTTGATCGTACCGCCTTCATCATTGATCGTTGCTGAACATTCTTTTGGAACACATAAGCGGAAAAACTTGTTCTCCACAATCTTCTGTCCCTTACCCGGTTCACGGATAATCAGATCTACATAATGCATTTCCAGTTTGTTCATCGCTACGATAGCAGTCTCATCACCGGTCTCTGCAAGCTCGATCAGTGCATCATACAAACTCCAGATCTGCTGTGTTGTAAACGGAACCAGTTCAAACAGCTTTTCGATAGCCGGAACGTAACCCATACTTGCATTTTCGATATAGAGCTTGATAGCCTCTTCGTTATCGAGTCCCTTTTCAACCTTATAATTAATAACTCTGAACAGATTTTCCTTATCCCAGTCATCAAAGTTCGCATTAAAGGCTTTCTCAAAATACTTGATACTCTTGATCTCGCCCTTATAATTTTCCTGTTTCTCCTGAAGCTGATAGATACGTCCAAGTTCATATCCTGCTCTAGCACTTCCAAGTCCAAGTGCTTCCAGATATGCTTTCTCAATCTCGTACGGCGTTGCTATATAGAAAATCTGCTGTTGTTTCATCATTGCGATCTTAATTGCTGCAGATTCACTTCCTGCCTGAACCGCTCTTTCCCATTTCTCAACGGCCGTCTGGAGATCTTCACCCTTCAGTTCCTCAAGATCCTTGATATAACCTTCTGCTTCCGGTATACCGTTCTCTCTTGCCTTCTTGAAATATTCCAGAGCCTTTCTTCCATCTCTCTTGGTACGGAGTAATCCATAATAATAAATACGTCCCAGATAGAATGCAACTCGCTTATGTCCCAGCCGTTCTGCATTCTCGTACCAGTTCAAAGCTTTCATGTAATCTTTCATCTGCTGATCGTATACATTACCAATCAGGAACGCAAGTTCCGGATCCTTCGTTGCTTCAAACAACTGCTTTGCATAACTGATCGTCTTTTCCAGATCACGGTATGGGCTGTCCTCATCATAGTATAGCTCTACAAGCAGATAACTTGCTTTGATGCTTCCAAACTTCAGTGCCTGCTTTGCAGCCTTCATGGCACCTTCATAATCTTCCAGATAGTAACAGTAGATTGCTTCATTGTAATACTGCATATCTCTCCGGTTTGCACTTTCTTCACTGACCAGTGTCGGATCAATAAATGCAAATGAGTTTGCTACCTCGAAGATAATCTCCTCGTACTGTTCAATGATCTCCATCGTTGCACATACGAAACGCATACATGCCAGTCGTCTTCCCTGATAGAACGCAAATGAAACAATACCCTTTTCCATATCCTTATGGTAGTATGTCGTGCAGATACCATCTGCATACTCTGTAATATATGCTTTCAACTGTAAATCTTCGTCAAATGCATCATTACAATATCTCAGATAGTTTTCCAACGTCTTCTTAGAATCCTTTGGTATACTGTCGTAATAAACATAGATTGCAAAGTCTTTATATGTAAGACTTGGTGCGTAATATTCTTCACCGGTTGACTCATTAATCGTCTTTACCCAGTCTTTTGGAAGTTTGTGGATATATCCTTCCACCTGATTGTGTACATAGGAATACTGATACTGTAACCTGGATGCCTCGATCACCTTATATCGTGGCTCTTTTCCCTTTTCTTTTCTTCTCTGGGAAATCTCCGTATACAGCTTATCTTTTTCCTCAAATTCCAGACTGTCTTCATGTGTGCTTGCATATAACACGCGCTCATAAGATGCCCTTGCCTTTGCATCACCGGCATCAGCAAGCTTCTTATACCACTGCATTGCCTTTTCCAGATCAACAGGAACGACGAAATCACTCTTATTTCCATATTCATCAATCCGGTTCAGACCGCTTTCATAAATAGAACCAAGGCTCATGTATGCTGCCTTGATACCATAATCCGTTGCTGCCATCTCGAAGTACTTGATTGCCTTTGAAAAATTCTGGATTTCCAGCATCATCTTAGCAAGCTTGTATATCACATCACCATCACGGTTCTGATTCACATACTTCTCGTAGTACTTTGTAGACTTGTTCATATCTACATTTATTTTTGCGTTGCGGTAAACACCCTTTTCATAAAACTCAGCAAGTGCGAGAAGGGCATCATCTCCATATGATTTGTACTGGGTATCCATAATACCGATATCTGCAACCTGTTCCAGTATCTTAACAGATTCTTCAGAATCACCATTATCCATAAGATTCATAGCCTTGTTATACTGTAACTCTACATTATTAACCGGCGCTTTCTTTTTCGAGAATCTGGACACGAAAGGTATTTTCTTAAAAATCCCATCAAAAAATCCCATATCTGCTTCCTCCGATGACACATATCCATTAATAATCTGATTTTATCACATTCAACCAAAGCGTGCAATAAAAACACCAATTAATTAACAGAAGATTTTATGCATTCGCTGTCAGATATTCTGAGATCTCCTTTACTGCTGCTGCTTCATCTTTTCCATCTGCAATGACCGTAATCTCCTGTCCTTCTGTAAATCCCATACTCATCATGCCCATAATGCTCTTGGCATTGATTTTTTTGTCATCTGATACAAGATGGATCTGGCTCTCATACTGACTTGCGATCTGTACAAGTACTGCCACTGGTCTTTCTTCGGTTCCTTCGGTCATGGCTACCTTAACTGTTCTTTCTAACATTTTTTCCTCCTACACATACGACTTTTGTCTTAGGTCTTCTGCTATTTCACTTATTTTTCTTAATCTATGATTGACTCCCGATTTTCCAATGGGAGGATTCATCATCTCGCCTAATTCTTTCAGCGACGCATCCGGTTCTTCCAGCCGGAGTTCTGCAAGACTCCGCAGATTATCCGGAAGATATGTGATACCTCTTGTTTCTATCACATAATTGATATCCTGGATCTGTCGGACAGCCGCACTGACTGTTTTATTCAGATTCGCTGCTTCGCAATTTACCCTGCGGTTTACATTATTACTTATATCTTTTAATATTCTCACATTTTCCATATTCATTAAAGAAATGTGAGCGCCCATGATGTTCAACATATCAACGATCATGGTTCCATCCTTTATATAACAGACACTATACTTTTTTCTGGCAATGACACGGCTTTCGATATCAAGCTCCGCCATGATCTTCCCGATCATTCCGGCACGATCCTCATTATTACAGACAATCTCCAGATGATATCCTTTCTTCGGATCACTGACCGATCCGGATGTCATAAATACACCTTTGATAAATGCCCGTTTGCAGCATTGCTGCTGCACAACCATCCGGTTGACTGTCATATCCTGACAGCTTACCTTTGCTACGCCATTCTGAGATATCCCAAAATCAGGCGAGAGCTTCAGTGTCTGCATCATCCGTTCGATCTCCTGTTGCTGATCTAACACCATCCGGTAGATTCGGCTGTTGCTCCCGGTTCTTTTTACGGAACATTCCATACGGATATCAAATAATACCTTGATCAAAGCTGCCATCGTCTTTGCTATAATACTGCGTTCTGTCGTTATACAGAGTTTAAAGAGTGAACCATTCCTGTACCATACATCTGCCACCATCGACATCATTCCTGAAAGCTCTGCGATCCTGCAGTGTCTGGCACTGCTGATATTCTTCGCAAGTTCTGCTTTTACTTCCGAGGAAAAGGACATATGTCTCACTCCTGTTCTACAATTTCTTTACGACTGCATCTTTTCCGATATCACGGTGATATATTCTCACAGTGTATGTGGATTTCTGCAGACGATTATATACTTCATTCGCGATCGTTACAGAACGGTGTTTGCCACCGGTACAGCCGATCGAGATAACAAGCTGGTTTTTGCCTTCTTTAATATAATTCGGAATCAGGAACTGTACCAGATCTATAAATTTATCCAGAAATTCCGGTCCTTCCTTACAGTTCATGACATAATCCTGAATCACCTTATCATTTCCGGTCAGTGGTCTCAATTCTTCATCATAATAAGGATTTGGCAGGAATCTTACATCCTGCACAATATCCGAATCTCTTGGGATTCCATATTTGAAGCCAAATGACATAATGGTAATGATAAAATTCCCATATTCCATATTCTGCACAAAGATCTTATCCAGTTCAGATTTAAACTCCCGAACCAACAAATTCGTTGTATCTATGATATAATCAGCTTCATCCTTGATAAAGCCGATCAGTTCTCTTTCTTTTTTGATACCATCTATGATCCTTCCGTTCTTTGCAGATAATGGATGATTCCTTCTTGTTTCCTTGAACCGTTTTACCAGCTTCTCATCTGAACATTCCATAAACAGGATCTCATACTGGTATCCATTTTCTTTCATGTCATTTAAGCAGGCATTCAACTGGCTTAACGCTCTTCCACTCCGGATATCGACACTGATTGCCACGTTATCAACTTGAATCTGTTCATCATATGCAATTTCCGCAAAACGCTTAATAAGCTGGATTGGGAGATTATCCACACAGAAGTATCCTGCATCCTCCAGCGTTTTCATCGCTGTTGTCTTTCCTGCGCCGCTCATTCCTGTCACAATTACAAATCTCATCCTAGAATGCCCCCAGTGTCTTTATCTCAAGCTCCAGATCCACACCGGAACTGTCTTTTACTTTTTTCTTTACATCGTCTACCAACTGCATGACATCAGCCGCCGTTGCGCCGCCTTTGTTCACCACAAAACCACAATGCTTCTCTGATACCTGAGCTCCTCCTACAGTATAACCGCGAAGTCCCGCATCCATAATCAGTTTTCCTGCAAAATATCCCTCCGGTCGTTTAAAAGTCGATCCTGCCGACGGATATTCCAGTGGCTGCTTTGAGATTCTCGCTTCTGCCAGCCGTTTCATCTCTTCATCTATCTTATCCATATCTCCGGTCTGAAGTTCAATTACAGCTTCCAGCACAACCAGACCATCCTGTTCTGCCTTACTGTGGCGGTAGCCGAATTCCATATCTGCACCCGCGATCTCATAGATCTGTCCATCCTGATCCAGCACCTTTACAGATGTGATAATATGCTTCATCTCTCCGCCATATGCTCCTGCATTCATATAAACAGCACCACCAACGCTACCCGGTATACCAGATGCAAATTCCATTCCGGTCAGTCCGTGCTGTTTTGCTGTTACCGCAGTTTTGATCAGGGATGCACCTGCCTGCGCAGTAATCCTTGTTCCTTCCACCGTGATCCTAGACATTCCATCTGCTATATGAATGATCATTCCACGATAGCCATCATCTGATACCAGTAAGTTGCTTCCATTTCCCATAATAAAAAACGGAACTTTTTCCTTTTTACAGAGGTCTGCAAGCTCTGCGATCTGCTCCGGTTTCTCCGGTTCAGCAATAAAATCTGCTTTTCCACCGATCCGGAAGGTTGTATATCGGTTCAAAGGTTCTTTTGTTTTTATTCTGTTTTCTCCTGTGATCGCTGCTGCGCTCTCATAAAACGATGTCATATAATTTTAAACTCCTGACCTGTTTTTATTCCGGATTCTCAAGAATCTTATAAACCTGATAGACAAAACAAAGCCTTTAACATAAGGTTTTGCATGCTGTTCCAGTTGATTTCTCAAAATCTCAAACACTACCACACAATATCATACATTAAAGGCTTTTAGAATTCAATATTAAAAATGTATAGAATTTTCAGGGCGTTTCAACCCGATTTATGTAATTTACACATAGTTTACTTAATACTTTTTACTGATTCAGTATACTGCACGCACCACCATACATACCCGCATCATTACCAAGTGTAGCAAGTGCAAACTTGGTCTGTCTACATGCATGAAATGCATATTGTGCAAAATATTTTGCAGTTGTATCGATCAGGATATCTCCTGCTCTGGATACGCCACCACCGATTACGAAGATTTCAGGATCTACTACACATGCGATCTGGGCAAGTGCTTTTCCAAGAACCTTTCCATGATTTTCTACCAGCGTTGCTGCAAGCTCATCACCTTCTTTTGCTGCATCAAAGATCTCTTTTGCTGAAATGTACTGGATCTGACGAAGCTTGGATGGCTTGTCTGTTGTATTTAAAATGATCTTTGCCATACGAACGATACCGGTTGCTGATGTGTACTGTTCCAGACAGCCCTTGTTACCACATCCGCATACTTCTGTCTCGTCGTCATTTACGCAAATATGTCCGATCTCACCGCCTGCACCGTTGGTTCCCGCGAGCATCTTTCCATTTAAAATAATACCGCCACCGACACCGGTTCCAAGTGTTACCATTACGATATCCTTATGGCCTTTTCCACCGCCCTGCCACATCTCACCGAGCGCTGCCATGTTTGCATCATTTCCGGCTTTTACAGGAAGGTCTAATAATTTGCTGAGTTCTTCTTCTACATTGAAGATTCCCCATCCAAGATTTACACATTTGATAACCGTGCCGTCTGCCTTTACAGGACCCGGAACACCCATTCCAACACCTGCTACATCAGACTTCTCGATCCTTTTCTCTGCCAGTTTATCTTCAACAGATGCTGCGATATCGCTTAAGATATATTTTCCGCCTTCATCTGTTCTTGTTGTGATCTCCCATTTCTCAACCATCTCACCCTGTGTTGTAAACAGACCGATCTTTACGGTTGTTCCTCCGATATCTACTCCAAATACATAGTTTGCCATTTTTCTACTGCTCCTCCTTATTTGCATTGCCCTTCATGATATTCTGCGTCACTCTGTTATATAATTCCTGTGCCGCATTATATCCCATCTTCTTCTGTCTGTGGTTAACCGCTGCAGATTCAACAATGATCGCGATATTTCTGCCCGGACGGATCGGAATATTATGACTTACGACTTTATTTCCAAGAAATTCCGTGTACTGGTCTTCCAGTCCCAGACGGTCATACTCCGTATCCTTGCTCCACTCTTCCAGATTGATGACCAGATCGATGTTCTGATCCAGCTTTACACATTCTACACCAAACAGTGATTTTACGTCAATGATTCCAATACCACGCAGCTCGATAAAATGTCTGGTAATATCCGGCGCCCGTCCAACCAGCGTCGCATCACTGACCTTCTTGATCTCAACCACATCATCTGCAACCAGACGGTGGCCTCTCTTGATCAGCTCCAGAGCAGCCTCCGATTTACCGATACCACTCTCACCCATGATCAGAACACCTTCGCCGTATACATCGACCAGTACAGCATGTACGGATATTCTTGGTGCCAGTTCTACATGGAGCCAACGATCTACCTCATGTACAAATGCAGATGTAACGGCACTTGATGTGAGGACAGGCACTCCGTGCTTCTTTCCTGCTTCTATAATAAATTCATATGGTTCCAGATCTCTGCAGAATATCAGACACGGCGGCTTATATGAGAAAAATTCATTTATGATCTTGATATTTTCTTCCTCTGTATGCATCGCTGCAATATAGGCATGTTCTACATTTCCGCATATCTGGATACGTCCTGCATCAAAATGTTCAAAGAATCCTCCAAACTGTACCGCCGGGCGGTTCATACCCGGATCCTGGATCAGCACCTTATCGGTATCGATCTCCGGTGTATAATTCTTCAGATTCATTTTCTCTATGAGTTTGGATACTGTTATACTATAAACCATCTTCTCCTCCTGTTTTCCCTAGTTTCAGTTCTTGTTTCATTATATTCTACAACCTATTTATCGTCAATTCATCAATTTATTTTTTCAGGAAAAAAGCCACCTGTTTTCTGAATCTTATGTTATACTGATTTTTATGTGTGAATCTGCTGTTTTTAGAATACGCAGCGGAAAGGATATGAATTCAAAGTATGTTTAATTTTGAAGAAGAATTAAAAAAACTGCCTCATACACCGGGTGTCTATCTGATGCATAACAAGACCGATGAAATCATCTATGTCGGCAAAGCCATTGATCTGTATAACCGGGTACACCAGTATTTTCAGTCAGGATATAAACGCTCACCTAAAATCGAAAAAATGGTCAGCCACATCGCGTGGTTTGAATATATCATCTGCGAATCTGAAATTGAAGCACTGGTGCTGGAATGTAATCTGATCAAAGAACACCGTCCGCACTACAATACAATGCTTACGGATGACAAAAGCTATCCATACATCAAGATCACAGTCAACGAGGATTTCCCTCGTATTCTGTTCTCGCATCAGATGCACCGGGATCATGCCAGATATTTTGGTCCTTATACTAATGCAGGTGCTGTCAAGGATACCATTGATCTGTTAAAAAAACTATATCATCTGCGAAGCTGCAACAAAAAGCTGCCACAGGAAACAGGGCTGGATCGTCCATGTCTGTATTACCACATCGGACAGTGCAAGGCTCCCTGTCAGGGTTACATCTCAAAAGAGGACTACAGCAGACAGGTAGGACAGGCAATCCATTTTCTGACCGGGCATCACCAGCAGACGGTAAAAGAACTGGAAGAAAAGATGAAACGGTTGGCAGCCGATATGGAATTTGAACAGGCGGCAGAGGTTCGTGATCTGATCGAAAGCATCAAGCACATCGCATCAAAGCAGCGTGTTGACAACACAACAACCGATGACCGTGACGTGATCGCGATGGCTACCAACAACATGAACGAAGGCGTTATCTCGGTCTTTTTCATCCGAAACGGCAAGATGATCGGCAGAGAACATTTTCATATGACCGGTGTGCAATCGGAATCTTATGGAGATATTATGGCTGCATTTTTAAAACAGTATTACGCTTCTACTCCATTTCTCCCTAAGGAGATTATTCTGGAGCATGAAGTAAATGAGCAGGAGCTGATCGAACAATACTTAAGCGAACGACGGGGAAATCTGGTACACATCCTCACACCTCAAAAAGGTGACAAAGCCAAGCTGTTAAAGCTTGCGCGTGACAATGCTTTTCTTGTTCTGACACAGGATACTGAAAAGCTGAAACGGGAGCAGGCTCGAACAGAAGGTGCTGCAAAGGAACTGGCAGAACTGATCGGTGTCCCATCTGCCAAACGGCTGGAAGCCTTCGATATCTCGCACATCAGCGGCTACCATTCGGTTGCTTCGATGGTGGTCTTTGAAAATGGAAAAGCCAGACCCAATGAATACCGCAAATTCAAATTAAGAACGATCGACGGACCGGATGACTACGCCAGTATGCGCGAGGTTCTGACAAGACGATTTACCGATGAACGTTTTAAGGTCTATCCTGACATCCTTATGATGGATGGTGGTAAGGGACAGGTCAACATTGCCCTGGAGGTTCTTGACGAACTGCATCTGAATATTCCGGTCTGCGGTATGGTAAAGGATGACTACCACCGGACCAGAGGACTGTATTATAACAATAAAGAAGTGGAATTTCCAAAGAATACACAGGCATTTGACATGGTTACCCGTTTGCAGGACGAAGCCCACCGTTTTGCCATCGAATATCACAGAAGCCTCAGGAGCAAATCTCAGGTACATTCTATCCTTGAGGATATACCGGGCATCGGCCCTGCCAGACGAAAGGATCTGATGGGGTACTTCAAGGATATTTCAAGGATCCGGGAGGCATCCATCGAAGAACTGATGCAGGCGCCATCCATGAACCGGAATGCCGCCGAAGCGGTGTACGGATTTTTCCACAAGGAGTGAGCTAACCTGTGAATATATCTGCAAAAGATGGAAATAGCATAATATATTTGGACACTTTTGACCTTACCAACCAGGGGACGTTCCCACTCGTTTCCACTCTGTGTAACTTCAAACTAACCTCGGCTAAGCCTCGCTAAGGTCTCAGTTACTCCTGCAGCGGTACTAAGATGCTGCTAATGCACCATCACACCACAGGGGTGCGCTTTCGTTCTAAGCTCGTGCAAGCACTCACTAAGTACGAAATGTGAGTACCGGCGGACTCAAATGCCCCTGTTTTGGTAAGTCAAACTGTCCAAATATAATTTACTTTCTTATTTTTTTGCAGATATATTCACAATTATTTAATAAGGAGATAAAGATGGAATATAATTTTTTTGCTATGATTTCAAGGATGAAATACATCGACCGCTGGGCGTTGATGCGGAATACAAGGGAAGAAAATCTGTGTGAGCACAGCCTGGAAGTCAGCATTATCGCTCATGCACTTGCCGTGATCGGCAATACCTATTATGAAAAGGATCTGAATGCAGAGCGGGCTGCTCTGATTGGACTTTACCATGACGCTTCAGAGATCATAACCGGTGATATGCCGACACCGGTCAAGTATTATAACGACGCTATCAAGGAATCCTTTAAAATGATCGAGAAAACAGCCTGCTACAAGCTGTTAAACAAACTGCCGGATGAAATGAAACCACAGTATGAACCACTCTTCTTCCGCCAGTCCGGAGATGAATATATCTGGAAGCTTGTAAAAGCGGCAGATAAACTATCTGCTCTTATCAAATGTATGGAAGAAACCTCTGTCGGCAATCCGGAATTCTCCAGCGCCTACGAATCCACAAAGGCTTCTGTCGACAAGCTGGCTGCCGACCTTCCGGAGGTTGAACGTTTTCTGTCTGACTTCCTCCCTGCCTACGGCAAAAACCTCGACCAGCTTCAATACGACCGATAATGCTTTATATAGGTATTCTATCGATTTACGCAGTTATACTTTTTAAAAGTCATTAATACTATAGGTATCATACAACTATTATTCCGCAAAACGCTCTCGCTCTACCCTCATGTAACGGTACTAGACTCCCTGCCTTCGGCAGCTCATCAAGGACCGACATTCGGGCAGGTTTGCTTCATAACAGTGTATAATACCTATAGTGTTAATGATTTTTTCTTTCTCAACTGCATAAATCGATCACCTATATCCTATAAAGCATTATCGGATTAACAAAATGTCCACTTTTTTGCTAATAGACCATTTCTATGCTGATCCACAAGATATATCAAAAACACCGTCCCCAGTCTGATATATCACACACTGTTATGAAGCAAGCCTTTCCGAGCGTCGGTACTTAAGTTGCGTCTTTTGCAACTTTATGTACCGCTACGCCGAGGAATAGAGCGCAAGCGCCTTGCGGAATAATAGTTGTGTAATATACCAGACTGGGTACGGTGTTACATTCCTATCTCTGTGGTTCCACCTGAGCAAGAATTGACATGAATTCTTTGCCGGTGATCGTTTCATGTTCTATAAGGAAGCTGGCGATAGAATCCAGGGCTGCCATATGGGCAGACAAAAGTTTCTTTGCTTTATTATAGGAATCTCGCAGCATATCACGGATCTCCTTATCAATCTTGGTAGCGGTCTCATCCGAACACTGAAGGGCAAGATTTCGGTCCAGATACTGTCCTTCTATTGATTCAAGCTGCACCATGCCGAATTTATCTGACATACCATACATGGTGATCATGGCTCTGGCTGTCTTGGTCGCCTTCTCGATATCATTTGATGCTCCTGTTGTCACGGAGTCGAATTTCAACTCTTCTGCAGCACGTCCGCCGAGCAGGGTTATAAGCTCTGCTTCCAGTTCTTTCTTGGATTCGAGATATTTCTCTTCTTCAGGAACCTGCCATACATAACCAAGGGAACCCATGGTTCTTGGAACGATCGTAATCCTCTGGATCGGCTCCGTATGCTTCTGGAGTGCTGCAAGCAATGCATGTCCGACTTCATGATAAGCAACGATCTGCTTTTCTTCTTTACTGAGCAGACGATCCTTTTTCTCTTTTCCGGCAAATACAACCTCTACCGCACCGATCAGATCCTGTTGGGAAACCAGACTTCTGCCATCTCTGACAGCGGCCAGCGCTCCCTCATTTATAATATTGGCAAGATCCGCACCAACCGCACCTGAAGTTGCAAGTGCCAGTTCATGAAGATCAACCGTTTCATCCATCTTGACATTCTTGGAATGAACCTTCAGTGTATCGATTCTTCCCTTCAGATCCGGCTTCTCTACGATAACTCTGCGGTCAAATCGTCCCGGACGAAGAAGTGCCTTATCAAGCACCTCAGGACGATTCGTTGCTGCAAGGATCACAATACCCTTTGATGTATCAAAGCCATCCATCTCTGCAAGAAGCTGATTCAGGGTCTGCTCCCGTTCGGAATCTCCGCCATGCCTGGAATCTCTGCTTCTTCCAATTGCATCGATCTCATCAATAAATATAATACATGGTGCCATCTGTGTCGCCTGTTTGAACAGATCTCTGACACGGGAAGCACCCACTCCGACATACATCTCTACAAAGCTGGACCCGGACATAGAAAAGAATGGTACATTTGCTTCACCTGCCACTGCTTTTGCAAGCAGGGTCTTACCGGTTCCCGGAGGGCCGACAAGCAGTGCCCCCTTTGGCAGCTTCGCTCCGATATCCAGATATTTCTTTGGATTGTGCAGGAAATCGACCATCTCTGTCAGAGATTCCTTAGCCTCTTCCTCTCCGGCTACATCCGCAAAGGTAACGCCTGTTTTCTTCTCAACGTAGATCTTCGCATTGGCTCTTCCTACACCACCGCTTCGCTTCATGATCATCGACAACAGCAGATAGAATGCAACGATCATTACAATGTAAGAAATGATCGTGCCAACCATGGCACTTCCGCTTTCATCTACACCTTCATATTCTGTTCCATATTTGGTCTTTGCCTGACGAAGCTTCTCTGCCAGACTGTCATCCGATATTCTGGTTGCAGTATATTTCGTCTTACTGATCACCTTATCATCGGCATTATTTTCAAATACGATCTTACTTCCGTAGATCTTTACGGAACCAACCTCGCCCTTATCTAACATCTCGATAAACTGACCATATGTGACTTCCTCTTCCCTGCCGGATGACACCCGGTCAAATACGCGCCAGAATAAAAATGTCAGTAAAATGGAAATAACCAGGATCACCATGATCGAGCGGTTGTTTCTTCCTTTATTTCCATTATTATTGTTATTGCTGTTATTATTGTTGTTATTACTGTTATCAGGTAAATTGTTGTCCAATCAGAACCTCCTTTTTATACAGCCTGTCTGCTGTATTCTTCTTTTGTATATATTTCCGGCAATTTCGCATCCATTATAACCACGTTTTTCCCGGCTTTCAAGATGGTACCGCTTTTGTTCATGAAGATTTAACCTTTCTATTCACCCAGATAGTCCATCGCAATACCAAGAGAGGTTTCTCCTCTGCTGATCGTCAGGCTCCATTTTCCAATCTGAAGGTCTGTATAATTTGCGCTGGAATCATCCGCAGAATACTCCTTTTCCTGATAGGAGCGGATCATCTCTGTTGTCCGTTCCAGGCTATCGCCCTGAAGCGTTTCATCCCCAAGTGCCATTACCAGATCTTCATAGATCTGATCCAGACAGAAACCATCATCGACATCCGGAGGATACTGCCATATACGGACAGAGTGGATCGCCTGTGTATTCAGATCACTGTTTATGCTCACATCAATGCCATATTCGTCATCTGAAATATACTTTTCTTTATTATAGTATGTAAATGTATCTCCATTTTGATACGAGTATTCATACAAACTCAGATTTCCGGCAGTTCCTGTACTTGTATCTTCAAATAAAATGTCATCTTTCTCCGCATTCTGTAAAAAATCAGCCTCCAGCTCATCACCGGTGACACCCTCATAATGAGCCACACCATCACAGGCTTCTCCCCGGTCGTACACTTCATCGGCCGATAAGCCAACCAGACTGCCTGTCCCATAATCCGTGGTTTCTCCCGGCTGATAGATATAGCGGTAGCTGTATCCGTTCTCATCTACATAGTTTTTCTCATCCTGTTCATCCATCATCTCATGCATTTCATCCAGAGAGTCCTGCAGCTCCTGCTCATCCCGGTACTGCTGCCATACGTCCCACAAACTGCTCATCCGGAAACATACTCCAATTGCAGCCAGAAAAAGCAGACCAGAGATCACGCCCTCTGCTTTTTTCGATTTCTTCTTTGTCGTATAGGTCGTATCCGGATTCGGTATAGGTTTTGCCGATGTTGGAGTACGATTCGCCCATTTCGGAAGCTCGGTTTCAAACTCATCATGGCAATCTGTTACTTCATCCTCAACTTCAGGTTTGTCCGCACTGTAGTCCGATACATCCCTACTATATTGATACTCTCTCTGATAATCTTCAAGCTCTCGTCTTTCGTTCAGATAAAAGGTATGACTGGTTTCTATCGGTGTCACAAACCGTTTACAGGTTTTGCAAAAATTAATACTGTTTACTTTCCCGTCACATACCGGACAGATCTTTGTTCCCATAAGTACCTCCTCTTTCTTTTCGATCCTTTGTTTCTAACGCTAACTTTATATTCTTTTTTGTCATACGTCAATATTCTTTTCTCCGGCTTGACATCCCCATTAAAAGTCACTATTATTTCTTTAACTTATGATCTACAGGAGGTTTAAGTCGCATGCCCGATTTTCTGATGCATCTGATCGAGGGTGAAATGATAATCAATAAAATAAATACAGGTGTAACTTCTGCGGCAGATTCCCATCTGTCGGTAATAAAAGCCGCCCCTGAACAGTTTCTCCTCGGCTGTATCCTGCCGGATATCACGGATAATAAAGAAAAAACGCATTTCCGCCCGGCATGGCAGAAGAACCTGATCACAAAATATCCGGAGCTTGCTCATATCCGTGCCCTCTACCCGGATGATGCGATATTGTCACCGGCTGACTATGGCATCCTGGCACATCTCCATCTGGATACTCATTATGTGACTGATTTCTGGCCGGAATATTTCACTATAGAAGATCCAGCAGGGAATACCTGTTTTGATACAAGACAACCTTTGTATGTTCACATTTCCTCCCAACCGGAAAAAAAGATTCCTCTGGCAGAATTTTTCTCTGACCGGTACTTTTATGGAGAATATGACAGGATCAATCCACGTCTTCTAAAGGACTTTCATCCATATATACCGGAACAAAGCACTTATCAGCCGGAGCTTGTACATATTACAGAATGCCGGCCGGAGGATCCATCACAGATCACAAAAGCTCTGCAGTCATACATTACTCAGAATCCGTCACCTGCCCCGGAAGCTTCCGTCACCCGTGCTGAGATTTTTCCATATGATGCAGTCATTGAATTTCTGGAACATATGGCAGATACATTTTTTACAGAATTCATTTAACCTGTCTTCCATATCAGCAGCCAAAATAATATTTATAATTTCACCCATAACAAACCAGCCATCGATGCGTTGGAAACGGATCCGTTTATGGATCCGGCTTCTTTTTCATCAATGGCTGTTTCTTTTTTATTTCCCGCTTATTTGATCTTCGCTTTTACTTTAACGGAATATGCACCATATGTTTTTTTCTTATTCAGAGTCTTGTATGCTCTGACCTTAAAATAATATGTCTTTCCTTTTTTCAGGCTCTTCTTTGTCAGATTCAGCTTCTTTGTATCGCCGATCTTCTTATACTTGCCTTTCTTTGAGGTTGCCATATATACCTGATATCCACTGGCACCGGCTACCTTCTTCCAGCTTATCTTACATGCCTTTGATTTCGCTGTCGTCTTTACTGATTTTACCTTTGATGGCTTTGTTACAAATGCCTTACTCTTCTCTTTGCCCTTTATCTTAGAGTTTCCTGACTTCTTATAAGCACATACACTATAAGTGTATTTGGTTCCTGCCTTCAGCTTCTTCGCACTGTAAGAAGATGCATTCTTACCCACCGTTTTTATAAGTTTCTTCTTGCCGGAGCCTTGCTTCCGGTAGATCATATATCCATCTGCATCAGATACCTTCTTCCATGTGATCTTTGCAGAAGTTGTCTTGATCTTGCTTACTGTAATCTTTTTTGTTGTACCAGGCTTCTTCACATTCGGTGTGGTCTTTGCCTTAATCGCAAATGTCTTTGACACACTTCCTGTATAATTGCCTTTTCCGGTTATCACAACCTTCGCTGTACCAACATTTGTATTGTTGGAATATGCTGCCGTGTAATCTGTATTCAGCTTCAGCTCCTTACCTTTTAATGTAACAGTAACTGCAGGTGTTAATGCTTTTCCTGTATAAGTCTGGTCTGCCACCGTTATAACTGCCGCAGACAGATCTGTCTTTGTAACCGGTGTCGTCTGTTTTACAATTGCAAAATACTGTGTCAATGTACCGGTGTAATTTCCATTTCCTGTAATCTGTATCACAGCCTTGGTTGTCGGCTCTGTATTCGACTGATACGATACCGTATAGTCTGCAGATGCTCCGGCGCTCAGCACTGCATTTCTTGCTGTATCCTTGACAATAACGGAAGGTGTGACAGCCTTTCCTGTATAGGATACGCTCTTTGTATAGGACACCGTACATTGCTCTATCTGTTTTGGAAGGATCGTAAAGGTTCCATATCCTGTATTTTTAAAGGAATCCGAAAGACCATTTACCGTGATTCTTGCAGTTCCGGCATTGATATTTTCAGAATAGAGCACACTGTATTCGGATGGATCGATCACTCTGCCGGATACCTTTACTATAACAGCCGGCTTCTGTTCCCTGCCGTTATAAGTCTGGTCCTCTGCCGTTATCTCTGCATCCTTGAGATTAATCTCCTGTTTCTGAATTGAGAAATACCGGTCTATTGTTCCTGTATAATTTCCTTTTCCTGTGATCTGGATCCGTGCAGATGTTGTCACTTCTGTATTGTTCTGATAGTTGACATCATAATCAACATTTTGCTTCAGCTCAACTGCTCCATCCATTACCTTTACTTCCGGACAAACCTGCTTTCCTGTATATGACATCAGATTTGCATAAGTCACAGAAGCGTCTTTCAGAGGCTTCGCCTGGATCGTAAAGTTTTCAGTTATCGTTCCCTTATAATTGCCTTTGCCTGTAACTGTGATCGTTGCAGTTCCGACATTGACATTGTTGGAATATGCCACGTCATAGTTTGCAGCCGCCAGTGATCTTCCACTTATCATAACAGTGAATCCCGGTTTCAGTTCTCCTCCTGTATAGGTATATGGAGAACCTGTAACCATGATAAAACCGCCATTATTTATATCAAAAGGCTGAATGGTAAAAGTCTTTTCAACTGTTCCATCATAATTGCCAAGACCTGTTATCTTTGCTTTTGCAGTTCCGGCATTGATGTTATTTGTAAATGCAACTGCATAATCCTTGCCCTTTGTAAGCGTTTTACCATTAAAGGTTACTGTAATATCCGGACTTAATGCAGATCCTGTGTAGGTCACTGTACCCATATTCATTACCAGAGAATCATTCAGCGCCTTCTTCGTGATCACAAAAGTTCCGGTTGTGGTTCCCTTATAATTACTGCCGGTTCCGGTCACAGTAATAGTTGCAGTTCCGACATTGGTATTGCCGGAATATGAAACACTGAATTCTGACAGATTTGTGATCCGCTTTCCACCTGTGGTTGTAAGGCTTACAACTGCCGGTGTAAATGCCGCACCTGTATATTCATATGACCGCTGTACAAGTGCTACTTCTGCACCTGTAATATCTGCTGCCACGATCTTAAATGTCAGGGATCTTGTACCTGTATATGCTCCGATTCCCTGTATCGTAATGGTTGCAGTGGAACCGACCGTCTTATTGTTGGTTACTGTTATAGTATAACTCTCACCTTCTACCAGAGTAACTCCATCCTGTGTGATCCTGAGCTTCGGAATAATGGCTTCGCCTCCCTGATACTCCTGATCTCCGATCGATGCTATGCTGATCGAACTGTCATTGATGTTTGTTACGATCTTTGTGATCTTAAATGTACATGTCTGTGTACCGCTGAAGTTTCCATTTCCTGTGATCCGGATCGATGCACTGTCTGTTTCATTTATATTATTGCTATAGGAAACAGTGTAATCCGTTCCCGCCTTCAGTTCGTAGGAACCATAGGTCAGTTTTACAGAAGGCTTTACCTCGGATCCGGTATATATCATCTCTTTGCTGTATTCTGCTTTACAGGATGTGATAGCTCTGGCTGCAATCGTGAAGGTCGTCTTTGCACTTCCGCTGTAGTTGCCTTTTCCTGTTGCTGTAATCTTTCCTGTACCGGCATTAATATTATTTTCATATGATAATTCATAATCTGTATTGGCAGCCAGCGTCGTAGTTCCAATCTTTACGGTTGCTGTCGGCTTCTGCTCACTTCCTGTAAATGTACATGCTGTAATATTACTGAAAACCGCTCCGTTGATTGATTTCTTTGTAACAGTAAATGTTCCTTCTGCACTTCCTGTAAAGTTTGCATTTTTTCCTTTTATAGTTACCGTTGCCGTTCCACAGTTTTTATTATTCGAATAACTTACAGTGAAATTCGTCATACTGGTGTAGGTCTTTCCAGATACAGTTGTAAAGGATGTAACACCCGGAGTCTGTGGCATGCCTGTATATTCATAACTGTCTGCTTCCAAAACAACCTTTGCATTTGTCAGATCAAGTGCAACAACATTAAAGGTTGCTGTTCTTGTTCCTGTATAATCATTGATTCCCGTAATGGTTACTATTGCTTTAGAACCTGCGGTATAGTTATTGGTATAAGTAACCGTATAATCTGTATTCAGAGTAAGGATCGTACCACCATTTCTGACTGTAACAGCAGGTCGGAGTCCCTGTCCTGCATTGTATTCCTGGTCTGCGATCGCATCGACTGTAATCGTTGAAGCATTGACGTCAGTACGATCTCTGGTGATCTTATATGTCAGTACTTTTCTTCCTGTAAAATTACCTTTTCCTGTCACTGTAGCAGTCGCTGCCGTTGTCTCATTTATATTATTGGAATAAGCAACGGTATAATCCGTACCCTCTATTAAGAGCTTCTGACCATATGTGATACGGATATTCGGAGTTACGGCACTTCCTGTCCATTTTACGCTCTCATCATAACTGAGCGAGCAATCTGCCAGCGCTCTTGCACTGATCTTGAAATTTACAGATTTCGTTCCACTGTATCCGTTCTTTCCGGTGATCGTAACCGTACCTGTACCACAGTTGACATTTGCGCCATATGAAACGGTGTAATCGCTGTCCTTCGTCAGTGTTTTGCCATCATAGGTCACTGTAAGCTCCGGTTTGATCTGTGCTCCGGTATAGGTCTGATCTGCAATTGTACTGCACACTGCCCCTGACAGATCCGGCAGGGAAGAAACGATCGTAAAATATACAGTTTTGGAACCTGTATAGTTTCCCTTAAACGTAACAATTACCTTTGCCAGATTGCCGGCTGCTACATTATCTTTATAAGATACCGTATAATCCGTTCCTTCGGTCAATGTATATCCATCTGAAGTGACCGACGTTACTGTCGGTCTGATCTCTGCACCGGTCTGATCAAAGGATGTCTGATTCAATGTTACCTTTGCTGTATTCGTCACATCCAAAGGATTGACGGTCAATGTACCGGTAACGGTTCCTGTATAATTGCCTTTTCCTGTCGCACTGATTGAAACCGTACCGGCTGTCTTTGCTACATAGCTTGCAACTGTATAATCGGTTTTATTCGTCAATGTTGTTCCCAGTTTGCTGTCATAAACACTGATCTTTGGTGAAAATACTTCTGCTCCATATTTATATGTTGCAGGCTCTGCCGTCAAAGTCGCCTTTGAAATATCTCTTGGATTGATCTTAAAAGTGAGGGACTTTGTATTTGTATATTTGCCGCATCCACTGATCAGAACCGTTCCATTTCCTGCATTTGTATTTGCGGAATAGGATACCATATAATCCGTTCCCTGCTTTAATGTCGTGCTTCCATCCTTTACCGTGACAGCCGGTGTCTGTGCCTGTCCATTATATGTACATGAAGCTACCGTTACCGTTGCTGTTGAGATATCTTTTGTCTCTGTATCTCCACCACTGCTGCTGTTTGATTTGATCGTGAAATATACTGTCTTTGACCCTGTATAGTTTCCTTTGAATGTGACAATTACCTTTGCCGCAGTACCAACCGCAGTATTATTCTGATAGCTTACGGTATAATCGGTTCCTGCCGTTAATGTATGTCCGCCTGCTGTTACTGCTGTAACGGTTGGCTTGATCTCTGATCCTGTCTGCGTAAATTCTGTCTGATTTAATGTAACTGCTGCTACACTTGACACATTCAGTGCATTTACCGTAAAGGTTCCGCTGACCGTTCCGGTATAGTTTCCTTTTCCGGTTGCTGTGATCGTTACATTTCCAACATTTACTGCATTATAACTTCCTATCGTATAATCGGTATTATTCGTTAATGTTCTTCCGAGTCCGTTATCTTTGACTGTGATATTAGATGATGTAACTGATGCTCCGTAATTGTAGGTTTCTGTCGCTGCTGTCAGCGTTGCATTCGACAGATTTCTTCTTGCAATTGTAAATGTCGCTGTCTTCGTATTCCTATACTTGCCGCATCCGGTGATCGTCACTGTTCCGGTTCCGGCATTGGTATTGGATGCATACTGTACGGTGTAATCCGTTCCCTGTCTCAGTGTTGTACTTCCGTCTTTTACGGTAACTGCCGGTGTCTGAGCGGTTCCGTTATAGGTACAGGATGCTACCGTTACGCTTGCTGCCGAGATATCTTTCGTTCCTGTATCTCCGCCACTGCTGCTGTTTGTGATCGTAAAGTTTACTGTCTTTGTTCCTGTATAACAATTTATACCTGTAATTGTTACAGATGCCGTTCCTGCATTGGTATTATTGCTGTAAGAAAGAGTATAGTCAACACCTTCTTCCAGATACTGATAATCATTATTCTCATCCAGCCAGGAGTTCACATCGGCAATCGTTACCGATGGCTTCTTTTCCTTTCCATCATAGCTGTAATTGGAATTGCTTAGTGTGATGATCTGATCCTGGATATTGGCAGCCTTCAGATACCAGGTATAGGTTTTGGAACCACTGAAATTATTCATTCCCTTAATCGCTGTCGTTCCCTTAGAACCAATCTTCAGATAATTCTCTGAAAGAGTAACATTCTCATAATAATCTTTCTCTGCTACCAGAACCTTTCCATTCCAGGTAACCGATTCGACTGTCGGAGAATTTGCCAGATTCTTTACATATGGAACATAATACTTGCCGGATACAAGTGTCGTATCGGATGCAAATTTGACCGTTGCTTTATTGATCGGTGTGACACGGATCTTGAATTTTGCCGTATTGCTTCCTGTATAACCCTTTTCCGGTTTACCGGTTATCGTCGCCACGGCAAGCTCAGTTGCAGTTGACACGTTCACGTTGTTTGTGTATACCACATCATAACAGTCTGACGGTACTTCCTCCCCATCTACCTTTACCGTAACCGGTGCTTCGATCGCCTCGCCGGTATAATAATTACCAAGACCGGTTTCCGTCGTCGCTACAACAGTAACCTTATGTGCTCCATCCTTTCCGGACAGGTCGATCAGATCCGCTGCCTTCACCCGACCTGCAAATGGAATTCCTGCCCCGCCATACGGCACGATCATCGTGATGACCATGACAACGGTAAGGAACCATGCTGCTGCTCTTTTTCCATGTTCTCTCATGCTTCTAAAATGCCCTCCTTGCTGTTATGCCCGCTGTATTATACACTTTATACAAGATGTCTCTACATTTGTACTGCCCCTCTGTGCATATTTTTCATTTCATCCTGTCTCTTATGATATTGCATAAAAAAATACCCCAAATGCAGTTCCGCGCAAACAAAATTTAAGTGAATTTTACCATTTTTTGCATGCCGCTTCAATCCGCATTTGGGATATTTTTAATTTTTATTTTATATAATATGTCACACTAACTGGTTGGAATATAGAAAATATCCAGCATCTCTTCTACCAGACTTCCCGTATCCACCTGATACTCATCAAAATGAGCAGGGCGTTCATACGTTCCCGGAAGCTTCTGTATATCCTTCTCTGCAACTGCTATATCCATTCCACGCATTCTGCTGAACAGATACAGGCAGGCATCTCTGTCCAGATTCGTCTGCAGATATGGACTTGCTGCCTCGTATACCTTCTTTATGATTCCCTTATCATCGGAATAGCACTGTTCAAACCGCTCCAGCCAGCCTGCCAGATACTGACTCTGACGTTCCATCCGTCTGCCATGTTCGCCGACTGCATCCGTTACCGTATCCATCTTTTCCAGATACCGGTATGCGTCATTGCCCTGTAAGGTGACTACATCCTTCTCAAAGACATTCTCACTGATCGTATCTCTGGCTGTCAATGTTACCCCGCTCAGGACGTCATTGATATCTGCCATTGCATCCATGTCAAGTGCCACATAACCGTTGATTGGAAGATTATACATCAGTCCGGATACCGCATGTGTAAAATTCTCACAACTGACGATCTCGCCATCCCCATAACCATATGCCAGTCCGATCTGCATCCGGTCTGTAAGTGCTGTTTTTCCTTCTATGGTTTTAATATCCACATCTGTCATACTGTCACGATTTATATTAATAACGTGAAGCTTATCATTTCGAAGATCAAATACCATCAGGAAGCACAGATCGATCCTTCCGCCATACCGGACATATTCAGAACCATTTGCATCCGAATAAGTCAGGGCATCATCTCTGTCTCTGAGATCAGCTTCCGTCGTGGATTCTGTATCCTCTGAGGCTTTCTTTGATTTTTTCTTTGACTTCTTTGACTTTTTGGACTTTGTTTCTTCCGTTGCCGCCTCTGTCGTCTTCGGTTCTTCGTTCTTTTCCGGTTCCTTCGGCACATACTCGGAATTATCCACGCCAAATACCAGAATCGATACGCTATCTGTATTATAAACGTAGTTCTTTCCTTTATATGTGATAGCCGTTGATGAAGATCCGTCAGTATGAAAGCTCACCTTTTCTCCCTGCGCATTTTCTGCCAGCCGGTTCTTTCCATTCATATACATTCTTGCAAATATACCGGCAGGGATCCCGGTCACAACCAGAATCACAACAAGCAGGATCACACAGATCTTTTTCCGGAGGCTCCATGGATCCTTCAGCTTTTTGGGTGCATGTACCGGTCTGGATTCCAGTTCCGGATCCAGCTTCTTCTTTTCCCGTTTCGCTTTTTCTGCCTTCTTCTGGAAAAATTCTTTTCTGATATCCTCTGTCTGGATGCCTTCGGCAGCGATCTCTTCCTGCGTTTCCTGCACGATCTCTTTTATAAGCTGATCGACCGCTTCCTCACCAGTCTGTGGAACCGGAGCAGCAGCCGGCTCTTCCGTCCGGCTGACCGGACGGCTGTTTTCGGTTTCCTGTTTTACTTCTGTCTTTTTTCCTTCTGACTCTTTTTCTTCTGACTGTCCATCCTGCAATGCTTCTGCAAGCCGGATCGCTTCTAACAGCTTCTCGTCAAATAAATCTTCCATATAACAACCTTATGCATACAGTGGATATTTCTCTACAATACTCTTAACAAGTGCTTCTGCTTTTGCCTTGTCATCATCAATCACTGCTGCCTTGATTGCCTCAGCAATTGTCTCCATATCAGCTTCATTTGCACCTCTGGTTGTAACCGCCGGTGTTCCGATACGGATACCGCTTGTTACAAACGGAGATTTTGGATCATTTGGTACTGTGTTCTTATTTACAGTGATATGAACCTCATCTAAAAGCTTCTCTACTTCTTTACCGGTACGATCCAGGTTCTGAAGATCCACCAGCATAAGGTGGTTATCTGTACCGCCTGATACGATATTGAAGCCTCTTGCCATTAATGCGGATGCAAGTGCTGCTGCATTCTTTACAACCTGTGCCTGATACTCCTTATATTCCGGCTGTAATGCTTCCTTTAAGCATACTGCCTTACCTGCGATGACATGCATCAGAGGTCCACCCTGGATACCAGGGAATACTGCCTTATTGAAGTTGAATTTCTCATTGATTTCGTTGCTGCACATGATCATACCACCTCTAGGTCCGCGAAGTGTCTTATGTGTAGTAGTTGTTGTAACATGTGCATATGGAATCGGGCTCATATGAAGTCCTGCTGCTACAAGACCTGCGATGTGTGCCATATCTACCATCAGATATGCTCCAACCTCATCTGCGATCTCACGGAATCTCTTGAAATCGATTGCTCTTGCATATGCAGATGCACCCGCTACGATCAGCTTTGGCTTGCATTCCTTTGCGATCTCAAGAACTTTGTCATAATCTATAAAGCCATCATCATTTACACCATAAGGTACACAGTGGAAATATTTACCGGACATATTTACAGGTGATCCATGTGTCAGATGTCCGCCATGATCCAGATTCATTCCCATAAATGTATCGCCAGGATTTAAAATAGCGAAAAATACTGCCATATTGGCCTGTGCTCCGGAATGTGGCTGAACATTTACATATTCACATCCAAATAATTCTTTTGCACGCTCTCTGGCAAGATCTTCCACTACGTCTACATACTGGCATCCGCCATAATATCTCTTTCCAGGATAACCTTCTGCGTATTTGTTAGTCAGATGGCTTCCCATGGCTGCCATAACTGCCTTTGATACGATATTCTCTGATGCGATCAGCTCCAGATTGTTATTCTGTCTGTTCAGTTCATCCGTCATTGCTGCCGCAACTTCCGGATCCACTTTTGTAATTTCATCAAATCCAAACATTTTCTTACCTCCTGGTATGTAATAATATATAACGCATTAATAGAGACAGTATACCATGTCCTCCCTTTCCATACAAGCCAACAAGTAATAGAAATAGGATAGAAATAAAATTGATGGGAATAAGATCCGATCTTATTTTTCAGAAATGGAAATATTTTCACTTCGCCCCTTGACAAATAAATTTCTCTATACTAATATTGATGAGTATGTTTACATTGAATTGTCCGTGTCCGGTTTTAATGTAAAAACCTTATTATAATCTATAATTCAAATGGAGGTAGAGAATTTTGGCTAACATCAAATCTGCAAAGAAAAGAATTGAAGTAATTGACAAGAAGACTTTAAGAAACAAGATGATCAAGTCTAAGGTTAAGACAGTTATCAAAAAGGTAGAAGCTGCTATCGCTGCTGGTGACAAAGAAGCTGCTCAGGCAAATCTTCTGGTTGCTATCTCAGAGATCGACAAGGCTGCTTCAAAGGGCGTTTACCACAAGAACAATGCTTCTCGTAAAGTATCACGTCTTACAGCCGCTGTCAACAAGATGGCTTAATCTGACTCATATATATTTTTATAATTGATTACATATGTAAGGCTGCACATATATAATCAAAACCGTCAAAAAAAACAGAACCCTTGAGGTTCTGTTTTTTTGTGTAATAATTCAGTCTCCAGACTATAATAATACCTGTGATATACAATGATATAACGATGTTCGTGTAGCTCCGGCTACCGGCTCAATGATATCAACAGCACTTCTACTGCCACTACATCCGATGCCTGACTGGTCTTTAATTTGTAGTCGGTATCCTGACAGGCTTCCATAATCTTCTTCAGTTCCTGTTCCGAATAATTCCGGCACTGTTCCGCATATTTCTTCACCGACCATGACGGAATGCCAAGCACCGATGCCGTATCTGCATAATTTTTATTCTCGGCAAGACACATCTTTGTCTTTAATAACAGATCATACTGTCTGGCGATCAAAAACAGAATCCGCATCGCAGGCTCCCTGTTTTCAAGCAGTTCATGATACAGGTGAAGTGCACGATCCTGCTGTTTTCTGGATATGGCATCGATCATCTCAAATATATGTCCCTCCGAATTGCCAACGCAGAGAGCTTCCACATCGGATACCGTTACATCCTCCCTGTCTACCGTATAGCTTATCAGCTTATCAATCTCATTCTTGATCGAATTCATATCTGATCCGGTATGCTCGATCAGGGAACGGATCGCATCATCGGTTATCCGTTTTCCTTCTCCCTTGAACATTCCCTTAACCCATACAGCAAGCGTCTTCTCATTTGGTGTTTCAAAGCACAGAGCTTCTCCCAGCTTATCAACGGTTTTATATAATTTATTTCTCTTATCAATTTCTGACTCAACAAACAGGATCAGCGAAGTATCCGGCAGCTCTTTGATCCGCTCCGCAAATTCCTCACAGCTCTTTTTAAACAACCCGGTCTCTTCTGCCAGCACCACGCGCCGATCAGCGAAGAATGGCATCGTCTCGCAGAAGCCTATGATCTCCATCGGATCGATCTTCTCCCCTGCAAACTTTGCAAAATTCATATTGTCCTCACGGTCTGTTACCGCCGAAAGCAATTTGTCCCTGTACTGGTTCACAAGATATGTTTCATCTCCGTATAACAGATATACCGGAGCATAGCTTTCGTTCTTTATATGCTCGTTGATAACCGCCATTGCATCCTTGCCGCTCTGTTTTTTTCCTGCTGCCATAGCTATGTCTCCTTTCTTTCCTGTTCCAGTCCATTATGCCAAATACCGATTTGATTTTCAACACCTGTCTCACATTCTTTCCGGCTCTGTTTATGCCCCTTCCATAATACAGATGATCACGCCATGTTCCAAATGCTTTTGTTACCAGATCAAGCACAGATCCTACCCGACCCGCTGCCATGACTGTTCCGATTCCCACACTGCCAATGTTATGTATTGCGACCAGCCGGATTCCCAATCGATCTTTTCACTTCATTTTTTCTCTCACGTTTCTCTTGTCCTTCAGACCGTGATCTCGATCTGATTATCCTCGATACCTAGAACACAGCTCTCATAATATCCATCACCTGTCACCCGTGGTCCGCTGACAACTTTATATCCGTCCTCTTCCAGTCTTTTCGTCAATGCATCGACTTTCTCTCTGCTTCCAACTGAAAAAGCGAGATGAATATACCCTGTTCGTGCCAGCTCTTTTCTCACATTGGATACCCGTGGTTTCTGCATGATCTCCAGTCTTGCTCCATCCTCAAAGCTTAAAAAATACGACTGAAACTCTGTTTTCGGATTATAATACTGTTCTCCCGCAGCAGCATCAAAATACTTTATAAAAAATTCTTTTGTCTTTTCCAGATCCTCTACATACATTGCAACATGCTCGATCCGCATTTCTGATATCCTCCTGTTTTCTATGTATTTTAAAAATATAACCTAAATATAAAATTTACCCAATCCGAATTATCCAGGTTGTCAATTCAACTCTTTTCTGTTATAGTAGCAAAGGTTTTTGAGAATATCAAATACCAAAATCTAAAATTCGATTTTCAAACGGAGGTGAATTTTCATGGATAGTTGCGATCGTATTGGACGAAGTAAAATATGCGATGTTATGATAAGAAAGCATAAATGGATGTGGCTGTCTATGAAGATCCGATAACCCCATCTTATATTGTTGTGTGCCTTTTCATACATCGCATCAGACGATCCTGACCATCCGGTCTTCACACTGAGACGATGTATTTTTATGTCTGAAAACAGGCAGGAAGGAGGTCACAATGACAAAAATCACAGTATTTAAAAAAGATTATGTAACAGAACTCGTAAAAATCATCCGTAATGCAAAGAACGCACAGGTATTGCAGAAGCATTTGGCAAACTATCACGACAAAGATGTCGCAGAAGCAATCACACGGCTAAACGAAACAGAACGAATGCACCTGTACACTATGATCGGCACCCCACGGCTTGCAGAGATCTTCTCTTATCTGGATGATGCCAAGCCGTATCTGGATGAACTGTCACTTGATAAAGCCGCAAGAGTCATATCCGATATGGATGCGGATGATGCTCTGGATATTCTGGATGAACTTTCCGCCGAGCAACAACAGGAAATGGTTGCCCATCTGGATGATGATTCCCGGAGAGATGTAAAGAAGCTGCTTTCTTACGAAGACGATGAGATTGGAAGCTGCATGACGAACAATTATATCTGTATTCCGGACACCTTATCCATCCGTGAAGCTATGAGTACACTGGTTCGGCAGGCAGGAGAACATGACAATATCTCGACGATCTATACCACTGATATAAATGGTCAGTTTTCCGGTGCTATCGATCTGAAAGATCTGATCATCGCACGGGAAAATGACTCTTTGTCAAATATTATCAGCCGCTCCTATCCGTCTGTATATGAGCATGTGAAGATTGCAGACTGTATCGAAGATCTCACCGATTATGAAGAGGATTCCATCCCGGTTTTATCGGAAAACGGAACCATTGCCGGTATCCTGACTGCAAATGATATCGTGGAACTGGTGGATAATGCTATGGGTGATGACTACGCAAAGCTCGCCGGTCTTACATCCGAAGAAGACCTGAACGAACCAACCTTTACCAGCATGAAAAAGCGTCTGCCATGGCTCATAATCCTTCTGTTCCTTGGCATGGCGGTATCCTCTGTGGTAGGAATGTTTGAATCCGTTGTTGCGGTGCTTCCAATCGTAATATGCTTCCAGTCCCTTGTCCTTGATATGGCTGGAAATGTCGGCACACAGTCCCTCGCTGTTACGATCCGTGTACTTATGGACGAAGACCTGAGTACTAAAAAGAAGCTTTCCCTTCTTATCAAAGAAATGAAGATCGGCTTCTTAAATGGTGCAAGCCTTGGAATCATGGCACTCCTGTTTTTAGGAATCTATATCCACTATTTTAAGAAATATATATGGGCATCTGCATTCCTGATCTCTGGCTGTGTCGGCATCTCGCTGATCGTTGCAATGGTGATCTCAAGCTTTGTCGGAACTATCATTCCTATGTTCTTCCACAAGATCCATATTGATCCTGCGGTTGCTTCCGGTCCACTCATTACAACGGTCAATGATCTGGTTGCCGTGATCACCTACTACGGACTGGTAATGGTATTTTTAATCAATATTTTTCATATTTAGGTTTTGAATCTTCATCGTTCCGGCAAAAGACAGGTTGTTTTCTATAACAGAAATTACTTATCTTTTACCGGAACTTTCTTTACATCGTGTTTCTATTTTCTTTTGTCGGAACTTTTTTACATCATATTTCTATTTTCTTTTGCCAGAACTTTTTTACACCAGGTTTTTGTTCCGCATTTTGGACATTTCAAATATCTGGTTGAAATCATATGCATTCCCATTGTATATGCACCAAAGGTCGGAACAAACAGCTCATTGCAATGACGACATTTATAATAACCGATGGTGCGCTCACCTTCCATCGCAACCATAAGTCCACAACCAAATATAACACATGCGATCACTATCAGTAATATCTTAACCGGTACTGCGATCACCTCTGTATACACTGCAACAACCATGATCAATGTAATAAATGATATCGTTGCAATTAAACCCGTTATAATTGTAGGAATTAATTTCTTCTTGTTTTCTTCTCTTTCTTTAATCATATTCACCATATTTTCCTCCGCTTTCTTTTGATATTCTTCCTCAGACACTCTTGCACCGGACAACAGTTCATTTACCGTAATGTCCAGTTCCTTACATAAAGGTAATAACAGAGACACTTCCGGGAATCCCTTTCCACATTCCCATTTGGAAACTGTTTTATCACTGATATTCAGTTTTTCTGCAAGCTGCTTCTGTGTACAACCTTTTCTTTTTCTTTCCGCTGCAATAAACCTGCCTATACTGATCTGATCCATATCTGCCTCCTTTCTGACCAGATTATTACATACCTGCATCCGGCATCATACCCATAAAGCGTAGAAAATGGTGAATTTCTGCGGATTCTACGCACTGTAGAGTATAGTTTGCCACTTCTTTATACTAATTATATCATGTGCTTCGCACATTCTATGCATTCCGCAAAATCAGCATCCTTGCGAGCAAATAATTTTGCGTTCATTATATCAAATGTGTCATTTATCCGAAATAATATTCTGCCACTTGCTCTATTCTTTCCATTCCGATAGGACAAGCACTGGTTTCATATGTCATAATTAAATTAATAGATGGTATTATTCCATTATCACAATATGTTTTTATTTTCCTGCAGGCAGGACTCGCATATTCCGGATTGTCCATCATACCGAAATGTTCCCAATAATAATACTCTCCTGCACTCTTCAAATACCACTTATATCCTTTTCCATTTTTGGCACATATTAATTCTTCTTTCGGAAATGTTTTCTCTCATATACCCATCATTTCATTTGGGGCTTGGTATCAATGCTTAATTTTATCCTCCGTACCCATGAAGCATAATTTTTCCTGCCCGTATCTGCAAAATTACAGCGCCGCTGCTGTCGGTGCGGTAAACCTCCGCACCAGCAGCCTGCAGTCTCTCCAGCGTTTCTTTATGCGGGTGACCATACCGATTCTTTTTTCCACAACTGATCACCGCATACTGCGGCTTTATATATTGAAGAAATGACTCCGAGGTTGCATATCTGGAGCCATGATGCCCTGTTTTTAAAACATCAACCGCATCCAATCTTCCAGTCTCTGTCATCTGCTGTTCTGCTGTTTCCCCTGCATCGCCTGTAAACAAAAGACGAAAAGAACCGACACTTGCCTGCAGCACAAGAGAGGCTTCATTTGCATCTGTGTGAACATCCGATTCTCCCGGATATATGCATGCGATCCGAAATATCCCGGAAGCTCCAGCTTCCGGTTCAGAAAATATGCTACCCGCATCCATATATAAAACCTCAGTTCCATGCTGTTCTGCCTGATTGATCAGTTCCAGCAGTCCTTCCCGGTCGCCATATTCCGCCACAACAAGATTCCGGATCCGAATCCCGGTATGCTCCAGCTCATATAATTCCTGAAGCCCGGATATATGATCTTTATCCCCATGTGTTATAAAAACATAATCCAGTTCTGCCATCCCATAATACCGAAGAGCAGGAAGCAGAACATATTCTCCTACCGTCTTATTATCCGATGAACCACAATCGATCATAATATTCGTTCCCTGTTCCGTCCGGATCAGTATGCCATCCCCCTGCCCGACATCCAGAAAAGCAACCGTAAATGGACGGTCGAGCACGCTTCCTGCATATATACAGAATATCAGCACGGCAAAAATCTCTGCGATCCCATACCGGATTTTTCTGTGTTTCCGTTCCTTTATCGTCTGCTGATCACACTTTTCTTCCACTGCCTGATTTCTACGGACCTGCCATTTTGACTTTTTTACGATTTTTCGAGTCTGTTTGCCTTCCGTTCTGTCTCCTCTATCTGCTCTCATCCTGGTCATAAAATATAAGGATATCAGTAACGCAATATAATAACCCACCACCAGCTTCACCGGAATATGTCCGATATTGATACAGGCTCCGGGAAGCTGTTCCATCCCCTGACACAACATTTCATATAACCACAAAATCCCCTTCACCGGAATCGTAAGCCATCCGGCCGCCTGAAGTGACATGCAGCCACAGATAACCGTTCCGATCCCACCGGTCAGGACGACCGATACACATGGCACAACGATCAGATTTAATAAAATACCATACAATGGAAACTGGTAATAATAGTAGACGATCACCGGCAAGGTCGCCAGAAAGGTTGCCATGCTGACAGTAAGCGATTGCCGGATTTTCTCCCCTGCGCCAAATATGTGTTGCAACACCGTCCCTGCACCAAGCTTATTGATTAGGTCAGCACTTCCCCTTTTGCTAAATACCTGTTGTAACACCGGCACGATCACAGCTATCCCGGTTATCGCTGCAAATGAAAGCTGAAATCCGGCATCTAATACAACATAAGGATTTATCACCGACATCCATACCCCGGCAATTCCTGTTGAGGTCAGAAGATCCACCGAACGCCCAATGGCTTTCCCAAATAACAGGAGCCCCATCATAATGATCGCCCGCATCGTTGATCCTGCAAGTCCGGTCATCTGTCCATACAGAATAACCAGAATACTGCATCCAATTCCCGCACTCCAGTAGGAAACTCCCCATTTTCGCATACGCCGATACAAGGTCATACCAATGATCGCAATATGTAATGCCGATATTGCAAGAATATGTGCAATACCATTCAACTGATACATCCGTTTCACGTCACCGTCCATCCCCTGCCGTTCACCCAGAAGCATCGCCCGTATCACAGATGCATCCTCCTCGCCGTATAAGTTACCAATTACATCTGATATCCGTTTTCGGAGCTTCCGGAGCCCCGCCCGTATATGCGAGTACTGTTTTCCTGTTTTCTGCAGCTCTGCATCTGAAAGTATAAGAAAGATCCCCTGGCTCCTGTAGTATCGATATGCATCAAAGGCTCCCGGATTTCCCGCATGCTCCGGCTGTTCAAATCTGCCGGCAAATACTGCCTCCTGTCCCGGATACAAGGTTATACCTTTCTCCACATACACAAGCAGCTTCATATTTTCATGAAACCCAGTCCATTCTTCACCGGACATTCCTCTTGCATCCACGATCTTAATAAAGACCTGCTGCCTGTTTTCCGTTTCCTTTATCTCGTATATCGTTCCGGAAATTGTTCCGGAACAACCGTTCAGCCGGGAAGCATATTGTTCCTGCTCATGCAATATGTTGATATTCATATACCCCATTCCGGCAAACAGCACATATATGAGAATTCCGACAGTTATTCTTACTGTTCGTTTTACATCCACACTCCGCTTTGTCTGTCTTCGCCTGTCCGACATCCGTATTTTTTCATCCCGGCCGGACTCTTCTTTCTGTTTTTGCTGTTTTTGCCTTTTTCCCTGTTTTTGCCCTTTTTCTCCCGTAAACAGAAAAAAGGCTGCAACTATCATTGCAGCCAAAGTAAACCACCTGCTGCCAGCAATCGCCTCCGCCTCTCCAAGCATAAATGCACATGCGGCCCAAAATAGTGGTCTTTTTATTTTCTTTTCCTCCGCTATCTGTCAGTACCTGTCTAATTACACATTGAATAATTCGCTGTGTATGTCTCTGAGAAATCCAAATTCTCTCCATATACAAGATCCTGACTGCCTTCTACCTCAAATACAACACCATCCACATCTGACAGCTCTGTCAGAGAATCAACCAGCGAATAAATGATCACTTTGTCATCATAATCACCGACATGATCCAAAAAGGTCTTGCTGAAATTAACATAACACACCCGATCCAACACATAGATATCAAGAATATCTACATCCTTATCGATCGGACTCTTCCATTCCTGGGAATTCCGAAGTGCTTCCATGATCTGTTCCTCCGGTGCTTTGTAAGACAACGCATCAATCTCCGTCGTATGCTTATCCAGCCGTTTTCCGGTATTATCCGGCGTATAGATCGTCACGGAATAAGAAGCCTCCATAAAATTATCACCGATCGTTGAAAATGATTCCGCATTGTAAACACTTGTATCTACCTTCTTCTCTCCAATCAGATCCGACAATTCAAATGAAACCCCTGAAATACCATTTACCTGACACAGGGTTTTTGTAAATGCCATTTTACACAACAGGATCTGATAATTCTCTGCGGTATCATAATCCAGATTGAACATGATCGTTACCAGTCCTTTTCCATCATAAGAATATCGCTGATAAGTCATTCCATCTGCAACCGGAATCTTATAAAGCTGCTCGTCTTCTGTTGATATCAACAGATTCATCAGCTTATCTATCACATTTTCCGTTGATTCCAACTGATCGATCTTCGTATCATAGACAGAAAACTCTGTCCATTTCTGATTCATATAATATACGGAATATGTCTGCATCCCGGCATCCGTACCGGTATCTGTTCTCCGACTCTCCGCATGTCCACTTTTCCCACATCCGGTCATAGACAGCAGAGCCACAACTAACAGCATCCCGCTTATAATATGCATGATCCGTTTCTCCATCTTCTGCTCCTTTATTTCACATAGTTCATCGGAACACGTACTGTAAATGTAGTTCCCTTTCCAGGCTCACTGTACACATTTATAATACCCTTATGCATAACGATAATATTCTTTGAGATTGCAAGTCCAAGACCGGTCCCTCCGGTATCCCTGCTTCTCGCCTTATCTACTCTGTAGAAACGTTCGAATATATGCTCTACACAATCCTCCGGAATACCAACACCGGAATCGGCAACCTTAATATACAGATTCTTATGATCGGCATTCAGGGATACGCGGATCCATCCGCCATCCACATTATATTTGATTCCATTTTCGATCAGATTGGAGATTGCCAGCGTAAACTTCACCTTATCAATATCAGCTTCCACTTCCCGGAAGCTTTCAAATGTGATCTCAATGCTTCTCTTTTCTGCCAGAGGCGTCAACCGTTTCAGAATAACCTCCATCAACTCATTGATATCCACCCGCTCGATATTCAGGCTGTCTGATCCCTTATCTGTCTTGACCAGCGTCAGCAGATCACTGATGATCTGCGCTTCACGGTCAATCTCTAAAACAATATCGTTCATGAATTCCCGGTACATCTCAACCGGAACATTATCCTGCATCAAGATCGATTCTGATAAAACCTTCATTGAAGTAATCGGTGTTTTCAGCTCATGTGATACATTTGATACAAATTCCTGCCGGGATTCCTCCAACAACTGCGATTTGGCAAATATCCCATTCATATTGTCAACAACGCTCCCAGCTTCTCGCCATAAGCCATCCGATGAAATCTGTCCCAGAAATCCATCCTTCATATTTACAAGTTGACTCTTGATCTTTCTGGTATCACGAACCGCCATATAAGAAATGAAAAATGCTGTCAGCACCCCGATCACCATAAAAATACAGATCAAGATATTGGCACGGTATGACAAATACCCTCTTTCATTTTCCATGCTTTCCAGACTGACTGCGATCACAGCTACATCATCAATATAACCTTCCCGGTTCACCACAGGAAACATATACTCAATGTAGGACTGTTCCCGTACCAGCCGTTCGTCTCTGTCTCCCTTCATGATCTCATAGATATCATTATTCATGATATAGGTATCCTTCAACAGACGAAAGCTGTCATAGGCTACCCTGTAATCAGTATCTACGATCATAACTCTGGCAGACAGGCTGTACGCCAGAGTGTTCATACCATGAAAAGTCTTGCTTGTACCTTCTGTTTCCGAATTAATATCATTGATCAGATATTCCAGATTTTTTGCGTTTTCCTGCAACAGTGTTTCACAATCACTATATCTCTGATTCAACATCAACTGCAGCAGAACCGTTTTCATACTGATTGAGATCAGATAAAAACCTGCCATGATCATTACAAAGATAACAACCTGAAGACTGATCCTCCGTCTACTGTTTCTCCAGATATTTTTATTCTTATTTTCTACATTTTCATCTTTACTTTTTTCCATTCCAAAAAAATCCAGTAAGATAGGAATGCTTTACGCATTCCCTGTCTCATCATCCTTTAAAATAGTAGCCAACGCCCCATTTTGTATGAATATACACCGGCTCACCCGGATTCTCCTCAATCTTCTCACGAAGTCTTCTTACATGAACATCCACAGTTCTGGCATCTCCCGGATATGTACTGCCCCAGATCGTATCTAACAGTTCATTTCTGGAATAAACCTTATTCGGATGCGCCATCAGAAGCTCCAGCAAATCGAATTCTTTTGCTGTCAGATTCAGTTCCTTTCCATGAACAAATACACGGCGGCTATCCAATTCTACCTTCATGCCATTGATTTCTAAAATATTTACCGGTTTTACAGGCTCTGCCTTTTTTCCGCTTCTTCTTAAGATGGCTTTGATCCTTGCCTTTACCTCCAGTATGTTAAATGGTTTGGTGATATAATCATCTGCACCATATTCAAGACCCATGATCTTATCCATATCCTCACCCTTGGCCGTCAGCATAATGATCGGAACATTGGAAAATTCACGCACCATCTGACATACTTCAATCCCGGTATAAACCGGAATCATGATGTCTAACAGAACGATATCATAATCATTGTTTTTGATCTTCTCAAACGCCTCTCCGCCATCATATGCCACGTCTACTTCCATATCATCCTGTTCCAGACTGAATTTCAGACCTTTCACGATCAGTTTCTCATCATCTACGACCAATACCTTTTTCATACCAGATTTCCACCTTTCCTTTGTTTCTATATCTCTACCGACCCACGCAAATATCGTTTTTTATCTTCTGAAATAAATTCTCTCCGATACCATTCACATTCATAATATCTTCTGTTTTTTCAAATGCACCCTGTGTCTCTCTGTAAGTTATGATATTCTCCGCCTTTGCTTCACCAATCCCGGACAATGACATCAGTTCCTCTTTCCCGGCAGTATTGATATTCACTACTCCCGCTTCCATTGTCTGTCCGTTCGTTTCTGTTTCCGGATCCTGCCAGCGTTCCGGCTGCTCCTGCACCTCTTCCTCCGTCGGAAAATAAATCCTCTGTCCATCCTCGATAAAGTCTGCAAGATTTACCACCTGCTCCGCAGCATTCTCTGCAAATCCGCCTGCTGCAAGAAGTGCATCATTGATCCTTGCACCTATCGGGAGTTCATATACCCCTTCTTGTTTTACTGCCCCACAGACAAATACACAGATTCCTGTGTCTTTTATAGCTTCTGTGTCTATTATGGCTTCTGTGTCTTCCTGATCCCTTTCTGTAACAGAACCTACCACGGCGTCTTCGGCATATGCCGTATCATTCTGTGAACCGGTATTCTGCTCTGTTGTCTCAAGTATCATGCCATTTTTCCGACATCCGACCAGAGTAATCCCGGACAACAACATCCATCCGGCAAGTCCTACATATAACAGTTTTTTCTTTATTATCATACCTGCATACCTCCTTGATATGCCGGTACACTCATGCACACCCCCATTTTAACGAACTTCGATTCCTTTTACAATAGCAAAATAGAAAAAGACCAGTCCTGCGGCATCCGATTTTTCTCGTTATCGGTGCACAGCTCCGGTCTTTTTCTGTTTTACTTTTAACTTTTCATTGAATGTGCTTCTTAGAATAATGGCTCTTTTAAGATTGCAGTACCGATACCCTTCTGAGTAAAGAACTCAAGAAGCAGGCAATGCTTCAGGCGACCATCCAAAATATGAACTCTTGATACACCATTTTCCATTGCTGTGATACAGTTATTAAGCTTTGGAAGCATACCACCGCCGACAACACCTTTCTCAATGATATCCTTTGCCTCATGGATATCCATTTCTGAGATCAGGGTAGACTTATCTGTCGGATCGATAAATACACCTTCAATATCTGTTAAGAATACCAGCTTTTCCGCCTTTAATGCTGTTGCAACAGCACATGCAGCATCATCAGCATTAATATTATAATCCTCATATTCTTCACTGACACCGATAGGAGCGATAACAGGTATAAAATCCTGATCGACCAGTGCATCGATCACCTCTGTATCAACCTTTGTGATCTCGCCTACATAACCGATATCTTTTCCGCCCGGCAGACGCTTCTTAACGGTAAACAGTCCACCATCCTTTCCACTGATACCCACAGCCTTTAAACCAACCTTCTGCATCATGCTGACAAGACTCTTATTTACCTTGGATAATACCATCTCGGCAATCTCCATTGTCTCCCCGTCTGTTACACGAAGTCCATTGATAAATTCAGGCTCTTTTCCAATCTTCTCTACCCATTTGCTGATCTCCTTACCGCCACCATGCACGATAACCGGTTTCAGTCCAACCAGCTTTAATAATGCAACATCTTCGATCACATTGTATTTCAGATTCTCATCCAACATAGCACTTCCGCCATATTTTACAACAATTGTTTTCCCCTGAAATTTCTTGATATAAGGCAAAGCCTCGATCAGTGTCTGTGCTTTTGATATTACCTGATCTACTGTATAATCTCCCTTTACCATCTTATTTACTTCCTCACTTTCTATACTCTGCATTTATCTTGATATATTCATATGTAAGGTCACAGCCCCACGCGGAAGCTGTCTCTGTACCGGCATGCATATCCGCATGAAAACATACCTGATCCGGCGACAGGATCTCCGTCGCTCTTTCTTCATCATAATCGGTACAGACCCCGTTTTCAACTATTTTTAAGGAACCGGCCTCACTGGATATTATAATATCTACCTTATATGGATCAAAAGCGATCCCGCTCTGTCCCATCGCGCACACCAGACGTCCCCAGTTCGCATCCGAACCGTATACGGCGCATTTTACAAGGTTTGATGTCACCACGGATTTTGCAAGCTTTCTTGCGCCCTCCTTGGATTCCGCCCCTGCTACCTGTACCTGAAACATCCTCGTCGTTCCCTCGCCGTCCGCTGCGATCAGCTTCACGAAGTAGGTATTGATATATCGAAGTGCCTCCGCAAATGCCGGATAGTCCGCATCCGTTTCAAGCAGCTCATCATTTCCTGCCATGCCATTTGCAAATATCATAACGGTGTCATTCGTTGAAGTATCCCCATCGACAGATAACATATTATAAGTGTCTATGACATCATTTCTCAGTGTTTTCTGCAATAACTCCTGACTGATATTCAGATCCGTTGTCAGGAATCCAAGCACCGTTCCAAGATTCGGATTGATCATACCGGAACCTTTGCACATGCCTCCGACGGTAACTGTCTTCCCTTTGATCTGCAGCTTTACCGCGATCTCTTTCTTATATACATCGGTCGTCATAATGGCTTCCGCCGCATGACTTCCACTTTCCAAATCATCGGAAAGCATTCCTGAAAGTTCGCGGATTCCATGCGCGATCGTCTCCATCGGAAGCCTTATACCTATTACTCCGGTCGAAGCAACCGCAACCTGATCAGCCGGTACCTGAAGTTCTACTGCCGCAAGCTCTGCCATATGCGCCACATCAACATCTCCTGCTTCTCCGGTACATGCATTTGCCACTCCACTGTTTACAACCAGTGCCTGACATAAGCCGATATCGTCACATAATGCTTTGTCCCACATAACAGGTGCAGCCTTGACTACATTCTGTGTAAATACTCCAGCTGTCTTCGCCGGACACTTGCTGACTAGCAATGCCATGTCTTTTTTCTTTTTATTTTTTCTTACTCCGGCGTGCATACCTGCTGCCAGAAATCCGATTGGAGCTGTCACTCCGCCGGAAATGATCTCCATACCGATCACCGCCTTATATCATCTGTTCTTCCACGATATCCGATGCCGTTACTCTTTATGGGAATACCGGAGCCATCAGCAGTCCTTCTTCTTCCGGAAGTCCAAACATAATATTCATATTCTGAACTGCCTGACCGGCTGCTCCCTTTACCAGATTATCAAGTGCTCCCATTGCAATGATACGTCCGGTTCTTTCATCAATCTTAAAGTTGACATCTACATAATTGCTGCCCTCTACCCAACGTGTCTCCGGACATACATCCTTGTCAAGAACACGGACAAATCTCTCGTTTGCATAATATTTGTCATATGCAGCACGAACAGTATCGTAATCTACCTTTTCTTTTAATGAAGCATATGCCGTAACCAGAATACCACGATTCATCGGAACCAGATGTGGTGTGAAATTAATCATGATCGGACTGCCGTATGCATATCCCAGCTGTTCTTCGATCTCCGGTGTATGGCGATGAGTCGTTACTCCATATGCCTTAATGCTTTCATTTACCTCACAGAACAGGTTCGGGATCTTTGCTCCTCGTCCTGCTCCTGATGTACCGGACTTAGCATCTACAATGATCGTATTCGGATCAATCAACTTCTCTTTTACAAGCGGATATAAGGAAAGAATAGAGCAGGTTGTATAACAGCCCGGATTTGCCAGAAGTCTGCATCCCTTTACCTTATCTCTGTTGATCTCACACAGACCATATACGGCCTCGTCGATAAATTCCGGACTCTTATGCTCGATCTTGTACCACTTCTCGTAAGTAGCAACATCCTTAATTCTGAAATCCGCACTCAGATCAATGATCTTAACCTTTGATAAGATATTCTCATTTACAAGAGAAGAACATAAACCCTGTGGGGTTGCAGTGAAAATAACATCCACTTTCCCAGCCAGTTCATCCATGTTCTCGCCCAGACAGGTTGCATCCACGATCTGAAACATGTTTCCAAATACTTCGTAATATTTCTTATCTATAAAACTTCTGGAACCATACCAGACTATTTCCACATCCTTATGTCCAAGAAGAATTCTTACTATTTCCTGACCGGCATATCCGGTTGAACCAATAATTCCTGCTTTTATCATATCTTACTCCAATCTGCTGCAACCGGTCATTTTCCGTTACAGCCATCGTCCTATTTGTATTTCTACACATTCACTTATCTTACTCTCTGCATTTTCTTCCGTCAACCGCTTTCATAGGAAAATACAGTTCGTATAATCTTCCATGATTATACAGTTATTATGTATAATATTCAAGCATTAATTAATAAATATGCAAAAATATTTTTTATTTTTATATCCCAGCATTGCATTCTTAATTTGATCATACATGTTTTATATATTTTTCAAATTATTATATTATGCAGAAAATGTTATATTTAAAGCAGCATTATTGCATTTCTCATAAAAATCAAAGCCGGCAGAACAGGATATCTTCCTTCTGCCGGCTTTATGCATGTCATGTATATTTTGTGTATAATATTAATCCAGTGCTTCTTTCTGAGGTACGGTTACTGTCGCTTCATAGCAGGAGAAGATCTCCTCTACGTGCTTCTGATCCGGTTTCTTTGTGATCAGACTGACGATCGGAACAAGGATCAATCCACCGATCATCGCTACTGCACCACAGTTTACAGGTGACTGTAATGCCTGTGGAAAACTAAATAACTGCCATGTATTACTGATAAAGTTCAGTGTCATGATGCCTACGCCCCAGATAAAACTAACAAGGCAGGCTGCCACTGTCGTGCGTTTCCAGTACAGACCATATAAAAACGGAGCCAGACAGGCACCTGCGATCGCACCCCATGAAATACCCATAAGCTGTGCGATAAATGCCACCTTGCTGGAATACTGAATGACTGCAATGACCGCCGATAATGCGATAAATACTACCAGCATGATCCGCATTGTAAGGACCTGCTTCTTCTCTGACATTTTCGGTGCGATCGATGCTTTGATAAAGTCGATCGTAAGTGTGGAGCTTGAGGTCAGAACCAATGAAGATAAGGTAGACATCGAAGCAGATAATACAAGGATAACCACCAGTCCCATCAATACTTCCGGAAGATTCTCAAGCAGGTGTGGAATGATCGCATCAAATCCTTCTGTTGCTACATCCGTCTCGGTCAGACGTCCAAAACCACCAAGGAAATAACATCCTCCGGCTACGATCGTTGCAAATAAAGTAGATACGATCGTTCCAGTCTTGATTGATTTCTCATCTTTGATCGCATAAAATTTCTGGATCATCTGAGGAAGGCCCCATGTTCCAAGTGAGGTTAATATGACAACACATACCAGATTGAAGATATCCGGTCCAAGGAAGGATGCAAATACACCCGGTGTATCCGAAACCGCCGGATCATTTACACGAGCCAGCTTGTCTAACGCACCTGTAAGTCCGCCTCTCTCGTTTAATACTGCATAGATAACTGCTACTATACCAACCAGCATGATCAGTCCCTGAATAAAGTCATTGATCGCTGTCGCCATATACCCGCCAACAATTACATAGATACCGGTAAGAACTGCCATAGCAACAACACAGATCTTGTAATCAATGTCGAACGCCATTCCAAACAATCTGGAAAGACCGTTATACAATGAAGCCGTATATGGGATCAAGAATATGAATATGATCCAAGAAGAAATGATCTTCATGGATTTGCTGTTATATCTTCTCTCAAAGAATTCCGGCATTGTTCTGGAATCCAGCTTCTGCGTGATCAGTCTGGTTCTTCTGCCAAGCACTACCCATGCAAGCAGAGATCCAAGGATCGCATTTCCAATTCCGATCCATGTGGATGCAATTCCGTATTTCCATCCAAACTGTCCTGCATATCCAATAAAAATAACTGCCGAAAAATAGGACGTACCATATGCAAATGCTGTAAGCCATGGGCCTACGCTTCTTCCTCCCAGTACAAATCCGTTCACATCTGTGGCCTGTTTTCTTGCATAAAATCCTACACCGATCATTATGCCAAAGAATACAACAAGCATAATCACTTTAATAACCATGTCGACCTCCCGTCACTTCTCATTTTTGTATTCGCAGAATTTTACAGCCAACTTTCCACCAACAATAGCGCATCTTATAATTTCTGATTTTCGAATTCTGACATAATCCGGCTCATTTTGCTTTATTGCGTTGAAGTCAAGCAACTTTAAAGTTCTACGTTTTAAACCACAAAATAGATTATATTGGATACATCCATTTTCGTCAATATAAAAAACGACTTCCTTGCAGATATTTTTTCAGCTTTCGCCAAATATTCCATTCTGCTGTTCAGAAGTCGTTTTTCCAATCTGTTTTTAGCACTTCATAAACCCGCTGCATAGATCCAAATTCATATCATTACTTTGGATCTATGCTGTTTACGCTCGATCTTCACATTAATGTGTCTTCTCATATGCCAACACTTTTTCTGCAATCGTATCCATGAGTTCTTCTACGGAAAGTCCCTCGGCTTTTACCGTGATCTGTGCATATTTTTCATACAATAAGATTCTCTCGTTATAAAGATCCTTTAAAGTCTGACCATCCTTTAACACTACGCCACGCCGTTTTACATTTTCCAGTCTGGAAGCGATCACTCCATATGGAAGCTCGATATATACTACAATATCATTTTTTACATAATGCTGCATGGCTTCATCACAGTATACGACACTTCCTCCGGTTGCAATAACCGTATTCTTTAAGTCAATTTCTTTGTTTACATCATTTTCTATCTGAAGGAACCCATCATCTCCATATTCTGCGATCAGCTCACGAAGCAGCTTACCATGCTTCTTCTGGATCAACACATCTGCATCTACAAAATCAAATCCAAGAACCTTGGCAAGTACCACACCGATCGTACTCTTTCCACAACCAGGCATTCCGATCAAAACTATATTTTTCATCTTCTTTCTCCATTCTCTGTATTTTAATTTTCTATATTATCCTAATCTTTTCATTTGTTCTCTGTATTCATTACTTCTAATTTAATCCCATTTCTGTTTATTCAAGGATTTTTATTATTACTTGTGTCATATACATCCCATAACGCGAAGGACATATACCCATACCGTTATCGTGATCGATGAAAACAGGGTTGTCAGCACGATCGTATTTGATGACAGGACTTCATCATTATTCATATTCTTAGCCATGATATAACAGGTTACCGTGGACGGTGAGCCTGTCATGATCAGGATTGCTGCCAATTCACTCGGTGCAAACCCAAGCTTAACCGCAATCGGCATATAGATCAAAGGAAATACGACTAGCTTCATAAGAGCTGCTGTAACCGCAGGCTTCATTTTCTCCAGTGCTGCTTTTGTATTAAAACCTGCTCCTATGGCGATCAATGCGATCGGAGTCGCCGTCTGTGCGATATAATTGATCGTCTTCATCGGTATCGCAGGAATCGGAATATTCAATAATGAAAACGGAACTCCGAGCACGATGCCGATTATGATCGGATTCTTTAAAATATTAATGCATGCCGTTTTGATTCCGTCTGCACCATGGATATTATCTCTGCCCCCAAAGGTCAACATAATAACGGACAGGATATTGAACAATGGTACCGCCGCAACGATCATAAGCGGAGCCATCCCTGAGCTTCCACAGATATTTTCTACAAAGGCAATTCCAAGCACCGCCGCGCTTCCTCTTGCCGATGCCTGCGCAAACGCTCCGACCATCGTCTTATCCCGGCAATATATCTTTGCAAAGCACCATGCACATGCAAACATAATAAAAGTTCCGAAGAAACAAAACGCCACAAATTTCATATTTACGTCTTTTAATACCGAGGTTGTTGCGATATCCCGAAACAAAAGCACCGGAAGGGATACCTTAAACACATATTTATTTGCTATATTTGCAAATTCATCATTGATCAGCCCAATCCGTTTCAGAAACCACCCCAACAGGATCACCAGAAAGATCGGCACTGTCGCATTTATACTAAATAAAAAATCACTCATTCCATTCTCTCTTTTCTTAATTAAACTGTCGCAGCCCTTACTATAGCACAGCTTGTTACCCGATTCAATTTTTATCCGATTTTTTTAAAAGATCTATATGCAACAGATACACACCTGCCAGACCTCGAAAACTTTAAATTAATGCTAAAATGTATGAGATTATCATCAGTCCATATATAATATTCAAAAAAATAAATACTGGAAAGTGGCTTAAAACCTAAGGAAATCCGCTCTGTCAAAAAAAATGCAAAAAAAATAAAATTTATTGTTGACATCAAGGGGGTGTTTATGTATAATATGTCTTGCGTCAGAGATATGACGAACATAAAAAAACGACAAACACTTTGTTCCGGGGTGTGGCTCAGCTTGGCTAGAGCGCTTGATTTGGGATCAAGAGGTCGCAGGTTCGAATCCTGTCACCCCGACTTAGATAATCATAAATCTAAACACTGTTAAGCAATCATGCGGGTGTAGTTCAATGGTAGAACACTAGCCTTCCAAGCTAGATACGTGGGTTCGATTCCCATCACCCGCTCTTTATTTTCGCTAATATTTATAGCGGGAATTTAAAATGTGTCCGTAGCTCAGCTGGATAGAGCAACGGCCTTCTAAGCCGTGGGTCGGGGGTTCGAATCCCTTCGGGCACATTTATTTGTTTCATTCTGTGGCACTACTGCTGTTCCATATGGATGTTTCACTTATATGGTGGGTATAGCGCAGTTGGCTAGCGCGCCAGATTGTGGCTCTGGAGGCCGAGGGTTCGAGTCCCTCTATCCACCCTTTTCTTTATCGCATATTAAGCGATGCTTTTGGGTTATCGCCAAGCGGTAAGGCACAGGACTTTGACTCCTGCATTCGCTGGTTCGAATCCAGCTAGCCCAGTCAAAAACTTAATTTATATGGGCCATTAGCTCAGGCGGTAGAGCACTTGACTTTTAATCAAGTTGTCCGGGGTTCGAGTCCCCGATGGCTCATTAAAATTTCAGATATAATTTTATATCTGATTTTTTTATATCTACTCTTCTATTCTTTTATTCTATTATATATAGAAGAAACTCTGCGGATATGGCGGAATTGGCAGACGCGCTAGATTTAGGTTCTAGTGTCAACAGACGTGCAGGTTCAACTCCTGTTATCCGCATCAAAAAAGGCAATCATGATCGATTGCCTTTTTCTTTTATCTGATATCCTGTTACTAATTATTCAAAATTACACAGGACATCTCCAGATCATATTCTCTTGTATATCCATCATCATCATACAACTGATAACTACTTCCCGCATACCCTAGTAACTGCAGCTTCTTCGTATTAATATCCGCAACACACTCGGCAAAGTCAGCAAGAGGAATGCATTTTCCTTTCCGAATAAATAAAATCACTTCATTCAACGGTACTTCTACAAAATGATGTCCTTTTTTCATCTCGGTCTGTTCAATATCACCCTCAGCCTTGAAACGGACAAGCATCATATTCTCCGGCAGATAAACATATCTTCCGATTGCATTCTGTGTATATACCGGTGCGATCATGATCTCATTACCAAGCATAAGCTGGTCTTCTACATTTACCGCCATACGATCTTCCGGATATTCAAATGCAAGCGGTTTAAACATCATTTCATCATTTAAAGCAGCCTTCATATATTCACTGTAAATATATGGAAGCAACCGATAACGAACACCTATGATATGTCTGAAATCTTCAATCTGCTCAAACTGATAGCACTCCTGCTCTCTTGTGCCAAGGCATGCATGATTACGCATCAGCGGTGTAAATACACCAAGTGCGAGCCATCTGAGCAAAAGATCTCTGGTCGTATTACAGCCAAATCCGCCCAGATCTGCTCCTGTATATAAGAAACCACACATATTTAATGATGGAAGCATTTTCAGATTCAATAGGATATGGGACCACCAGGATTTATTATCTCCGGTCCAGATACCGCCATAACGATGCATTCCGATATAAGATGATCTAGAAAACAACAGGCATCTTTTCTCCGGACAGATCTCTCGAAGTGCTTCACCTGCTGCCCGTGTCATATTATAACCAAAAAGGTTATGTACCTGATCATGACGCACCATCTTTCCATTCATATTATGATACATCGAAGCATAGTCTTTGGCATTATTAGCCAGATCTGCTACCATATCCCGAATTTTCCAGACATCATCCACGGATTCTTCTTTATCAATAAATTCCCGCATTGCCTCTTTTACTTCACAAACGCCTTCCGGTGTATAAAAAATTGCTGGTTCGTTCATATCATTCCAGAAGCCTTCAATTCCTGCATCTGTAAGAAGCTTATATTTCCCGCCAAACCATTTTCTCGCTTCCGGATTCAATACATCCGGAAAATGTGTGTATCCCGGCCATACAGCTGCAACAAAATCACTTCCGTCCTCTCTTTTACAGAAATAATTGTTTGCTACGCCTTCTTCATACACATCATATCCTTCTTCAATCTTCACTCCCGCATCAATAATCGGGATCAAGCGTATATTTTCTTTTTTCAACTCTTCTACATATTCAGAAAAATCACCAAATGCTTCATTTATCGTAAAGTCTTTATAATGATCCATATAATCGATATCCATGTATACCATGTCGATTGGAATATGATTCTCCCTGTATTTCTTCACAACATAAGCAAAATCTTCCGGTGTCTTATAACCCCAACGGCTCTGTCCAAAACCGAAAGCAAACTTTGGAGCAATATAACTTTTTCCTATCATTTGTCTGAATTGTTTTACAATATCATATATACTTTCGCCTGTGATCACATAGAAATCCAAATCTGCTTTATCGCAGAAAATATGAAGTTCATCCATCTTAGTATATCCGATATCAAATACCAGCGAAGACGGATAATCTATGTACAATCCAAATGTTCTCTCGCCGGATATAATAACAAAATTATGAGATGCATATAAAGAATAAACATCCTCATGATGATTCGGAATATCTGTATTATTGCTTATATATTTATATCCTCTTTTGTTGATTCCACGATTTGCTTCACCAAGTCCATATACTGCATCCTCTGCTTTCATATCATAAAGAAATGAAAAGCCATCATCCAGATTTACTGTTCCAACTTCAGGCATACCTTCCGATGCCTCAAATGACACAACAACTGATTCTGTAAAAAACGGATTACCATATGTGTATTTTTTTATCATTCTCATTTCCTCTTTTCCTTTTTATTTGGTATATAATTTATTATACCTGATAATGTTATTATATTATCTGTTCATCCGTTTTTCTTACATTATTTTTATAAATTTGTTGCACAATATTGACTTATTAATTTCTTCCCCTCGTCATCTTATAACATAGAATGGCAGGTAATCTGTTATAGACTACCTGCCATCCTATGTCATTCACTTTTTTCCCAAAAATCAACCGGTTCGAAATCCAGCAGTTTCGCAAGAAAACCACATTCCTCCAGATCCTTCTGAATATTATCCAGGATATCTTCTGAATCTGCCTGCACCGTGTGATAATGGTAATTGTCGGTTATCTTAAGAAGCGGCGATGATTTTCCACTGCTCAAGGTCTTTACATATTCATAAATATCTTTTCTGGTTTTTATGTTCATCGGAGCTTTTACAACTCCATAAATCTTATGATATACAAATACATCCAGAATCCTGCCGCCATTATCTACGATGATCTGCAATTCTTTCTCTATCTCTTCCGCAGTATGACGCACCTTGAATATTCGTTCACATTTTCCCGGCTTTAATAACACATATCCCCGGTTTGTTGAAACAATATTATTGTCAGCCGCACGAAGCAGGGCAATATCCTGTACGATTACCTGCCTACTCACACTGAGTTGCTTCGCCATCTCCGCCCCCGCAATCGGCTCCTTACTCTTCGCAAGCATCGACAACAGTTTTTCCCGTCTTTCAACTCCTGTCATGTTCTTCCTCCCAATCTTATCATCCATTAGCCCATTCTATTTCTCATATAAACCTTCCCTGCACCCAAAGGCACCAGAAATTTTGTTACAATATTCAGTTAGATTCTATGAAGATTTTTCAGAGAAATATCCATGATCGGAGCGGAATGTGTCAGTGCTCCACTTGATATATAATCAACACCAAGGTTCTTCAAGCGCTCGATATTTTCTGCTGTTACATTACCTGATACCTCGATCTCTGCCTTGCCATCTATGATGCCGATCGCTTCTTTTAACATTTCATCTGACATATTATCCAGCATGATAATATCCGCTCCGGCTTCAACAGCCTCCTTTACCATATCCAGATTCTCAACCTCGACTTCGATCTTTCTGACAAACGGTGCATATTCCTTTGCCATACGGATTGCCTCTTTCACTCCGCCTGCCGCGCCTATATGGTTATCCTTCAGAAGGACTCCGTCCGAAAGATTATATCTGTGATTATGCCCACCGCCGACACGAACTGCATATTTTTCAAAAATACGATTATTCGGGGTTGTCTTTCTGGTATCAAGCAACTGGATCTTGCTTCCTGCAAGAAGTCCTGCAACCTTATATGTGTACGTAGCAATACCGCTCATCCTCTGCAGATAATTCAGTGCTGTCCGTTCTCCCGATAACAATACACGGATATCCCCGGTTACAACTCCCATCAACTGTCCTGCCTTTACCTCATCGCCATCCTTGCAGTAGAGTTCTGTCACGGTTGTATCATCTAATAATTCAAATACTCTCTTAAACACCTGTAAACCACAGATGATTCCATCCTGCTTGCAGATTAACTCTACCTTTCCCATGCATGCCTCCGGCATAACGGAATTTGTTGATACATCCTCACTTGTAATATCTTCTTTTAATGCTCCAAGAATAAATGGATCTACATTTAATTTTAAAGTAATCTGATCGTACATAATATCCTCCTGAATGATTTTTCTATGCTTCCTGTCTGTGCAGGTCTTCTTCGTTTTCCCTTGCAATCTCAGCCTTAAGCAGTGCTTTATATTCTGTTGCCAGCTTCTTCTTATCTGTATAATCGTCTTCTCTGTAAGAGATTTCTTCTATCTTTGTCCGATCGAACTGCTCAGTCATTTCCTTTGCGGCCCGCTTGGCAAATACCAGGCTCTCAAGAAGTGAATTACTTGCCAGTCGATTCTTGCCATGAACTCCGTTACATGCAGTCTCTCCGATCGCATATAACTGATCCATCGATGTCTTACTGGACAAATCCACCTTGATACCGCCCATGAAATAATGCTGTGCCGGCACAACCGGTATGCATTCTGTATACACATCATATCCCATTTCTTTGCAATGCTCAACGATATTCGGGAAATGTTCTTCTAATTCTTTTCTATCAATCACAGTCATATCTTCCCAGACATAATCTGTTCCGTCCTTCTCCATCTGTTTGCGAATCTCGATCGTCAGCAGATCTCTCGGAAGAAGTTCATTTACAAACCGCTCATGATTCTTGTTATAGAGCAGCGCCCCCTCGCCACGAACCGATTCCGAGATCAAAAAACTCCTGTCCTCCGGCTCTTTGCTATATAAAGTTGTCGGATGAATCTGGACATAGTTCACATGCTCTGTCTCAATCCCATGCTTTAATGCGATCGCAACGGCATCTCCGGTCAGGTGTCTGAAATTAGTCGAATGTCTGTAAATACCACCGATTCCCCCACAAGCAAGCATGGTATAGTTTGCCATGATCGGGAAAATCTTATTCTCCGCATCCCTTGCCACCACACCGTAACAGCAATTATCCTTACACAGGATATCCACCATGGTTACATGTTCGTAGATCGTCACATTCGAAAGCTTCTCTACATTGCGGAGCAGGGTACTTGTGATCTCTTTTCCTGTTACATCCTCATGAAAAATGATACGGTGATGGCTATGTGCTCCTTCCTTTGTATAGCTGAAACTGCCATCCGGCTCCCGATGGAAATCCGCTCCATACTTTACAAGATCGTTTACAACATCGACCGATGAACGTATCATGACTTCTACACTCTTTGGATTATTCTCATAATGTCCCGCCTTCATGGTGTCTTCAAAATAACTGTCATAGTCATCTTCTGATTTCAGCATACACATGCCACCCTGTGCCAGGAAGGAATCACTGTGTTCTACGATATCCTTTGTTATGATCGTTATCTGTTTATCACTGGGGAGATTCAATGCAGCATATAAACCTGCGCATCCACTTCCAACAATTAAAATATCTGTCTTCATATTGTTTCTCCAACTGTATTTATTTGTTTTTTCTTCTTATTATAAAAAAGCGTTGCCTTAGTATACCACGTTCTGTTGTGCATGACAATATAGTATTTTACACCACTTTACATGTGTCTTGTCAGTAGATAAAATGAAAGACAGCATTACTTATTATTCCGTAAGACGTTCGCACTCTATTTTAACGCAACGGTGCTAAGCTCCTCGCCTATGGCGACTCACTAAGAACCGGCGTTAAAAAGGCTTACTTCATAAAGTACATATACTCCAATGCCAAATCTCACTTCTCATTTTTGATCTAAACATTGATATCTTGATCTATTATTTCTCCCTTTTCCACAAAATTTCCACTAACTATAAATGAAAACTTTTCATATATCTTTTTAGATAAAAATAACCGAATTAGCTCTTTATAATTCAAAAAACTAATCCGGTTATTTTACTCACTTTGATTCAGCTCAAATTTTTGATTATTCAGCGTCTGCTACAGGCTCTGCTGCCGGTGCTTCTGCTGTCTCGGCAGGCTGCTCTGCCGGTGCTTCTTCCTCGTCATCATCGTCATCATCGAAGAAGTCGTCATCAAAATCATCATCAAAATCATCATCAAAATCATCAAGAAAATCAGGTGTCAGGTATGAATATACTGCATATGCAATACCTGCGATCGCTGCTACTGCACCGATAATCGCAAGGATCACAAATACAACACCTTTTGCCTTTTCTTCTGTTGGTTCGCTTTTTACTAAGATTACATCATTATTTTTCATTATAAACTACCACCCTTTCATTTAGTTTCTGTATGCCGTCATTATAGCATACTCTTTTTTCTATTTCTATATTATCTTGGAATTATTATAATTTCTTTATTCTTCCAAACGCTTTAATTTTGCAAAGGAAGCAAACATTTTTCTTGTACCGCCACGATCAAAATCTACCGTCACCTCATAATCTCTGCCGCCCTTTACAAGCTGCGTTACAGTTCCATTTCCAAATTTCATATGACGCACCCGATCACCTTCTCCATAGTCGAGAACCAGTTCCCGGTTCACGGTAAATTCTTTGCCAAATGATGGTTTGGTCGATGGTATTATACTGATCGGCTCTTTCTTTGCCTTACTGTAGCTGCTGTATGGATTCGATGAAGAATATCCGGAACCCGTTTGCGACGATCTTCCATGATATGAGCCTTTTCCATATCCTGACTGCCCGCTGCTACCATACCTATTTCCGGTATATCCGGTGTCTGCAAACTGCCGTTCTTCCATCCGTTTTACATGCCTTGTAATATCACCGGAATCCTGGAACAGCAGCGGCGGAATCTCTTTAATAAATCTGGAGATGTCATTGCAGTTTCTACTTCCATGCAGCATACGGTTTCTTGCACAGGACAGATATAGCTTCTTCATCGCTCTTGTAATTCCTACATAGCAAAGTCTGCGTTCTTCTTCCAGCGCATCTTCATCATCCGAATTGATCGCCATCGCACTTGGGAAGATTCGCTCTTCCATGCCACATAAGAATACATATGGGAACTCCAGTCCCTTTGAACCATGGATCGTCATTAATTTAACCATATTATCATCATCGGACATTTTATCGGTCTCCGAAACCAGCGCGATATCCTCCAGAAAATCTGCCAGTGTTGCTTCCTCATAATCGGTTTCAAACTGAACCACACGGTTTCTTAACTCATCGATATTCTCAAGTCTAGCCATCGATTCATCCGTGTGCTCCGCTATCAGTTCATCTTCATATCCGGTATCCTCCAGAATACGGTCAAATAATGTACTGAGTGGTTCCTGCTCCTCTATTATCCCCCGAAATCCATCGATCAATTCCACAAAGCCGGAAATTTTTGCAACCGAACGCTGTAATCCCGGAACTTGCTCTATGATCTGCATGGCTTCCATCAGTGTCATATCATTTGCAGCGGCAAATGCGGCCACCTTATCAACGGTAGCATCACCGATTCCACGCTTTGGTACATTGATGATTCGTCTGAGATAGGTATCGTCTGTAGAGTTATTTACAACCTTCAGATATGCCATTATATCTTTAATTTCTTTTCGTTCATAGAAATTCTGACCACCGTAGACCCGATGTGGTATTCCTCGCATAACCAGCTTCTCACCAAGGATACGAGATTGTGCATTCGTACGATATAGTAAAGCAATGTCTTTATACTGTGCACCATTTGCTGTCAGACGGATGATCTCATTTACAACACGATCCGCCTCCATGTATTCATCCTCACTCTGATTAAATACAAGCTTCTCGCCATCTCCCTGATCTGTCCAGAGGGCTTTATCCTTTCTTCCTTCGTTATGCTTGATCACCGCATTTGCAGCCGCCAGAATATTTCCACAGGAACGATAATTCTGTTCCAGCTTCACGACCTTCGCATCCGGATATTCCTTTTCAAAATTCAAAATATTCGTAATATTGGCACCACGGAATTTGTAGATTGACTGGTCATCATCACCAACGACACAAAGGTTTCTGTATTTGGAAGCAAGCTGCTTCACCATCAGAAACTGTATGTGGTTTGTATCCTGATACTCATCCACCATAATATAACGAAATCTGTCCTGATATAATTCCAGTACATCCGGATTATGTTCAAACAGCTCAACCACCTTGTAGATCAGATCATCAAAATCAAATGCATTGAATTTACGGAGTCGCTTCATATACTCGGAATATACGGTTGCCGTCTGTGTCTTCACAAAATCTGTCGCATTCATCTTCGCATACTGATCCGGTGAAATATACCGCTCCTTTGCATTTGATATCTCTGCCAGGAACATCTTCTCCGGATACTTCTTCGGATCGATCTTCAATTCCTTCAGAATATTCTTGACCGCAGATTTCTGGTCATCCGAATCATAGATATTAAAATTTGTTGCATAACCGAGCCTGTCTGAAAACCGTCGCAGAATCCGTACACATAACGAATGAAAGGTGCTGACCCATACTCGTTCAGCACCCTCTCCAACAATGTTATTTACTCTGTCTCTCATTTCGGCTGCGGCTTTATTTGTAAATGTTATCGCAAGAATATTATATGGATTCACTCCGATCTCATCCATCAGATACGCTACCCGGTGGGTGATTACTCTGGTCTTTCCTGATCCGGCACCTGCCAGTATCAGAAGCGGTCCATCGACATGTCTGCATGCCAAATCCTGCATGTCATTTAATCCAGCCATCGCTTTTGTACTCCTTTATATCAGCTTTGTTCCGCAGTTACCACAGAACTTTGCTCCATTTGTAGGGGTTCCGCAGTTCGGGCAGAACTTAGGAGCCGTACCATTTCCGGTTGGAGCTGCCTGCTGATTCATCTGTCCGTTCATGTTGTTCTGCAGATTACCGGTCATCTGATTTGCCATCATCATACCCATCTGCATTCCCATCATACCGCTGGCAACATCTGCCATATTGGTTCCACCTTTTCCGTTGGAATTTGCAAGTGCATCTACCATCTTCACCTGCTGGAACCGTCCCATGTCACCAAGCATCGTATACTCAGCAGCCTGATCTGCACGTTTTGATATATTCTCAGGATATGTAAATTCGCTGATTCTGAAATCTGTCATGGTCAGACCGATCTTGATCAGTTCCATATCCAGATCTTCTAAAATACCCTTCGCAATATCCGTTGCATTTGCCATCAGATTGAATACGTCACCGCCGACCTTTGTGATCCATTTGATCAACAGTCCATCTAAGATTCCCTTAATACGGTCTCTGACATCATCCACTGTAAAGATTGCCTTTACCCCGGCGATTCTCTCGATCAACACATTGTAATCATCGATCTTGAATGAAAACTTACCATTTGACCGTACCGGAAGTCCGCCCGGAAGTCCCGGAGCCTGTAAACGGATCGGTGAACTGGTTCCCCAGTTACAGGTAAACTCTTTCGTATTGATGAACAGAACCTCTGCACGAAGTCCTGAGTTGAAACCAAACTTAAATCCCTTTAATGTAGAAAGGAATGGAATGATATCCGAATCAATCGTATAACTTCCTGATTCTGTGAAGATACCTTCTACCGCACCGTTATACAGGAAGATTGCATCCTGTCCCGGTTTAATGATAAGTCTGGAATCTTTCTTTATCTCTCGATTTGTCCATTTCCAGAAGAGCAAGTCATCTCTGTATTCTTCCCACTCAACTACATTGGCAAACTGATTTGAAAATAATCCCATCTGTTTCCTCCTATGAAAGTCCCATCTTTGCCTTTAATGCTGCAAGTTCGTCTGAAACTGCTGATGATGGTTCTGCATCGTATTTGCTCATCAGATCATCTGTCTCATCCTTACCGCTGGCATTTAATTCTGCCATAGCATTTGCCTTGTCAAGCATTGCATCAGCCTTTGCTTCCATTCTGTCAAATGCTGAGATCGTTCCGGCTGTATCCGTTACGCTTCCCATCATCTTATTCATCTTCTCCTGCGTCTTTGCAACCTGAACCTTAGCCTTGATCGCATCTTTTCTTGCGTTCAGATCCATGATATCCTTCGTCAGCTTATCATGCATCTCTTTCATCTTAGCCGCATTTCCTGCTGCCATATCATAAGACTGCTGTAACGAAGTTCTCTTGGTTGATAACTGATTCTTCTTCTCTAAGAACTTCATGGCATCTGCTTCGTTTCCTGCAAGGAGTGCCTTCTCTGCATAGTTCTGCATCTTGGCAATATCTGCATCGCAGTCATCCAATGCACGTTTGCATCTGGTCTCATCTGCCATAACGGTTGCTGTCTCTGATTTTACGTTTCTAAGATCTTCCTGTAAGTCTCTGAGATACTGGTCGATCATCTTCTCCGGATCCTCTGCCTTATCAAGCATAGCGTTGATGTTTGCTGACATAATGTCTTTAAATCTTTTTAAAATCCCCATAAATAATTACCTCCTGTATATATTTACACTTTATGGTTTCTTGTTTTTTCGTGCTCACAAACCCATGATATCATAACAGGCGTACGCTCCGCAACGCCTGAATCATGAATTAAATGTAAAGTATCACGCTTCTGTTCTTAGGTGGCTTTAAAGTTCATCGTCAAGGCTCTTATGGATGTTTCCACCAATCCGAAACTCCGGAATTTTCTTAGAAGGGCCTTCTGCTGCCTTTCCTGCAACCCCTGCATCCGTAATTGATTCCTCTAACGGCACAGGTGTCCGATCCTCAAATAATGACTTTTTCTTTTCTTCCTTTAATTCATCTGCAATCTCAAATGCTGAATCAACAACCTCATCATGCAAAATATCATCATGAAGCTTCACCGGCTGTCTGGATGGTTTTACCTTGATCGGATCTTCCTTCTTATCCTCAAAATCAAATTCCCACTGAACCATCTCATTTTCTTCTGCCTGCTTCTTCGTCTTCTGTTCTTCTTCCTCAAACCGGTTCTTCTCATAGTACAGTTCATTTGCAAGGAGCTGGCTGATCTCTAAGATATCGGCATACCGTTCCTGCTTTTTCATATCCAGAAGTCCATCCATCAGCTCTCGCTTATTCTGCTCAATGACATCGGATTTCTGTCTGAGGGAATCCAGCACACGGTCGGTTTCCTCGCTGATCATATTATATGCCTGACGTACCGATTCATTGATCTCCATAAGCATCTCATTCGTATAAATGATCGATGCCGCATAGATCTCATTTGCTGTCCGAAGTGCCATCTTATCTTTCTTGTTCAGATCCTTTACCTGCCTCTGGACATAGAGCGGATTCGGCTTGCTCATTCGGATCCGGCTTGCAGATTCTTCTGCCTCTACGATAATGTCCTCGGCTTCTTTATTCGCATCCTTTATGATCTTGCCACGCTTATCCGTGATCTCATGATACGCTTTTAATTCTATATCTATCGTCTTTTTCAGATCTTCTATCATTTCCAGCATTTCTTCTTTATTTACAAGAACCTTCCCTGCTGCAAATGGAACATTCTGTCCGTCCTCAATCAATACCTGCATCTTATCAAGCAGTTGTTTTGCTTTTCCTTTTTCCATGTCTATTGCTTCCTCCAACTATGGCTTTATAGGATTTTATTTATAGATCCGGTTTCTTATCATCTCTTGGAATACCTAAGAAATCCTGGATCAGATGTCTGCTGAAAAGCCTTCCTTCTTCACTTTCAAAATACCGCTCCGGATGCCACTGAAACGCAAGAATACTCATGGTTGGTGACACAAATGCCTCAACCGATCCATTTTCTTCATCTACAACCAACGGATAAAACATTGTTGAAAGGTTTTCCAGATATACACAATCACTGTGAAAATTATTTATCTTTATATATCGATCCGAATTACATATTTTTGCCATATGGTCAACACCTCGCGGTCTTGGTACCACAAACGGTGCAGAATATGAAATCTTTCCACCAAAAAGAGCATTCAGATGCTGCATACCTCTGCATACCCCGATGATCGGTATCTCATTCTCCACACAGTACATAATGAGCCGTTCCTCCATCACATCCCGATGCGGCTGCAGCTCTGCCTTATGCGGTTCTACATAATATTTCGGGTGAAGCGTACCGCCACCCGTTACGATCAGTACGTCAATCGGATCTTCAAATAAGGCTTCAAAATCTCTGGTGAAATTCGACACCGGATGAAGTCTTATTCCCATGCTTTCATAAAATTCCGTATAGGCAGCTTCCAGAACATCCGTGGATTTTCCATACATATTCTGACCTTCGCGTTGTGTTATCAGTGCGTGAAGCATACGCCTATTCCTCCTTCAGTATCTTTCCATTTTTACAATCAAGTGTCAGTTTGTCAAGTCCTGTTACATAATTATAAATAACGTCGCCACATCCAATAGCCGCCGGAATATTGAATTCCGCACATCGGATCGCCATATGGGATGCAACACCACCATACTTCGTAATAAAGCCCCGGATTCCTTTTGCAAAGATCCAGTCATAGCCGGGATCTGCTTTCGGGATCACTACGATCTTATCTGCAACATCAACCGCTCCGGCATCGTCACGCTTCGATTCCTCATCCTCCAATACGACAACTGCTCCGGTCACGATCTCCGAGGTGATAAAATTCGGTCTCGCCTCTACCATCTCGATATATTCCAACTGCTGCTTATTACAGATCACATCTGGCAGAATCATATCGGAAGCATCTGTATATGCCTTTCGGTTCTCTGCGATCACCTGTTCCCATATCCTTCGGATCTCCGTTTCTGGTTTATGATACACTGCAATTATATCATCTACTGTGAGATATGCCATATCTTCTTTTGAAAAATTCAACATTTCTCCAATATTGATCAGAATATCGATTGCCAGACTTAAGGATTTCGTAAATTCAAATTTAAAATATTCCCGTTCTTCCATGGAATCCTTTAAGAATTCCACAAATTTCTTTGCATCAACACCAAAGCCGATATCGGAAAGTGCCTGTTCTACCTTCTCCGGATCTAATGGCGTATGCTTTAACCGCTCAATTCTCTGTCTCTGCTTCTTTGCTGTCTCGCTTGCCTTGGAGCTGTCAAAATCCCGTTCCTCATATGTCTCACAGGTGATATCGTAAGTGCCGGAACGAAGATGCCCGTATTTCTCATCAAATGCAGCTCTGGTAATCCGTCCTTCTGCAAAATCCTGAAAATCCGAATCGTACTCCGATGCCACTGTGTAGATTGACATCATAAAGTCATCAATCTCACGGCTCGTAAAATATCCCTTTGCACTAAGTGACCTGCAAAGAGCCTTTGAGATAAATGCAAGTCTTGCCTGTCTTGCAAATTTCGGTGTTCCGTACTGTTTGATACTCTCGATCAATTCTATAAAATAACGGATGGAAGTATTCACATCCTTTGCTGCCATCAGCCAGTTATTCCTGATATTTTCCCGATGCACCTTCAGTCCGTTTAAGGAACGGATATCCTGCATCCGGTTCTGCCTGAAATTACAGATTGCACGATCCGTCAGACGAAACAGGCTATTTGACAAATCCTGAATCTCGCCTTTCGTGAATTCATATTCTAATAATTCCTGCAACCGATCCTCCGTTGTAAAATCATAATTGGAAAATACGATTTCAAATTCTATTTTATCATGTGCCGTTATATCCGATAATATCTTCCGGTCATAAAATGCCAAAAGTTTTTTCACCATGTCCTCATCTAAATCCGCAGGCATCAGGCACAGAAATGACTTCCGCAATGATATATATGGTTTATTTCCGACCCTGTACATCAGATCTCCGTCCACCACACGATATCCGATCGTGGTAAGTCCCTGATTCCAGGCAGCCTTCGTTATGATCTCTCTGTAAAGGGAGAAATCAAGCGGATGCGGATTCACTCCTATGATCTCAGCAGGATTCCAGAATGCCATATCGGATAAGATTGCCTGTTTCTCATACAACAGATCACTGAGTTTTTGATACTGCTGTTTTATCTTGTTTATCAATTCTCCAAATATACGATCATTCTTTGCTCTGTCTTCTTTGTAGTCAGACGGCTTTTGCAGTTTCTTAATACAGGCCGCAAGCGGACGCACCTGAAAGATCGTAACTGTCAGATCTGCTCCAACTGCAAATTCCACATCGAGCGGATACTCCGGAAAGATGTCTTCTAATTCCCTCATGGCTGTGATCAGAACACCCCAGCGCTCCGGGAGAGATGAACTCTCTGCTGTCCGTGCAATATAAATCGTCTTTCCTCCGCTTCCACTGGTTACCGCATCGGTCGAATCTTCATCATATGAGATTGCATAATACAGTCTTCCTGATTTGATCTCTCTGGAGAAGATAACTCCGCTGCTGATGATAGATTTCGTCTGCGTCTGGATCAACACCTGTTCATTCCTGATATCTGGCAGATCTTTTTTATAGGAATCAAATACTGTCTCAACCGCATGACATACAGCATCGCGATCATCAGCGTCGACATCCAATATACTGTCATAATGACCCGCATTTGATGTCTCGGAGGAATCTTCATTGGAACAGGAGCTTCGAACAACAATCGTCTGTCCTTTAAACTGTGATTGAATATCGGCAAGGATCTGTTTCCGGTTCTCACCATACATTTTCCCGGTTACGATCATAAGGTCTTCTATTCTCGATTTTGTTATTCTGTTTTTCAAATAATCTAATGTATCTGCTTTTGTCAAAACCATGAAAAAATCACCTTCTACAACAAAACTGCACCTTAGCAGACCATATCATCTATACTAAAGTGCAGTATATTTTTTCTCTTTCGAGACACTATTCGTTTTGTTGGCTATTCCGACAGACTTTTGTTTCTTCCAAATCTATCTTCTGTCAGTATTCATTATATAATGAATAAAATAGCTCTTACTGGATCGTTAATAGATCATCAACTGATTTTCTTGGTGGCATCTCCGGTGCAAATACCGGATATCCCATTGCAATAACGGTGGCAACTGTCTGACCTTCCGGCACACCTACGATCTCTCCAACCTTCTTATCATCAAATACTCCAAGGATAACCGTTCCGATTCCCTTCTCATGTGCTGCAAGACAGAATGTCTGGGCTGCGATACCGGCATCGAACATCTCCCATCCGGCACCTTTGCTTGTACTGAAGCTTCCATCTCTCTCATATCCACAAATACCGTTCTTCTGTGTCACAACCATCAACTGATGTGCTCTGGAAACTGTCTTCTCATTTAATGCGAATCCCATTACACCCTCTTCTGCGATCTTCTTGATCTTCTCCGGATCAGAAACACTGATGTAACGGATTGTCTGTGTATTCTTCCAGGATGGTGAATAGGATGCGAGTTCTACTAACTCACGGATCACTTCATCCGGAATGATATCCTCTTTGAATTTTCTTACCGATCTTCTTGTCTTAATACATTCTAATGCTTCCATGTCTTGTCCTCCTGTATTTTTATAAATATCTTTTGTATCTTCTTACATATATCGCAAGTATAACTCACTCAATGTCTTCGAAAAATCATCTCATTATCTGTTACAGATCACTCACCTGCAAAATATGCATCTATACCATCTGCAATTCCTTTTGCAAGCAGATTCTGATAATCTGATGTTACAAGCTTCTGGTCTTCTTCTGAATTTGTCATATAACCGATCTCAACGATCGTAACCGGAACCTTACACCAGTTAATTCCACTCATGGAATCTGTCTCCCAGACACCTTCGCTGTTTGCCCCTGTTGCTGCTGCCATTCCGCTTAATACATCGGCAGACAACCGTTTACAGGAATCATAGATATCTGCATTGTATGGATTATCCTTAGTCTGGCATACTGTCATAACACCGCTCGCATTTGTATCTGTAGAACCATTTGCATGGATTCTTATAAATGCATCTGCCTTATCACTGTTTGCAAGTTCTGCTCTTGCAGCGTTACTGATATCGACATCATTGGATGTACGGATCATCTTCACAGTATAGCCTCTTGCCTCTAATGCACTCTGAAGCTTTAACGCTACTTCAAGATTCAGTTCATATTCCTCTGTACCGGTTGTAACACCTGTATTACCGGCTGAGACTTTTGCTTTCTTATCTTCCGCACCGGGACCTACCGGCTCTGTATCCGTATTCGGCGTTGCCTGATGACCTGCATCAATACAGATCAGCTTGCCTTCGCCAACATTGCTTGTCTCCTGTGTTGATTCTTCTGTGCTGCTGTCATCACCACTGGATGCTGCTCCTTCTGCCTTTACAAATTTCGAATAAACATAATAGGTCTCACCCTTGATCGATACCTTGCTCCACTCATCGTTATAACCGATCCGGTCAAGCTCTACACCATCTGCAAGCTGCATCGCAGGATCTCCGTCTGTCGATGGTGCTGTTCTGACATTTACATAATCAGTCGTCGTCACCTTGTCATTTACGATCGTGAATCCTTCTTCATCCACCTGTGCTTCCGTCGTCGCTTCTGTTGTATCCTCTGTGGATGCTACATCTTCAGAAGCTTCTGTTGAACTCTCGGTAGTCGTCTTTTTTCCTGCATCCTTTTTCCCACAGGCTGCAAGTACAAATGCTGAAAGAATGATCATCATACATATAAGTATTGTTCTGTAAACCTTCTTCATAAGTAACCTCCGTCCATATTTCTATACACCTAATGTCTATTATCGCATAAATATGGCTCTATTTCAACCAAAAAGCGATAAGGAGCCGTTTCATCGACTCATAGTCTGACAAATGTGCCATTTCACATGCTGAATGCATAGCGAGTACCGGCATTCCCATATCGACTGCCTTTACCGGAAGATAGGATGAAACGATCGGACCCAGCGTAGTTCCACCCGGCATTCCTGTCTTATTGACCGTACGCTGAAACGGAATTCCTTCATCCTCACAGAGCACCTGAATCACTGCAGCATCCTCGCTGTCTGTCACATATCGCTGAGACGCGCTGCTCTTTAAGACAACCCCATTTCCAAGCAGTACCCGGTTGACCGGATCGGATTTCTCCTGATAATTCGGATGTGTTCCATGTGCCACATCAAGAGAGATCAAAAATATCTCCGGAAGCAGCTCCTGTATGGTACGGCTCTCTCCGCTGTCTTTTAAGATACGTTCCGTTATCATCCGAAGCAGTCCGGAATCTGCTCCCTGTTTGGACAAACTCCCGATCTCCTCGTTATCGAAAAATACTCCGATGTCGAGATTCATATCAGATCCATCTGCTTCCGATATTTTTTCATCTGCCAATGCAGCTTCTGTTCCCTTACCTTTTTCTTCTTTCCACTTGTTTCCGGTTCGCACCAAAGATTCCAAAATCGCACTAACGGAAGATACATTATCAATTCTCGGTGATGTAAATACGCCACTGTCTCCGATCATTTGGCAGGAATCGCAATTATATAAATACAGATCATAGTCTAATATGTCCACCTTATCGATCTGAAGCATTTCTGCAACCTCATCTAAAAAGCTATGCGGTTCATCCTTCTTCCAAAGCCCAAATACCGGGATCAGTTCTTTCTGCGGATCTAATTTTGTCTCTGCGTCTCCACGTTTCAGATGCGGCGCAAGACTCGGTATAATCGCAACCGGCTTCTCGGAATCATATAATCGTACCTCCGGATGAAATGCATCGCTGCCTTTTACCACTACCTTGCCGGCAAGTCCCAGCGGGCGGTCAAACCATGTCTTCATTAACAGTCCGCCATACGTCTCTATATTCAACATATGATAACCGCCTTTTTCCATATCGGCTGACGGCTTTAACTTCAGCATCGGAAAATCCGTATGGCTGGTCGCTATACGGATATGCTGCAGCTGCTTCGGCAGATGAAATGCGATCATAACAGAACTGTATGGTCTGACATAATAATCTGCTCCTGCCTGAAGCTGCCATTTGTCCTTTAACTTAAGCTCGGAAAATCCGTGTTCTTTCAGATATTCCTCTCCATGCTTTACAACATGGAATTGGGTAATTCCTTTTTCTAACATATATTTTAACAAGCCTGTCTGTTCCGGCTTTTCTGATATGAGATCAACTTCTGTTTTTCTTTCTTCCATATGCTCTGTTCTCCTGTCTTTTTACTTTGATTTCTATTGTACACCTTTTTAGTTTTTCTTGCTATTTTGATTTTATGTGTATATAATGTTGTTACACGCTTTAACGCGTTAAATCCAAAAAAGGAGAAACAGCTATGAATGCATTTAAAATTGGTTTTATCGGTCTTGGTCTGATCGGTGGATCGGTGGCAAAATCTATTCACCGTATTTTCCCAAACTATACGATCATCGGCTATGATGTCAACACCGCAACCTTAAAAGAAGCGCAGGAGGATGGCACCTTAGGTCATTATACAACAAATATCAGTGACATCGCAGACTGTGATTATATCTTTCTGTGTGCGCCGGTTCATTATAATATAGAATATCTGAAAACTTTAAAACCACTGATCTCTGATTCCTGTATCCTGTCTGATGTCGGCAGTGTCAAATCCGACATCTACGATGCTGTAAAGGAACTGGGACTTGGTTCTCATTTTATCGGCGGTCATCCAATGGTCGGATCCGAGCGCTCCGGCTACGATGCAGCAACCGACCGTCTGATCGAGAATGCTTATTATTTCATCACCCCATCTCCGGACGCTCCGGCAGACCGCGTGGAGGAATTCATGACATTTATCGGCGACCTGGGTGCTATCCCGATCCGGTATTCCCCGGATGAACACGATAAGATCACTTCCTATATCAGTCATGTACCGCATGTGATCGCAGCGTCTCTGGTCAATCTGGTACGACATGCCGATTCCCCGGACGGAATCTTTAAATCTCTGGCAGCCGGAGGTTTTAAAGATATCACACGAATCGCATCCTCAAACCCGGTAGTCTGGGAGCACATTCTACTCAGCAATCCGAAGAACATCGTGAATGGATTGAAGGAATATATTGAGCTTCTAAATAAAATGATTTATGATATTGAAAGAAATGACGCAAAGGACATCAATGCTTTCTTTGAGTCATCCAGAGAATACCGGGATTCCATCCCGAACAATACAAGCGGTGTTATCCGTATGCAATATGAACTCTTTGTCGATATCCCGGATGAACCGGGTGCTCTGGCAAAGGTTACGGTACTGCTTGCTGATGCAGGCATTAATCTGAAGAACTTCGGTATCTCCCATAATCGTGAAGACGAGGAAGGCGTTCTACGTTTATCCTTCTACGATACGGATGCATGCCGGAAAGCATTTGAACTTCTTGCCGATGCCGGATACCGCTTATATAACAGATAAGACTACATAAAAAGGAAATGGACGATATCGCGTCCAGACAGGTAATACATTATGATATTTTCCAGAAGAACAGGATTAAAAGGGGTCCTTACGATCCCCGGAGATAAATCCATCTCCCACCGTTCGATCATGCTTGGATCACTGGCAGATGGTATAACCGAAGTACATGGATTCTTAAACGGTGCAGACTGCATTTCTTCTATGAACTGCTTCCGCGAAATGGGTGTAACGATCGACCACAATGGGGATACCGTTATCATTCACGGAAAAGGGCTTCATGGTTTGCAGGCTCCGAAAGAAACACTCGATGTTGGCAACAGCGGAACAACTACCAGACTGATGTCCGGAATTCTTGCGGCACAGAATTTCAAGAGCCGCGTGATCGGTGATGCATCGATCTGCCGCCGCCCAATGAAACGAATCATGACCCCGCTCTCTCTGATGGGCGCTGATATCGTCAGTGAAAATGGAAATGACTGTGCGCCGCTTCTGATCACCGGAAAGCCATTACATGGCATCCACTACGATTCACCGGTTGCTTCGGCACAAGTCAAATCTTGTATTCTTCTTGCCGGGCTGTATGCCGACGGCGAAACCAGTGTAACCGAACCATATGTATCCAGAAATCATACGGAGCTGATGTTTGATGCTTTCGGTGTCGATATCAAGACCTCCGGCACAACCGCAACTGTAAAACCTGCGGATAAATTATACGGTCAGAAGATCATGATCCCGGGAGACATCTCCTCGGCGGCTTACTTTATCGCAGCCGGACTTATCACACCGGATTCCTGTATCACGATCAAGAATGTGGGTATCAACAATACCCGTGATGGAATATTAGAAGTTGTAAAAATGATGGGAGGTACGATCACCTACGACCGACTGGATCAGCCGGGCGAACCTGCTGCAGACATCACAGTACAGACCTCAGATTTAAAAGGCTGTGTGATCGAAGGCTCCCTGATTCCGAAGCTGATCGACGAGATTCCGATCATCGCCATCATGGCATGCTTTGCAAAGGGACAAACCGTTATCAAAGATGCACAGGAACTGAAGGTGAAGGAATCAAACCGGATCGATGTTATGGTGAAGAACCTTTCCGCTATGGGCGCAGATATTAACGCTACCGATGATGGCATGATCATCCATGGCGGCAAGCCGCTTCACGGCGCTGTCATCGACAGCCACCTCGACCACCGCATCGCCATGAGCTTTGCCATCGCCGGACTTAACGCCGACGGCGACACAGAGATTCTTGGCAGCGACTGCGTAAATATCTCCTACCCGACCTTCTATCAGGATCTTGCCGGGTTGAGGTAGTATCCCACCCGGACGCTGGAATGAGTGAATCAACACTTCTGATAGGGAATTACAAATAAATCCTGCTGCCCGGCTATGTAAAAAGACAAGCATGTTTTCTATTCGGTTCGCACATTTATTAGTCAGCAGTCGCCCAAACTCACCCTTACTTGCTCAAACATGGGCTTGGTGCTGACAATTCGTGCAAACCTCATAACGAAAACTTCGCTTACGTCTTTTGTACATAGCCGGGCAGCAGGATTTTTAATGTAATTCCCTTATATAATATCTCGATATAACTCATCCCAGCGTCCGAGCTTTTCAAAGCAATGAGGAAAAAGGCTCCGCCACATAAAATAGATTTTCTGCTTTGATGCCGATTTCACTAACATCTATATTATAAATAAACGACAATACCAGTGGTACTAGAAGATGTTCGTGTAATTTTCGTCATGAGGTTTGCACTAGCTGTCAGCACCAAGCCCTTGTCTGAACCCGTAAGGGTGAGTTTGGGCGACTGCTGACAAATCAGCGTGCGAACCGAATAGAAAATGAAACGAATCTTGCTATACCACTGGTATTGTCATTTATTTATATCAAGATCCTGAAAACCGGCATCAAAGCATATTTCCATAAAATATACGGCGGAGTCTTTGTCCTACAGAATCAACATGGCATCGCCGAAGGAGAAGAAACGATAGCGTTCTTCCACGGCTACCTTGTAGGCTTCGAGAATCTTCTCGCGGCTGTAAAGAGCTGATACCAACATCAGCAACGTGGATTCCGGCAGATGGAAGTTCGTGATCAATCCATCGATGGCTTTGAACTTATAACCCGGATAGATGAAGATATCTGTCCAACCGCTACAGGCACGAAGCATACCATTCTCATCGGCTACTGTTTCCAGCGTTCTCGTACTGGTCGTTCCAACTGCAATAATTCGACCACCATTTTTCTTTGTCTCATTGATCGTTTCTGCCGCTTTCTCATCGATCACATAGAATTCCGAATGCATATGATGATCCAGAATGTTATCCTCTTTTACCGGACGGAATGTTCCAAGTCCGACATGAAGCGTCACATGTGCGATTTTGATGCCTTTAGTCTTAATCTCCTCTAGAAGTTCCTTTGTGAAATGAAGTCCGGCTGTCGGTGCTGCCGCAGAACCTTCATGCTCTGCATAGACCGTCTGATAACGGTTCTTATCTTCCAGTTTATGTGTGATATATGGCGGAAGCGGCATTTGTCCAAGTTCATCCAAAATCTCCTCAAAGATTCCCTCATATTCAAACCGAACGATACGATTTCCTTCTTCCACAATATCAATGACTTCACCAACCAGTTTACCTCCACCGAAAATGATCCTTGCACCAACTCTGGCTTTCTTTCCCGGTTTTACAAGCGTCTCCCATGTACAATCATCCAAGCGCTTCAATAACAGCACCTCGATAGCTGCTCCGGTTCCTTCTTTCTCACCGATCAGTCTGGCAGGAATCACCTTTGTATCATTAATAACCAGACAGTCGCCCTCTTTCAAATATGATATTACATCATAAAAATGTTTATGTTCGATGGTTCCTTCTTCTCTGTTTAAAACCATTAATCTCGAATTATCACGCTTTAAGAGTGGATCCTGCGCGATCAACTCCTGAGGCAGATCATAGTAAAAATCTGATAACTGCATTTTCTTATCCTCCTTAAAACTCAACTATGATAATGCCACGTTTTATGTCTAAATGCAAGGAAGAAAAACAAAGAATAAAGCAGGTAACAGATAACAAAACAAATGCCAGATACAAATAAACAAATTTTATCTGTACCTGACACCCTTTTTCATAAGCTTCAACTTTTGTTCTGCCGTCATTGTCTGTGACAATAGCGTCCCCCCTCGATCAGTGAAGCGACCGTTTCTGCATCCATGCCTTTAAATTCGTCTACTACTCTTATCAGTATATGCGCCAGCATGATCTTCTGTCCAAGCAGCCGTTTGGCACTGGCATCATACTATGCTTTCTGGTAGGTAGCATCGACGGCAAACACCACTTCATTATCCATGATCTGTCTTCTTTCCTGACAGAACAGGATAAACGACCTTCTCTATGTGGTTATTTTTTTATCCTCGGTCTGGTCACCATCCGTATCATCTGTCTGATCACTGTCCGTTTCACCGGTCTGATTACTATCTGCATCCTCTGTCTGACTATCAACCGGTCCAACTTCATATACCATGCAAAACAAATTGTCGCCTAATTCCGTTACTGTATATTCATCATCCACCTTTGACGGAATCGTAAGGATATTCTGCGAATCCACTTCTGTAACAGACAACTTTGTTTTATCCACTTTCGTAAGGGCTGCAGTCTTTTTCTCCGCATCCAGGATTTTATATGTATAACAGCCATCTGCTGTTATATATTCCTGCTCCGTTGTATCTTCCGTCTCTGCACAGACCTTCGTCACAGATCCCATACCACTGACAAAGCCTGCTCCGGACTGCCCTGCCGCCAACGACCAAAGCCATAGCTACCGCCATCATTCGTAATCGTCTTTTTCCCATCTTCTCTCCTTCTTATCCCTGCAACCAAAAACGTCTGCACAGTCTGATATACCAAACCGGAGAATACCTGTATAACAAATATTCTCCGGTTCATAATACCAGAATTATTCCAACCTGTAAATTAAGCTCTGAGTTCGATACCCAGCTTTCCTAATTCTTTTACGAGCTTCTCAATGATCTTATCGACTTCACCGGCCTCTAAGGTTCTGTCTTTTGCACGGAAAGTCATCGTGTAAGCAACAGACTTCTTACCGGCTGCGATCTGCTCGCCTTCATATACATCAAAGAGCTTATAGCTTTCAAGCAGCTTGCCGCCACACTTCTTGATCAGTTCTTCTACCTGACCGACAAAGATGCTCTTGTCCATAACCATACTTAAGTCTCTGGTACTTCCAGGGAACTTTGCGATGCCTTCATACTTGATATCGAAGGATGACAGCGCTACGACATTTGGCATATCGAGAACTGCTACATATACCTCACCCTTTAAGTTATAGTTATCGCATGCTTCCGGATGAAGCTGACCGAGGTAACCAACAACGGTATCGTCCTTTACGATATTTGCCTGACGGCCCGGATGTAAGAATGGATGCTCTGTTGTAGGAACATAGGTACAGATATTCTTCATACCAAGGTTATCAAATAACTCCTCGATCACACCCTTTAAGTTGAAGAAATCACCCTCGCCGTACATACCGATCGTGAGCTTCATACGTTCTTCCGGAAGCTCTGTCAGTGGGAGTTGCTTTGGGAGATATACATTTCCGAATTCATACAGACGTGCAACCTTATTCTTACGATTGAAGTTTGTTGCAAGAGAAGTCAGCATACCGTTTAAGGATACCGTTCTCATGATACTAAAATCCTCACCCAGCGGATTTGCGATCGTAATCGCCTTTCTGTAAATGGAATCAGCAGGAAGCAGTAATTTGTCAAATACCTTCGGGCTTTCAAATGAATAGCACATACCACCAGAGAATCCGTTTCCTTCCAAAATGTTTCTTGCAATGTCATAGATTCTATGGCTGTATGGCTTCTTACCTACGGTAGCTTCACCCTTTGGAAGTGACATCGGAATCTTATCATATCCATAGAAACGGGCAACTTCTTCTGCCAGATCTGCCATGCAGTTTAAATCCTGACGGAAGGTTGGAACAGTAAGTGTCTTCGCTGCTTCATCATATGTTAATTCCAGCTTACCAAATATATCAAGCATGGTCTTTTCATCAATATCGGTACCAAGAAGCTTGTTGATCTTTTCAGGCTCAAACGGAAGCACCTTAGGCTGTACAGGATCCGGATATACATCAACCATACCGCCAACAACTTCACCTGCACCCATTTCTTCGATCAGCTGGCATGCACGGTTGATTGCTTCTTCTGCAAGATTTGGATCAAGTCCCTTTGTAAACTTGAATGCAGCATCTGTTGCAAGTCCGAGTCTTCTGGATGACAGACGGATATTGGTTCCATCGAAACAGGCTGCTTCAAATAATAAGGTCTGGATATCATCCGTTACCATGGAGTTCTCACCACCCATGATACCTGCGATACCAACTTCTTTTTCTCCGTCACAGATCATCAGAACATCCTTATCCAGCTTTCTTTCCTGACCATCAAGCGTCACAAATGTATCGCCATCCTTTGCGCGTCTGACAACGATCTTATTTCCTGCAATTGTGGACAGATCATACGCATGCATTGGTTGTCCATATTCTTCCATTACATAGTTTGTGATATCAACCAGATTGTTGATCGAACGGATTCCCTGTGAAGCAAGTCTCTCTCTCATCCATTTTGGTGATGGACCGATCTTTAAATTCTTTACAACTCTTGCGCAGTAACGCTTACACAGATCTGTGTCCTGAACTTCTACAGATACATAGTTATTTACATCTTCATCATTTCCTGTTTTCTTGATCACCGGTGGGTAGAATGGCTTGTCAAATGTAACAGCAGCCTCTCTTGCCATACCGATCATGGAAAAGCAGTCTACACGATTTGATGTAATCTCATATTCTACAACAACATCATCCAGTCCCAGTGCCTTTACCGCATCATCACCCGGCTTTACATCTGCTTCCGCAGGGAATACATAGACACCGTTTTCCGGTGCTTCCGGATACAGCTCTCTGGATGATCCAAGCTCCTCAATCGCACACATCATACCATAAGATGGCACGCCACGAAGTTTTCCCTTCTTGATCTTGATTCCATCAGCAGGAAGCTCTCCGCCATCGTGTCCGCCTGCTACTTTACCGCCGTCAAGTACGGTAGGAACCAGATCTCCTTCTTTTACATTTGGTGCTCCGGTTACGATCTGAAGCAGCTCATCTGCTCCGATATCGACCTGACATACAACCAGCTTGTCAGCATCCGGGTGCTTTTCTATCTTAACGATCTTACCAACTACGATCTTTTCAAGATTCTTGTCTTTCTTCTCAAAACCTTCTACATGTGAACCGGAAAGTGTCATTGCATCGACAAATTCCTGTGCCTCTACGTCAAGATCAGGCACATATACTTTTATCCATGAAAGTGGTGTATTCATTTTTCTATCTCCTTTTCCTGTTTTTTAGAACTGCTGTAAGAAACGTACATCGTTTTCGTAAAGAAGACGCATATCGTCGATTTCGTATTTTAACAGTGCTACACGCTCCAGACCGATACCAAATGCAAATCCTGAATATTCCTCCGGATCAATGCCACAGTCATGAAGTACCTTCGGATGAACCATACCACAGCCAAGAATCTCGATCCAGCCGCTGCCCTTACATACACGACAGCCCTTGCCGCCACATTTGAAACAGGTTACATCCATCTCTGCTGATGGCTCTGTGAATGGGAAATGATGTGGACGGAACTTAACCTTTGTGTTCTCACCAAAGAATTCCTTTGCCCACTGCTGTAAAGTTCCCTTTAAGTCAGCCATCGTAATGTTCTTATCAATAACCAGACCTTCTACCTGATGGAAGGATGGTGAATGTGTTGCATCTACTTCATCAGCTCTGAATACTCGTCCCGGTGAAAGAATACGGATCGGAAGGTGACCCTTCTCCATGATTCTTGCCTGTACCGGAGATGTCTGTGTACGGAGCAGGATATCCTTTGTAATATAGAAGGTATCCTGTTCATCCTTTGCAGGATGATTTGCAGGGATATTTAATAATTCGAAATTATATTTATCATATTCAACTTCAGGTCCTTCTACGATCTCATAGCCCATACCGATGAAGACACGTTCCAGATCTTCAAGAGCGATCTGATTCGGATGTCTGTGTCCATCGATCTTCTTGATTCCCGGAAGGGTAACGTCGATCGTTTCGCGCTTCATCTTCTCTGCACGAAGTGACTGATTGATCTTCTTTGATTTTTCCTCTAAGGCTATCTCGATCGCCTGTCTTGCTTCATTTACCATCTGTCCAACCTTTGGTCGATCTTCAGGTGCTACATCTTTCATACCCTTTAATACCTGGGTCAGTTCACCTTTCTTTCCGAGTACAGATACTTTTACATCATTTAAGGATGTCAGTACATCTGCTTCATTGATCTTGGCAAGTGCTGCTGCTTTGATTGCCTCTAATCTGTCTTTCATCTTTCATTCTCCTTATTTATATTTTCTCAATATTTGTGAATAAACATGCGGAATACTCCTGCTTGGGATACACCCTCCTGCCTCCCGGCCCGATGATGTACACAAAAAAAGCCCCAGTCCACAAAGGGACGGAGCAACCGCGATACCACCCTGATTCTGACATCCGGTCTTCCCGGCGCTGTCAGCACTCATTCTATGTTATAACGGTCATAACCCGTTATCTCCTACGCTTCCGTTTAAAGAATTCTCAGAGATAAAACTCGGATGTGAAATTAAATGAAATATGGTGCTCGATCAGGCTTCCAGCCGATGACCCGATCTCTCTGTCAGACATATCCCATCTTTTGCATCTTCAACGTCTTCTCTTCCATCCACATCATAGGCAGGATGGTTAAAACTATACTTAAATATAGCACATTTTTAATATGTGTCAATAACTTTCTGCAATCACCCATTCGCCTTTCGATGCAGAATAAACGATCTTCGCTTTTAATTCTCCACGATTATCGGAAAGCAGGATCTGTGAACTTACTCCTGTTGCCGGATCAGATGCAACTACCTTGCCATTTTCGGATAATGCGATCTGAAGTGGTGTATCTCCATTCATATATAAGGTGACACTTCCCATTCCCATCGAACGGAACATCTCGGAAAAATACTTTGCCTTATCGGCGGCACTGGCCATATCTGCATATCCGGAACCATTTGCACAGATCAGTGTACCATTACCGGAACCATCCTCTGTAGAACCTTTATAGGTCACGGCACGGATCGCATAGCCATCTTCTTCCGCATCCACAACCATATTTACAACGGATTTCTCAATCTCTGATGCCGTATCAAGATATACCTGCAGTCTGGATTTTTTTACATATTTAATAAGTGCCGGTGCGAGTACACCTGCAAGAATTGCCATGATCGCGATCACAATGATCAGCTCTACAAGTGAAAAACCTGAATTCTTCCATGTTCTTCTTTTCATATTAAACTTTCCTCCATTTATTGAACGATTTCCCCTCGTCTCATATACGCTTAGTATATTTCTCTCCTGTCGTTTTTTCAACTATTTTTTATAAAATTTTAATCTTTTTTTGTTCTTTTTTTATGAAGGTCTGTGTGGATTTTCCGGAATACAGCCCAGATCTCATCACGGAAAAACAGATTTAACTCTGCTCCCAAAAGCAGGATATACATACAGATATACAGCCAGAGCATTGCGATGACCATGCCTCCAAGATTGCCATACATATAAGTATTGATTCCAAAATAAGTAAGATAGGATGAAAATGCCGCTGATAACAATACCCAGCAGACAGTTGTGAATACCGCCCCCGGTATTGCTGTCTTCAAACGCAGATGATTATCCGGTAGACGACAATAGATCAGTAAAATAACTGCAAATACCAGCACCGGCGCAGTTAACAGTCTGGAATAAAAGAAGATCTTCTCGGAATAATCCACCCAGTTTGTCTTTGCAAGAATATCTTCCATGATCGTATTGCCAAGAACATATACTCCGACCAGTGCAATCAGCATCACGCAGAATATCAGCGTATATAATGCATTTGTCAGTCTTCGTAATATATAATTCTTGGTATCCTTCGTCCGATCCATAAAATTGAGTCCTCGTTCGATCGCCATCGTTCCTTTTGCCGCCGACCAGACTGCTACGACTGCTGACACGATCATCGTCGTTCCAACCTGCGTACTGTAGATTTCATCGACCATAAAGCTGAGTGTCTCTGCCATCTTCCCCGGTATCATCTCCGCTACCAGTTCTATAAACTCCGCCTGTGTTACCGGAAGAAAACGAATGCCGATCAGGAGCATCATTGCAAATGGAAAAAAAGAAAGCAACAGAAAGAAAGCCGCCTGTGCCGCAAACGCAGACAACTGATTATCCTTGTTGATCCTCATTGCTCCCTGAACCATCCGTACAACTGTAAGATTCTGGATCCATTCGATTTTCTCTTTCACCCGGTCTACTTTATTCTTCATTTGTTTTATTTCCCGTTTCTCTCAATTTCTCAAGTTCTGTTCCATTATAATAATGAGACAGGATCTCCTCATATCCATATCCTGCTTCTGCCAGATCATTTGCCCCGTTCTGGCTCATGCCGACTCCGTGACCAAAGCCGCCACCATGCAATTGATAATTTCCCTCTTTATCCTGCGTAATATAAAAATACGCACTTGGCAGCAGATCAAAACCTGATGTTTCACTTCCATCCTGTTTCCGGATCACAACATCCGGCGAACAGAGAAGTTCACGTATCTCCATCTGTCCTTCGATCGTAACAGAACTCTGTTTCCCGTATAATACCATATTCCGGGCAATTCCGCTATTTCCTCTTTTCGTGATCCGGACTTTCTCAATCTCTCCGGTCTGATCTGTGATATCTGCACCCGCAAGTGTCTGTATCTGATCTGCCGTCAGCGTAACCTGCCAGCGGTAAAATGGTTCTTCTTTCTCAATACTGTTCACATAGACCGTCTGATCGATAAATGCACGGAATACCTCTTCCGTTGACAATCTGCCATCCCCTATCTGAAAATATCCATGATCGAGCATAACAGTTGCATCTCCTAACCGTTTCCGATCCGCCTCTGTATAAATCTCCAACTGATCATTCAGATAATCTAACTTCTCTCCACCCCAGACGTCATCATTCCGGCATGTCGTTCCACAGGAGGTTGAAAAGAAATATGCATTTACCACATCCCCGTCATTGGTCAGGATCTGTCCCTTGGTTTCCTGTACTGCATGAATCGTTTCCTCTGTTTCAAATACATTGTTATATACCTGACTGGCAGTTGTGTCATCCAGATCCGCCCCATATTCTTCAAATGCACCATCCTGGATTCTTCTAACTGCATAGCTTCTTGCACATACCGCCTGTGCCTTCAGCGCCTCTTTCTCATATGAGGAAGGCATCTCACTGGAAACAACCGCATACAGGTATTCCTCAAACGCCAGTTCGTTTACAATACAGTATTTATTTTCCTGTTTTTTTATCTGCAGCTTTCCCCGATAGGACGGTGCTCCTTCTGATTTATGAAGACTCTCTACTGTCAGTTTTCCCTGGTTTTCCGGAATGATCGTCAGGGAAACCGGATCTGCGTCCCCGGTAAGCTCTGCCAGATCAATCTCCGTTCCTTTCTTATAGCTTGTTTCTGTTTGCCCGCAGATAACACGAAGATCCGAATCACTGCTCACCCGGACTTCTGACTGCCAGTAGCTTCCGTCATCGGACAACAGAACGCGGATCGTATCTGGCATGTTCTGCTCCGACAAAACAGGAAGCTCCGCTGTATGATCGGTCTGCATGGCTTCCCGTGCCTGTTTATCTGCCTGACTGTCCGACTCTTTTACAACACCGGCACCTGCTGAATCCCGAAGATTTGATAATATGGAAATATCGGTCTGCTTATATTCATCCGGTATTTCTTCTTTTTCTTTTATAGCATATTTTCCTGCATAAATGATCAAAACGACCAACAGGATCATCACACAAAAGGTTAAAAATTTTAAAAAATTTTTCATAAAATTCCAGTTCCTGTGACATAATTTATTTATACATGTGTTCTGCTGCACATGTATATCGAAAGAAAAAGCAGCATCATAGATGCTGCTCTCTTTATCATTTGTTGAAAACTGAAATGCGTTCCTGCATTTTGAGTCCTAGCCAATGCTAGGTGGGCAACCGCAACTGAATCTCTGCCTTCCACGTTTGAAGAGGCCTGACATCGCAAACAGCAATATAGGAATCCCTTTTATTCAAATGTAGGTTCAAAATCGCAAGAAGCTTAGTACATCTCAGCTTTAACGTAATTATACTATAGGCATACTACTCATGCAAGACCTAAAATTTGGTTATTGCCTTCATTTTTTCAAATAGAAGAATTGAAAAGGAATGGCACTCTGTAGTATAATGTGTTGTAGGTATGATTTTTTTTATTGCATTTTATGCAGATCCAATCAATAATATGGCAGGTAATGAACTATGATCAAATCGATTCTGACAGTTGTTTTTGGCATATTACTTCTTCTTGCATTTATCGCTCTGATCGTCTGGTCTGTCCAGGTATCAAAGGAAAAAATGGCAAACAAACGAAGCCGCCGGACAACTGCTGTGAAAAAGAAATATGAAGAGGCACTGGAAGGTGACACAGAGGCCGATATGGGTTACTGGTATAACAAAGAGGATATGGAAGATGGCGATGCGATCACCCGTCTCCGCTGCGAACATCATTTCAACAAACTGGAAGAATGTATCAATGATCTGGTTGTGGAAATGTATGACTGCGGTCTGGTGCGAACCGAAGAGCTCTATATGATCGCATACGGAATTGAAGCCCTGACACCGGACTCTCCTGTATTCCATATAACAGGCGTATCCTCGGATGATGACGATGCTCCAGTCACCTCGCTTCCTCCGGTATCGACAGATGCACAACGCAAGATCTATGAACGCTGGACCAGCTATGTAAATGCCTTGCTGCAACTTGTTGAGATCAGGACTTCAGAGGACAATAAAAAAGCGATCATTGACGGCCTTATGACCTACGGTCGTAAGAATCTGTTAACCCTGCTCTATAGTCCTGAATAAAAATATAGTAGAAGAATTAAGAATTAGAAAGACATATACATGGAACTTATAAAACCAACTTTATCGCAACTTGACATTTTAACTCCGTATCTGAGAGGTACCAGTATCAGAGACTGTGGTTTCTGTCCTGGAAATGCCATCTTATGGGCAGAGGAATACCATGTATCCTATACAATCCTCTCTGGTATGCTTGTATTTATATCAGAAGAAGGCGGAAAACCTTCTTCTTTTACGTTTCCGCTCGGCAAAGGCAAAGATTTTGTGAAAGATCTTCAGGATCCTGTCTATCTTCAGAATGCAAAAGCCGTATTTGAAGAAATCTGTGCCTGGTTTCAGTCAAAGGGTGTAACCCCCTGTGTCCACTGTGCGACACTGGAAATGTATGAAATCATCTCCGGCTGGTACGGCAAAAACTTCTCTTATACTCTGGATCCAGGTGATTTTGACTATATCTACACGGTAGAAAAGCTGACCGGTCTGCGTGGAAAGAAGCTGCATGGCAAACGGAATCATATCAACAGCTTTCTGCGTAATTACCCGGATTATGAATACTATACAATCACAGATGAGCACATCGATGCCTGTCTTGCAGTCGCCAGATACTGGGTGGAAAAACACGATGTCCTGCAGCCGGATCTTGCAGAAGAACATGCTTATGAATATAATATCATCCGGAAAGCTCTTGCAAACAGGAAAAAACTTCAGATGACCGGAGGAATCATCTACGTCAATCACATCCCGTCTGCATTTACCTTAGGGGAACCGCTGACCGCAGATACCTTTGACGTACATTTTGAGAAAGCAGATGACAGTATTGACGGCATCTATCCTATGATCAATCAGTCATTTGTCACGCATGAGCTTCAGGCTTATACCTATGTAAACCGCGAAGAGGATCTCGGACTTCCCGGACTTCGTAAGTCTAAGATGTCCTACGTTCCGGATATCCTCTATAAAAAAGGAATCATTCAGTTAGCTGAAATCTGACAGCACTACTGAGTAATTGATAGAACAAAAGAATGGAGAGACAAAAATGAAAAAAGAAAATTGTATCGTAGCTCAATCCGGCGGTCCTACCGCTGCAATCAACGCTTCTTTAGCCGGTGTGATCGATGGAGTTCGAAAATCCGGTAGTTTTACAAGAATCTATGGTTCTTTGCATGGTATTACCGGTGTTCTGGAAAATAATATGATGGATATGTCACTGATGGCACTCTCCCATTTTCCTATGTTGAATACACTGGAGCTTACACCAGCCATGTATCTTGGCTCCTGTCGTTACAAGCTCCCGGATTATACCGAGGATCCCGCTCCATATAAGCAGATATTTGAACGTTTTGAAGAATATGGAATCAGTGCATTCTTCTATATCGGTGGAAATGACTCCATGGATACAGTTTTAAAGCTCAGCAACTATGCCAAATCCATCCAGTCAGATGTTAAGATCATTGGAGTACCAAAGACGATCGACAACGATCTGTTTGCAACCGACCATACACCGGGCTTTGGCTCTGCTGCCAAATATGTGGCTTCCACCGTATTAGAGATTGCACATGATGCTTATATCTATAAGATTCCGGCAGTTATCATCATCGAAATTATGGGTCGGGATGCCGGCTGGCTGACTGCATCTTCCGCTCTGGCCAGAACAACCTACAGTCAGGCTCCGGATCTGATCTATCTTCCGGAGGTTGCATTTTCAAAAGAACAGTTCTTAGCCGATGTTAAAGATAAACTTACAAAACAGAAAACGGTTATTGTTGCTGTTTCGGAGGGTATTCACGATGCTGACGGCAACTACATCAGCTCAGATTCTGCTGTTGCAGACAAATTCGGTCATGCACAGTTAAGCGGTGCCGGCAAGGCTCTGGAATATCTGGTTCGTGATGAAATCGGTATTAAAGTACGTTCCATCGAGCTGAATGTATTACAGCGTTGTGCCGGTCATATTGCATCCAGAACCGATATTACAGAATCTTTTTCTCTTGGCCAGGCAGCAGTCAAATATGCTGCTGAAGGCAAGACCGGTATCATGGCTGCGATCGAACGAATCTCAAACGATCCGTATCAATGGGTGATCAAATCCGCCGATGTTGCTGATATTGCAAACGAAGCAAAATCCGTTCCGGTTGAATGGATCAATGAAGCAGGAAATGATGTCACAGACGAAATGATCGACTATCTTCGTCCTCTGATCATCGGTGAGGTTTCATTACAGTATAAAGATGGACTTCCTGTATATCTTCCGGTCGATCACTTATTACATTAATTGCCTGTATATCAAAAAATACAATCAAAAATCCATGCGCCCGGTGAATTCATCAAGATAAACAATGCGCATGGATTTTTTTGTATAAAACGCACAACGTATGAAAATATGTCAAAAAAAACTTACTTTTAATTTGCAAATCGTTGTTTTTATGGTCATAATTTGTTCATAATTTATCGTTATTATATAGACAGTTCTTAATTCATAATTTTTTTCTTTGTTGTTGAAGATATTAGATAAGCCCTTTCCTTTTGAGAAGGGCTTATTTAATTTATACGGACACCACATCAAAAATGAACAAACCCTAAAATGAAAAAGGCAAATGAGATATGAGATCCATGTCTGCACAACTGCCCTGATATTTTATAAAAAGCAGGATATCCTCACTCCTCATCGGAGGTATCGGATATCCTGCTTTTTGCTGTTTGCATGCCCCGGAACACCGGACATGTTCATTCAATTCGTATGTTTACTTTACTGTTATTGTACACTTAGCAGATTTCTTGCTGCCATCCTTGGCCTTAACAGTAATCGTTACTTTACCTTTTTTCTTAGCCGTTACAAGACCACTTGCAGATACTGTAGCAACTTTATTGTTTGAAGATTTCCAGGTTACAGCCTTATTGGTTGCTGACTTTGGTCCTACAGTAGCTTTTAACAAATATGTTCCCTTCTTCTTGATCGTAACCTTTTTCTTATTCAGTTTGATCGTCTTAACCGGATTTGCAACGGTTACAGAACAGGTTGCGTAAACATTGCTTCCATCCTTCGCAGTACATGTAATCGTTACACGACCTGCTTTCTTAGCAGTTACAACACCCTTTGAGCTTACTGTTGCAATCTTTTTGTCTGAAGACTTCCAGGTTACAGCCTTGCTGGTTGCATTCTTTGGTCCAACCTTTGCTTTTAAGGTATATTTCTTACCCTTTAAGATTGTTCTCTGCGTCTGATTCAGTTTGATGGACTGTACCGGATTTACAACCGTAACACTACAGGTTGCGAATACGCCGCTTCCATCCTTTGCTTTACATGTAATAACTGCCTTTCCTGCTGCCATTGCAGTAACCTGACCATAAGATGTTACCTGTGCAACCTTTGCATTTGAGGAGCTCCACTCTACAGTAGCCATATTCGCATTTTCCGGTAATACCGTCTGTGTTAAGGACTGTTTATTGCCCACAAATAATTTCATTGTCGTTGCATCTAACTTGATTGATGTAACTCTCTGCTTAACCGTTACACGGCAGGTTGTCTTAGCACCCATTCCGTCTGCAGCACTACATGTGATTACGGCTGTACCTCTTCCAACCGCTGTGATCATGCCCTTCTGATCTACTTTTGCGATCTTCTCATCGGAAGATGACCATACAACCTTCTTATTACCTGCATTTGCCGGTAATACAGATGCTGCGATCGAAGCTTTTTCGCCTGCATTGATCTCAACTGCTGTCTTATCCAGTGTGATATTTGTGATCTGCTGTACAACTGTGACTTTAATTTCTTTTTCAATATTACTTCCATCCTGTGTTGTACATCTTATCGTTGTTGTTCCCGGTGCAACACCACGGATTCTTCCGATCGTATATGAGATTCCATCTACTGTCATTGTTCCACCCGAAACGGTTGCAATGGATGTATCATCCGATGACCAGGACAGTGTCTTTTTGGTTGCTGTATCCGGTGTTACCTTTGTTTTTACAACCGTATCTTTATCAATATATGCGACTACATTTGTCTGATCAACGGTAATATCTTTTGCAAGTTCATTAATTGTAAGATTAAACTGTGACTGTTTACCGCTTCCATCAAGAGCCTTGCAGTAAATGATTACTTTACCCTGCTTTAATGCAGTGATCGTTCCATCAGAAGCAATTGCTGCAATGTTCTCATCCGAAGATGACCACTCTACATCCGGATTACTTGCATCTGCAGGCATAACATTTGCTGTTACTTTCATCTTCTCTCCGGAATTCATAACAGTTCCTTCTCTTACAATCTGGATTCCGGTTACTCTCTGTATAACTGTGATCTTGCACTCGGTTGATATACCATCTGCAATCGTACAGGTAATAATGGCTTCTCCCGGTGCTACTGCACTTACAATACCCGTGGTTGTTCCTACGGTTGCTATCTCCGGATTACTGCTGCTGTATTTCGGTTTAAATAAAGATGTATCTTCTGCCTGGATCTTTGCAACAAGTGTTACTCTTCTTTCCTCTGCAGTTGCTCCCTTGATCAGGGTATATTCTGTGTGATTTAAGGTTACACCATTTGCACTTGTATATACTGTGATCTCTGCTCTTGCATATATTCCCTGATTTGCCTTCAGCTTACAGAATATAGTAGCAGTTCCTTCAGAAATTGCTGTTACCTTACCATTCTGGTCAACCTGCGCTACGGTTTCATCACTGGATGACCATACAAGTTCTTTGTTTGTTGCGGTATCCGGTGTTACTGTTGCTGTGAATGTCTTAGATACACCTGTGAACATCGTTGTCTTCTGTTCTGACAGTGTTACACCTTCGCCCATCTGGGAAACATTTACCTTTAACACTGTATCTACACCTGAATCCTTTGAAATACAATGTAAGTATACTGTACCTGCCCCCTTTGCTGTCAACACGCCTGCATTGGTACAGGTTGCAACTTTATAATTTGATGCGCTGTCTTTATCTGCTGTTGTTGTAACCTTATAAGTAACGCCTGAATACTCTTTGTCTGCTACGCCTTCATCTGTATAGCAGGTTGCTGTAAGTGTTTTTGTTTTCAGGTCATCGCCAACCCAGCTTCCTGCTACCAGGTCGATCGTATCACCATCATTATATTCAACATTCTGTTTGTCTTTTAATACAACCTTTGTTACCGGCTTATGACAGTTGATCGTCATATAAGCTCTTGCTTTGTTATTGATATTTACATAAAGGGTTGCTGTTCCTGCACCAACACAGGTAAGCGTACCATCATTATCTACCTTGAATACCTTTTGATCACTGGAGCTCCAGGAAATGATATCCTTGGAATATTCGTTTTCCTTCTTATCCTTTGCAACTAATGTTGTGGTATCACCCACACGAAGGCTTAACTCTGCATTTCCACTGTTCACAATACTGCCATTTGAGGTATACCATACAATTAAGGATAATGGATTATCCACAATTAATTTAAACTTTGCTGTCTGTTTTCCAAGTCCGATATAGTAGCTGTATTCAACATTCTGTGTCTCTTCATTGGTAACGTCTGTATATAAGGTGTATCCCTGAAGTGTTGCATTCTTGATCAGATTATTACCATTCTGATCCGTCGTACGGATACATGCATATCCGATCGTATCATCCTTACGGTCTACACCGGAATACTCTGACTGATATCCATCGGCTACCAAATCCGCCATATTAAAGATGTAGTTTGGCTCTGAAAGAGAAATATGTCTGCTGTTATTTGTACAGGAGAACTCACCCTCCAACAGTCCAGGACAGGAAGATACATCGATTGCAACCAAAGCATTATTATCCAGCTTCAATGTAGTTAAACCTGTATTATTCTTAACGTCAATTCTCTGTAACCGGTTATTCGAAAGATCCAGCTCTGTCAGTGCTGTGTTTTTGCTCACATTGATCTCCATGAGCTGGTTGGAATTCAGATCCAGCTTCTCCAGTAACGGATTCTTTGTAACATCGATCGTGCTTAACTGCATAGCTCCAAGATTCAGATATTTCAGGACCGCATTCTTGCTGACATCCACAGACTGGATACTGTTATTGGACAGGTTCAATGTTTCCAGACTGGATTCTTTGGACACATCGATCGACTTGATCTTATTTCCTGCTACACTCAGTGTCAGTAGTGACGTTGCTCCATCCATATTTAATACATCTATGGAGTTATCATCTGCGATCAGTGTCTTAAGGCCGGTATCACCTGTAACATCCAGTTCTTTGATCGCACCCTGACCACCCGACAACATATGGGAACAATCAACATAGGCTAATTTTGTATGATCCGCACTGTTGCTTGATATATCTAACGTCTGCAGCTTTGTCATGCTCTGACAGTGCAGGAATTCCAGATTCGTGTTCTTGCTCAGATCCAGTACCGACAAAGCGTTGTAACCAACATTCAACCGCACAAGTGCCGGCAGCTTTGACAGATCGATTGAAGTCAACTGGTTTCCATATACATTTAATTCTTTCAGAGCTGCATAAGTCGTCTGGAATGTGATATCTGTGATCTGATTATAGGAAAGATTAACAGAAGCAAGCTGTTCTGCTTTCTTTGGTAATGTAAATGTCGTCAACTGGTCGCTCGATGCATTAATAGATTTCAGATTCTCCAGATCCGCTACATCCAGACTTCCAATTGCCTGACCGGAACAGTCCAGATATTCCAGTGACGTAAATACATCCACGCCTGCAAGACTTGATATCTTCTCTGAATATGTACTGATACTTACATTCAGTGATGTTACCGCATCAATTTCTTTTTCTGACAACGTGCCATCTTTATTTGTATCAAAATTCGATGATACATATGACCGAAAGTTCGCGTCGGTAAATGTCGAATTGATATCTACATCTCCCGTTGCAGCGACAGCTACCGGACCAATTCCGGCAAACGACTGGAATACCAGCGCAAACCCTAGTGCCGCTGAGATAAATTTCTTACCTTTTCTCATAGTTTACTCTCCTTCTTTTTACTCATCTGCCTGATTTTGTTCTGTTAAAACATCGTTCCGGGCAGAATTCACCTAGATAACATCTATTTTAAACGCCCCCGGTTTTTCTGTCAATAAGTATAAAAGAAAACCCAAAAAATTAGAAAATTTGCACATATTTAACAGAAAAAACTGCCATGCAGACATCCTTACTCCGGACATCTGCATAACAGTTTCTTCTATAAATATATTTAGCTGTTCAGGTTTGTATATCCAACCAACATCGAATCTACTGCAACAGCAGCTTCTCTACCTTCATGGATCGCCCATACGACCAGCGACTGGCCTCTGTGCATATCACCTGCAACAAATACCTTTGGCACATTCGTTGCATAGGACTTCGGGCATGCAGTCTTTACATTGGTACGTTCATTTAATTCTACGCCAAAGCTGTCTGCTACATACTTCTGGCTACCAAGAAATCCGGCTGCGATCAGAACAACTTCACAGTCGATCACATACTCACTGTCCGGTACCTCTGTCATATTCATGCGGCCGGTTTTTGGATCCTTCTGCCAGTCAAGTTTTACACACTTGGCCCCCTTCACATTACCATCCTTATCCTTTAAGAACTCCTTAACGGTCGTCTCATAGATACGAGGATCGTGTCCGTATACTGCAATTGCTTCCTGCTGACCATAATCGGTCTTGCAGACTCTCGGCCACTCCGGCCATGGGTTATTCTCTGCTCTCTGATCCGGAAGCTTCGGCATCATCTCAAGCTGGGTAACACTCTTTGCTCCTTCTCTGACGGCAGTTCCCACACAGTCATTACCGGTATCACCGCCGCCGATAACCAGAACATTTTTACCCTTGCAGTTCACGAACTGCTTATCTGCAAACTTTGAATTTACAAGACTCTTTGTCGTTGTCTTTAAGAAATCAACCGCAAAATAGATTTCCTTCGCATCTCTGCCTGCTGCCTTGATATCTCTTGGATTGGATGCGCCGCAGGCAAGTACAACTGCATCATATTCCTTTAACAGATCTTCTGCCTTTACATACTTCTGATTTGGATTCTTCAGATAGCCTGTGATCTGGTCATCCTTTGGATACGGTGACTTTGCTGTGGACTTTCCGGTTGCCACTTCCGTATTTAATATAAAACGGATGCCTCGCTTTTCCATATATGCGATCTTACGGTCGATGACTTCTTTTTCCAGTTTCATATTTGGAATACCATACATCAGAAGTCCGCCCGGTCTGTCACTTCTCTCATATACAGTGACGTCATGTCCACGGCTGTTTAACATATCTGCTACAGCAAGTCCGGATGGACCGGAACCGATCACGGCAACTTTTTTGTCAGTTTTTCCTTTTGGAGGCTGATCATTTACCAGACCATTTGCATAGGCATATTCAATGATCGCACGTTCATTTTCTCTTACGGATACCGGATCACCGTTAATATTACAGGTACATGCCTTCTCACAGAGAGCCGGACATACACGGCTGGTAAATTCAGGGAAATTATTGGTCTTGCTCAGTCTGGCATAAGCATGTTCCCAGTTGTCATTATAGATCATATCGTTCCATTCAGGGATCAGATTATTTAACGGACAACCGGATGCCATACCGCCGATCATCATACCTGCCTGACAGAATGGAACACCACAGTCCATACATCTGGCAGCCTGGATCTTCTGTTCTTCAAGACTTAATGGTATATGGAATTCATTGAAATTCTTAATTCTTTCTTCCGGAGCGATCTCTATACTGGTTTCTCTTTCATATTCTAAAAATCCCGTTGGCTTTCCCATATCTATTTACCTCCATTTTTAATCTTGTAGAATGCTTCGATCGTTGCCTGTTCACTGGTCAAACCCTTTTCTTCCATCGCAACAATGGTGTTCATCATCTTCTCATAATCCTTTGGAATGATCTTCTTGAATTTTGGAAGATACTCATTAAACTTATCCAGGATTCGTTTTCCAATCTCTGAATTTGTATAATTTACATGATCCATGATCATCTGCTTCAGTTCACCGATCTCATATTTGTCGGATACTGCTTCCACATGGATCATTTCCTTATTCAGACGCTTATACAGGTCATTCTCCATATCAAGAACATATGCGATACCACCACTCATGCCGGCTGCAAAGTTCTTTCCGGTGCGTCCAAGGACTACCACCTTACCACCTGTCATATATTCACAACCATGATCGCCGACACCTTCAACAACTGCGGTTGCTCCGGAGTTACGAACTGCAAATCGCTCACCGGCAACGCCGTTGATATATGCCTTGCCACTGGTTGCTCCGTAAAGTGCTACATTACCGATAATAATATTGTCTTCATGGACAAATTTTGCGGAACGTGGCGGATATACGATCAGCTTACCACCGGAAAGTCCTTTTCCGAAGTAGTCATTGCTGTCTCCGACAAGCTCTAAGGTAAGTCCCTTTGGTACAAATGCACCAAAGCTCTGTCCACCTGCACCATTACATTTTACAAGGTAAGAATCATCCTCCAAGGTATCTCCATAGCGCTTTGTGATCTCTGATCCGAAGATCGTACCAACGGAACGATCGGTATTCACAACATCGATCTCGATACTCTTCTTCTGTCCCTTTTCAAGAGCAGGTCCAAGTTTCTTTAACAGAACACGCATATCGATCGTCTTTTCAAGCTGGAAGTCATATGGATGCTTCTCGTTATATTTGATCTTATTCTGAGGTGCGTCAATATATGGATTATTGATGATCAGTGACAGATCAACATTTCTGTCCTCTGCTCCCTTTCCTGCATATAACAAATCGGAACGTCCTACCAGTTCATCCACCGTTCTGACACCAAGCTTCGACATATATTCACGAAGCTCCTCTGCAATAAATTTCATAAAGTTGATGACATATTCCGGTTTGCCTTTGAATCTCTTACGAAGCTCCGGATTCTGTGTAGCGATACCAACCGGACAGGTATCCAGATTACATACCCGCATCATTACACAGCCCATGGTTACCAGCGGAGCTGTTGCAAATCCGAATTCCTCTGCACCAAGCATGGCTGCGATTGCAACATCACGTCCGGTCATCAGCTTACCATCGGTTTCAAGGATAACCTTGTTACGAAGATCATTCTTGATCAATGTCTGGTGTGTCTCTGCCAGACCAAGCTCCCAAGGAAGTCCTGCATAATGAATGGAGTTATTTGGTGCTGCACCGGTACCACCATCGTAACCGGAGATGAGGATAACCTGTGCTCCTGCCTTTGCAACACCGGCTGCAACTGTACCAACACCGGCTTCTGATACCAGTTTTACAGAGATTCTTGCATCACGGTTTGCATTCTTGCAATCGTAGATCAACTGTGCCAGATCCTCGATCGAATAAATATCATGATGTGGTGGTGGTGAGATCAGGCTGACACCCGGAGTAGATAACCGAGTCTTTGCGATCCATGGATATACCTTTCCACCAGGAAGATGTCCACCTTCACCCGGCTTTGCGCCCTGTGCCATCTTGATCTGGATCTCTTTTGCGCTGACCAGATATCTGGATGTAACACCGAATCGTCCAGATGCTACCTGCTTGATCGCGGAGCAACGGTTCTTACCGTCTTTTCCTATTGTTAATCGGTCGATCGACTCTCCACCTTCACCGGAATTGGATTTACCACCGATCGTATTCATTGCGATCGCCATACATTCATGTGCTTCCTGTGAAATGGAACCATAACTCATTGCTCCGGTCTTGAAACGTTTTACAATGGATTCTACCGGTTCTACCTCTTCCAGCGGAATTGGATTCTCAGCATATTTGAATTCCATCAGTCCTCTCAGATGGAATGGTTTTGTCTCATCTTCCAGACATGCGGTATATTGCTTGAACAGGCTGTAATCTCCTCTTCTGGTCGCCTGCTGCAGCAGGTAGATCGTCTGTGGATTATACAGATGCTCTTCCTTACCGCTTCTGAACTTATGTGCACCGATGCTTGTCAGTGCAAGATTAGTATCCAGGCCAAGCGGATCAAATGCAGATGAATGAAGGGCATCCACCGTCTTCTCGATCTCCTTGATACCGGAACCGCCTACGCAGCTTACTGTATTTGTGAAATATTTATCAACGACCTCTTTGGAAAGTCCGATACATTCAAAGATCTGGGATCCCATGTAAGACTGGATCGTTGATACACCCATCTTGGATGCAATCTTTACGATGCCATGCATGATCGCTGCATTGTAATCATCGACAGCCGCATTGAAATCCTTATTTAACAGATGACTGTCTACCATCTGTTTGATCGTCTCAATTGCCAGATATGGGTTGACAGCACAGGCACCGTAACCAAGCAGGGTTGCAAAATGATGCACATTTCTAGGATCGGCACTCTCCAGAATGATCGCAACCGAAGTTCTCTTCTTGGTTCTTACCAGATGCTTCTGCATAGCCGAAACTGCTAATAAGGAAGGAATCGCAACATGTGTTTCATCGACACCACGGTCTGACAGGATCAGGATATTTACACCATCACGGTACAGCTTATCTGCTTCTACAAACAGTCGATCCAATGCTTTTTCCAGTGATGTATTCTTATAGTAAAGGATTGGAAGAACGCCGACCTTCAGTCCTTCTACCTTCATGTTCTTGATCTTTAAAATATCAGTATTTGTAAGGATTGGATTATGGATCTTTAATACATGACAGTTTTCCGGCTTCTCTTCCAGAATGTTGCCATCCTTTCCAAGATATACGGAAGTTGATGTAACGATCTCCTCACGGATCGCATCAATCGGAGGATTCGTTACCTGAGCAAATAACTGTTTGAAATAGTTAAACAATGGCTTGTCACTGTTTGAAAGTACAGCAAGCGGAGTATCCGTTCCCATTGCGCTGATCGCTTCTGCACCTTTTTCAGCCATTGGATAGATCGTATTCTTAAAGTCCTCAAATGTATAGCCAAATGCTTTCTGAAGCTTTGCCCGTTCTTCATCGGTATATTCCTCTACACGGATGTTCGGGATCTTCAGGTCATTTAACTTGACCAGATTACTGTCGAGCCATTCACCATATGGTTTTGCTTTTGCATATTTTTCTTTGATCTCATCATCAGAGATCAGACGGCCGTTTACCGTATCAACTAAAAGCATACGTCCCGGTCTTAAACGATCCTTCTTAACGATCTTTGACGGATCGACCTCTAATACACCAACCTCTGAGGAAAGGATCAGGTAATCATCATCTGTTATATAATATCTGGAAGGTCTGAGTCCGTTACGGTCGAGCACTGCACCCATGATATCTCCGTCTGTGAACAGGATCGATGCAGGTCCGTCCCAAGGTTCCATCATAGTTGCATAATACTGATAGAAGTCCTTTTTCTCCTGACTCATAAACCGGTCATTCTCCCAAGGCTCCGGAATGGTGATCATAACGGCAAGTGGAAGTGGAATGCCATTTAATACCAGGAACTCCAGACAGTTATCCAATCTTGCGGAATCGGAACCATTTGGATCAAGTACCGGCATAACCTTGTACATCTCATCCTGCATGATCGTGGATTCCATTGTCTCTTCTCTGGCGATCATCTTATCTTCATTTCCACGGATCGTATTGATCTCACCATTGTGACAAAGATAACGATATGGATGTGCACGAAGCCAGCTAGGCGTTGTATTCGTTGAGAATCTTGAATGTACAAGTCCGATTGCTGATTCATAATCCGGATCCTGAAGGTCGTTATAGAACTTACGAAGCTCTCCAACTAAGAACATACCTTTATATACGATCGTCTTGCTGGAAAGTGATGGCACATAGGTATCATCGTTACTTTCTTCAAATATTCTTCTGACAAAATACAGCTTCCGGTCAAAATCAAGTCCTGCTTTTACGGTTGCCGGTCTCTTGATAAACGCCTGCATGATACATGGCATAACATCAATAGCTTTCTTACCGAGGATACCCGGAGTCGTCGGAACCATTCTCCAGCATAAGAACTCCAGTCCTTCTTTCTCGACAATAACCTCAAACATCTTCATTGCCTGTTTTCTTGACAGTTCATCCTGTGGAAAGAAAAACATACCAACACCATAATCCCGTTCCTTACCCAGATCATATCCAAGTTCTGCAACGGTTTTTCTGAAAAATTTGTGTGAGATCTGAAGAAGGATACCTACACCGTCACCGGTTTTTCCTTCTGCATCTTTTCCTGCTCTGTGTTCCAGATTTTCAACAATCTTTAACGCATTATTTACGGTCTCATGTGTCTTAATGCCCTTGATATTCACAACGGCACCGATACCACAGTTATCATGTTCATATTCTTCACGGTATAACCCTGGATTTACTACGTTTCTGTTATCTTCCATGCTCGTTTTCCTTTCCAACTTATTGTCAGTGCCTGTTGAGATCCTACTGCCCGATCATCTGATAGTATTTCTCAAATACAGCTCTGTGCTTTTTATGATTTGTAATCATACTATCTTTTTTTCCGTTTGTAAACAACTTTTTTCGTCAAATTGTCAGATAGTTTGCAAACTTAATTTTATAAAGTATTTTGTATTTGCAATTTATTATATTTGTATATTTAAAAATGCAATTCATGTGGTTTTATTCCCATGAATTGCATTTTTACTCATAATTTTCTTTTTGATGTTTTCATCGTTTTCTATCATATTTTTGAATTGTGTTACTATTGTTTCTCAATTTTATGATCCATCTGGATTCCATTTACCTGTTTTGCCATCAGTATCCGTTCCACGCTTTCATCGATCCGCTTCTCAGTCAGTTCTCCCTTGTCTGACGCAGTCAGAATCCCTTCAACCGTTTCCCCAAGATCTTCCGGTTCAAGGATCAGATCCACACCTGCCCGGATTGCCAGCACCGCAGCTTCTCCCGGTTCATAATGATCCGTGATTGCTTCCATCTGAAAGGAGTCTGTGATGATCAATCCATGAAAGGCCAGCTCGTTTCGCAGACAGTCTGTAACCAGTGTCTCCGAAAGATCCGCCGGCTGATCTGATATGTCAGGTACTACCAGATGCCCGATCATAACACAATCGGCCCCTGCCCGGATTCCTGCCCGAAACGGAACAAACTCCTGCGTTTCCAGTTCTTTCAGCGTTGCCCTTACATACGCCGTTCCATAATGGGAATCCTCAACGGTATCCCCGTGTCCCGGAAAATGCTTCAGGGTACACATCACGCCACCGGCATGAAAGCCCTCCACTGCATACGGAATCAGCTCCGCCGCCTGTTCATAATCATCACTGTATGCCCGTTTTCCGATCACGGTATTCTTAGGATTCGACCAGACATCAGCCACCGGTGCAAAATCCAGATTAAACCCATAATATGCCAGATTGCTCCCAAGCTCTCTCGCATTTTCAAATGCCGTATCCGTACCATCATCCTTATATTCATACATCGGATCGATCGTCCCGCCTTCCCGGTTTCCGAGGTTCGACAGCACCCGGCTGACATTTCCGCCTTCTTCATCAACCGCAAGGAATAATGCGATCTCCGATTGCTTCTGCAAATTTTTAAGCAGTTTCTTTAATTGCTTTTTGTTTTCGATATTTCTGGACTTCAGCATGATCCCGCCTACCGGATAGTCTGCAAGTGCCTGCTTCATTTCTGCATCCACTTTTGTGACATCATGTGTTGTGACCAGATTTTCCGGATCGGCAATGATCATCTGGCACACCTTCTCCCGCAGTGTCATCGTAGATATGTACTGTTTTACCATAGCTGCCTGCTCCAGCTTACCTTCTGTTTCCAGTTCCCACTCTGACAGGATATAACTTTCTCTTCCACGAAACGGAATGATCTCTGTTTCTTCATCCGGAAACTCTGCCGCATATACATGGATGATTTCATCCTGCCCTGCCATATTCAGTTGTTGGTTACCATTTCCAGTCCCAAATCCTGCTGTCAGAACAACAGTCAGGATACCGGATATCCACCATCGTTTTCTCATATGCATGATACCTGTCTTTCTTCGTTCTTGTGAAAAAGAACCTGAAAACCGCATCGGATACAGTTCTCAGGTTCTCTGTCTGAATCTATTTACCCGGCATCTGCCGACTATTCATTTTCTATCATTCCCTCCGGAGGTGTTGTGATCGTCTTCACATCCGATGAATCATCTTCTTCTGTACCGTTTCCAGCTTCTGAAGCAGACTCCGTCGACTCAGTCGTAACTTCACTGACCGCCTGCTCGATATCAATGCTGCCTGCTGATGCCACGCCGGTTTCATCAGCGATTGTTTTGCTGATCGCAGCCGCCGTTGTCGATACCGAATATCCACTGTCTCCATACAGCCATGCATGAAGTGCTGTTACATTTGCCGCCATATCTGCAGGCACGATCACGCTGCCCTTATCCTCAAGGGATGCGAAGCTGTAGGCGAATGGGAAGCCCGTATTGCCTGTGATCTTGTAGGAAGCAGCATCCTTCACAAATTTCTCCGCCTCTGTCTTTGTAAGACTGGTAGAGATACAGCTAAAGGATACATCCAGCAGATTACGGATCGTATCGCTTCCTGCATTTCCAAGCTTGCTGATCAGCTCTAACAGAACGATTCTCTGTCGTTCGGTTCTGGTAATATCACCCTTTGCATTGCTCCGGATCCTGGTATAGGCTACTGCCTGCTGACCATTCAGGAGCTGTTTCCCCGCAGAATGAACACCATTGGAGTATTCTCCTGATATTGCGATCTGTTCTGCCAGATTCTTATTCAGGCTGTTGACTTCTTCCTCTTCAATCGTTATCTCCACACCACCAAGTGCATTGATGATGCTTGACATCGCATTAAAATCTACCGTTATATAATCTGTGATCTTCAGATCCAGATTCGTGTTCAGTGTGTTAATGGACATTAATGCTCCGCCCAACTGATATGCGTAATTTACCTTCTGTGTAACCGGTGTCTCACCCTGGAGCTCAAACAATGTATCTCTGTACACGGATACCAGCTTTACTTCCTTTGTGTCATTATTGATACTGACAAGAAGGATCGTATCACTGTTGGTTCCTGTATTCAGGTTGGCGTCTCTGGAATCCACACCATACAATGCGATCGTTGTATATCCTTTCGTCGCATCTTCCACGCCATCATTCACTGTCAGGTCTGATTCCGCAATCGGACGGATATCCATCTGGTTATATTTGTATGATTTGTTTGCTCCAATATAACTTATCGTCAGCACGATAAAGACAATCAAAAGGACAACTCCAACGATCAGCCAACGATTAACAACCGATACAGTTCCAGATTGTTTCCGTTCCCTGTCCTTATCCTCTTTCTCTTCCTGTTCCTTTTTCAGATTCTGAAATGCCCGGCCAGCGCCAAACAATATATTCTGAAGATTCTCCTTGGCTGCTGATGTGCGTCCGCCATCTTCTTCCATAAAATCATCCGAAGAGTCATCATCATAATCAGGTTCTTCCGGTTCCGGCTCTTCTGTCAGTTCCAAAGTCTCTTCTTTGTCAAGTCCTGCATTCTTTCTTGCCAGCCGTTTCCGTTCCCGTTCTGCAGCAGCTTCAATATCATTTTTCTTTTCAGCTTTCTTTTCGATTTTCTTCTCTTCTTTTTTGTTTTCTTCCTTTTTCTCCGGTTTCTTTGATACGCCGACTTCCTGTAATACAGATTCCAGCTTGTCCGCATACTCTTTATACGATTCCGACACCGGTTCCGGCTCTCTCTGTGTATCTTCCTTCTCCGATGCCTCCGACTGCTCCTGTATCTCATTCATACCCGCAGGAGCCTCCATTTCCTCTGTATCTGCACTTCCATTGATGATCGCATCGATCCGGTCATCATCGTCAGTCGTCATTTCCTTATTCCGTTGTAACAGTCTGTCCCGATATTCGGATAGACGTTGATCGAATTGTGTAGTCTTCTTATCCATATAAATAAAGACATCCTCTCTGCAACTTATTTTACGACATTATTATTTACATGATACAATAAAAAAGTGCAATTTACAACCAATATTCCTTTCAAAGTCCGATTTTCAGACCAGCATTTTCCAAAAATACTTGCATAATATTCATTACCGTTATATATTTATTTGCAGGTAAAACTTTATGAATTTAAGGAGGATTTAGAAATGGCAAAAGACAAAGTTGTTCTTGCATACTCAGGCGGTCTTGATACAACAGCTATCATCCCTTGGTTAAAAGAAACTTATGATTACGATGTTATCTGCGCCTGCATCGACGTAGGACAGGAAAGTGAGCTGGAAGGACTGGATGAAAGAGCAAAATATTCAGGAGCTTCCAAGTTATACATTCTGGATGTTGTTGATGAATTATGTGATGAATACATCATGCCAACTGTTCAGGCAGATGCTGTATATGAGAATAAATATTTACTCGGTACTTCTTTCGCAAGACCTCTGATCGCTAAGAAATTAGTTGAGGTTGCTCGTAAGGAAGGCGCTGTTGCGATCTGTCACGGCGCAACAGGAAAAGGAAATGACCAGTTAAGATTTGAGCTTTCAATTAAGGCTCTTGCTCCTGACATCAAGGTTATCGCTGTATGGAGACAGCCGGAATGGAAGCTGGATTCCCGTGATGCGGAGATCGCATACTGTCAGGCACATGGTATTAATCTTCCATTTGATGCTGCTCATTCTTACAGCCGTGACCGTAATATCTGGCACATCAGCCATGAAGGTCTGGAACTGGAGAATCCTGCAAACGAACCAAACTACGATGATCTTCTGGTTCTCGGTGTTACCCCTGAAAAGGCACCGGATGAGGATGAATATCTGACACTTGATTTTGAAAAGGGTATCCCAACTGCTATTAATGGTACAAAGATGAAAGTTTCTGATATCATTCGTGAATTAAACCGTTTAGGCGGCAAACATGGTATCGGTATTATCGATATCGTTGAGAACCGTGTTGTCGGCATGAAGTCCCGTGGTGTTTATGAGACTCCCGGCGGAACAATTCTGATGGAAGCTCACAAGCAGTTAGAGGAGCTGACTCTGGATCGTGAAACACTTGCATACAAGAAGCTCGTAGCAACCAAGTTTGCTGATCTTGTATACGAAGGAAAGTGGTTCTGCCCTCTTCGTGAAGCTCTTCAGGCATTTGTTGAAAAGACACAGGAGACAGTTACCGGTCAGGTTAAGATGAGACTGTACAAAGGAAACATCATCAAAGCCGGAACAACTTCTCCATATTCTCTGTATTCTGAAAGTCTTGCAAGTTTCACTACCGGTGAGCTGTACGACCATAAGGATGCAACCGGATTCATCAACCTGTTCGGCCTGTCCATGAAGGTCCGCGCAATGATGAACGAGAAGAACAAAAACAACGACAAATAATTTTTAGGACGAAAAATTCCATAAATGATAAACTACCGTGCAACATCACACCACACACAAGGTATTACGCAAGGTTATATCCTAAATGATTAAATAAAAATGGAAGATGCATTACATATTATTCCGCAAGTCGTTTGCACTCTATTTCAACGCAACGGTGCTAAGCTCCTCGCCTATGGCGATTCACTAAGAACCGGCGTTGAAAAAGTCTTGCTTCATAACAGTAATGCATCTTCCATTTTGTCTCAATAATCAAACAACCTTGCTCCATACCAGTGTGGAATATGATTGTTGCACGGTAGTTTTTTCATCCACGGAATTTTTTCTGTTTTAAATAAAAATTACTTGTCGTTTTATTCTAAAAATAGGAATTAGGTATATGGGCTTAATTTTTTATCTTTTCACGCCACCAGACGGTGGTTTCTGGTACGGTCGATCACGATTGCGATCGTGATGATGGCGGCTGCAAAGAGTACCTCGATCCCCATATATACGAATGCTTCCGATGGTATCTTTGCCTCATAGTCCAGAAGATCAACGACTTTGACATACCAATAAGCCGGAAGAAAATGTGCCAGCTTAATGACTCCTGCTCCAAGGAATTCCACCGGAACAAAGATGCCGGACAGGAACGCCATACCAAGGGACACTATATTGCCGATCATACTGAAACCTTCCTCGTTTCGGGCAATCTTACTTGCAAGAAAGGCAAGTGCCATGGCTACAAACATGTAGCAGACCATATTGAGCAGATTCCCAAGTCCTGCTGCCGTAAACATTTCTTTTCTGAATACAAGGCATCCTCCAACTGCAAATACTGCGCATCCAAGAAATCCCGTCACGATTGTTCCGAAAAGGATCTCTTTTGTCATATTGGAATATTTATATGCCGAGCTTGCGATCCGTTCTCTTAATTCTTTTTTGTCATATACGATCAATACCGGACTTACACCTTCGATCATCATGACCACAAATATCCATCCCAGATAACTGAAAAATGTATATCTCGTACTATGTTTTCCGCCATGGTCTTCGCTTGTCATCGTTACATTTGTCCTAGTCTGAAATAATTCATTTACCTGAGCTGCTGCCTCCGCCCGGTCATATCCGGCTGCAAAATATGCATTCAGATAAGAGATGTATTTATTCACGTCCGATTCAAACAGTTCCACCTTGCTCCGGTTCGGAATTGCAACGATCTCGATATAATCGGTCAGATCTTCCTTACCCAGATGATCTGCATAGCCCTTTTTAATGCGGACGATGCAATCTGTATTCCGGTTAAACAGGCTGTCCTGCATCGCTTCCGTTGTATCTGTTTTTAATTCAGCATGTTTATGTGCATGATCCAGATACGAAAACAGTTCTTCACTTTCTGCCGTCTGGTCATAATCAAACCAGGCGAATTTACACTTCATGCTTTTATATTCATCTTCTGTTTTACCGGAATTCGGCAATATAAATCCAAATATAATGCCTGCAAAGATTCCAATATACATCAGCATTGAGCCTTTTTTCTTATTTAAGATTTTAAAATAGGATTTAAACACTTGCATATTTATTCCTCCTTAAGACCAGAATACTCGCTCCAAGCAGACAGACAGCCATACCGGTTAAGATCAGGATATTTCTGAAATAACGGTCGTAATTATCGTATACATTGAGTGCATAAAGGCAGTCCGTTACCAGCACTGCCGGATTAACCCGGTTCAATATCGGAAGTTTATCTTCAATACTGTTTTTGATTCCGTGCACCATCAGATCTGCCATAAAAGAGAAGGTCAAGCTGGCCGCTACCGCAATTCCAATCTTTCCTCCATATGAGCATTTTGACCAGGAACCAAGCAGCATTCCCCCGGCAATACCGATATTACATGCAATAAAGAGTACCAGTAAAATAGCCGGATACTTTGTTCCAAACTGTACACCGAACAGCCGCATATAGATCACAGTGATAACCTCCGCGGCAAACTGAACCAGCAGTAATGCCAGATACTCCGCCAGAACAGTCACAAGTTTAGGATTCGGTGACAGACAACGACGCATTCCAAGTGCGCTTTCATTTGCCTGCAGCTTATGCATTCTTGTGATTCCGGCAAAGGAAGAAAACAGGCAACTCATAGCAAGCACTGCATAGAAATAATTATAATACTCATCCTGACATCCGTCCGTTGTGGAAATCTCTCCATAATATACCGCATCGCTCTGCACTGTCTTCTGAATGATCTCCGATGCAGCCTCCGGATCCTTCTGCATCAGATTCAGATACATCTGTTCCATCTGCTTATACTGATTCAGGATTGATTCCAGTATCGACTCCTTGATGTCACTCTGCCTCACTGTCAGGCTCGCATCCGATGTATAGATCACACCGGTCACTTCTTCATCATTTAACTTTTGAAGCGCTTCTTTCTCGTTGAGCACCTCCATGTCGATCCGTTTATCTTCGCCGTCCATGGAGAGCGTAGACAGCACCATCATAAGTGCTGTATCGTTCTCGCCATCCCTCACAACCGCAACCGGAATATCTTTAAACATTTCATCCTTTTCCATGATATTCCCAAATGCCATGTACATGAATGTGAATAATGCAATCGGAAACAATATCGTCCAGAACAGTGTATCTTTTCCTTTTATCAGCATTTTACCTGCATATTTAAAATTATGCCAAAACATATCCACCCCTCCTAATCCCGAAGCGTCTTTCCGGTGATCTCAAGGAACACATCGTTCAGACTCGGAAGCTCGGTATATACTTTTCCAAATAATACCGCATGCTCCTTCATATATTCCATAACCCGGATCAGATTATGATTTCCACCGGAGTAGACCAGTTTCAGCATTCCATCCTGATATGAACTGTCATACACATGCGGAAGCTGTTTCAGCTCCAGCAGTTGTTCATCTGTCAGTGCCGGAGCTTCTATGAAGATACTCTCCGTCTTCTTTATCATTTTTTTCAGTTCTTCCTTCGTGCCAAGAGCGACCTTTTGGCCTTTATCCATGATCAATATACGGCTACAGATCTGTTCTACCTCTTCCATGTAATGAGAAGTGTAAATGATCGTTGCGCCTTTCTTATTAAGCTCGACAATTCCCTCTAAGATCTTGTTCCTGCTCTGCGGATCTACCGCCACCGTCGGTTCATCAAAAAAGATCAGCTTTGGTTTGTGTGCAATTCCACATGCAATATTTAATCGTCTGAGAAGTCCTCCTGACAGCTTTTTCGGCAGGAACTTCTTATAGTCCTGAAGCTCGACAAATGCAATGGCATCCTCTACATACTGTTTTCTTGTCTCTTTATCCCTGATATACAGCCCACAGAAATAATCGATATTCTCATATACCGTCATTTCATCAAATACAGCCACATTCTGCATTACAACACCGATCTCCCGTTTCAGATCGTAGCTTGTCGATGTCATCTTCTTACCAAATACCCGGACATCGCCCTGATCGTATGTAAGCAACGACAAGATACAGTTGATCGTCGTCGTCTTGCCCGACCCATTCGGTCCAAGCAGACCGAAGATCTCGCCCTCTTTCACCTCCAGATCAAAGTGTGATAATGCTACAAAATCTTTATATCGTTTCACCAGATCTTTTACCTCAATCGCATATTCCATAACTGTCTCCTCACTCATTTTCTATTCGGATGCTATTGTTTCTTCCAGCATCGCGTCTGAAACCCATCGCATATGTTCCATGTTATGCTGTCATTCTATCATACCAGTATAATTCTGTTCAGTGCCAATCTTCACATCCGTAATATGACATTTGTCACATTCTTTTAAAATCCGGAGTTTTTCATCTTTAGTCAATTGACGCTGTATTTTTCAACAGGTATACTAATATCGTCACTTATGAATCCGATCCGGTTCACGCAATTACCTGACATCCGCGTGACCTATCTATATACAAGGGGAAGTTATGAAGCAAATCCTGACACGACTGCTTATATTTGTAATATGCTGTATTATGTGTATTCACACTTTTTCGATATCCACGCACAGCGTAATATATATCCTGCTTGCGATCATCCTTGCCTTTGGCACAATACTGATTGCCGACAGACTCTCACCTGCAGCTCTGACTCTTATCCATGCAGGCATATTTATTCTGTGCTGTATGATTCCTGAACTTGTTGTATTTCTTCCGCTTTTCTGCTTCTATCTGAGCAGACGGCCAGTCCGTTATACTGCTCCCATCGGGATCCTTGCTATCATTCTGGCTACAACAAAATTTTCTGTAGAAACACTTCTTTTAATATGTGTTCTCTGTCTGTGCAGCATGTTATACGGATATCTGACCACAGAGCTTGCCACCCTTCATCAACAGATGAAGCACCTTACAGATACATCGGAGACAAATGAACTTCTGGCAAAAGAACGAATCCGTATGATCCGGAAGGAACAGGATAACAGGATCTATACTGCAACCCTGAAAGAGAGAAATCGTATTGCCAGAGAAATCCATGATAATGTCGGTCACATGCTCACCAGATCCATTCTCCAGGTTGGTGCGATCCAGACGATCAACAAAGAACCGATCCTTGCAAATCCGCTTTCTGATCTCCGCACTACGCTGGATACTGCCATGAACAGTATACGATCAAGTGTCCACGACCTTCACGATGAATCCATTGATACGAAAGCTGCCATTCAGGATATGTTAAATGATATAACAGGCTTTCATACTTCATTTGAATATGATATGAGCAACATTGTTCCAAAGGATATCAAGTACTGTCTTATCAGTATTGCCAAAGAAGCGATCACAAATGCTGTAAAGCACAGTAACGGCGATCAGCTCTCGATTCTGATCCGGGAACATCCGGGGTTCTATCAGTTGACGATTCATGACAACGGAACAGACATTCACCTTACAGACACCCCTGGTATCGGACTTACCAACATCCGGGAACGAGTCCAATCCTTATCCGGTACTTTACAGATCACAACCAATTCCGGATTCCGCCTGTTTGTCAGTATTCCAAAGCATACACAAAAAGGAGATAGAACTGCATGAATATTATAATTGTTGATGATGATGCATTTGTCAGCGCATCATTAAAGATCATCTTAGAATCCTACTCAGATATTACCGTACTTGCGACCGGAGCAAATGGTCACGACGCCATCTCCCTGTACGATACTTACATCCCCGATGTTCTGTTAATGGATATTCGTATGGAGAGCATGGATGGTCTGACCGCATCGAAAGAGATCATCACCGGGCACCCTGACGCAAAGATTCTGTTACTTACTACCTTCGCCGATGATGACTATATCATCAAAGCCATCCGGACCGGCGCAAAGGGATACATCTTAAAACAAGATTTCGAGACAGTTGCATCTGCGATCACTGCTGTACACAACGGACAAACTGTCTTTGGAAATGAAATCATGAACAAGATCCCTACCCTGTTACAGGCTGAAGATCGTTTTGATTATCCGTCCTACAATCTGACAGAAAAAGAATTTGAACTGATCCGGCTGATTGCCGATGGTCTGAATAACAAAGAAATTGCAGAGCAGCTCTTCCTCTCGGAAGGAACCGTCCGCAATTATCTCAGTAATATCCTTATGAAGCTTGACCTGCGCGACCGCACTCAGGTTGCCTGTTTTTATTATAAGAATTTATTATGATCTGTTTTTAAAATCTGCATTTTATAAACAAATAATTTATGTCCATTATTTATCGGATGATTTTTTTCGACGGATAATCAAATATCCTGCCAATATTAATATTCCAATCACAGACAGACATATGCCCGCCATCAGATATGGTGTATGATAGGTCAGTGTAATCACATGTTCCCCCGCTTCTACCGGAACGCCCATCATGCCGGTTCCGATCTTTACAGGAGCTACCTTTTTCCCATCTACAACAGCCATAAAGCCTTCATTGTACGGAACCGCCAAATACAGGATTCCAGCCTTGTCCGCTGTTATATGCCCATTTAAGCAATTGCCATCATACCCATCAAATTCCATTATATTCTTTAACACATACTCTTTAAATGCCTGAACCGTTTCCTCATTTATCGCATACAAGGCAACTGTCTTTATGCCCGACTCATTCCTAACAGCAGCCGTAGCAAACCGCAGCTTAACCTCATCTCCGGCATTTACATTTCCAATATGTATCATGCCTGCTGATTCCGGATAAACCGAACTCACAACCTGCTGATCATTCACATAAACATCAACACCCTGCAGTCTTGTGTCCGAACACTCTACATACAGATCCTCTGCCTGTTCTGCTTTATAGGAAACGATCATGGAGGTTGCAATATCCGCCTGAGCTGTATAAGCATAGACACCATCGCCCTGCTTTGCTGCATCCAGGCCGGTAAATGAGATCATATCATCTGTAAGAGTCTTCTTCTCAAACAGATCTGAAAGCTCCGGCTGACCCATTCCAAGCATTACCAGTTCATTCTGATTTTCGGCTGCACTCTTCTCTCCACTCCAGTTCAGAATGTCCTCATCCAGAAGGAAACCCATCCCTGCAAGAGCATCCGCCTCATACAGATATCCATATGTTCCATCCGGTGCTGCCACCATATGATATCCACCTGCTGCTCCCAATTCATTTGTCATAATATACCGGACATTATACATCAGTGCTGTAACCGGAGTCGTTCTTCTGTAGGTATACTCTATATTCTGATAATGTGACAATCCAAGACTAGCAAAGGAATCAATGGCAGAACCATTTGCCATGGAGGAATAGCAGTTTGTATTTGATAACTGCAGATAATCATAGGAATACAATGCCGTCTTACGTTCTCCGGCTTCCAGATCACATTCTGCATATGCCGTTTCCCTGGATGTCTGTTTTATATCATCTGTAAGACTTCTGTTATTTCCTTTTGCACTCAGTACATAGCTGCCATTTAACACCAGCTCTATGATCCAAAGGCTGACCACCCATATATAAAAGGTCTTCCATTTGATGCTTTTCCGGAGTGCAAAGACAAACAAACCAAAATAAGCAACGATAAATAAGAGTACCGCCACATAGGAATTGGGATTTGTTTCTTCGCGATTGAAGAACAGCTCCAACAGGAACAATACAAGACAGCTTCCAAATGCCACTCCCGCCTGCCACATCCGTATTTTCCTTATGTTCAACAGACATACATAAGCTACGCTCAACAGTAAAAACGTCCAGATAAATGCAAAACGATTTCCCATACCGTGTGTAACTACGAATCCATGAAGCACATAATTCAGTCCTGCCTGATTCATTGCAAGTGCAAGAAATATCAGAACTGTCAGATACCGGAGCTTCCGGTTCCATTCTATCTTCTTCATAAAGAACACTAGGATCACCAGTAATACAATCAGTGTGCCGCAATAATTATTATGATTAAACAGATTGCCTGTCGTCACCTTATTCAACGGATAAAATGAATTGATAAAATTACCGATATTACCAAGCTGATACCACGGCAGCTTATCATCCATGCTTCCTGCTCCGGACAAATGCAGCACTGCATAAAAGGCAGGAACCAGTACCGCACCTGCGATCAGCCCTGCAACAACTGACCAGATCAGAAACCGTAGAATCCCCCTGCCAAATTCACGAAGAGTTTTCCAGTCCTGTAACAGGAAATACAGCACGATAAACAGGCACAGATAAAAGGCAAAATAAAAATTCACGATAAATCCAACCGCAAGCAGCACTGTATAAGCAATCTTTCCCTTACCGGCAGCCATCCGTTCTACTGCGATCGCAAGAAACGGTACAAGGATCAGCCCATCCAGCCAGATCACATTGTGCTCATATACCAGCACAAATCCGCACAGTGCATACGACAGAGACAAAACAATTTCAACTGCTGTCTGCCAGCCACGACCGGTTTCTTCATCTGCATACCGTTTCAACTCTGTACGTCTGAAAAAATACAGTCCCGAAGGAGCAAGCAGAGAAGCTTTGACAACGATCATAATAACCATTGCCAACTCCACATGTCCGGAGCCGCATATTACTGCTATAATATTAAACGGACTCATACAGTAATAAAACATATTTAAAAGCATGTCCATTCCCAGACCGTGATCCCACAAAAAGGTACCTTTATTCCCAGAATGCAGCCATTCCAGAAAGATCTGCAGCATTCCTGTATACTGATCATATGCATCCTGATACAGAAAGCTGCGGCTTCCAAATGGATACTGTCCGTTTATTATCATATTTACAATATAAAAGCCCAGACAAAACAGAAACAACAGAAGGTACATCATACCATGCATGTACCTTCTGTTCTTCTGAGTTGTCTGAGCATCGTTATAATCATCTTTTACATTCATCTGCCTCAACATATCTCTTACATCCATTCACTTATTAATAAAAACAATGATTTCCAATAACCGTATAATCGGATAAGGAATCCGTATCAATATAATTCACATTCAAGAAACTCATAAAAGATCCAATATTATTATTTCCTGCTAATGCATCATCTGCAGCCTGCTGTGCAGTAGACAGCGGTCCGTTCTGCAGATATCCCTGCATCACACTTCCGGTTGCCATCGGAAACTGATTTGGTGCATAAATTACAGATGAGATTGAACTGCCCCAGCTACCACTCTTTACACGGTTCAGAACTACATTTGCAACTGCAAGCTGACCTTCATATGGCTCATATCCAGCTTCCATGCTGACCAGGCAGGCAAGCAGATAAGCATCATCATACTGGGAAGGATCTGCAGAAGGTGCTTCTGTGGTTGTTTCCTCTGTTGTTGGTGCTTCTGTAACAGTTTCCTCCGTTGTCGGAGCCTCTGTGGTTACTTCTTCTGTCGTTGGTGCTTCTGTAACAACCTCCTCCGTTGTCGATTCATCCACTGACATAACCTCAGGTTCTGATGCTTCTTCATATACAGACTCTTCTTCTGCCAATGCAACTTCTGTTGTTTTCTGTGTCTCTGCATCAACCATTGCTGTATAATCATCGATTGTCATTGCGTACTCATAAGACTCTGCAACTGTGATATAATCTGCTGCTATGTACCCGGTAACATCATTTGCCAGTGTTACCTGAACCCAGTCCTTATCCTGTTCCTCTACAGGAAGAACCGTATCCTTTGCTACCAGCTCAAGAATATCAGAATCTGTTGACTTCTCTGCACGTACACGGACGGTATCATCCGTTACTGTTCCAAGCACTTTCTTATAATCTGCCGCATATGTCTCTGCATCCTTACCGGTCAGAATATAATCACTGTTTACATATCCCGTTACATCACCGGAGGAAATTTTTACCCAGTCACCATCTGTTTCCAGAACATCACCTACATTACCATCAAACAGCTTTCCAACAATATCAGAATCCGTCGATGCTTCCTCACGGATATTTAATGTATCGTCAATCTTGGCGATAAATTTACCATCAAATTCGGACTTCTCTTCTGCTTTTGCTACTACTGTCTTCTTCTGTGCAGCCTTCTTGGTTGTACTGTTGTTCTGAAGTACAGTCGTATCGACAGAAGCAACCTCTTCACTGGTTGTCTCCACTTCAGCAGTCTGAACGGTCTGACTGTTCAGGTAAGCAGGGTTGTGATCCAACGCCTCCCCATACTTAACAACGAGTCCGATTCCTGCTGCCGTAACGATCGTAGCTGCTGCTACAAGCAGATTGCGTTTCATGTATCTATAACTGAATAAGCCTCTCCTCATATGGGAAAAACGATTATTTCTTCTGTTAATTCTCATCTTTTCGTACCTATTTATTAAAAATCATGACAAAATGTTACATTTCTGTTAAAAATAATACTCTAATTTTGATTTCATGTCAATACGCATATGTCCCCAGTTCCAACTTTTTATAGTAAAATGTATTAATTTTCTGTGAATAAATATGGGATTTTTTTGTTTATTTTATATAATCTGCTGTAAAACCACTTCGTATCCTTACGCTTAACATTTCCGTCATAATCACAGATTTATTATAACATTTTCGCGCAATACGAGCAATATTCTGAAATTTACTGAATTTGTTCCACAACAACAAAAAAATCCATGCTATAATGGTGAAAAATCATCAGCCTGCGGGCATGGTTTTAGACTCAACAAATGAACAAAAGGCAGGTAACAGCTATGCGAATTGATAAATTTCTGGCAAATCAGAACATCGGCTCCAGGTCCCAGGTAAAACAATATATAAAAAAAGGAATGATATCGGTAAATGGAACGGTCTGCAAATCTCCTGAACAGAAGATTGATGAAAATACAGACCAGATTTCTTACAACGGAACGGTTATTGGCTATCAAAAGCACCACTATTACATGCTGAACAAACCGGCAGGCTGTGTCAGCGCAACCAATGACAATCTGCACACAACCATTCTGGATCTGTTAAAAGGTTCTGTTTCTGTAAAAAATCTGTTTCCTGTCGGCAGACTGGATATTGATACAGAAGGGCTGCTGCTCATCACAGATGATGGAGAACTGTCCCACAATCTCTTATCCCCATCCAAGCATGTAGCAAAAACATATTTTGCCCGTATCGACGGGCTGGTAACAGAAGAACATATCAAAGCATTCAAGGCAGGTCTGGATATCGGAGATGATAAGCCAACCAAGCCGGGCACTCTGGTCATAAAAAGCACCAATCCTGATACCAGCACCTCTGAAATTCTTCTGACGATCACCGAAGGACGTTACCATCAGGTCAAACGCTCCTTTGAAGCCCTCGGCATGAAAGTCACCTACTTAAAACGCCTGTCCATGGGTAGTCTGGCATTGGACGAAGCCCTCGCTCCCGGCGAATTCCGCGAACTGACAGAAACCGAGTTACAGGCATTAACCCGAAAATAACTATGTAGCAATACATGATTATAATGTAATATACATTAACCAACAGATGAATAACTATCCAGTCTGACATTGATTTCCAAAGAGAATGATCTAATACAGAAAATCTTTTTAATTTAATTTTATGCAGATATTGTTATTCTTTATAAACCACACAGGGGGATCTGCTTCAGACACAAACAACCACTATAATATGACATCAGCGAGGATTTCGAAATGAGATGCACATTGCCAGTAAATGCGGGCGCTTGTTCGAGCCAAAGGCGAGTTAGCGCAGGAGCATTTACGAATCGGGCATGTGCAACGAATCGAAACCACAGCGAGTCATTTATAGTGGTTGTTCGTGTCTGAGGGAGATTCCCCGTACATATTTTTAACAAATAACAATATCCACATAAACTACAGAAGGACATTTCCGTATTAGATCATTCCTTTGATGTACAGGATGCTGCTTGTAATTCTTCCACCGGAATGTTTTACATAATCACGGTACTCTTCGTAGCTGATGTAGTATTTCTTACCCCATGAAGAAACGATCAGGTATTCATGACCTGCTATTTCCTCTACTCCTGTCACAACAACAAAATGGCTGTGAACATTTTTCTTCATGGAAGCAAGCATCCGCCCATCCTTTTCCACATACATATGGATTCCTTTATTTCCAAATACATTTGGTATATTCGGACCAATTGATAATACAACCGGCTTATTTTTACGGATCAAATGCCTGATCTGTTTCATCATTTCCTCGTCAGATAAAAACAGTCTCCATCTGGCACGAAGTCCAATATCATTCAGCATAAAATAACGGTTCAATGTATTCATTATCGTCACGCCTGTCATTCCTTTATACCACAGGAAAAATACATAATGCTTATAGAACCATTTCACATATTCAAGGTAATCATTTTTGTTATAAAGTCCCTTCGGCTTGTTGATCTTGCGGATTGCATCTGTCATAAGTCCGGGATTCTGTTCTGCAAGATAGATGGATATATCCGCCAGTGCGATCACTCCGCAGCCTACCTTCTGCATCTTCTTACTCTTGCACCATGACTGATTACCACCATAGCTGATCGTATTCATGTTTTTTATTCTGATATAATCTTTATTTAACAGATAATTATTCTCCATATTATTCACCCTCTTATATCAAATCTTTGATAATACTTATTATCAGGCTTCTATAGAGAGATTATAACACCCATCTCCATTCACTTCAACCATTTTTTATACCATGAGAAGTAGTTTTGAAAACCATGTTTCTGTTTCTATATTTTCCCCTTTACTTTTCGTCCCTATTCTGCTATAAAAGTAATGAGCTGGACAAGTGATCGCGGCTGTCATATGACAGGTGAGGAAAGTCCGGGCTTCACAGGGCAGGGTGCCGGATAACGTCCGGTGGAGGAAACTCCCAGGCTAGTGCAACAGAAATAAACCGCCATGTATATGGTAAGGGTGGAAAGGCGAGGTAAGAGCTCACCGCTGCTTCTGGTAACAGAACAGGCTCTGTAAACCCCACTCGAAGCAAGACCAAAAAAGCAGCTTCGGCTGTGAGACGAATGGCTGCCCGTCAAGTCTCAGGTAGGTCGCTTGAGCTTTATGGCAACATAAAGCCTAGATAGATGATCACTCTCGACATAACCCGGCTTATCGTCCAGCTTTTATCATACTGACGATAAATGGGCTGGCTATATATGTATTCCACAGAACACATATATAGCCAGCCCATTTATCTGTTCATTGACTTATACAAAGTGAGAATCATCCTCAGACTTTAAAACAGCCTCCACCGATAAACTCGCGTAAGATGGAGTTTAATGGTACGACGGTTTCTTCCAATGGAAGAAACCGATCAGTCAGCTCTTTTAATCGAAGGACGTCTGAATAATATGGAGACGTTTCTTCTACTGCCATCAATAGTGGTTCAATATGTTTTTTCAGCACAGAATATTCATACAACAATCCGGAATTAAACATCACATCCGCATTGTCTTCATATGGGAATATATACCGTTCCTCTCCCTGTCTGACGGATTGCCACATCGAAAGAGTTCGTTCTATGTCATGGCCACGGGTTCGGTTATCCCGGACGATCCGGCGGATCAGCCGGCTGTCCAGTGTAGAAATCTTATCCTCTGATCCAATCATAAGCTGATTCAATGGACTGATATAGATTTTATATTTATCCTCATCTGAAAGTGCATATGACATTTTGGGATTCAGTGAATGGATTCCCTCCAGAATCAAAACATCCTGAGTCCCTATACGCAAATTATCCCCTTTGTACAGTCTTCTGCCATTCATAAAATCAAATTCCGGCAGTTCAACTGTCTGTCCGCTTAACAACTGATTCATATCATGATTCAGTAATTCTACATCCAAAGCTTCCAGACATTCAAAATTATAATTTCCATTTTCATCCTTTGGATTATCTTCCCGATTGATAAAATAATTATCAACTGCAATCGGATGCGGATGCAGTCCAAGTGCACAAAGCTGTATACTAAGCCGGTGTGAAAATGTCGTCTTTCCGGCAGAGCTTGGTCCTGCGATCATCACAATCCTTTTTTTCTCTCTGCGGATACTTCTGGCTATATCATAGATCGCATTCTGCTGCATGGCTTCACATACAAGGATCAATTCCGTGCCTTTCCCTGCTTCTACGATCTCATTGATCTTTTCAACCGAATCAGCCCCTACACGGACTGCCCATTTCTTTGCAAGCTCTTTTAAAGTCAGCACGCTGTTATGTACCGCTTTTTCGCTCATATTTCTAATAAACCTCCAAAACCCTTCTGTCAACAAAGGCCACTGATGATCATATCATCCACGATCTCTGTCATCCATCTATGCCATATACCTGCTTCAAAACTGCACAAATGGTCTTTTGTTCTGCTTTTACTGTCTTCAGCCGTTTTGCCGCATTCTCCGTATTCTTACCACTTAGGCTGTTGATCAGCCCGGCCGTTGTATCCCGCCGTTTTACCAGCCACGACCGTAAAACCGGATCTTTCTTTCGTAACAGGCTTCCACCATACATATAGCACCAGTCATCAGCAAGCTTTGAACAATCATATTCATCCTTCTGCACCATCTCATGAACCCTTACATCCAACAGGTTATAATATTTTCCGGCGTCGATCAGCATCTGTTCATCTGCAAGATGATATCCTTTTTCTGCCAGATATCGTCTGACCTTTTCAATATCCGACTGTGGTTGAAGCACAAGCTGATCACAACGTGTAACCACCTCTTCGCCGCGTTCCAGAATGTCGATCATCAACATACCGCCCATTCCAGCCAGAACAACAGCGTTTACCTCGCCCGGCACAATTGTATCAAGCCCGTCACCCATACGAATCTCAATCTGATCCGACAGGTTCATTGCTTCAATATTCCGTTTTGCTATCGCAATCGGTCCCCGTCTGACATCGGATGCGATCACCCGTTTTGCTCTGCGCTGTTCTACCAGATATATCGATACAAATGCATGATCGCAGCCGATGTCTCCGACTGCATCACACGGCTGTATCATATCTGCAACCGACTGCATCCGTTTCGACAGTTCTATCATATGCTCTCCATCCCTATTTTAGTATATATAATCTCTCAGTTTTCTGCTTCTGCTTGGATGTCTGAGCTTCCGAAGAGCCTTTGCCTCGATCTGACGGATACGCTCTCTGGTTACATTAAATTCCTTACCAACCTCTTCCAGTGTTCTTGCTCTTCCATCTTCCAGACCAAAACGAAGGGTAAGTACCTTCTTTTCACGTTCGGTCAGCGTATCAAGTACCTCAACCAACTGTTCCTTCAATAAAGTAAATGCAGCAGCATCTGCCGGAACCGGCATATTATCATCCGGAATAAAATCACCCAGATGGCTGTCTTCCTCCTCACCGATAGGTGTCTCCAAGGATACCGGTTCCTGCGAAATCTTCAAAATCTCACGCACACGTTCAACCGGAATATCCATAACCTCTGCGATCTCCTCCGGCTGTGGCTCCCTGCCAAGTTCCTGTAATAACTGTCTGGATACACGGATCAGCTTGTTGATCGTTTCTACCATATGAACCGGAATACGGATTGTTCTTGCCTGATCTGCGATTGCTCTTGTAATTGCCTGACGGATCCACCATGTTGCATATGTGGAGAATTTATAACCTTTTCTGTAGTCAAATTTTTCTACTGCTTTGATCAGTCCAAGGTTTCCTTCCTGGATCAGATCAAGGAACAGCATACCGCGTCCGACATAACGCTTTGCAATACTGACAACCAGACGGAGGTTTGCCTCTGCAAGCTTCTGTTTTGCCTGCTCATCACCTTCTTCCATACGTTTTGCCAGTTCAATTTCTTCCTCTGCACTCAGAAGAGGTACTTTACCAATTTCCTTCAGGTACATTCTGACAGGATCCTCGATGCTGACACCGTCCGGTACAGAAATGTCGATCTTATCTACATCCACATCCTCTTCCAGATCCTCTAACAAAAGCTCCTCATCGTCATCCTCTTCTGTGATTGTCAGAATATCTACATTGTGGCTCTCTAAAAATGAAAAGATCTGCTCCATCCGTTCCAGATTCAGCTCAATTTCTTTTGCATCATTAAAGTAACGTATGATCTCTGTATCTTCAATTACCATCTTTTTCTTTTTTGCCATCTCAAGCAGGCCCTGAAGCTTCGCCTGAAATTTCTCTTCAATCTGCTCTTTATTCTCTTTTGATTCCATAAATCATGATCCTCCATAAATATATAATAGTTTATCCATTCTATAAGGAAATATGCAGCTTTGTAAGATTTGCTTTGGCACGTATGAGGTTCTGCATCTCGCTTATATCATTTGTCTTTGCCAGCTTATCTTCTATACTGCTTAAACTTATCTTTTTTACAACATCGGTCACTGCATTGTTAATTTCTTCCTGCGTCATATCAATTCCGATGTTCGTCTGAAGCATCTCTGCCACCAGCCGCTGTTCCTCCAACGACTCAAATGTCGTCACGATGCTCGCAGGCTCTACCCTGCCATTCTCCCGATACTGGGAATACAGCTTATCAGCCACTACCCGGTAAACACCATCTTCAAAACAGGTTTCATCAATGATTCCATCCAGTTTCTGAAATAATCCCGGTTCGTTGACCATCCATGTCAGAAGCAGCTTCATTGGTTTATTCTTTGCCGGATCGGCAGCTCTGCTTTCATGCTCTGCCCGCCGTTCTTCCCGTTCTACAATCTCTGACCGCGGAACACCTGCAATTCCGTATTTGTGCACCAGATCTGTAAGACCTGCCTTGTCAATATGGTATAGGTTCGATACCGCTTCTATATAATTATTACGCTCCAGCACTTCTTCTATCTGTGCCAGTCGTTTTGCTGTCTCATTGTGGAAGGAGGTTCGCTCCTCCGGATCGTTCAGATTGTATTGTTCCGACAGCATACGAACCTCAAACATGATCGCGCTTTCTGCATTCTTGATTCGCTCCTCAAAGGCTTCACTGCCAAGTGTCTGAATAAATTCATCCGGGTCCTTATACGGCCGCATATTAATAACTCTCGCCGAGATACCTACTTCACGCATGATCGATATAACCTTCAGCGTAGCCGCAACACCCGCGCCATCGCTGTCATATGCCAGATATACTTCATTTGTATATCGCTTCAATATATTGGCATGTCCAAAGGTAAATGCAGTTCCAAGTGATGCTACCGCATTATCAAAGCCCGCCTGATGCATGGATATGACATCCATATAACCCTCGCAGCAGATAAACCCTTTTCGCCGGCTTCTCCTGGCAATATTCATTGCAAACAGATTCCGGCTCTTATCAAATACAACTGTATCACTGGTATTGATATACTTTGGTTTTCCATCACCCATGACTCGTCCACCAAATCCGATCACCTTACCATTGATATCCAGGATCGGTATCATCGCACGATTCCAGAACTTGTCCGATCCGCCATTTTTCTCGTCGATCACGACCAGACCGGAGTCCTTTAACTCTGCATCTGTATATCCTTTTCCTTTCAGGTAACGATACAGATCATCCCGGTAAATGTCTGCATATCCCAAACCGAACTGATTGATCGTTTCATCCGAAAGACCTCTGCCCTTAAAATACTCATAGGCTTTCTTTCCATGCTCTGTATGCCGCATGATATAATGAAAATATGCTGCTGCGGTCTTATTCATATCCCGAAGCAATATTTTATATTTCTCTCTTGATGCATCCTGACCGGACTGATTACTCTCCGGCAACGTCATGCCTGCCTTATCTGCCAGATACTGGACGGCTTCCGGAAATGACATATTCTCATATTCCATGATAAATGTAAATACATTTCCTCCGGCTCCGCATCCAAAACAATGATACAACTGCTTGTCCCGATCCACCTTAAAAGACGGTGTCTTTTCATGATGAAATGGGCAACAGGCTTCAAATGTCCTTCCTTTTTTCCTGAGGCTGACATACCCGGATATCACATTCACGATATCATTTCTGGATATCACCTCATCTATAACTTCATCTGAATAGTACAACGACTACCCTTCCTTTCCAATTCAACTACTTTCTATCTATACGTCCATAAGGTTTTGTCTAAACACATCCTCCTTACGGATTGCAGTCTCATCTCAGACACCCTGCCATGCACCCGGAACATAAATCTCCTTAAATGTCTCGATTGCGTAGTTGTCTGTCATCCCCGCTATATAATCACAGATCACAGTCGCAAGATCTTCACCCATATAGAGCATCTCTATACTTTCATTGTTCAATCTTGACTGATCCTCCATGTAATAATCATATAATATCTCTAATAACTTTTCTGCTTTTACTTCCTCGCTCTTTGCCACCGGATTCGTATACAGATATTCAAACATATATCTGCGGAGAGCTGATAATGCATCTCCGATCTCCTCTGACATCTCAACTGTATCCGTACCATAGCTGGTATCGATCACATCATGGATCAGACAATCCAGCCGATCTCTTGTATTGCTTCCAAGAGCCTTTACAATACTGATCGGAAGATCCGATTCTTTCATAATACCGCCGCGGATGGCATCATCCATATCATGGTTTACATATGCAATCTTATCTGCAAGGCGGACAATCTTTCCTTCCAATGTTGCCGGTGTACAGGAGGTCTTATGATTCAGCATACCATCCCGGACTTCCCAGGTCAGATTCAGTCCTGCTCCTTTTTTCTCCAGTTTTTCCACCACGCGCACACTCTGTTCATTATGCTGAAATGACCTGCCGGAGCATCTGGACAATGCCCGTTCTCCTGCATGACCAAATGGCGTATGCCCCAGATCATGACCAAGTGCGATTGCCTCTGTCAGATCCTCATTCAGTCGAAGTGCTCTTGCGATCGTTCTTGCAATCTGCGCCACCTCAAGGGTATGCGTCAGTCTGGTTCTGTAATGATCATCTCCCGGTGATAGAAATACCTGCGTCTTATGCTTCAGACGACGAAACGCCTTACAGTGAATGATCCGATCCCTGTCCCGCTGATAGACTGTCCGAAGATCGCACTGTTCTTCTTCCCGATCCCTGCCTCTGCTCTGATCACTGAATGATGCATAAGGATTCAGGATCTCATGTTCCTGTTGCTCCTGTTTTTCACGAATCAGCATATTTCACCATCCTCCATGGTCAATATAACGAATATAACAAAAAAGTCCGTACAATTTTATTATTCTACAGACTTTTTCTTTTTCCTTTATTTTATTTTGAAAGAATACAATTTGTTTTTCTTTTATTTTCCCTCTTCATCCGCTGATTCCTGTTCATCCAGTTCAGCTTCCTTTGCCGCTTCTTCCGCAGCTTTTCTCTCCTTCTCTGCAGTGTCAATGATCCTTTGTTCATTCAACCGGAATATCTTACGCATCGTATGTGTTGTTCCCCACGCAATTGCTCCAAATAAAAGCAACAACCACATATACCAGATACTCACAAACACAACCGGATATTTCACACAGATAAATATTGGAACAAACCATGCGATAACGACCTTTACCCATGACCACAGATAAGTGATTGAAAGTACCATTGCATTTCTTACCGTGATACTCAACGTATTATTATACCTTGCAATTAATGGAAATAAAAACGGTACAACAAGTGCAACTAATACTACCTCAATTATAAGCACAAATGTATAAAATGTTGAAATAAACCCTGTCACCCGCTTGATCATAATATATTCAGCCAACATTACAGCAACTGCAACGAGCAACAGTAAAAACGCAATCGTAGATTGTTTGAAACTACGCTTAAACTCATGAATGAAACCAGAAACAACAGTTTCCTCTTCATCTTCCTGAAGTCGGATGCACATTGCATACAATGCAGTAAATGATGCACCAATCGTAAAAATCGGAATACATCCTATTACAAAACAGATATTCAGTGCAAACATTGTTCCAAATGCATCCATTGCGCGTCTCAGAAACGGTTCTTTATCCCTTCCGCTATTCTTGTTGTCTTGATTGTTTGTCATTTCATTCATCAAATTTTCCTCATAAACAAAAATATAGAGAACCTGCTACAGCAGCTTCTCCTCACTTATTCAGTATATATAATGTGGGTATCGATCGCCTATGGCTTCCGATACCTACATTATATTTTATAAAAGACCTATTTACTCCTTTACACCACCAAGTGCTACACCTGCGATAATGTACTTAGAAAGGAAGAAGTACATAACCAGAATTGGAAGTACTGTAGTGAAAAGTCCACAGTAAATCTGACCCCAGTCTCTTGACTTATCATTTGCCTTTAACGCTGAAACGTACATAGGCATTGTCTGCTTCTGTCTCTCTGTTGCAAGAATAATTGAAGGTGTATACAGGTTATTCCATGATGCAACGAATCCGAAGATCGCCTGTGTTGCCATAGCCGGTTTCAACAGCGGAAGTACAATCGTATTGAATGTATGAATTTCTCCCGATCCATCGATTCTGGCTGCTTCAACGATCTCAACTGAAAGACCTGTTTCCATGTACTGCTTCATGAAATAAACAGTAGTAGGAGCAGCGATTGCCGGAATAATCAGTGCTAAGAATGATCCGTATAAGTGTGTTAAGTTACAAATCTTAATGAAACCAACGATTGATACCTGCTGAGGAATCATCATGATCGCATAAATAAAGCCCCATGCAAACTTCTTTAACTTGAAGTTATATACTGTAACTGCATAAGCTGTTAATGATCCGAAATAGATCTGTAATGCTGTAGCCGGAACAGTAACCAATAAAGAGTTTAACATAGCCTGAAGTACGTTAACACCACTTGTTTTTTCACTACCTGCTAACAAACCTTTGAAGTTTGTAATAAATTCTCCACCCGGTATCAATTTAATACCTGTAACAATTTCTGTTGACTTTAAAGTAGAGTTAATGATCAAAATATAAAATGGCAATATCGACAGGAAACAAAGCAAGATACAAACGACGTATCTGACAATCTTGCCTCCTGATACTTTTGATTCTGTCTGATCCACTTTGTTCACCTACCTTCCATCCTTTGATGATTTTTCTGCTGTTAATCTGTAGAACAGTAAGCTGATAATCAGTGTGAATGCGAAAAGCATAACTGAATATGCAGCGGCTTTACCAAAATCCTGTGTACCTCCGGCACTTACATACTTCTTAATCAGCATTACGACTGTTGTTGTTGAATTAACGGATGATCCACTGCCTGTTACAACTACAGGACCGCCCTCATTGAACAACTGAGGAATATCGTACATCTGTAAACCACCGATAGCTGATGTTACAAGTGTATACTGTAAGATCGGCTTTAACAATGGAAGTGTAATCTTGAAGAACTGCTGTTTAGATGAAGCACCATCTACGCTTGCAGCCTCATACAGGGATGGGTTAATACCTAAGATACCTGCACAAAGAACGATCATTGTATTACCATACCACATCCAGAACTGAATGAAAGCAATGATGATCAATGATGCCCAGCCATGATTTAAGATACCACCCTTATCACACCAGCCAAGGTCTTTGAAAATAGTCGTGATAGGACCATTAACCTCGAACAGACCGTAGAACAATACGGCGATTGTAGCTGCTGTAATAATGTTAGGCATATACATGATAACCTTGTAAATACCGCTTCCCTTTAACTTGATCTTGATGTCTGTAAACCATGCAGCAAGAAGTAAAGCTAATAAAATCTGCGGAATGAAGTTTAAGATCCACAGAACAACTGTTACCATTAATGACTGCCAGAACTCGCTACCAGTCTTTGCAAATACATAGTTTGTAAAGTTTCCAAGACCAACCGTCTCGGTTACATATCTACCATTTTTAGCGGAATAGATTAATGAATTATAAAAAGTATAAAGAAGAGGATACAGCTGAAAAACTAAGAATACAAGAAAGAATGGAATGAGAAACAGCAATCCATATTTTCCATATTCAACTGTCTTATTCTTTTTCATTGTGTAAGAGCACCCCCTAAAAATTAATCGTTTATAGTACACACGCACCAGCAACTTTCATTACTGATGCGTGCAAATTGTGTTACTTAATCAGTTTTTAGGGATTATTCAGCTGAAATACCTAATTCTGATGCACACTTATCCTGGATATACTTAATAGCTTCATCAACTGATTTGTATGTTCCTGAATTGTATGCTGTAGAAGCTTCATCAATAAATGCCTTGATTGAAGCATCCTGGTATGTTAAGTTGCTGAGGTTAATACCTTCTGCTGCTGCTGCCCAAACTTCGATAGGGTTCTGACCACCAAGGAATTTAGCTGCTGCATTGTCAGCGCTAAGTTCGCCAGCGATAAGTCTAGCATTAGCTTCTTTGTTATTTACACAGTCACCTGTCTGGTTTGTGATTTCAACACCTACGTCTGGATCACATGTTAATTCGTAAAGAAGGAATGCAGCTAACTCAGGGTTATTTGTATTCTTACCTACACATACATATGTACCACCCCAGTGATAAGATGTAGGACCTGTAACAGCTCCCCAGTTACCATCTGTAGCACCATTACCCTGCATTGAACCAATGAACCAAGGACATCCGAAGTAGCAGAATACCTTAGAATCATCCTTCATATCTGCTGCCCATGAGTTATCCCACATAGATGTGTTGTTTGAATATTCACCATCGTAAATCTTCTTAGCTGTCTCAAGATACTCTGTAACTGACTTGTCAAGTGTAAGAGTTTCCTTTGAACCGTCATCTGTTACCCAAGGCTGTGACTGAGTATCCCAGATAGCGTACTTAACATCAGGAGCACCAGATACGATCTTGTATCCAGCAGCCTTTAATGTATCAGCTGTCTCGAAGAACTTATCCCATGAAGCAAGTGCTTCCTGAACCTTTGCAGGATCATCTGTTCCAAGAACCTTCTTAGCGATGTCTCTTCTGTAGTATACAGAACCTGCTGTTGCCTGCCATGTTACGCACTTAAGCTCGCCGTTTGTTGTACCATACTGCTTAGCGAAGTCGTATGAGTTAGCAAGCATCTCATCTGTGAAACCTAAGTCATACAGATTAGCTGTCTTTGTGTCATCCTCTGACCAGTACTTAGCTACATCATTATCTGCTGGGATAAGTGTAGGATACTTCTCTCCGTTTTCAAGAGCTGTATCAATACCTGTCTTGTAGTCATCTGATGTTCCACCAACACCAAGTGTTACGAACTCAACGTAATCCTTGTACTCTGGGAACTTGTCAAGAACAACGTTCAGCTTCTTTGAGAAATCTTCATCCCATGAATAAGCGTAGATCTTCTTGCTGTCATCCCATCCATCTGTGCTAGGAGCTTCAATCTTAGCTGCTCCTGAAGCGTCCTCTGATGATGCTTCTTCTGATGATGCATCCTCTGATGATGCTGTCTCTGATGTTGCTTCTGATGATTTTGACTCTGTTGTTGAGTTATCTGTCTTGTCACCACAAGCAACAAGTGATAATCCCATAGCAAGTGCTAATGAAAGAGCCAATGCTTTTTTGATTTTTCTCACAAAAAAACCCTCCTTTTAAAATATGTGTGCTATTCCTTTCATTCATACTTCTGCGGATTGACATCTGCATCTGTATTATTTACTGGAATGCCTGCCACTTTTATACATGATCTGATTAACTTATCATTTACACAATATGTCAAACATGATTATGTATGTGGCTTTCTTAAGATATTATTGACAAATTTCCTTGTCAACATAGGCTTATTATAGGACATATTATCTAATTTGGCAAGCCCTTTTTTATTCTTTTTTATCTTTTTTGTACATTTTTAAATTTTCGTTTAAAAAAATTTACCAATTTGCGACACAGCTTATTTATACTATTTCCACAATTTTAGCTCAATTGACATACAATTTAAATCTTTATCTTTCCGTTGTCTCATTTTTCGCGTAGTTGCAGTTCTCTTTCTGTATAACTTCATCTATATATGATGTACATTGCGTATTCGTTAAAATGTATACGTTTTTACCACAACGCATATCGCCAATTCTGTTTTTTACAAGGTACACGTCTTTATGATCTGCTAAATACATATTCTTTATATTGCATTTCTTATATTTTCATTCTTTTTTCATACTCTTTACCACGCCTGCTTCTTTTTATCCATTTCCATCTGTGTTATACTTATCATTATTATATAAGTAGAAAAGGAAACACTATGAGCAACAACAAAAAGAAAAAGAAGAAAAACAACCATACCTCCGCAACTTCCAATGTACAGGCAAAAAAGCAGACTGCTGTGCAAACAGCAAAACCGGCTAAGGCACAAAATATCGAAACTAAACAGGAAACTGTCAATACTCAGGCTGCCGTCGAAAAGAAGGAACCGGTAAAGGTACAGACTATCGAAAACAAACAGGAGCCGCCGCACGAGTTCAAAGATCCACGCAAGGTTCCACCAAAGGAAGATCTTAAGATTGAGGACAAACTGGAATTTGCAACCATGTCCCGTAAGGAGCGTCGGGCAGCAAAAAGAAAACGATTAAAGGAAACGACCGAAGGAATGACCTTGGTGCAAAAGTTACAATACTTTTTATATGCGTATAAGATGGAGATCCTGCTACCGCTGATCGTGATCATAGCAATCAGCCTGATCGTAGTTGCATTCTTCCGCGGCAACAAACCGATCGCACTCTCCTACGCAGTTGTAAACTGTGAAGATCTGGAAGCACTTGATCCCTCTGTCATAGAAACTGATTATTGGAACTACTATAGTTTTGATGACAATTATCAGTTTCAGAAGGTTCTGGATCTGAAGTATGATCCAAGCACCAGCACCAACGAAGCATCCAAAGATACCGAAAGCGGAAACTACATTGCATTTCCTACTCTATGTGATGAAAACTACTACGATATTATTATCACAAATAAACGAGGGCTGGAATACTTAAGTGAAAGTTCGATCATTCATACACTGGGCGAAGCCTTACCTTCCGATCTGTATGATATTTTTACCGCTGATTATAATGATCAGATCACTACTTCTCCTGCTTACACAGGAAAGAGTGCTCCATACGCGATCAACATCAGTGATACCGACTTTGCAAAGAAACTGAATCCGGGATACGACGATGTCTACATCTGTTTCCCCGGCGTATCCGAAGATAACCAGAAGCGTGTCAAGCAGATCTGCAACTTCATCTTCGACCTCGGATTGGATTTATAAATAATACCTATATAGAAGGAGATCACACAGGGCCGCCTCCGGAGCGATCCGTTATATGAATATCCCCACTATAAATGACTTGCTGCGGTTTCTGCTCGCAAACGTCATATTATAGTGGGGATATTCATATAACGGCTCCACTCCAGAGACAACCCTGTGTGATCTTCTTCTATCTAGCTATATTCTGTTTTGTTTCTTTTCTATTATAATAGAACATTCCGAGGACTAAAACTGCTGCCATCACAACAGTTGCCACGATGCTGCCCTCCATGCCGAATTTACCGCCCGTCAGGAATATATTTCCCGGTTTGATCTCAGAGGAAAGAACAGCACTTCCTACGTTGGTTCCGCTGACAGAGATTCCATAGAAGGTTCCCTGCACGAAATTCCACATGCTGTGGTAGCCTGCCGCACCCCAGATGTCATTTGTTTTTATCACATAGAGTGACAAGAATATTCCAATCAACAGCAAGTTCAGGAACGCCAGAATCGTAAGTCCCGGATTCAACATATGGCAGAATGCAAATGCCAGTGAATTCACAAGAACAGCTTTTACTGCCGAGCTTCGTTTCATCAGGCTTATCATAAAATATCCTCGGAATGCGATCTCCTCACTGAAGCCCTGTACCAAAAATCCGATAAAATACAAAAGCACGATCAGCAGATTGCAGTTCTGATTCCATCCCTTAATATTTATAAATCCAAGAGCAAAGCCTGCAAGTACACAAAGAGAAAAGGATACCGCGCCAACAAGCAAGCCCTGTACATAATGCTTTGCTCCATCTTTCTTAACAAGTCCCATAGAATAATAGGAACGTTTTTCTATCTTATTACAATAGACCAGAACAGAAATGATCAGGATCAGTGTACAGAATAATGTAAGTATATACATTCCGTCTGTCATATTGGTTGCCAGTTCCATCATATCCGAGAAAGATGAATCTCCGTTTAAGAACAGTCGCTGCAGTTGGTCAAACATTTCCATATCTGACAGGAACAGGTACATTTCATATATTGCAGGAATCAAACCTGCAATAAAACTTCCGATCAGGAATACCAGAATAAACCGCCATATTTCCTTGCCAAACGAATAAATCTTTCCTTCTTCACCTGCACGTTTTGCAATCTCAGGCTTTACTAATCTCATATTCATATGAAACACCCCCTGTCTGCCACCTTAATCTCTGTCTTAATCTTCTCCTTCAATATCCATGTTCATGATCTGACGTTTTCTAGCAAGTTCATCATTTGCCAGATATTCATCGTATGTTGTCTGCTTATCGATCAGGCCTGTATTTGTAAGTTCGATAATACGGTTTGCTGTTGTCTGTACGAACTGATGATCCTGTGATGAGAACAGAATAACACCAGGGAACTTGATCAGTCCATTGTTCAGCGCTGTAATAGACTCCATATCCAGATGGTTTGTAGGCTCATCTAAGATCAGGCAATTTGGAGCCATGATCATTAACTTGGATAACATACAACGAACCTTTTCTCCACCGGACAGAACCTTTACCTTCTTAACACCATCGTCACCGGCAAATAACATTCTTCCAAGGAAGCCTCGTACATAAGTTGCATCCTTTTCTTCCGAATACTGTGTCAGCCAGTCTACGATGATCAGATCATTATCGAATTCCTTTGTATTATCCTTCGGAAAATAACCCTGCGAAGTTGTAACACCCCACTTAAAGCTTCCCTCATCCGGCTTTTCTTCTCCCGCAAGAATCTTGAACAGCATGGTTGTTGCCTTTGTATTTGGTCCGACAAATGCAATCTTATCATCATGTCCTACTGTAAACGACACATCATCTAAAAGCTTCTCACCTTCTACAGTCTTTGAAATATGAGATACGGTCAATACTTCATTTCCGATCTCTCTCTTTGGGCGGAAATCAATATATGGGTATTTACGGCTGGATGGCTTGATATCATCCAGTTCAATCTTTTCCAGTGCTCTCTTTCTGGAGGTTGCCTGTTTGGACTTGGAAGCATTTGCCGAGAATCTCTGAATGAATTCCTGTAATTCCTTGATCTTCTCTTCCTTCTTCTTGTTCGCTTCTTTCATCTGCTTGATCATCAACTGACTGGACTCATACCAGAAATCATAGTTACCGGCATATAACTGGATCTTTGCATAATCGATATCGGCGATCTGAGTACATACCTTATTCAAGAAATAACGGTCATGGGATACCACGATAACGGTATTCTCAAAGTTGATCAGGAATTCCTCCAACCATGCGATCGCATCCATATCCAGATGGTTCGTAGGCTCATCGAGAAGAAGAACGTCGGGATTACCAAATAACGCCTGCGCAAGCAGTGCCTTAACCTTCAGTCCACCGTCCAGATCTTTCATCATCATATAATGATATTCTGTATCCACACCAAGGCCATTTAACAAAGTCTCCGCATCGGATTCCGCTTCCCATCCGTTCATATCCGCGAATTCGCCCTCAAGTTCGGAAGCACGGATACCATCTTCATCTGTAAAATCTTCTTTTGCATAAATCGCATCTTTTTCTTTCATGATCTCATACAGACGCTTGTTTCCCATGATAACAGTATCGAGTACTGTGTATTCATCGAACTTGTAGTGATCCTGCTGTAATACAGACAGACGCTCACCCTCATCCATTGTGACATCGCCCTTTGATGGTTCAATCTCTCCTGAAAGGATCTTCAAAAAGGTTGATTTACCGGCTCCGTTTGCTCCGATCAGTCCGTAGCAGTTACCCGGTACAAATTTAATATTTACATCTTCAAATAAAGCTTTCTTTCCAAATCTTAATGTTACGTTATTTGCACTTATCATCGATACACATACCTTTCCATTTTTCTAATCTAAAAGTATATCAATTAGTTGAATATGTGTCAATTATGAAAAGAACGTATGTGCCTGAAAAAGCCGGAAAAGGCTCATTTTCCAAGTCTTTTCCGGCTGACCGGTCAGGGATGAACCCTTCAGTTCTGTTTTCCTGTTATTTCAGATTCTTTACAATCGGATCATAAAGATCTAATTTACAATGTTCGTCCTTGCTGAAATGGGAACAGTTTAAGCAGCTCTTTTCACCATCCGCTTTGTTGGTCATGCTGTTGCAATGGCATGTCTTTTCATAAGCACTACAACGTTCTGCTACCTCATGATAGGTTTCTGTTGAACTTCTCATTGTTCTTACCTCCTTGACATTTGTCAGTCTTTCTCGCAGATTTCATAGATCCGGTCATGCGCCAACAACATCAGGCAATGATATCTGCATAACTGTCTATTATCATCTACATGCATTAGTATCTGCATCTTCCCCGTCATTTATTCCGAACATTACCGGATAGTGTAATGTTTATGTAAAACCATCATTTCTTAGCCGTTCTGTTCTTGACAAGATTTCCGCTATTCTGTACAATCAAAAGCAAAAATATTTTAGGAGATGATCTTTTTTGCACCCCAGTACAATTATCCAGTTATTTACAATTATTCTATTGATCCTGTTGTCGGCATTCTTTTCTTCTGCCGAAACAGCTCTTACAACGGTCAATAAATTCACTCTGCGTTCAATGGCTGACAATGGGAACAAACGTGCTGCCAGAGTTCTTAAACTGATCTCTAACAGTGACAAACTAATCAGCACAATATTAATAGGTAATAACATCGTGAATATTTCAGCTTCCGCTCTTGCAACAACACTTACCACTAATTTATTTGGAAGCAAGGCAGTCGGAATCGCAACAGGAATCCTCACCCTTTTGATCCTGTTATTTGGTGAGATCACACCGAAAACGCTTGCCCAAAATAACAGCGTTAAAATGTCAATACTTTATGTGGACGTCGTACGGTTTCTGGTATATATCTTTACCCCATTTGTATTCATTATAAACAAGATCTCTCATGTTATTTTCTGGATCTTACGAATGGATACAAACGAAAGTGCCAAATCCATCACCGAAGATGAGCTGATCACTATGGTAAATGTCAGCGAGGAAGAAGGCGTTATCGAGAACAAAGAAAAGGAAATGATCACAAACGTAGTGGACTTCGGAGATTCCCGTGTACGTGATATTATGATTCCCCGTGCCGATGTGACCATGGTTCCTGTTACTGCTTCTTATGATGAACTGCTGAAGCAGTATATGGAGGTTCCTTACACCAGACTTCCTGTTTATAAAGATTCCCGTGATAATGTCATCGGCATCCTGCATGTAAAAGATCTGTTCTTTTATAAAGCGACCCATGACATTAACAATTTTGATGTTGCAAAAATTATTCGTGAACCACTCTATGTGTATGAATTTCAGAAAACAAATGATCTTCTGACCAATATGAAATCCAGCTTCAACTCCATCGGTATCGTTCTGGATGAATACGGTGTCAGTGTCGGCCTGATCTCCATGGAAGATCTGATTGAAGAGATCATCGGCGATATCAAGGATGAATACGACGATGCAGAACATAATAACATCGTAAAAATAGATGATACACACTACAGCATCGATGGTGGTATCAAGCTTGATGACTTAAACGATGCTCTGGATCTGGATATCGAATCCGAAGATTACGATTCCATCGGTGGCTATATCATTCAGTTATTAGATCACCTTCCTGCGGTCGGTGATACTGCATCCGACGGAGTGATCTCCTGTAAAGTCACAAAACTAGATAAAAAACGTGTATCCAGAGTTCTTCTTGAAATCCTGCCACAGCCAGATACCGACAATGATGACGACAACGAATAATAAAGTCTTGCCTTATATAACTTTTACCTGTACTAAATTGCCAGTATCGTGCAGGTATACAGATACCAACATAATTCTGAATTTATAAAAATTCTGGCAAAACGCTTGTGTTGTGGTTTTTATTCCTATATAATAGAATACTAAGGTTATAAAGTCCTGTATTTCATATCATTTACATGAAAGCAGGACTTTCCTATAGAATTCATACAGATTTGGTTATGTTTGGGAGAGATTCTAATGAATAAAAATATTACTCGCAGAAAAAAACTATTACAGATTGCAACTTCTCTAAGTTACATCGATCCGGATGAGATACCTGAAATCGATCTATATATGGATCAGCTAACAACCTTTATGGAGGATAAGCTGAACGCTAATAAGCGAAGTGAAGATGACAAGACCATGACAAAGACCATGATCAACAATTATACAAAAAACAACCTTCTCCCGCCCCCCGACAAGAAGCGTTACTCCAAGGATCATCTGATCATGCTGTTGTATATTTACTACCTCAAGAACTTTGTAAGTATCACTGATATCCAGACACTTCTTGCCCCGATGAACAACAACGACTGCTATAACGGCGAGTCCCCGGTCAATATCGAAGAGGTCTACCGCAAATTATTCAATTATGAGATTGATAACTATAACGATATTATCAAGAGCATTTTATCTACCTATGATAAGGCATCCGATATGTATGATCCGGAAACAGACGCTTATCTTCATGATATGTGTATGGTATCTATGTTGTCAGTTGATGTCTATGTTAAGAAGAAATGTATCGAACATCTGATTGATGATATGCATTCCGTTCAGGAACAAACATTAAAGCAGAATGCACAGAAGGCAAAAACTGCCGAGAAAACAAAGAGCACCGAGAAAGTTACCGTAACCGGCAAGGCAAAAACTGCCGAAAAGGTTACTGCAAACAGCAAAACGAAAGCTACGGAAAATACCAAAGCAAACAGAACAACGACCGGCAGTAAAAATAGCGGACGCTAAAGACAGCACCAAAGAATAAAAGCACGAACTTACCAGCAAAATAGATCCTTTGCACTAAATAAATACCGTTTTTCGGAAACAGACATTTCTGTTCCGAAATAACAAAAGGCTGAACGTCTTGCACAAAAATGTACAGAACATTCAGCCTTTTATTATATTTAAATCCACAACAGAAATCTTGAATTTTCCATACCTGTCATATCATTTTTCTTGCTACTAAGCAATTGATATTTTTATCATTTACAATTTTACCTGTTAAAATCACGGATCACAGCAAGTGCAGGCAGGGCATTTCCATCATAATCGAACAACGCCTGATTCGCCCACTCATTTCCTCCCGGCCCTTTTTCTCCGGTATATGCAAGTGCTGCTTCTGTCGCCCAACCACATCCCGGAACCGGAATCCATGAAGGTTCCCAGTAATAGAAGCCTTCTCCACCCGGAATATCTGCGATCAGTTCCATAAGATCTTTCATAAATGAAGCCTGTCCTTCCTTTGTCATCGGATAATTCAGCTTCTCGACAAGCTCCGGCTTTGTCGCCATTCCTTTTAACTGATCCAGCGGCTTACCCTCGCGATCACGATAATCTTCCATTGTGAATCCCATCGAAGTCTCGGCAACAACCAGCTTCTTGCCGTACCTTCTTGCCATATCCCGCATATTAAACTCCAATTGTTCCATCGTGCCGTGCCAGAACGGATAATAAGACAAGCCTATAATGTCAAATGGTTCTGCTCGCTTTGTAAATTCGTCGAACCACTCCACATACATCTCATTAAAGCCACCATTGTCCAGATGGATCATGATCGGAATATCCGCCTGAATCTCTCTCACTGCACGGATTCCTGCATTCAGATACTTTGCGATCCGGTCAAACTCCGGTTTCTTACCGCTTGGCCAGAGCAGACCATTTGATATTTTTTTGCACGTCCGGCAAGAATAATCACTTTATTCAAATCGTTCGTCTCTGCGCCATATGGAGTACCATCCGACGCATAAGGATCATTCCAGAGTCTTAGTCTCACAAAATTTGTACCATATGCTTTCAAAATAGCAAATAAATCCTGTTCTACACCATTATCATAATACTTCGCACCACAGGCTTCTTCCTCCAGCAGGGTGGAAATATCCATTCCTTTTATAAACATAACATCCTCCTTTTAATACAGTTTCTGCCTATATATCTTTCAATAATCAACTCCATACTTCCGCAGCCTGCTTTTACAGTTTTTTCTGCAGTCCTGCATTTATTAGACATCTTTTACGGAGCAGTACTGATGATCTTTTAATTTATATTTCTCCTTTATAATTATCACATTTTTTGCACCACCAGAGATTTTTCCGTTTACAACCTGTCCACTCAGAAGTTCTGTCCCATTCACATTCAGAAGTTCTGCCGCCACATCGCCCTCATTGATATAAAAGGCATAACGGTATGTATCCGTATAACGCTCATGATATTCCACGTTCTCAGGCAGTTCCTTTATCCGAATTCCGGCATTTGTAATCAACTCTTTGATCAGTTCTGTCATTGATACCTGATCCAGTCTGCAATCCGTATAATATGCCCATCCGACTCCGGTCTGTTTTCTGGTTGCTGCCGCTTCCCCTGCATGGAAATCCTCCACATAAGTTCCAAGAATCTCTGCATCTTGCACCCGGATTTGTTCTGCATAATCTTTTACAGTTTCCTGTTTTTTATTTGAAAACGTCACATAATTCTTACCATTTGGATAATATGTATCCAGTTCCTCTATCGTTACACCAAACAATTCATTTAAACCACTTCCCGGGAAACCGCCCAGATAACAGAGTGTGTTATAGTCATGCCAGTTCACAAGTCCCGGAGCACTCTCCATCAGCATAAACGGACGATCCTTTTTCATTGAGCGCATCACTGCATGGTCAAATGCACTTCTTGTAAATGTATCTGTTAAGCTCTCATAATCATTATGAAATCTCGGATAGGAATCCCACGAGATCACATCTAGCTTGTCTGTCATCTTCCAGCAAACATTGATTCTACATTTTTCATTTTCATAACTTCTACCTCTTATCTTTCTTTTATATTCAGCGCGGATGCGCCACCCTACAAACTTTAATTATATCTATCCAATGAAAAAAATTCTCTCGTAGCTAACATATAGCACCATATAGATCCATCTTTAACCCTTATAAAATATGCTTTTTTCTTCTGGTCATGATTCCAGCTCACAATCTCATCATCATCGATAGTTACTGTTATTCCTTTGTTCATTACAAATTCCATAAAAACCCACCTTTCTCTACCCCCTATTATTTTACTAATCCTTTTTATAGCGGAGCGCATCGACCTTTGACACGCTCCAAGAAAAAGGATGGGAACTCATGCGTTGAGAGGAGGAAAACAATGCATAAAAAAAAGTAAGTACAACACACAATTCATGTGTTGCACTTACTTTACAACGAATAATTTTATTTTTCTGTGTATTCCATACAGGATTCCCTGACGACCAGATTACATGGAATCTCCGCCTTTAACGGGGTACGGATACTAAGGTTTGATGCCGCATAGATCAGATTAGCACCATGCTGTCCCATATCATATGCCGGAGCATTTACCGTTGTAAGTGCAGGAACTGTATATTCACTAAGCTCTGTATTATTAAAGCCAACAAGTGATATATCCTCCGGCACTTCCATGTCCGCTTCCTTGAATGCCTTTAATGCTCCTACTGCAAGAGCGTCACTGGCTGCAAAGATTGCTGTCGGATGTTCTTCAGAAGTTGCGATCACCTTACCCATCTCATAACCGGAGAATGTATTGAAGCTTCCCTCATACAGATATTTCTCGTATGGAAGATTCTTTTCTTTCATATATGCAATGTATTCTTCCAGTCTTGGATCAACCAGAAGCTCATGATTTCCCACATACTCTTTACCACCCATAAATCCAATCTTGCGATGTCCCAGATGGTACAGATAATCAAGCGCATCCCTTACCGCCTGTTTAAAGTCCATCGTTAGGGAAGTAATATTATAATGCTCCACCCTCATATCCAGAAATACAATATTACTGCATATCTCTATAAATGATTTTACTTCCTCCTGCGCAAACTTACCCAGGCAGATAATTCCATCACAACCACGCAGCATGTCCAGATAGTTGCTGTCATTCCGAAATACCCGAACCAGTTCAATCGACTGGCTGATACAGAAATCCTCGATTCCCTTTCTTGCGGACAGATAATAGCTATCTTTCATCTCATCCTCTGCTGAAAACCAAAGCACAAGCCCAAGCTGGAATGATTTCTTTAATCTGGCTGACTTTTTCTTTGTATAATGCAATTCTTTCGCTGTCCGAAGGACTCTTTCCTTTGTCTCCGGTAAAACATTTAATGTCGGATCATCGTTCAAAATTCTTGAAACTGTAGCCGGTGACACATTTGCCCGTCTCGCAATATCCTTGATTGTCGTCATAATATACCTCTTTACTCCATATTTATTGGACAAATTTACTATATTTTTACTAACCTAGTGTAACAGATTTTTTTTTATTTTTCAATCACTTTTTCAGTAAATCTTTACTAAAGTGTTGTTGACATTTTACTAAACACATGTTATCCTATCACTATAAAGAACAAACAGACTTAGAAAAACAGACACATCTATACAAGTAAACACACATTTACGCACCGTACAGATGTAAGCACATCAATTATCATGTATGATCAGGAGGATAAACATATGAAACATGCATCTGAATTAATAAAAGGCTTTGAATCAGAACAGTACAATGAATTATTAACCGATATCTATGTCGATGAGCATCTGCTCGCTTATCAGAATGGCAGATATATCGCCGCTCTTCAGGAATTCATCAAAGATTTCGGGGACACAGAGGTATCTATCTTCTCCGCTCCGGGCAGAAGTGAAGTAGGCGGAAATCATACTGATCATCAGCACGGTCAGGTACTTGCCGCATCTATCAATCTGGATGCGATTGCCATCGTTGCAAAGACTTCCGATGATAAGATCCAGGTTATCTCAGACGGATATGATCTCATTACAATCGACGCATCCGACCTTTCTCTTGTAGAAAGTGAAAAAGAAACAACAACGGCTCTGATCAAGGGTGTTGCTGCCGGATTAAAGGAACACGGACACGCTGTCGGCGGCTTCAAAGCATATATCACCAGTGATGTACTGATTGGTGCCGGTCTTTCATCTTCTGCAGCATTCGAAACAATCATCGGAACCATCCTGTCGGGACTTTATAATAATGGTTCCGTATCTGCAATCGAGATCGCGATCATCGGCCAGTATGCAGAAAATGTATACTTCGGAAAACCTTGCGGCCTGATGGATCAGATGGCATCTTCCGTCGGAAATCTTGTACATATCGACTTTGCAGATCCAGCCGATCCTATTGTTGAAAAGATCGACTTTGATATGGCAAAGAGCGGTTACAGTCTCTGTATCACTGATACAAAGGGCTCTCATGTAGATCTGACTGCTGACTATGCTGCAGTTCCTGCCGAGATGTGTGCCGTTGCGGAGATGCTTGGCAAACCTGTATTAAACGAATTAAGCGAACAGGATATTATCGACCACATGGCTGACATCCGCACCAAACTCGGCGACCGTTACCTGCTTCGTGCCCTTCACTATTTTGAAGAAGTAAAACGGGTAGAAATTCAGGTTGCTTCCCTGACAAAGGGTGATATGCCTGCATTCCTTGCAGCGGTTAAAGCATCCGGTGATTCTTCTTTCAAGTATTTGCAGAACGTATATACGAATAAAGATATTCAGGCTCAGAATGTATCTGTTGCTCTGGCTGTCAGTGATATCACACTTGGAAGTCACGGAGTCAGCCGTGTTCACGGCGGTGGATTTGCCGGAACTATTCAGGCATTTGTAGAAAACGATACTGTTGAGACGTATCGCCAGGCTATGGATCACGTATTTGGCGGAGGCTCCTGCCATGTACTGAAGATCCGTAAATACGGCGGTATGCAGGTACTGTAAAACAGACGACATGATAATAACAAATTTTATGGGAGGTTATGACTATGATAGAAACATATATCAAAGAATTGGTTACTTATGGTTTAAACAAAGGACTTGTAGATCCTGCAGACGAAATATATGTTACAAACCGTCTGCTAGAGTTATTCGACATTCAGGAATACAACGAACCGGCTGAGATTCCATCCCGTCCGCTCGTTGATATCTTAAACGATATGTTAGATTATGCATACCAGCACAAGCTGATGGAGGATGACACGATCACAAACCGTGATCTTTTCGATACAAAGATTATGGGTATGCTCACTCCTGCTCCATCTGTTGTACGGAAAATATTTGCTGATAAATATGCCGTATCCCCAAAGGAAGCAACGAATTATTATTATGCTTTCAGTAAGGCTACAAACTATATTCGTGAAGATCGTATCGCAAAGGATGAAAAATGGGTTACGGAAACGGAATACGGTCCGATCGATATTACGATCAACCTGTCCAAGCCGGAGAAAGACCCAAGAGATATCGCGAAAGCAGGAAAGGCAAAGAAATCCGGTTATCCAGCCTGTCTGCTCTGCCGTGAAAACGAAGGTTATGCCGGACATTTCTCACATCCTGCCAGACAGAACCACAGGATCATGCCTATTACCTTAGATGGACAGGCATATTACTTACAGTACTCCCCTTATGTGTACTACAACGAGCACTGTATTATCTTTAATGCAAACCACACACCAATGAAGATTGACCACGCTGCGTTTGTAAAGCTACTTGATTTTGTCCGGTTGTTCCCTCACTATACAGCCGGCTCCAACGCAGATCTTCCGATCGTTGGCGGTTCCATTTTAAGCCATGACCATTTTCAGGGTGGCGGCTATACATTTGCAATGGCAAAGGCTCCATATGAATCAAACTTTACTTTACCTGGTTACGAAGACCTGACAGCCGGTATCGTCAAATGGCCTATGTCTGTTATCCGTCTTCAGGGTTCTGATCCTGCACGTATCGCAGATGCAGCAGATCACATCCTGACAGCATGGAGAAATTACACAGACGAAGCTGCATATATCTACGCTTACACAGACGATACTCCACATAACACGATTACTCCGATCGCAAGAATGCATGGAGATCTGTTCGAACTGGATCTGGTACTTCGTAACAACATCACAACCGAAGAATGTCCGATGGGGCTCTACCACCCACACAGCCAGTATCATCATATTAAGAAGGAAAATATCGGTCTGATCGAGGTTATGGGTCTGGCTGTTCTTCCTGCAAGATTAAAAGGTGAAATGTCAGAGCTTGAGGATGCAATCTTAAATCACAAGGACATCCGCGCAAATGAAGCTATCGAAAAACATGCAGACTGGGTTAATGAATGGATCGGAAATTATGACATTACTCCGGAAAATATCCATGGAATCATCCAGAACGAGATCGGCAAGGTATTCTCAAAAGTTCTGGAATGCTCCGGTGTATACAAAAATACCACCGAAGGCAGAGAAGCCTTCATGCGCTTTGTAAATACCCTTTAATCCCCGCTTCGCTTCCTAATACCAAATATATAGGGGATTTTCTTCCCGCATGGTCGGGCAGACCAATGTCTGCCCGATCAATTTTATGTCTGCACAGGCACTACGGCAAACAGGAGCACTGTGCAAATGACTCGCTTCGATTTCTATAAACTGCATATATCTGATTCGCAAATATTCCTGTGCTAACTCGCCTGGCGGCTCAAACAAGCACCCATATTTGCTGATATATGCAATTTATTACGAAATCTTCGCTTGATGTCATTTGGCACAGTGCTCCTGTTTGCCGTAGTGTCTGCGCAGACATAGGTTGGTTGTAGGGCAAAAGACAAAAATCCTCCGGGAATGGATCAAGTTGATCCATTCCCAGAGGATTTCCTGTTTTATATGTTGTTATTCTGAATCTTTCTTTTCTTTATCCAGATTCATTCTGCTGAATACAAGTTCATAACCATCTTTACCATAATTAAGAGATCTGTTCACTCTGCTGATTGTTGCTGTCGATGCACCGGTCTTCTCGGCAACTTCCAGATAAGTATTATCTTCCTTTAACATCTTCGCAACCGCAAATCTCTGGGCTATGGACAGCAATTCATTTACCGTACAAACATCTTCAAAGAAATTAAAACATTCCTCCTCTGTCTCCAATGTCAGTATTGCTTCAAACAGATCACGGACTGCTTCTGTATGTACTGTCTTTCCCATAACTCATACTCCTTTGCCACTTTTATGCTGTGAAAATCCGGATTATCCTCAGACTTTCATGCACTTTTACAATCTAAAGTATTAATATGATAACTCAATTTCTTATAATTTGCAATCTTTTTTGATCCAGATTGCAATTCCCTGACGGTTTACATAAAATTCGCCGCAGCCCTCTTCATCGATACGGATATCATACTTTGCATTTCCCATTACATCTGCGAAATGACAGCCTGCAAACTGTCTTCCGACATACATGCGCTTTGTTCCGCCGGTTCCATCTGACATAATAACTGCCAGACCGGAATTCTCATGCTCTGTATCTCCTTCTCTGGTGAAGCCGACAACATCCGGATGATCAAAGTAGTCATGCTGTGTTCCGTATGCATATTTCTTACGAAGCTTTAACAACTTGTTCATGATTGTCTTTCTGGACTTGATCTTAGCCGCAGGAATGCCTTCATAATCACCCATGAACATACATGGATATCCCTGTTCTCTTAATAAAATGATCGCATATGCCAGTGGTTTAAACCACTCTGCTACAGCAGATTCCAGCACACCGCCCGGCTGTGATTCATGATTCTCTACAAATGTAACTGCCTTTGCAGGATTACTCATCATCATGGAACCATCCAGTAACCGGCTCAGATCATATTCTCCTTCTGCAACGGATGCATCATGGAAACTGAAATGCAGCGGCACATCAAACATAGATGGCTGATTGTCCGCAGACGCGATATAATCATTGATATAATCACATCTCCAGTGCCAGAAGTCACCTACCGTAAAGATCTCTTTTTCTTCTTCTCCGGCATTCGACGCAGCTTCTGCAAAGTCTCTGATGAACCATCCCGGAATCTTCTCTGCTTCCTGGAAACGGAATCCGTCCACTCCGGTCACATCCTCATACCACTTCGCCCATGCCATTAATTCATCATATACTTCCTGATTGTACAGATCCAGCTCACTGCCTATGATATAATCATATTTGCTGAGCTTGTATTTCTTCTCTGCTTCCGTCTCTGTCATACCAGACAGTTCGCAGACACGTCTCTTAAAATCATCCTGCTGCCAGTCAATCCCTGCAAAATGATTCCAGTTCCATTTGAACTTGGAATACTTGCTCTTTCTGCCCGGGAAGGTGAACTTCGACAAGGCTCCAACTATCTTTTTATTACCAATCATCTGCGGAATATCCTTGGCATTAAAATCTGCTGCCGTAACCTTCTCCACAGAATCTGCGCCTAACTTCTGTCTGACTGCGATATCTGCATATACATTGATTCCCTGTGCCTTCATTGCATCGATTGCTTCCAGATATTCTTTCTTTGTACCATATCTGGTTCCAACCGAACCCTTCTGATTAAATTCACCCAGATCATACAGATCATATGGCGCATAGCCCCTGTCATCTTTTCCCGCTGCCCCTTTGGTTGCAGGTGGAAACCATACAGCAGTTGCACCGAGCTTTTTCAATGTTGCTGCATCCTTTGTCGCTTTCGCCCATAATGTCTGATCAGCCGGTGTATTTGCATTAAAATACTGCACCAGCAGTCCATTATCTTTCATCTTGCTACCTCCACGATTATATAGTTAATTGCACCCCGCTATTATAACGCTTTAATTCTCTCGATTGCTTCTACTGTATTCTCATATGTACCAAATGCTGTCAGTCTGAAATATCCTTCACCACTCGGTCCAAAGCCTGAGCCCGGTGTACCTACGACATTTGCATTTGCAAGCAGATAATCAAAGAACTCCCATGAAGTCATCTTATCCGGTGTCTTTAACCAGATATATGGTGCATTCACACCGCCGGATACGGAATAGCCTGCTGCCTTTAATCCATCATAGATCACCTTCGCATTGTTCATATAATATGCGATCTGTGCCTTTGTCTGTGCTTTACCTTCTTCTGAATATACAGCTTCTCCTGCTGCCTGAACAATATATGGAGCACCATTAAACTTGGTTCCATGTCTTCTAGCCCATAAACCATGAAGTGCAACACCATTTGCATCCTTCAGATCCTTTGGTACAACTGTAAATCCAAGACGGGTTCCGGTAAATCCTGCATTCTTCGAAAAGCTTCGAAGCTCAATCGCACAGGTTCTTGCACCTTCGCACTCGTAGATAGAATGTGGTACATCGTCTTCACTGATATATGCTTCGTATGCTGCATCATAGACGATCACAGCTCCGATCTTATTTGCGTAATCAACCCATTCCTGAAGCTGTGCTTTGCTGATGGTCGCTCCTGTCGGATTATTTGGAAAACACAGATAGATAATGTCCGGCTCCTCCTTTGGGAATTCCGGTGCAAATCCATTCTCCTCCAGACAAGGCATATAAATCACATCGCTCCAGAGTCCGGTCTCTTTATCATAAGTTCCGGTTCTGCCTGCCATTACATTTGAATCTACATAAACAGGATAAACAGGATCACATACAGCAATCTTGCTTTCCGGTGCAAAAATCTCCTGAATATTTGCAGAATCGCTCTTTGCACCATCACTTACAAAGATCTCATCAGCAGAAATATCAACTCCATGGTCAATATAGTCATTCTTTACGATGGTATTTCTTAAGAATTCATATCCAAGATCCGGTGCATAGCCCTTAAATGTCTCTGCTACCGCCATCTCATCTACAGCCGAATGCAGTCTCTCAATAATAGCAGGAGCAAGCGGCTGTGTTACATCTCCGATGCTCAGACGGATAATCTTCTTATCAGGATGTGCCGCACTGTACTCTCTCTGTTTCTTTGCTACTGTTGAAAATAAATAGCTTCCCGGAAGCTTCAGATAATTCTCATTTGCCTTAAACATGTCATTTCCTCCTAAAATCTGTCAGTCTCGCCGTCAAACACTACCTTGGCCGGACCTGTCATGTATACCTTATTGTTCTCTCTATCAAAACGGATGATCAGATCGCCGCCTAATAATTTTACGGTTACCTCATCATCTGTCTTTCCATTTAATACACATGCAACTGCAGTTGCACATGCTCCGGTTCCGCATGCCAGTGTCTCTCCGGTTCCTCTCTCCCATACACGCATCTTTACGGTATGACGGTCGATCACCTGAACAAACTCCGCATTCACACGGTTCGGAAATACTTCATGATGCTCGAATAACGGACCAGCTTTCTCCAACGGGAAATGTTCTGTATCGCCTACGAACATAACTGCATGTGGATTTCCCATGGATACACAGGTCATATGATAATCCACACCTGCTACTGTGATCTTCTCGTCGATCACCTGCTCTTTATCTGAACGCACAGGCACCTGATCTGCCTTGAGGATCGGCGCACCCATGTCAACTGTTACCATATCAACCTTGCCATCCTTTATCACAAAATCCAGATATTTGATTCCGGCAAGTGTCTCTACAGATATCGAAGTCTTATCCGTAAGTCCATAATCATATACATACTTTCCTACACAACGGATACCGTTTCCACACATCTCAGATCTGGAACCGTCTGCATTATACATATCCATTGTAAAATCTGCTTTATCGGATGGCTTAATCAGGATCACTCCATCACTTCCAACACCAAAATGCCGGTCACTCATGGCAATCGCCAGTTTCTCAGGATTTTCTACCTTCTCTGAAAAACAATTTATATACACATAATCGTTCCCAAGACCTTCCATCTTTGTAAACTTCATATTCGTGCCTCCTTAAAACAGTGCTGTATGTTCCAGTATCATATATGCCATTTCAACAATATTGATACCATTATCCATGCTCTTTTTCTGCAGATACCGATGAGCGCCCTGCTCATCAAATCCATTATCATTCATTAATTTCAGCTTTGCAGCCTTAATTACCTTTTTTTCATCTTCTGTGCGTTCCTTTGGTTTTGTCTTGCGTTTTTTACGCTCCCACAGAATATTTTCAACCGTCAGTGAAACAGTATTGATAAAATCCTGTGTACGAAGTGGCATCGGCAGGCATGTAATTCCACTTTCTCTACACGCCTCGTAATGCACACGAGATGCAATCACAAGCATATCAAAATAATCCGGTATATTTGCCGCCAACTCCGAAAATAACATATCCGGATACTGGTATCCGCATATAATAAGACCATCATCACACGCATCTGCTGCCTGTGCTGCCTGTGCTCCGGTCGTACATACCTGAGTTACATTGATTCCATGTCGAACCAAAAGATTTTTTATGCTTTTTGCTTCTTCTATCTTTGCAAATAGTACAATTACATTTACCAAAACAACAACCTCTCACCCGACCAGTTTCAGTTCCTTATATTTTCATGGAACAAATTGATTCTATAATATAGCAACACAGGCACCCATAAAATGGGTGTCTGTATTACTCCTTGATGCTTCTTCGGTTTTACTTAAACATACTGGCTTCTGATCAGACTTTGTAAAGGTAATTGCTGATCTCCCAGTCAGTAACCTGTCTGGTATATTCGTTCCACTCATCTAACTTTGCCGATGTATAACGTGTAAAGATATGCTCACCAAGCGCTTCCTTCATAAAGTCACTGTCTCTCATACATAAAACAGCTTCTCTTAAGTTTGCCGGAAGGCTCTCGATGTGTCTTGCTTTCTTTTCTTCTCTTGTTAATTCAAAGATATTGCTGTCAACACTTGGTACAAGTGGAAGCTGTCTCTTGATTCCGTCTAATCCGGCTTTTAAGCATACAGCCATTGCCAGATATGGATTTGCTGTTGGATCCGGACAACGAAGCTCTACTCTTGTTCCTGCTCCTCTTGCACTTGGGATACGAACCAGCGGGCTTCTGTTTTTTGCTGACCATGCAATATAAATCGGTGCTTCATAACCAGGAACCAGTCTCTTATAAGAGTTTACTAATGGGTTTGTGATTGCTGTCATCTCTCTCATATGTTCCATGATACCTGCAATGAAGTAATATGCTTCCTGACTTAAACCAAGCTTATCATTATCATCTGCAAATATATTTTTGCCATCCTTTGATAAAGACATATTCATATGCATACCGGAACCACATACGCCATACTTTGGTTTTGGCATAAATGTAGCACACAGACCATGCTTCTTGGCAATTGTCTTAACAACGAGCTTAAATGTCTCGATGCTGTCGGCAGTCTTTAATGCCTCGCCATACTTGAAATCTATCTCATGCTGTGCAGGAGCAACCTCATGGTGGGAAGCTTCAATCTCAAATCCCATCTGTTCCAGTGTCAGTACCATATCTCTTCTGGCATTCTCACCGAAATCAAGTGGTCCAAGATCAAAATAGCTTGCACGCTCGTAAGTATTCGTTGTTGGTAAGCCATTCTCATCTGTCTGGAACAGGAAGAACTCACATTCTGGCCCTACGTTCATCATGTAACCCATATCAGCAGCTTCCTTCAATGCCTTCTTCAGAACATATCTTGGATCACCTTCAAATGGAGTGCCATCCGGCTTATAAACATCACAGATCAGTCTAGCAACCTTACCCTGCTGTGGTCTCCAAGGGAAAGTCTCATATGTATCATAATCTGGATATAGATACATATCGGATTCCTCGATTCTTGCAAATCCTTCAATAGAAGAACCATCAAACATAATCTTGTTATCCAGTGCTTTTTCAATCTGACTTGAAGTTATAGCAACATTCTTAAGGTCTCCAAAAATATCTGTAAACTGAAGTCTGATAAACTCTACATCATCTTCTTTTACCATCCTTAAGATATCTGCTTTCGTGTACTTACCCATAATATACTCCTTTTCATTACTTAATGTTGATATAATGCAGCGTCTGGTTATATAAAAGTATTCCACTGTTGCATTCTTTCCTGTGGACAGACTCCATCCACATTAAAGTTCTTAATAATCATAAACGCATCCCTTTATTTTGTCAACGAAAACCACACTTTATCATAAGGCTTATCGGTCAAATATCTTCACATAGCCGGCAGCGTTCATTTTCTGTTTTTATCTTTTTTTCTTTGTAAATACAGTATTGCCAATAAACACCGCAACCCCGCCATAGCCGACCGCTTCTATCAATCCTGTTATAGTTTCCCGCACAGTAGTATCTGTATGATCGATATAGGCAAACTGTTCGATTGCGGATAAGAGCCAGTACTTGCGGAGAAACACATCTCCATCAGCAAGAATCTGATCCAGACCTGTTATCACTGTTGAGAATAAAAGTACAATAATGAGATTCACCGCAACTGCCATTCCTGCATTTTTTACATTCATCGCAACTGCCATATAGATATAGGAAGAAACTACATACATAACAAGCATTAAAAGAAACACTCGGATAAATCCTGTCACATCCTCGCGTTCGATTGTTCCATGCCAGAATATCGCCCCGGCAATCAACGATACAGCTACATATAAAAGATAACCGATGCCTGCTATCACCGTTGTCGCATACAATTTAGCCATATAAATCTGGCGTGTCTGATACCCGCGTTCCAGCATCAGCGAATAGACACCATTCCGTTTCTCTGCCCCGATCATGATCGTGATCACGATTGCATACAAAATAGAGAGAATCTGCATCAGTGAAACAGCGATTCCGGCACAGTCAAACAGATTTATGTCTGTAAATGCATCCACATCCGTATCATATCCACCCGCTGCTTCCATCAGCTCTCCAGATATCATATGTGTTGCAGCATAAAACAATGCAAATCCAACCAATACCATTCCAACGATCACAATGCATGCAATACGAAATGTCTTATTCTTCCTGATTCTGTAATTCTCTGCACGAATGATCTGATTCATCATTTGTTTCCTGCCTTTCCGTCTTACCTGTTATTTTCTGCACAGCTTGTTATTTTAATCTACTAAACCTGTTAGTTTCTCTAATGTATTCTGATTCTGTCTTTCCTCTTGTTTATTATTCTGATCTGCTATATCGTTTTATAATTTTACTTGATATTCTACACTTATGCTATATGTTTACGTTGTTTTTTGGAACCGTGTAATAATATAATCCTCAACTGCTTCCTCGCTGCCTGCCTGCTGAAGCAGTTCTTCTCTTGTATATTCCATACAGATCCTGCCATGATCCATAACCAGATACCGATTGCAAAGTTTTACCAATTCACCGATCACATGACTGCTGATCAATATTCCGATTGACCGATCCTCATGCATTGCCCACAGACGTTCTTCCAGATCCTGCATCCCCTGTACATCCAGACCGTTTAACGGCTCATCTAAGATCAAAAGTCTCGGATCACCGAGCATTGCAACCGCTATGCCAAGTCTCTGTTTCATTCCAAGTGAATATCTGCCAGCCAATTTCTTTCCTGCTTCTGCAAGCCCCATCTGGTGCAGCAGGCTCTCATATACTGCTTCATCCTCTACCCCAAATAATCTGCCAAAATATCGAAGATTCTCGATTCCAGACATATCAGTATATATATTTGGATTCTCGATCAGCGTTCCTACGTCCTGCGTTCTTCGTTCTCCTGAAAAACTGATTTCTCCCGAATCAACCGGAATACTTCCTGCAATTGCCCTCATCAGTGTCGTTTTACCTGCTCCATTGCCGCCCAATAACCCAATGATATCCCCTGTCCAGATAGACAATGATACATCATCCAATACTGTACGTTCCTTATATTTTTTTGTAACATGATCTATCTGTACGATCTTCTCTGCCATAAAGGTCTCCTTGCATTCTTTTTGTGCTAATCCTTTTTTCATATTGCTAATTATCCATTTATTTTTCATCTAACAATATAACTATACCTTCTATATTTAATAATATCTTTAATCAAAATTTTATCCCAGATGATTCAGGACGTCAATATTGCATTAAATAAGTCAAATGTTGTTTTTCATATAAACACGGAATCTGCATTTGGCTTATTAACATAAACATAAAAAGGATGATTGTGAATCACTTCACAACCATCCTTCACTTTTCAGATTATATGCACACCCTACGGTGTAACCAATGAATATAGATTAATCTACTACGTATGGTAAAATTGCAATCTGTCTTGCTCTCTTAACTGCTACAGTTAAAGCTCTCTGATGCTTAGCACAGTTACCGGTAATTCTTCTAGGAAGGATCTTACCTCTTTCAGAGATGTATCTCTTTAACTTGTTTGCATCTTTATAATCGATAACAGCAGTCTTATCTGCACAGAATACACATACTTTCTTTCTTCTACGAATATTTCTTCTCTTCATTGGAGCGTCTGCTCTATCTGTCTTTGTATAAGCCATTGTATTTACCTCCTTCTTTACTTGAATGGTAAATCATCCTCTATACCTTCCGGAATACTCATAAAACCTTCTGCACTTGCATTTGCAGGTGAAGGTCTGCCAGCTGGCTGATAACTTCCGCCATCTGATGAAGAACTTCCTTTGCTTTCAGCAAATTCCTGGTCTTCGATAACAACATCTGTTGTATATACTTTGTTTCCATCTTTATTGGTATAACTGCCTGTCTGGATTCTTCCAGTAGCCACGATCTTTGTACCCTGTTTCAGATACTTTTCAGCAAATTCTGCTGAACGGCCAAAAGCAACACAGTTAATAAAATCTGCGGTCTGATCACCATTTCTGTTAAAACGTCTATCTACAGCGAGAGTGTATCTGGCAATTGCCATCTGATCATTCCCCTGAGAATATCTGATCTCTGGATCTCTTGTTAAACGACCCATTAAAATTACTTTATTCATACGGAATTCCTCCTATTACTCAGCGTCTAAACGAACGCAAAGATATCTGAGAACAGGCTCCATGATACGAACATTAGCTTCAAGCTGTGCTGGTACATCAGCTTCTGCATCGAACTGAATGAAGTAATAGTAAGCTTCGCCCATCTTCTGGATTTCATAAGCAAGCTTCTTAAGTCCGCAGTCTTCAACATTAGTGATAGTTGCATTAGCTTTCTCGATGTAAGCCTTTACTTTCTCAACTGCTGCTGTTCTAGCATCCTCATCAATCTTTGCATTAACTACTAAAGTTAACTCATACTTGTTCATGTAATTGCACCTCCTTATGGTCTCTGGCCCATATATGATATATGAGCAAGGAAATATATGATTATTAACACATCACAGAACAAAATAATATCATAAAGGTTCCCATGTTGCAAGAATTTTTTTATTATTTCAATACTTTTTTTCTATTTTATTGCTATTCTATAAAACCTTTAAAATTCTTTTCAACTAATTTTCTCGGTACCATTACCTGATGATCGCACCCTTTACATTTCAAACGAAAATCCATACCAACGCGAAGGATCTCCCATTCATTTGCACCACATGGATGCGGCTTCTTCATCTTAATTATCTGACCAACATTAAACTCCATACTGCACACTCCTTATTTATCAACACCTGAATCTGATTTTCTCTCAGTCTTTTTACAGATAAAAGAAAAAGCTGAAATCGTTATGATTTCAGCTTTTCAAAGTCGTGCCCAAAGCTGGAATCGAACCAGCGACACGAGGATTTTCAGTCCTCTGCTCTACCAACTGAGCTATCTGGGCATATTACATAATAGTAGCGGGGACAGGATTTGAACCTATGACCTTCGGGTTATGAGCCCGACGAGCTTCCAGACTGCTCCACCCCGCGATATAAATAAAAAAGAAATGGGCGGAGGTGGATTCGAACCACCGAAGCATTACGCAGCAGATTTACAGTCTGTCCCCTTTGGCCACTCGGGAATCCACCCATTTTTTGCTTTTCAGCAAAAAGCCGATGATCGGACTCGAACCGATAACCTGCTGATTACAAATCAGCTGCTCTGCCAATTGAGCCACATCGG